>Ga0315274_10003730_pt1 | contig 22646 bp, 17 predicted proteins | sample YL17G02_20_MG_FD_203700 | JGI IMG/M metagenome (GOLD analysis project Ga0315274, IMG submission 203700) | Sediment microbial communities from Yellowstone Lake, YNP, Wyoming, USA - YL17G02_20 | ecosystem: Environmental > Aquatic > Freshwater > Lake > Sediment | place: USA: Wyoming | collected...
GAATTACATGGACTATCTCGTGTTCAGCCAAACGGAGAGCATGCCCGGTGAAGCGGTTACAGTCGATCCGAACGGCGCGGCTGCAATCCAACTCGTCACCGATCCGGTGGACAACCGGCCCGCGAGCCAGGAATGGTATCCGACATTCGACGGAGCCGACGGCACTCATAAGACTCTGGCGCGGCAGATAGTGACGCGCATCGAGCAGATGAAGGCCGCCTATGAGGAGAAAGATTGGCGCAGACTGACGGAACTGTACTCGGCCCGGTATCAAGACCCGAATGGGTTCCATCGCGAGTACGTTGGGCGCGCGTGGAAATGGTGGCTTTTCCGGAACAACGAGGCCATTATGCTGCGGCAGATCCGCCGCTGGGACTTCACGGACTACGAGAGCGCCGGGGAAGTCCGTGTGCGGATGTTCACTTTGTTTCGGGCGTGCCGGTATGATGACCAGCCCTTCGGGTATGGATACGACGGGACCGTGCGTGTTCCCCGCCATGCCGATGAAGAGGTTACCTACACCTGGAGACAGGAGGAAGACCAGAACTGGCGCATCGTCGCAACCGATCCCGCCCTGCCCAACTTCGAGGAGATGTTGTGGAACAGCCGAGGCGCTGACCACAAGGGAAAGCTTCGGCCGGGCACGGATGATTGATTCTGGAGGGTGGGTTCCGCTTCGCTTCACGCACCCTACACATTTGAGGAGGAGAACGCATGATCCTGGAGAATGAACACGTGCGCGTGGAACTGGAGGCAACCACGGGGGGATTCCGGTCCATTTTCGACAAGAAGCTCGCCCATGAGTACATCGCGGCGCCTGAACGCGCGCTGATGTTCCGCCTCATGATCCCTGAAGATGACGAGCAGTGGCTTCATATTGATTCGCTGCGCCCTGAGATCGCAACGTCCGGCCAACAGGCAATCCTGACCTATGCGCTCGAAGGGGCGTCAGCCCGCGTGACACTCTCGCTTGATGCCTGGCAGATATGCGCCGAGCTTCACGTGACCAACACCGGAAAGCATCTCATCGAGGAGGTCATCTTCCCGTGGGTGCGCGGCATCGGGCCGATCGAGGGCGGCCGGCTGGTCTGGCCCAACTTCTGGAAACGGTCGTTCGATGACGTGTTCGGCAAAGACTTGGGCGGGGACCATCATACCTGGAACGAGTGGAGTCAGAAGGTCGTGGCGCGCTATCCGGCCCACCTGGCCTCCGCCTGGTGCGACTATGGCAATGCGCGACACGGGCTGGCGATCGAAGGACGACACACGGACTTCTCGATCATGGATTTCTTCGTGCACAAGGTTGTGGAGAAACAGCCTGATGGAGCATCTGAGCAAGACGCACGCCGTTCGTTGGACTTGGCCACGGTTCATCCACGCCGCGTCAAACCCGGGGAATCCTATACTTCGCCTTCCGTCCTCATTGCCGCGCATCAGGGGGATTGGCATACGCCGGCCGATAACCACCGCGCATGGCTTGAAACATGGATTCGAAAACCAGACCGGCCCGCGAAATTCGCCACGAGCATCGGATGGCATTTCTTCTTCATGAAACATCAGGACGGCTACACGCCGCACACGTACGAGGACCTGCCGCGAATGGCAGAGGCCGCACTGTCCGCAGGCTGCCCGTATCTGCTTTTGTTCGGATGGCAGACGGGCGGCCACGACAACAATTACTTCTACCGGTACGTGCCCAATGAGCAATGGGGAGGCCGCGAGGCATTGCGCAGGGCCGTCGAGAAATGTCGCGCCATGGGGGTCGAGCTTATCCCGTTCTTCAACGGCACGCTCGCCAATGTAACCATGCCCGAGCACGCCGAGTTCGGCCACCGCTGGGAAGCGAAGACGCGATCAGGGCACGCTTACTATGCCGGCGATTGGGCGCGGCACAATTTCGACGCGCCGTCCCGCAACCGCGCCATGTTGCACACGGAGGTTGCATTCTGCGAGGAGCAACGGGCGTATTTCCTCGAGAGCGTGAAGCGCATTGTGCAGGACTATGGGTTCGGAAATACCCAATTGGACCAGATCTCGGAGAAGATGCTTGTGGATTACGATGAGGCCCACGTCACGACGACGCCTGACCGCGTCTTCGTCGATGGGCTAGCGGAACTGCTGCCGGCGGTTCGGCGGCTGGTCCGCGAGGTGAATCCCGAGGGGATCATGATCTCGGAAGCGCTGAATGAGTTCACGGGCCAGTGGTGCGATAGTTCCTGGGACTGGAACATACTCATCCCATTTCCTGAACCGATTCTGTATACGTTGCCTTGGCTGATGACCAGTCATGAGATTGACGCACTCGAATACGGCGAGGTCAACAAGGCATTCGCGTACAAGATGCACCTGGATATGAAGATCGACGGCGGCGATACGCCCATCACGAACTATCCCAAGTTTGCGGCGCACGTGCGGTCGTTGGCTCAACTCCGCCGCCGCACGGCCGACTACTACTGCTTCGCCGATTTTCGCGACCAGGAGGGGATCGAGGTTGCTGCACCGGAAAACGCGCTCGTGAGAACGTATAGGAACGACGCCTCGGGCCGCGCCAGCATCGTGCTCGCGGAAACCGATGGAAAGGCCGCAACGTGTTCCCTCAAGATCAACTGGGGCCTCGCGGAGGACAAGGCAACCGTTTGCTCGAACGTCCGTGGAGCCACGAGCATCCCGGTTGCGGCGCCGTTGTCCCTGGAATTGGAGCCCTACGAGGTGATGGTTGTGTGCCTGGACACGCGGCCTCAGCAATTCAGATCACACCCGTCACGCTTTTATTCCCGTCAGTGAAATGCCCTGGACCATGTAGCGCTGGCAGAAGAAAAAGATGATGATGATCGGCAGGGTCATGATCAAGGTCGTTGCCATCATCTCACCGTACATGGAACCGTACTCGGTCCTGAACCATTGGAGCCCCAGCGCGATGGTCATCTTGTCCTTTGTATTGATGTAAATGTACGGCCCGAGGAAGTTGTTCCACGCACCTTGGAATGTCTGCACGGCTACGACGGCCAAGGCCGGCTTGATCAACGGAAGCGTGATCGTGGAGTAAATCCGAATGTGTCCGCATCCGTCTATCTTGGCGGCTTCCTCGAGTTCGCGGGGAAGCGTCATCATGAATTGACGCAGCAGAAATATGTGAAAGGCCGTGCCGAACATGGAGGGAAACCAAAGCGGCTTCAGCGTATTGTACCAACCCACGGCGTTGAAGATGAGAAACTGCGGGATCATCGTCACCTGCGCCGGGAGCATCAGCGTCGCAAGGACAAGAACGAACACGGAGTCGCGGCCGCGCCACCGTACGCGCGAGAAACCGTAGGCTACGAAGCTGCTGGCCAGGGTGTTCAGAACCACTGAAAACAAGGTGACGTGAAGCGTATTGCCTAGCCACGTCCAGAAGGGGATAAACTGCTGGGCGTTGGTGAAGTTCAGGAACAGTGTCTGCCAGTCGACGGGCCATTGCCGCGCCGCATCGGGTATCCATGTCATCGGAATGCGGAAGATCTCATCTTTGGTCTTGAGACTCGTCGTTACGAGCCAGAGGAAAGGCAGAGAGAAAACCACCCCGCCGAGAATAAGCGCAAGGTGAAGGACCCCTTGAGACAGCACTCTCAATTCTCGTCTGCTGCGGTTTGCACCCCGTTCATTCATAGTGAACCCATCGCTTGGATAGCCTTAGCTGAAGCAAGGTAAGGACGAGCACGATCACAAACAGGATCCACGCTTGGGCGGACGCGTACCCCATCTTGAAGTACCGAAACGCGTTGTTGAACAGGTAATACACGTAGAACAATGTCGAGTCGGCAGGCCCGCCTCGCGTCAGTATGAGTGCTTGGGCGAAGATTTGGAACACGCCGATGATGCCGGTCACAAACGAAAAGAAGATGTATGGCGTGAGCATCGGCAAGGTGATGGAGAAGAAGCGGCGTACGGCCCCGGCCCCGTCGATCGAAGCCGCCTCATAAAGCTGGCTCGGAATGCCCTGGAGTCCCGCGAGCCAGATGATCATTCCGCCCCCGGCGCCCCACAGTCCCATCAACACGATAGCCGGCTTCGACCAATTCTTGTCTCCGAGCCAGGACGGCGGATCGATTCCGGTGGCTCGCAGTCCCGTGTTCACGAGGCCATCCGGATTGAGCAACGCATACCACAGTACCGCCGTCGCTACCACAGGCGTGATCGCTGGAAGGTAGAAGACGGTTCTGTACGCCGACATTCCCCTTGCCTGAGCGTTCAGCAACAGGGCAATGCCGAGTGAAAAGACCATGCCAATCGGCAGTGCAACGACCATGAAGACCGTGTTGCCCAGGGATTTCCAGAAGAGGGGGTCTTTGAACAACAGAAACGAGTAATTGCCGATCCCAACGAAACGCGCTGGGTGGATCACATCGTAGGAACAGAAGCTGATTGCGAGCGAGAACACCATGGGGCCAGCAACGAAGACTATGAATCCGAAGGCCCACGGGGCGACAAAGAGAAGGCCCGATCGATTCTCGGCGTGCTGCAGCGAGGTCGCCGCGCGCTCACGTCTCGTGTGCCAGACGTAGAACGCCGCCGCAAGGATGAGAAGCGCCCCGCACGCCGCCCAGACATAGCGCCACTGAAGCCGGGGGAGGTTATCCCGTTCGTAGAACAAGTCGAGTTCCTCTTGCACGCGGCGGTGGGCGTCCGCCAAGGCTTTCTCGGGACTCATCTCGCCGTACAGGGCACGATCGACCGCACGCCTGCACTCATCCGACAGTACGCCGTACACGGGGGTATCGGGCACGGGCACGAACTCGACCTGTCTCACGAGCGCCTCGCACTGCGCATATGCCCTCGCGAGCAAGGGATCCTTCGGGGTGAACCGTGTTCCGAGCAGTTCCTGAGCCTTCAGGTTTGCCTGGAATCCCGCATACATCTGCCCCTTGAACATGCGCTCCCTGTGGGCCTCTGCAACAAGCTGGTCGGCCTTGGCAATGTTGCCGCGAGCCCTGAATTCCTGCGCCCGCCCGTCGAGTTGCTGCGCGTGTTTGCCGGCGTTCCGGGCCTGTTCATCAGCCAGTGCCTGCGTAAAAACGAGACGCCCCTCCGGCCCATTCGCAAAGCGGATGAAATCCCACGCTTCCTTCGGACGCCGTGCGTTGTACGGTATCAGGTAGACGCCGTGTCTTGCCGATGTCGTGATCGCCTTCCGCCCTGACGGTGACGGCACGGGCACTATGCCCAAGTCGACGCTCATGTTGCGTCTCATAGCCTCGTAGATCACCGAAGGGCCTTCAACGGACATGGCAACGCGGCCGGTTCCCAACGGCCACGAACTGAGACCTTCTTGCACTTGCGAGAATTCATCGTAGGCCCGCCGGCCGCCTGCACACTCAACAATCTCGCGGATGAACCGCAGCGCCTCCAACGCATCAGGTCCGTCAAGGAGACACTCTCGCCCATCTTTCGACAGGACGTTTCCGCCCAATTGCGCGACGTAGAACAACAGGTCGTCTTCCTTGTAAGGTGCGTGTATCATCGTGCCGAGGCGAACGATCCGGCCTTTATCGTCCCGCGACGTGAGTTTCCTTGTGTACTCCTTCCATTCCTCCCAATTCGCAGGCGGGCGTTCCGGGTCGAGGCCCGCTTCGCGAAACACGTCTTTGTTGTAGACAAGGAAGAGGTCGTTCGTGCCCTCCGCGACGGCGTACATCTTTCCATCCGGGCCTCTTCCGCTCTGCCAAACACCCGCGTCATAGTCTTCTTCGTGAAGACCGTCTGCACGGGGCTTGTCTTCCTCGACAAACCCGTCGAGCGGCATGAGGATGCCTCGTGCCGCGATGTCGCCTAGCAGGTTGGCCTCTCTCTTGAAAACGTCCGGCGGCGAATTGCCTACCACGCCGCACAAGAGCTTCTGGAGGTCTGAACCGCGGTCGGCAGGGCCCAAGACTATCTTCACGCCCGTATACTGGCGTTCGAACTCCGATACCACAGCCAGCCACCCCGTCCGGGGCGTGCCCATGTTCAGGCCCCAGACGTGAAGCTCCACGGTGGAGGCCTTCTCAGCAGCATTGATCGGAAAAGCCCACAACAGGCATATTGCCGACAATAGAACTGCCGTTGATGCGTGCAGAACTCCCCTGCAGTCTCGGCCTCTTCGTACCTGTGGGCTAGTGGACACCGTCAGTTCCCTTTGCGAACCGGCAGCATGATTGCGCTTGGATGTGCGCCGTCCACGAACACGGAGTTGTGCGCGACCCGGGAGGGAGTATCAGCGCTGGGGAATTCCTGGCCGTTGTTGGGATTGACGTCGAATCGCGGGTAATTGCTGCTGGAAATCTGAAGACCCATGCGATGGTTCGTGTTGAATATCCAGCTAATGTGTCCAAGGTCGATCTTGATCTCGACAATGTCGGCCGGGGTGAGAGGCGGAGCCGGTTTGTCATAGCCGTCGCGGTACTTTGCGCGCACGATGTTGTCCAACATGAGGATCTCCCGTCCCTCTTCCGGCGGATACACGTCCACCAGCTTCGCCGTGAAGTCGGTATCGGGCGCGTCTGAAGAGACGTATAGCTCGACGCAGAAATGCCCGGTTGTCTCAAGAGGCGCCTCAAGCGGCGACGACACGAAGGCGAGCACATCAGGACGCGAACTCACGGGCCGCTGGTCGTAGGGGCCGTAAGCGATCACGAGGTTCTGTCCCCCTAACGTGGGCACGGGGTTCTGCGGGTCGAACGCGAATGTGCGGGAAGCGGCCTCTTCAGAGGGGCGGTCAGGAGAGAGGCCGCCGCCGGTATGAACGTAGTAGGGAGTAGGGTTGATGGGAAACGGAGGCCAGGTATCTGCTGTACGCCATTCCCACCCCGGACCTGAAAAGGCCCTGTCGTCTCCGACGGTGTAGTAATGGACGGCCGGGTCATCCTTGATCCCGTTGTCCGCTCCGCACAGCCAGTACTGCGCGAAACGTTTCCGATACGGCGTGACCCGAAACTCATCGAAGTTGGCAGGAAACTTCAAGTCTTGTTTGCCCCAGGGGCCATGGGCGGCGGGACGCATGACAAGCTTCTGATTTCCCTTTGCGCCCTCTCCGCCGTGGTGCTGACGCCGCAGGAAACAGTCGATGGTCCCGCTTGCGAAGATGTCCCACCATCCGCCCACGTGAAGGCCGGGCGACGTGACGCGATCTGCCACCGCGTCGGCATCGTAAAAGCGCCAATACGAACTTGGGGGTGGTTCTGCCCTCCATACAGCGGCGTAATCGGGTGTCTGCACGCCGGCGGCGAGCCATCCCTCGACGAGCGACTTCCGGAACACGCCGCCTTGGTAGACCAAGTATTTCGGGAAGTTGCCACAGGCTTCTTGGATGATCTGACATGATAGCTTTGTCGTGGCGGGCGAAAGCAAAGCTGAAGTGAGGCCGGGCGCTGAACCGCCGTAGGTCCCCACTTTGCCGTTGCACCACGGCTGGTCCAGGATCCAACGCACCGTGTCCGCGCCGTCTTGATGCTCTCCCCACCCCTCGTCCGCAAACGGACGAAACGCGCCTTCACTCCCATTGCGTCCTCGAACGCTCTGGGCTACATAGACGATTCCACAAGCATTCCATCCGGCGTCGTTCTGTCCCCGGGGGTACGGAGTGCGCTCGAGAATGGCCGGCCACGGCGGACCGCCGCTTTCCGGCGCGTACACCACCGTCACAAGCTTCGTCCCATCGGATATCGGTACGAGGCATTCCTGGCTGGATGCCGCGGCCAGCGCCAAGCAAAGAAACAGTGCGACGCCGCTCAGAAACAGGGACACGTGTTTCATAAATCCGGAGACCTCTGCCATGAATCAAATCGAACAATGCCTCACGGGGCAGGTATTACGCCCGCGACTCGACCCATCCAATATGGAAGAAACACGTCGATGCCGGGCAGTTCGTATGGAAGGTTCGAGCCGCCATGACTGACGCACGGCGACCGCTGCCACATGAAATCCGTGGTCACGCGCTCGTGGGGCAACTGCGCGTATTTCGTATAGTCTTCGTCAAAGGATTCCTGGTTGGGGTCTTTGCTCAAGTCGACCTCGCGCTGGAACTTCGGCGGGGCTGGAAAATCGATCAACAGCCCTTGCACCGCCGCACGGACCTTGGAGTTGTCCTTGTCTCCCGTCGCGGCTGCGTACAGGGCCGCGAAATGGGCGTTGAGGTGGGAAGCGGTCTCATCCTGCATCCGCTTCAGAACGTCCGTGAGCAGCTTCTTGATTTCAGGGTCCTTTTCGAGAATCGTCGTGGCAAAAACGCAGATGAACGAAAGGTTATTCGCGAAATACTCCTTGTACCGGATGTCGGCTACCACCTTCTGTCTCTGCGAAAGCTCCGAGCAGAGGCGGCGGAACTCCTCAGTCAGACTACCGAATTTCCCCGGATTGGCGGAGAGCATCGCTCGCATCCACGCCATCTTGAACACGCCCATCCCTCGCGTTCGGTTGCCTTTCCCGTCCAGGATGTCCCATCCGTCGCTGATCAGCCGGTCCCCGACCCGTTCCACCAATTGCCTTGTGCGATCGAGGATTTCTCTGTCAGTCACATAGGCCAGCGTTGTCGCAAAGCCGAAGATCGCCCCGTCATAGGTGTCGCGTGAGCTGTATCCAAGCCAGACCAAGTCCTGATAGGGTTCAACGCCTTTGTATGCGCGCTTGCCGAGCCCCGGGCGTTCCGGGTCCTCGCCGCGGCCATACACTTTGTAGTATTCGCGGTAACCTTGGTCCGATGCAGGCCCAGCATAACGCGCTATGTACCCGACCGGGCCGCTTACCTTGGTGAGCAGATCGAATGCATCCAACACGGACAGGATGCCCTTGCGAAGCTCTTCAGAAGGCTCGAGGTGCCAGCGCAGCGAGAGGGCCGCGAGGTAATGGCCCGTCCAGCAGGCGCTGTCACCGACACCCTCAAGGCGGTAGACTTCCTTGCGGTCATAGTCCTTATACCACACATCGGCGTTCAGGCTATTTCTCAGATGGTAACGTTGATAGATGTCAAGGTACTCTTGCGCTTTCTTGGAAAGGTCCCGCTTTTGGGCGTCGTTCATCTCGGGCCACGTGAAAGCCGTGCCCCGAGCGATGGCTTTCAGCGCCTCTTCCTGTGCGGGCATGAGCCCGGCAAACGCATCCGGGAAGGCGCGGCCCATTCCCACCGCGCTCAGCAGGACCGCGAGCGCCATCCTGGTTCCATTTCTCAACATGCTGGTCATCTCCTTTCGTGATTCGCGCTGCCCGTTTGCGGACTCAATACGGGGCGTCATCCCGCGCGCGCAAGGCTTCCGCGCGAGCCCTGCGCGGGTGCGTGACGCAACATGCCGAAGTAGGGGCGGTTTCCCCGAAACCGGCCCTCGTCACGGCGTTCGTGCGGGCAATCCCTCCGGGACGTGCAGGTCAGCCTTGAGGAAGCGCTTCTCGATGGGTCTCTTGGGTTCTTCGACGCGCGCAATAAGGATTTGGGCGCTTTGCCTTCCCATTTCGTAGCCCGCTTGGGAAGCCGCGATAATAGGCATATCCAAGACTTGCGCCAATTGGTTGTCGTCCACGGTGGCGATTTCGACGTCCTCAGGGACGCGGTAGCCCAGCGCATCCAGATCGTCAAGCAGCTTGCCGGCCAACCCGTCATTCACACACAGGAAAGCCGTCGGGCGTCCCTGAACGGCCATGATGCGGTGTGCAACGGGGGACAGCAACTCGTATTCGCCGGGTGTGATGCCCGTCAATGCCGGGTTGTAAGGAACGCCAGCCTCTTCGAGGGCGCGCCGGTAGCCTCTCTGGCGATCTTCTACCGTCGTATTGTCGATCGGCGTAGTGATAAGTCCAATTGATCTGTGTCCTCGGTCCGTCAGGGTCTTGGTCAGCCGGTAGGCGACGTCTTCGTTGTCCGTGACGACGAAGTCGGCTTCCACGCCTCTTGCATAGCGGTCGATGAGCACAAATGGGAACGAGGCCCGGTGAAACTTCTCGAGCAAGTCCAGCGTCAGCCCGGAAGGGTGCTGCAGCCAGAATGCAATGCCATCAATACCACTGTTGCGGATGTCCGCCAGAAAGTCAAACTCACTCTCATTGCTGAAGTGCTGGAAGTAGACCATCGTGTGGAAGTTCTTCTCCGCGGCGCAACGCGTGAACCCTTGGATTACCTGACGCGTGTAGTGCAACTCCAACACCGGACATGCCACGGCAAGGGTCGGCCACTCAGTAATACGCAACGGCTTCTCGCGCTTGGATATCGGCGCGACAAACGATCCACGCCCGGGTGATCTGACAATGTATCCCTCTTGTTCAAGATCGCGCAATGCCTGGCGCGTGGGATTCCTGCTCACGTTGTACTGCCGGGCCAATTCCATTTCCGACGGCACCCGCGCGCCTTCCGGCAGTTCACCGTCCTCGATGCGGTTTTTCAACACACGCTTTATATAAACATATACGGGAAGGTCTGAAGGAATGTGTCCTGCCATAATCTCCTCACGTCAGCATGCCTCGTTTGCGGCGTCCGGGGCGTGCGTCCGCGTCGTCCGATCCCACCTAACGGCGGACAACGGTTTATGGTTCGCCGCATGCAGGGTATTCTAACGCACAACGCCCGCAAAATCGAGCGTTCTCACACCCGTTCCGCATCGTCGGATTCGCGGCGCCGGCGAAACGCCACGAGTATGTACTCGCCGCTCATACGCAACGCACCGGCGCGTCGCTCATAGTTGTCCGCCCGCAAGCGACATCATCGAGACCAAGTCACCCCATTGGTCAAACGTCCCGTCGTTCGCGTGAGGCATGGCGTAGGTGAATGGATTGCCGGGGTGTACGGGCACCTCTTTCAGTCTCTTGAACTCGACATGGCCGTCCATATAGAGCACGTTGCTGCCGCCGGGCGCGTGGTTCATGTTGATTACGTTGTTGATGGCATACTCAGGAACCACCGAGTAGAAACCCACACCCGTTGACCATGCGTCGAACATCACCGGCACCATGGACTGGGCCTTGGCGCCGGCCGCCGGGTTGTTGATGTCCGTTATCAGGAACCGCTCAACGCCCTCACGGACCCGATAGTAATTCTCAGGTAGCGGCGTTACAGCGTTGTCGTCCACGGCGTACGTGCCCTCTGCCTTAGACTCGAGATCATCCTGAAACTGGTCTGTCGTTCCACCCACTCTCATCACGTGAATCGCCGGGAACGTACATCCGAATTGCGCTAACTGTATATTCTCCGCGTACTGCACCCACGTGGTCTTCGTTGCATCATACCAGAGCGCGGCTTTCGACTTAATAACGTCGTTCTGTTGCGACGCCGTGGTAAAGACCCAAGGGAAGTAAAGGTACGAAATGGGGATTGACAGCGCCGAGTTCATGCACACTTTCCACAAAATGTTATTGCTGCTTCTCGCCGCGATCATCTCGATCAACTGCTTGTAATCATCGAAGCCCTCCCATACCTGCTCCGCTAGAAGGCCTCCTTTTGGGTCAGAGGGACATAATGCAATGTTCACATCTGTCCAGTACTCGGGGTAAAGCTGATACCCGGCAAGGTCCATCACCATTGGAACACCGGCCGTATATGCACTCGACGTGGGGAACGAACCGCCTTTCGCTTCCCCCGCATACATCTTGAAGATCAACCCGAACTGTTTGAGGTTGTTTGCGCACGACGATCGCCGGGCCGCTTCCCGTGCGCGCGCCAGCGCTGGAAGAAGGATGGCCGCCAGGATCCCGATGATCGCAATGACTACCAGGAGCTCGATAAGCGTGAAACCACGATGTTCGGTCTTCATATTAGTTCCTCCCATTTTGTCAAACGCCGCCCATTAATGTAATTACATCCTAAGCCAACTCCATGATACATCGAATTCTGCGATCTGTCAATAGGTGAATTGGGCCATAGGTGAATTGGGCCTCGAAACGAGGGAATGGACGGTCGTGTGAGATCAAGGTTGGCCCTGGGTCTGACTCTCCTGAGGCGCCTCGGGATTCGCCTCACCCAGCGGCTCCTGCCGCCCGGAATCGCGCATTAGCTTCTGCATGAAGCTCCTGGGCGGCTGCGATCCCAATTCGCGGCATCTGTCGACTGCGACTCATCCGAAGAACTTGAGACACAGCGCACTCGGCCGGCAAGCAATGCCAATTGAAACGAAGGCGTTCCAGGGCGCATTGCGAGCCGCCCCAAAACGCCTTCAACAGACCTCAAAGCTTGCCGCTATCTCACGATGAGCAGCTTATTTCTTGCCCATGCCGCGTTTGCCTATGAGCACGCAGGCGCCAGCCAACAACAGCAAACCGGCCACACCGGCGGCCGGCAAGTCTGGGTTCCCTTCCCAGAATGGGCCTGGCGTACTCGCTGCAGCCACGTATTCGACGCGACCAAGGCCTAGCGAAACGATGCTACCATGTTCCTCAAGGTTGGTCGCCCCGTCGCCGTCAAGATCGCCGCTAGCCGAGAACGGCTCGTCGGCCGCTTTCCCCGGAATAGTCACGACCTGTGCTCCGAACACCCCTAGGAAGTTCACGATCCCGGTCGTCCCCCCTGAGCTGCTGGTTGAGGCAAGCGCCGCCACGAAGTCCGCAAACTGCGGGAAAGAAGCATCCAACGCCAGTACTTTATTGAAATTGAACGCGGCAACGGCCTCGCAATGGTACTGCGCATCCGGGTCGCACAACGAACGAGCGAGGAGCGCCAGCTCCCAACTGTCCGGGATGCCGCTGGCGACGAAATCCATCGTTGCGTAAGGGGCCCCGAACATCGCGTACAGGGTCTCACCTTGGGCATCGATGGCCGGCAGGATCGGGCAGTCGCCACTCAACACACATTCGCCCTCGCCTTCTCCCTCGCCTTCTCCCTCACCCTCGCCCTCGCCTTCGCCTTCTCCACCTGTCGGCCAATCGGCGATATTCGGACCGGAGAGGATGACTATATCAATCGCGGCGGAGGCCGTGTTCAATTCGCTTCCCGTCACGTCAAACGTGATGTCCGGGATGCCTCCGGTAAACGTTTTTGCGTTTTCGAGGGCGAGATGGAAGTCGCCATCCTTGCTTTCGGTCGTGGCAGAGTCGTTATAGGCGGCATACAGGGAAACGCTGTCGCCAGTGCGCACAAACTTGAAGGACAGCCTCGTGGTATCGACAGGGACCTGTTCCCCCTCCACGATGTCTGCAAAACCGCCACCATAGGCGGCAAACTCGAGGATCCCGGCGCCGTTCCGGAATACGGTGAAAAACAGGCCTCCGAGTCCCTTCGCTACAATTAACCCGATGTAGCCGTTGTTTGTTAGTTGTGCGGCGACGCCGTCGAAATCCGTGATCGTGAACTCGAGCGAGATGTCGCCGGTGATGTTCGTACGGTGAATCCCGGCCGAGGGCCAAGCCGTGCCGTTGCCCGCCATTATGCATTCACCGCCGGTGACGGTGACCGTCCCATAGGTTCCATTGGATATGGTCCATGGTTCAATGCTGCCGTCGTTGAAATCCGTGTAGGCCGTTCCGCCCCACATCGTGCTCGGTATCGCCAGGAACCCCAGCAGCACGATCACAACAGAAATGCTCTTCCACCGTGTCATGACTCACTCCTCCATTTTAGTTTACCCTGTTAGTTTACCCTGTGCCAACGGGAATCATCCCGATCCCAACCTGATCATGTCTGACTTTCCTCCCCGAACGGCCGACTCTGCGTCGTGTCAAATGCTTTGCCGAATCTCGCCGTTTTCCTGTCCGGAAGGCGTAGGCCGATGCGCCGCAAAGAACACCTGCCCCGCAGCCATTGTGCCCACATGCAGCACGTGACAAGGCGCGGGCTGCGACCAGAACTCAGCTAGTAGCCTGCACCGATGGCCACAAAGCCCGAGAATCTACTGCCGTAAGTACCCTCTGGGTCGTCCTTAACCGGGTATGCGTCTTTGTACTTGATGAATTCGGTGTGGCCGTCCAGGAACAAGACGTTGCAACCGCCCGGCACATGGTTGAAAATCTGGATGCCCGTCGCCGCACTGACCCCTTGGGACCCCGCAGGCCATGCGCCGTAACCCTTGGAAGTATCGCCCCATGTGTCCCACTGGATGGGGATCTCGCTCTGTGCCTTGGCACTTGCCGCCGGGTTGTTGATGTCGGTGATGAAGAACCGTTCGATGCCTTCACGGAGCCGGTAGATCGTCTTCGGAACCGGCGAGCCGTCGGCTTCAGTCGCGCCCAGTGACGTCACATCCAGGTCTTTGTCGCGCTTCGGGAAGTCCCATATGGTGTCGGCGACCGGGCAATCGCCCGCATCCAGCACAACGTACTCGTCAACCAGGCTCAGATTGATCGCGTCCTGGTACCATTGGACGCCTGCAGCCAAGCCCTGGGCTGGTGTCCGTGTGGCAAAACCCATGTAGAAATACGACCGCGGGATGGACGCGTGGGCCTGTAAACATATCGGCGTGATGGTCCCTGCCACAAGCCCGGCCTCGATTTGCCGCTTCGTCGTATCAAAATCCGGGATGCCTGCCACGCTGGCGAACAGACTGCTGCCGCTCTTTGACGGACACATGATGAGGTTTAGGTCGGTAAGATACTCGGGGTAGATACACCGCCCATCAGGACCGGCAAAGCCCGCGTATAGATTCAATGCCAAGTTGCACATGGGCGGATACTTGTTGCCCGTGGACTCGTTTGCATACATTTTGTAAACGAGGCCCCACTGCTTGAGGTTGTTTGCGCAGGAAGCGCGCCGCGCCGCCTCGCGCGCACGTGCAAGTGCCGGGAGCAGGATTGCGGCCAGGATCCCTATGATCGCAATGACTACCAGGAGCTCGATAAGCGTGAAACCATGATGTCGCGCCTTGATCTTCGTTGCTCCCATTTTGTCAAACGTCACCCAATGTAATTACGTCTTAAGCCAGCCAACTCAATTATACATCGAATTCTGCGATTTGTCAATGGGTGATTAATCTAATGTAATTACATCCTAAGCCAACTCAATGATACATCAAATTCTGCGATTTGTCAATGGGTGAATTGGGCCTCGAAACGAGGGAATGGACGGTCGTGTGAGATCAAGGTTGGCCCTGGGTCTGACTCTCCTGAGGCGCCTCGGGATTCGCTTCACCCAGCGGCTCCTGCCGCCCGGAATCGCGCGCAAGCTTTTGCGTGAAGCTTCTGGGCGGCTCCGATCCCAATTCGCGGCATTTGTCGACATTGAGCCATGCTTGGTTGTAGTCGCCATTGCGCCAATAGACGACCGCCTTGTTGTAGTATGCGCGCGCGAAGTCAGGCTTCAACTTGAGCGCCTTCTCGTATATCTCGAGGGCTGCGTCAAGCCTGCCGTCCGTGTACAGGCTCAGCCCGAGGTCTACCAGCCAGCCCGGCTTGGAGGGGGCAAGTCGGACGGCCGCCTGAAACGCCTCGATAGCCTCTTTCGTATGGCCCATACGCTGCAACGTCCGTCCAAGGCCGGCATGGGCTTCCGCCAGATCGGGTTTGAGCTCTGCCGCTGTCAGATAGTGCATGAAGGCGACCGTCGTGGCGCGTTTGTTTTCGAACTCGAATGCTCCCCTCGCACATTCTTCCGGTGTCGGGAACGCCTGCTGCATTGCCGCAAGCTCCCGTTCGGCCGCCTTCTTGACGCCTTCCTGCGTCTTCGCAAGCTCCTCGTCGCTCATGTCGGGACGCTGCTCCGGGGAGAGTTCGGGAAAGTCTCCAGCGGCGTTCTTCTTCGTGACTTCGACGAGGCGGGCACGAATCGGCTCAAGGTGCGCCAGATAGGCTTTGAGATCATCCGGATGGATAAGACTTGATGAGGTTTTGCCCGCAGGGATTTCGGCGGTTACGGAAGCTTTGCGCGCATGGGTAAGAAAAAGCAGGGATACCGCTGCTATAGTACATGCAACCGCGATCAAGGCAGCCGGGTAAATCAGCCTTCTGCCAGCCAATCTGTGTTCTCCTCAAGTTCAACTTGACGGCGCCCGTTTGCCTTCCACCAGAGCCGTACCGCAAGCCTTCAGCCACGGGTATCAAGGCTTTGTCATAGACATTGTGCATCTAACCAAGGTCCTGCTGCAACTTTGGGGCCGAGGCAAGAGCGAAACGATTGTAGTAACATTTTACATGCCCCGCTGCCCTGGACTTGGATTCAAGGTATCTCGAGAGAGCAAGAAGCAAGGCCCCGAATCGCGCTCACCGAGCCTGGGTACAGTTGAAATCCCCTTGTCATAACGGCACGGATGCGACGGTCCTATCCGATCAAGACGCTGGAAACGGCTCATGAAAAGCCCGTTTGGGGTGAGCGGCGAGCCCCATGGAAACCTCATGCGAAAGTTGTTGACAAAAGGCATGCGACATGATAATCTGTGATTACAATTTGGAGAGGGATTGGAATGGGCATAGGGAAGGAGCGGGTCTCAATTCGCTCGTGCTGATTCGCGCGGCAGTGAAGAACGTGTGCCAAGTGCGGGTATGGTGCGTATGCGTTTCAACGGATTCGTTTGTGGCTTAGTTGGCTGAGAAGAGATCGTGCTTTGGGAAGAATAACGAGAGGAGAGGTGCGATGAAAAGACTAATAGTATGTGTAGTAGCGTGCGTTCTGCTTGCGGGGTCAGCCATCGCTGGTACCGCCTACTATGGTGGCTTCCCCGATGACACGGGCAAGCTGATCTGGGTGGTCCCAGTAGCTCCTCCGGAGAACATGGTGCTCACGCCTCAGTTCGGCTCGTGGACCATCGGGTCACTTTCGGGCAGTCCGATCGGGGCGCTCTCGGACGCAACGGGCGCCGCGGCGCTTCTGATTACTGATGGGAACGACTATACCCTTCATGTTGGATGGGACATTCCAGCTCCCGTCGCGTATACGGGCAGGAACTGCTACCTCTACTTTGGGGTGGACGCACAGGGGCTTGACACAAACAAGTACCGGTTCGGCATCGAGTGGAAAGGCACCCCCCTGGCGTGGTACCTGCGCACCCAGAACATTGCGGCGGACTTAGCGGCGCCCAGCGAGATTGCCCACCTGGATGTAAAGATGACCAAGGACATGGACGGTGACAATGTGTTTAACCCGCCGCCTGGCCCCCCCGCACCCGCCGTATTTTTCCAGTACTCGGTCGATTTCGGCGCGTGGACAGACTACGTTCACTTTTATGCCAGCAACGTGTTCCCGCTGAATTACGCCGGCTTGGGCTTCAATGATGCTCTAGCGCCTGACAGGATCACGTTCAAGGTCCGTGGGCTGGGGTCATCGAATGTTGACCCGTACCTCGAGGGCACCGATGTTCCGGACATGAACCTTGCGTCGGACTATGACGGCGACGGCATAACCAATTTCCAGGAGTCCGTGAACGGGACAGACCCGACCCTGACGGACACAGATGGCGATGGCCTGGACGACGGCGTCGAGACCAACACCGGCACCTGGGTTAACGCGACCGACACGGGCACTGACCCGGCCAATCCGGATACGGACAACGATGACCTTCTGGATGGCGTGGAGACCAACACCGGCACGTTCGTCGACGCGAGCAACACGGGAACCAGCCCGCTCAATCCTGACTGGGATGGCGACGGCCTTACAGACGGTGAGGAAGTGGCCGCAGGCAGCGATCCCTTCGTTGCGGCTCTGGACTCGGACGGCGACGGAATTCCGGACGAGGTTGAAAACGCAGCACCTGAAGACCCCGACGACGACGGGATCCCGAACGCGCTCGACCCCGATAGCGATGGCGACGGTGTGCCTGACAGCGTCGAGTGGGCCCTGAATTCGAATCCGTATGACGCTGCCAACCCGGACAGTCTCCCGGTCGCAGCAGCGCCGATCGGTCTGGCTCTCCTGGGCGCTGGTGCGCTTGCACTGCGGCGCCTGCGCAGGAAGTAACGCCGGCTTGCGCCTGATGTCAGGGCGCGGCGATTGACATTTTTTGGCTGACCGTTGAGGGCGGATGTTTTGGAGTCCGCCCTCCACGGCAGGGATGATGGGGTGGAAGGCGCCCAGGGATCCGGGCAACAGGCTGGAGGGGTCCTTCACGCATAACCCACAAGAGACGGTGGGTTTTATTTTTGACGTTTTGGAAATGTCATTACACCCAATTATCGGATAGCACCATTGATCCTGTTGTTGAGGGTTGGTGCTCGGTTTCCCTTGTGGTCAGAGCTAGACATGGTATTGCCCCGGTGGTTTGAGAAAGCATGAGTGACGAAGCAGAAACGACGCGACAGAAGCCCGGTGAGGGAAGTGTGCCGCCGGAGGTCCCCGTATACGCATTCATCAAGCGGGAACTGAAGAACCAGATTGAGAATGGGGAACTGACGGAAGGAGATCGCATCCCGTCGGAAGCCGAACTGGCCCGTCAGTATGGCGTGAGCCGCAATCCGACGCGGCAGGCGCTTCGCGACCTTGAGTTTGAAGGGTATATTGTGCGGACCCCGGGTAGGGGTTCGTTCGTCGCGCCCATGGCGGAGCGGCAAAGGCTTTTCAGGGTCGGCGAGTGGCGGACACTCGCGATTGCGTGCCCGGAGATGGAATGCCGTTACTCGCGGGCGGTTATCAGCGGGTTCATCCGCTCCGCTGCCGAGAAGGGGTTCCACACCATGGTCTACTTCGCCCGGCTCAGCAACGATGCCGAGTTCGAGTTCCTGGCCGACATGCGCAACAGCGGGATCGAGGGAGTCGCGTTCTGGCTACAACACGCATCGCAGCGAACACTGGATCTTCTGAACAAGTTCCACCGTGTCGGCTTTCCCTTTGTCTTGATCGACCGATACGTGCGGGGTTTGGACGCGGACTTCGTGGTAACGGACAACGTGGATGCGGCCTACCAGCTCACCAATAGGCTGATAGCGCGAGGACACCGAGAGATCGGGTTTGTGACGGGCGAGATGGACAACACCTCGAATGCGGATCGGCTGAAGGGCTATCGACGGGCTATCGAGGAAGCCGGTCTTGGGTTCCACGAAAGGTCGTTGGGGATATTCGACGGGGAAGGCGAGTCGACGCACGCAGCGGTTGCACGGATCATGGCGCAACGCAGGCGTCCGACGGCTTTCTTCTCGGTGAACGACGGAGCGGCGGCGAAACTGGTCGACAGCTTGGGCGCGTTAGGCTATGCGATACCCGGCGAGGTGGAACTGGCTCTGATCGACGACAACGCGTTCGCGGAAGCGGCTGGGATTCCGATGATCAAGGCGTCGCAGGCGGGTTACGAAATGGGGCGGGAGAGCGCTGAGATTCTGATGGCTCGGGCAACAGGGCAGGCGATCCCGCTTCAGCAGCGGTTTTTGAAGGCAAAGATCGAGGATGAGTGCTTGGAGTCGGCGTCCGCCCAGGACCGAATGGACGACGTGCGCGTTGGGAACAGCTAAAGGAGAAAGAAGTACTGAGTCGCAAGCAAGACGGCACTTGTAATTCTGTCATTTGGTTAGGTGAACTCAACAGGAGGGTTATAGCCATGAAAAACGTAGGGAAGAACGGATTCACACTGATTGAGCTTCTGGTCGTGATTGCCATCATCGGTATCTTGGCGGCGATCCTGCTGCCGGCCCTGGCACGGGCTCGGGAGGCGGCGCGACGGTCCTCCTGCGCGAACAATCTGAAGCAGTGGGGGCTGATCTTCAAGATGTACTCCGGGGAGGCGAAGGAGAAGTTTCCCTCCGGCGGATACTATCGACTGAATGGGACGCCGACATTGCTGGGCTTACGCGGATTCGCCCTGTACCCGGAGTACTGGACGGACCCGAATATCGCGAGCTGTCCATCGGACCCCCACTCGGGGCAGTTCGGCGTGGATTTCATTGAGAATTACGGTGACACTGTTCAGGAAACGGTGGCAAATGGGCCAGACCCGCGTTGCCTGGACGCACTGCTGTCACTGCCGATCTCGTATGCGTACATGCCTTACGCAACACGAACGTGCTCGCAGTTTGCGGACGTGGTCGACACGCTGAACCTGGGGGCGTTCTTCGCCAAGTACCCTCAAACGGAGACAATCACGGGAAGCCAGATGGAGGATCTGGGCTGTCCACGGTTTGCGGTTGCGGCCTATGGGAAGCTCAGCGATGAGGACTTCACGGACGCGAGCTACATGTGGTCGAAGGTGAACGGGCCCGACGTGGATGACAATGGGACGCCGCTGCCGACAACCTACTATCGCTTGAGGGAAGGCATTGAACGTTTCCTGATCACCGACATAAACAACCCCGCGGCCACCGCGATGGCTCAGAGCGAGATCCCGGTCATGCTGGATGCGTGGGCGGACACGGGCCCATTCGTGGCCTTCGGGGACAACGCGGTATCCCGGTTTAACCACGTTCCTGGCGGCAGCAATGTGCTCTATATGGACGGCCACGTGGAGTATCTGAAGTACAAGTCGAAATTCCCGGTGATGAACTCCGGTCCCGGGACGCTGGGCGAAACGCTTTCGACTTTGATGGGTGCAACGGCCGGCGTGGGGTGAGTCGAGAATAGCGGGCATGACGGGTCTTTGCCTTGTGGCCGCGGCGTGCCTCGGCACGGGTGTGCGTTTTGTAATCCGGAAGAGGAAGTAGGGCTTCCGCAAGACAACGTATGATTGCGATTGGCGGGCCGTTGGGCTTTCTGCTCAGCGGCCCGAGCTTGAGGAGCCGGCATGCGAAGTCAGCCGAGCCTTCGGTGCGGAGGACCACATTGAAGCCACTCCTGCGACGGCTGAGGCCGGCAAACAGCATGGTGACTTTCTGAGCAGGGACGGATTCGCCTTCCCAGACGTGAGGCGCCAAGGCGGCACAAGGCCAAGGACGCGGTTTTCGCGTGACATCTTGCTTCGCGGGAGTGATTTCCCTGTATTACGGATCTTGACCACTGTGAAGCGCGAGCAACTGAGTGTTTGCGCTGAGGATCCGAGGTGACTACCAGTAAGCATGAACGTACTCGTGACTACAGGGGTCATACGGCTGAGCATTGAAGGGAGTTGAGTGATGCCTGAGTTCCATTCACAAGAGACCAACATTCTGGGGGGGCACATCTTCTCGGACATGATGGTCCTGCGGGATAGTCGCAGCGCCCGCGTATCGAGTTGGGATCGTTCCGGGGCCAACAAAGACTTCCGCAGCGTGCGCAGCGGTGAGACGCTCGAGCTGGCGGACATTCCGAACGCGGGCTGCATCCGGCACATCTATTTCACAATCACAATGTCCGGCAGTGTATTCGGCGATCCGCGCTATCTGCGCAATATGGTGCTCCGTGCATACTGGGATGGGGAAGAGACGCCGAGTATCGAAGTGCCCTTTGGGGATTTCTTCGGGCAGGGCCACGGGTGCGTCCGGTTCTTCCGGTCGCTTATGATAACGGTGAACGAAGGCGCTGAGTTGGTTGGGGGGAAAGCGTCTACGCTTACCGTGGGCTTCAACTCTTATTTTCCCATGCCCTTCTCGAACGGGGCCAGGCTCACTCTGACCAATGAGGGAGACTATGATGTGGCGTCGGTGTGGTACCATATCGACTACGAGCAACTGCCGGGCTTAGAGGCCGGTACGGGGCGTTCCTATCGGAGCCGCCCCTTAGTGGGCCGTTTTCATGCCCAATGGCGACGGGAAAATCCCACCATTGCCTTCGGCGAGGCTGTAAACGTTCCGCACAACGACCTGTGCAATCTCGATGGCCGGGAGAACTACGTCATTCTCGAGGCGTTGGGCCATGGGAACTTCGTGGGTTATTTCCTTAATGTGCACAATTTCTTCGAGACCTGGTACGGCGAAGGGGATGACATGATCTTCATCGATGGCGAGAAGTGGCCGCCGTCATTGCACGGAACGGGTACGGAGGAGTGCTTCGGCGGCGGGGCGTGCCCCAATATCGAGTACGCGGGCCCATACACGGGGTTCCACCTCGTGGGGAACAAGAACTACCTCGGCAAGACCTCGATGTACCGGTTTCATGTCGCCGATCCGGTGCGGTTCATGAAGTCGATCAAGGTCACCATCGAGCACGGGCACGCAAACAACTTCGCCAACGATTACTCCAGTACGGCATTCTGGTATCAATCGGAACCTCACGGGCCCTTCCCGGTGTTGCTCCCTGTGGCGGCGCGCCGCCCCATCCAGGGCGATGACCCGCACGACCGTGCGTATGCCGAATTCAACAAGTTGCAGGCCAACGTGGGCCGGTGTCACGCGTTGTTTGCCAGTAAGCGCGTTGTACTGCCCGAAGCTGTCCGAAAGGCCGTACTTGAGGATCTGGCAACTGAGATCAGGAAAGCCTTCGATGCAAAGGACTACACTGAGGCAATCCGGAAGGCGGCTGAGGCCAATAAGCTGCTCTGCGACTTTCTGGACGGGAACGGAGCGCCGTAGCCGGACGCGCCACTGGTCTGTCGAGGCGCGTCCAGGAGTCAGAATGTTAGCGCTCGTTCCCAAGTTCAACTTGGGAACGAGCGTCATTTGGGAATGAACACTGGGCGGAGGGTGACTGGACATGGCTGAGTTCTTGGTTGGTTGCGACGTAGGAACGGGTGGGACCAAAGCCGTTGTCATGGCGCTCGACGGAGAAGTCCTCGGCACACATTTCGTCGAGTATCCCTTGATCACAACAAAGGGCGCCAATGAGGGTTTCCCTGGCGCGAAAGCGGAACACGATCCCGAGTGGTACTGGAAAGCGGTCGCCACAACGATCGGCGAGTCCATTCGTCAATCCAAGGTGTCGCCAAAAGAGATCAAAGGCGTGTCGATAAGCGCGCTGTCCCCGGCAT
>Ga0315274_10003731_pt1 | contig 22634 bp, 16 predicted proteins | sample YL17G02_20_MG_FD_203700 | JGI IMG/M metagenome (GOLD analysis project Ga0315274, IMG submission 203700) | Sediment microbial communities from Yellowstone Lake, YNP, Wyoming, USA - YL17G02_20 | ecosystem: Environmental > Aquatic > Freshwater > Lake > Sediment | place: USA: Wyoming | collected...
GGTAAGACCACCAGGGCCAGATCCCACGACCCATACGTTGCGACGGACTGCAGCTGGTCCCTGTGGGTAAATGATTTCCTGTCCGGTTTCGGGATTGATGGCGCAACGAATTTTCCCTTCCCCCAGGATCAAACGTTCTATGCACCCCTGATTGCAGGCGATACATTTGCGGATATCTTCAGGACGGCCTTCCCGCGCTTTGGTTAAAAAATCCGGATCAGCCAAATACTGGCGGCCAAAGGCCACAAGATCTGCTTCCCCGCGAGCGATCACTTCATTCGCCAAGGAAGGGTCCGTGAATCGCCCGACGGCAATCACTGGAAGGCCAACTGCCTCTTTTAACTTTTTGGCCCGCCAGACATTGAAACCGGGTTGATACTCAAAAGGGGCGCTGGTAATGCCGCCCGGGCTTCCGTGCGTGCCAAGAGAGGCATGCAGAATGTCGGCTCCGGCTTTAACCAGATTGGGGAGGATGGGCCGGACATCCTCGAATGTATAACCATCTTTTATGCACTCCTCAACAGAAAGGCGCAGGGAGATGGGGAAATCTGGGCCCACCGTTTTGCGGATCTCCTGCAATACTTCTATCATGAAACGGCTGCGGTTGCTCAGACTGCCCCCGTATTCGTCGTCACGTTTGTTGGAGAGAACAGATAAAAACTGCGTTATCAAGTACCCGTGAGCTCCATGGACCTCCACAGCGTCGAAACCAGCCTCCATTCCGCGGCGGGCGGCGACGCCAAAGGCGGCGATCATCTCTTGGATCTCCTCGCGGGTGATCTCCCGCGGGGTCAGGCCGAAAACCAAAGACCGGATCGCGGAAGGAGCAATGGCTTTTTTCTCTTGGAGAAGATAAAGACTTTCCCGTCCGGCATGATGGAGCTGCAAGGCCACCTTGTTACCGGCAGCATGCACCGCATCGGCAATTTTTTTCAGGCCAGGGATAAACCGATCATCATAGGCCCCCAGTTCATTTGGTATAGCCGAACCGCTGGGATGGATGGATGCAATTTCAGTTATGATCAGACCAGCCCCGCCTCTCGCCCGGCGCTTTATGTAAGCGAGGTTAGCTTCGCTCACCGTACCGTCCGGGTTCCCGAGGTTGGTCCCCATGGGAGGCATGACCGCCCGGTTAACCAGGGCCAACGATTTTATCTTGATCGGGGAAAAAAGGGATGGCAAGAGATTCATGTTATCGGTGTCAATGATGGGCCAAGAGGCAGAACATTGTGCCTCCTACCTGTGGCAGGCAGGCGTGCCTGCCACAGGTAGGCCGCTTTAGAACGGATATTTTCCCATTTTTATTATGGAATCTGCGATTTCCCGTCTCAAGGCGATCGTATTCACAGGCGTAAAACGTGTCAGTTTCTTGAGAGCGGATAACTGGGTCCTGAGAATATCGCCCTCGGCAATGGCAGCGAAGGCCTGCTTTGCAAAAAATTCTACGCGGTCAAAGGCATCATTCACATAGACCTTCACCATTGCTTTCTGAATCTGTGCCTTCTCATCTCCCAACTTTTCCATGGTCTTCATCGCTCGAAGAAGTGCGCTCTCCATGGCAAAGACCTCAATCACAATATCACTGATCGAACCCAGGATCTCCTGTTCTTCTGCCAGCTTCATCATATACTTCTGAACTGCTGCCCCAGCTACGAGGAGGGCGATCTTTTTTGACATCTCCACCATTTCTTTCTGTAAAGAAAGCTTCCCGTCATCTGTATCCACCTTCGGTCGAAGGGTGAGAAGCTCGTTAGCTACCTTCTGGGCTGCGGCAAGCACAGGAAGTCGGTTCTTCATGGCCCGCTTCGTCACCATATCCATAATCAGGAGGCGATTGATCTCATTCGTTCCCTCCCAGATTCGGTTAATCCGGGAATCCCGGTAACCTCGCTCAATCGCATAATCATGAATATATCCGTACCCCCCGTGAATCTGAAGGGCTTCATCCACAATATAGTCCAGCATCTCTGACGCATAGACTTTGTTGATGGAGTCCTCAATGGCATACTCCTCAATCCCCCTCGCCATTTGAATCCCGACATCTTCAGCATGGTGGTCAATGCGCTTGAGAATTCGATCTGTCATCTCGGCTGTCCGGTAGACCATGCTCTCCACAGTAAAGGTTCGAATCGCCATCTCTGCGATCTTATGTTTGATCAGACCGAATTCTGCGATCGGCTTACCGAACTGAACCCTCTGTTTTGCATAAGTCACGGCATCCTGAAGTGCACTCTTTGACGATCCCACACAACCTGCGCCCAACTTAAAGCGGCCAATGTTCAGGGTGTTAAGAGCCACGATATGGCCCTTTCCCACTTCTCCAAGAACATTCTCCACTGGCACCTTAGCATCGGTGAAGATAACGCTTCGCGTGGAGGACCCTTTCATTCCCATCTTATTCTCTTCTTCATCCACTGAAACCCCTTCGAACTTCTTTTCGACAATGAAGGAGGTGAATTTATCACCGTCCACTTTGGCATAGGTAACGAACACATCGGCAAAGCCAGCATTGGAAATAAACTGTTTCTGGCCGTTCAGAATATAGTACTTTCCATCAGGGCTGAGCATTGCAGTAGTCTTGGCATTCAGGGCATCTGATCCTGCTTCAGGCTCAGTCAGGGCATAGGCAGTGATCATCTCTCCTGTGGCAATTTTTGGAAGGTACCTTTTCTTCTGATCCCTGTTCCCGAAAAAGATAATGGGAAGAGAACCAATGCCTGTATGGACAGCGTAGGCCACCAGGAAGGATCCTCCTCCTCCCTGAGACATTTTCTCCATCATCAGGAGGACACTGACCTTATCCAATTCCTGGCCCCCGTACTCCTCTGTGATGTCTCCGGAGAGCAAACCCAATTCCCCTGCCTTTTTGAGCAGACTCGGCAGGAGTCCTTCTTTCTGCGCTTCAATATCATCGATCTGGGGTTCAACTTCACCCACGGTGAATTCCATAGCCGCTTTCCCAATCAACCGCTGCTCTTCCGTAAAGTCCTCTGGTGTGAAAATTTCCTGAGGCGAAATCGATTCTACCAGAAATGCTCCCCCTTTAATGAACTCTTCCATAACAGCCTCCTTTTTAAAGATCAATGTTCAATGGTCAATACTCAATTACCAATGCTCAATGAGTTTAATGATGATTTCTTTGAAAAATGATAATTGATAATTGCCCATTGATAATTGTTCATTATTATTCTGTTCTTTCGAAGATTCCAGCAGCGCCCATCCCACCTCCGATACACATCGTCACAAGACCGTAGCGGACTTTCCTCCGCTTCATCTCATAAAGCAAGGTGGTGGTCAGCTTCGCACCGGTGCATCCTAAGGGATGGCCCATGGCGACCGCTCCGCCATTGACATTGACAATATCCAAATTCAATCCCAATTCCCGGATCACATAAAGGGCTTGGGAGGCAAAGGCTTCGTTCAGCTCAACCAGTCCTATATCTTTAATGGTGAGACCTGCCTTTTTCAATGCTTTCGGAACAGCATAAGCGGGACCAACCCCCATGATTTCAGGCGGAACCCCGGCCACGGCAAAGGATCGAAAGGTGGCCATGGGCTTCAACTTCAGCGCCTCTGCCCTCTCTTTCGACATTAAAATCAGAGCGGCTGCTCCGTCACTTGTCTGAGATGAATTGCCTGCAGTCACCGTCCCTTTCGCTTTGAAAGCAGACTTGAGGCTTGCCATCCCTTCCAGAGAAGCATCGTATCGCACTCCTTCATCCGTGTCAAAAATAACCTCTTTCACAACGACCGTCCCATCTTCCTTGATCTCCTTCACTTTTGCAGGAATAGGAATGATCTCTTCCTTAAACTTTCCTTCCTTAATGGCTTTGGCTGCCTTCTGATGGCTGGAGAGAGCAAAACGATCCTGGTCTTCTCTGGTGATTCCAAATTGATCAGCCACATTTTCTGCGGTGAGTCCCATGGAGGTATAGATCTGTGGATTGTGCTCAACGAGATAAGGGTTGGGAGAAGGGGTCAAACCCATGATTGGAACCTGGCTCATAAACTCCACGCCTCCAGCAATCATCACTTCTGTGGCTCCTACCATGATCTCATAGGCCGCTGTGGCAATGGCCTGCAGCCCTGACGAACAGAATCGGTTTACGGTTTGTCCCGGCAAGGTATAAGGGAAACCTGCCCTCATCGCCACGACTCTCGCAAGATTCAACCCCTGATCGGATTCGGGGAACGCACACCCCAGGACGAAATCGTCTACATCTTCCACCTTGAGGCCAGAAGCTCTCGAAAGAGCTTCCTTGATGACGATGGCCGCCACATCATCCGGCCGTGTATCTTTTAGGATGCCCCTTGGGGCCTTCCCCACCGCCGTTCTCACCGCTGAAACCACCACCGCTTCTTTCATAAGACCTCCCTTAGTACGTCAATGACCAATGGACAATAATCAATGACCAATGATCAATTAAAAAATCTTTTAAAGACCAATGTAAATTTTTTATTGGACATTGAAAATTGACCATTGGTCATTGACCATTGATTTTAGTTTCTCAAAGGTTTTCCCGTCTTCAGCATATATTCCATTCTCGCCTGCGTCTTGGGCTCTCCACAAAGGCTCACAAAAGCCTCCCTTTCCAGATCCAAGATATGCTGTTCGGTCACTTCGGTCCCGTCCGGTAAGTTTCCTCCTGTCATAATGCGGGCCACTTTTTTGCCTACATGTTCATCATATTGGCTGATATAACCACCTTCTCTCATATAGAAAAGACCCATCTGAAGAAGGGCATATCCCCTCTCTCCCATGACCTTAATATGCTTTTTAGGCCGGGGTGGACGATAGCCTTCCCTGACGAGATCAAGCACGGCTTTTTTAGCGTCGTGAATGAGATGGTCCCGGTTGATCGTGATCTTATCAGTCGATCTCATATAGCCCAACTTTTGTGCCTCTTTAGCGCTGGTTCCAACCTTGGCCATGGCCACAGTTTCAAAAGCCTGTCGAACGAACGGAAGAAGATCTGCGTCAATGACACCTGGTGGAATACCTTCTGTGCACCGGAGTAACATCTCTTTTGTCCCACCTCCTGCCGGGATCAGACCCACACCTACTTCGACAAGACCCATGTAAGTCTCTGCAGCGGCCTGCATCTTCGCAGAGGCGAGGCAGACCTCGCATCCACCTGCCAAAGTAAGGCCGAAGGGCGCAGCCACGACCGGCTTCTCAAAATATTTGATGGCCATCAAGGTGTCTTGAAAAGCCTTCACAGAGAACTCAATATCATCCCAGTTCTCATCCTGAATTTCAAAGAGCATGAGCATCAGGTTGGCCCCTGCAGAAAAGTTCTCGGCCTGGTTTCCAATCACCAGACCCTCAAATTTCTCTTCCACCTCCTTCAGGGAGTCTCTCATCATCTGGATGGTATCTGCTCCAATGGTATTCATCTTGGAATGAAATTCAAGACAGGCCACACCATCCCCGAGATCAATAAGGCTGGCTCCAGGATTTGAAAGAACAGTCTTCTTTCTGTCCTTCAGGCTCGGTAAAAGGATCATCTCCGGTTTCTCTTCGATCTCCAGATATTGGCCTGCTCCCAGGTCAAAGTAAGAGACATGACCGTCCTTTTTCTCATAAAAAGAAGAAAACTCTTTGCTGAGTACCTTCTCCACTAGCGGGGGGATCACTTCTCCCTCTTTCTCCATTCTTTTCACAGAGGATTTCAAACCGATGGCATCCCAGATTTCGAAAGGCCCGAGCTCCCAGTTATATCCCCACTTCATCGCCCGATCGATATTGACGATGTCGTCAGAAACCTCAGGGATCTTCTCTGCTGAATAGAGCAGAGTCTTTTTCAAAATCTTCCAGGCAAATTGGCCTCCCCGATCGGGGTTCAAGACAAGTGTCTTGATTCTTTCCCTGACGTCATCGATATTTTTACCCATCTCCACGGATGGAAGGTTCACCTTCTCCTGTGGGCGGTAGTCGAGTTTTTCATAATCCAGTACGAGAGTTTCTTCTTTCCCCTCCTTTTTTAACCTCTTATAAAAGCCTTGCTTGGTCTTCTGACCCAACCACTGGTTCTTGATCATCTGTTGCATAAAAGAGGAGGATACGAAATATTCTCTTTCCTTTCCCTCCGGCAAACTCTCATAGAGATTTTTGGAAACATGGGCCATAACATCCAGGCCAACGAGATCAGCGAGCTTGAACGTGGCTAACTTCGGCCTTCCCATGGCAGGGCCTGTAATCTGATCCACCTCTTCAATCCAATAGCCATCCTCTATCGTCGTCCTCATGGTAATAGCCGTTGCAAAGGCTCCGATTCGATTCCCAATGAAGTTGGGCGTATCCTTGGCGTAGACCACACCTTTCCCCAAGATCTTTTCACCCACCTGAACCATCTTCTCCACGACGCTTTTGGAGGTTGAGGGGATCGGGATGATCTCTAAAAGTTTCATATATCTTGGCGGATTAAAAAAGTGGGTTCCTAAAAACCTCTCTGCGAAGTCCGTGGAGAACCCTTCGCACATCTTCTGGATGGAAATGCCAGAGGTATTTGAGCTGATCACAGTCCCTTCTTTTAAGAAGGGGACCAATTTCTTGAAAAGGTCTCTCTTTGTATTGAGATCCTCTATGATTGCTTCGATGATCCAATCCGCCTCCGAAACCCAGGAGAGATGATCTTCAAAGTTTCCTACGGTGATGAGCTCCGCATCGTCCTTCAAATAGAGGGACGCTGGCCTTGTTTCTTGAATTCTGTTCTTTCCGGAAACAGCAAACCGATTTCTCACCTCCGGACTTTCAAAGGTCAACTTTTTCTTCTTTTCTGCCTCTGTCATCTCCAGCGGTATAATATCGAGGAGAACGGAAGGGATTCCCACATTCGCAAGATGAGCGGCAATCGCACTTCCCATCACCCCTGCCCCTAATACCGCTGCCTTTTTGATCTTCTGATCCATGGTTCCACCCCTTTTTAGTTCTAATTTTTCAAAATTACTTTCAAATCTCCCTACCCCCCTTTGCTAAAGGGGGAAGAGGAGAAATTCTTAAGAAAAGCATTGATCAGATTCTGTTTGGAGATATGGCCTGAGGAGATAAAAGAGAATTGATCCCCTCTGCCTAAGAGTCTCTGCTGAATCTCTCGAGGAGATAAACCCCGCTCGAGACCTTTTTCCACTTCGTTCCTTAGATTTTCTAAATACTCGATCTTATGATGAATGGCATCTTCTGGCCGATCGATCGAACCACTGAAGGAACAGAACATCTTCTTTGGATGAAGGGCAGCCACCTTCTTCAGGGAACCGATAATGGAATCGATCTCTTCATCCCTTCTTAAATATTTCACCTGTTCGCTAATGAAGAGGTCCCCGGAAAAGAGCCATCCCTGACTCGGTTCATAAAGACAGATATGGTCATCTGAATGTCCGGGAGTAGGAATCACCATAAAGTTGAACTTCCGGGTTTGAATCTTTGAATTCAATTCTCCTGTCTCAGAAGGAAGGGGACATCCCCAAACCAAACGCCGATACCATGGTATCCACTGAGAGGGTTCCTGTAAATAAGAAACTGTCTTGGGATGGGCCAGCGGAAGGAGGCCATACTTTTTTCTAATCCAGAAATTGTTCCCGGTGTGGTCCTCATGGTGATGAGTGTTGACAACGATCTCAGGATGAAGGGTGTCTAAGAGTTTCAGAAATCGATCCCGACCAAAGGTGAATCCCGTATCGATCAAGAGTCCATCAACAAAAAAGGCATGGACCTTGTAAATGGGAAGACCCAAAAATCGACGGGTCATTCGGATCGAATTCACAGGACCGTCTGGTTTAATGTATATGGAGAATCGATTCATGTCACTCTATTTGATGGTAACTCCATTGATGATGAAATGGATAAACTCATTCGTCTGGTTCAATCCAAATGGGTGGTCAGGACTATTTCTACCATAGGTTAAACCTTTAAATAATAAGAAAACGCAATGCCCGACGACCTTTTCGTCCATTTTACGAAAGACACCCTTTTGAACGCCCTCTTTGAGAATACCGACGAAAATCTCCTCAATCCCCTTTCCGATGATGTGGGGCTTGTCCTTCAGGAATGGTGCGAAGAATCCGGATTCATCATGGAGGACACTGACGATAAATGGATTCTGATCGAGATATTTTAGGGCCAATCGGACGTAGGTTTGAAGTTTTTCTGTTGGTTTAGTGATCTTATTGATCTGGTTCAGGATGGCCTTTCTAACGGATAAGGCCTCAAACATGAAAAGTTCTTCAAGAATCTTTCCCTTATTTTCAAATTCCTGATATAAGGTTCGCTTCGAAATACTGGCGTCCCTGGAGATTTCGTCAACCGTGGTCTTATTGAAACCGAACCTTTCAAATCTCTTTTTGGCAAGGTTCAGAATTTGAGCCCTTTTTTCAGATTCCATACAAGTCAGGAAACTAATTTAGTTTTTTATTACCTACCATGTCGCTCATTTTTTGTCAAGTCATTTTTAGAAACGAGAACAACGCTGATAGAGACGGGGATTAAATATAACTATCTAAAATTGATGGTATTTTATTTTTTCTAAGCGTCTCCTGCTATTTTCATTATTGATAGATAGTGGCAAGAGGAGTAATTTTTTTTGGCAAGGGGAAAAACTAAAAGAGTAAAACCAGGAAACAGATTTAGTTTAATAGTTTTCCATGCCAATCAACTCCATTCATTCGCTCTCTACCTGGACCACTGCACCGTCCCCCTGGGCGAGGCCTCCACAAATTGAGGCAACGCCTATTCCTCCACCCCTTCTTCTCAATTCGTAAATCAGGGTCATCAGGATTCTTGCCCCGCTCGCGCCTACAGGATGACCAATGGCAATGGCCCCTCCATTGACATTCGTTTTTTCCAAGAGGGATTTCATCTTTTCAGAATCTCCATCAGCCAAAATCTTCGCACTCACGAGAGGCATGGCAGCAAAGGCTTCATTGATCTCGATGAGGTCAATTTGGTTGAGAGGTATTTGAGCCTTCTCCAATGCCCTTTGAATGGTGAAGCCTGGAATGGCTGCAATCAGGCGGGGAGTGGTGGCCGTGGCGACCATGAAAATGATTTTGGCCAAAGGTTTCAGTCCCTTCTCTTTTGCCTTCATTGCGCTCATGATAAGAATGGCTGAAGCACCTGTATCCAACCCAGGAGCATTTCCCGGGGTCACGGTAGGACTTCCATAGACAAGGGGCAACCTGGAGAGTTTTTCAAGAGTGGTGTCTGGCCTTGGAAATTCATCCTTTTCAAGAACGATGGGGGGAACTTTCTTCTGTGGTATTTCAACCCTCATCAACTCCTCGCCTATCTTAAACTTCCCTTCAGAAAAAGCCTTCGCATACCTCATCTGACTCTGATAGGCCCACTTATCCTGATCTTCCCGTGTGACTCCATATTCCAGGGCAACCTCTCCTGCGTCAACTGATACAGGGTTAAATCCTTTATATCCCAATCCATAGAGACCATCCCACAATTCAATGTTACCCAATCTACTTCCCCACCTTACATAAGGAGGAACAATAAGAGGGGTGCGGCTCATATTCTCAGCACCCACGCCCAAGGCAATCTCAATCTCTCCGGTCTTGATCGCTCTATATCCTAACCTCACGGCTGCCAGCGACGAACAACAGGCGCGGTCAACGGTAATGGAAACAGCCTCTGAGGGCATCCCTGCCTTAAGAGTGGCCTGTCTCGCAGGGACGTCGGTTTCCAAACCCACTTCCCCAGGCACCGCAGATCCGTAATAAGTCTCTTCAACTTCTTCTCCTTTTACATTTACCCTTCTCAAGACTTCACGGATCACCATCGCACCCAGTTCGATGGAAGGAATATCCTTTAAAGTTCCTCCGAATTTTCCAAAAGGTGTCCGAACAGCACTCACCACCACAACATCATTCTTTTCCATCATTTTCTCCCTCCTTTTCCCCCTCACCCCATCCCTCTCCCCTCTGGGGAGAGGGGAAGGGTGAGGGGATCAACTCTGATTGGATATAATGATTTTTGCAAAGTGTCAATATATAAAATTGACCATAAAATTGACAAAAAAATATTTTGGAGTATTTTTATCTTAAACTAACAAAGATTTCTCAAAAATAAACCTAAAACTCTCCCCTCCCCTTGGCGGGAGGGGAACTGTGAAAAAATCCAAGACTCAAAGCCAGGACGGGGGGATATCGGAAAAAATGTAGAGCGGTTACCTTTTCCAGTTTTATTCACAAAGACGGAAAGACCATGTAAAATAGATAACTTAAAAGCGTTCAGGACCATTAAATTAAATACCCGCATTCTACATTTTTGGAAATATTCCCCCGTCTGGGCTACCGTCCCCTAATTTTTTCACACCTTCAGGGGATGAAGGGGAGGGGGTCATACTCCTTGTCCACCCCCACCTTAATCCTCCCCCGTCAAAGGGGGAGGAAGATCAATCATTTCTCCATTGTTTATTGATAACCATACGATCACGAGAGACAGACTAAAATATTAAGCCGAAAGAATAAAAGATGAATCTATACGATTTAATGATGAAACGAAGATCGGTTCGGATTTTCAAGGATCAAGAGATTCCTGATTCAATCATTGAACAACTGCTCGACGTGGCCAATCAGGCTCCCTCCGGAGGAAATATCCAACCGCTCTCCATTATTTTGGTTCGAAGTCTGGAAGGGAAGAAGAAATTGGCCGAACTGACTGGAGGGCAACCCTGGGTAAGGAATGCTCCTCTTTCGATGATCTTCTGTCTCGATTTCTACCGAATAAAAAAATGGGCTGAGATATGTCAAACCGATTTCAGAGGAGAAGAAGCCGTCAATCACTTTCTCATTGCCTATGCCGATCTGATGGTGGCTGCCCAGAATGTGGTCATTCTTGCCGAGGGTTTTGGTCTCGGTTCGGTCTATATCGGGTCGATTCAGCATGAGATCGATGAAACCAGAAATTTTTTTGAGATTCCTGAATATATTCTGCCCATGATGGTCCTTTCGGTCGGGTTTCCAAAATCCATTCCCCGGACCATTCCCAAATTGAAAAAGGAAGTGATTGTTCATCATGAAAGTTATCGAAAGCCTGAAGAGGGTGAGATTCGACGAGCTTTCGACGATAAATATGGAGCCATTGATCAAAATACCGAGAAATATTTAGAGAGAGCCTTTGTAGAAGCCCTTGAGGCCGACAAATTGGAAACGTCTAAGTATGTGGATCGGGTTAAGAAGGAGATGAAACGGCTCGACATTCAGAACAATGCCCAATTTCTTTTTAAAATCAGGTACCCCACCAAGGTGATGGTCCGGATGAATCAGCGCCTGAAACAATCCTTCAAGAATGCAGGGTTTGAAATCTTCTAATTACTTTTAATGGTTCTGAAAAGTTGACGAAAATTAAGTATCCCATGGGTTTGTCATTCCTGTGGAAACAGGAATCCATTTCCTAACATAACTCATCTGGATTCCCGCTTGGGCAGAGATTTTATTGCGGGTGATCATTTTACAATTGGTCCGTTTCCATTCAATCAATCGAGATGAAGTCCTCAGAAATAAGGGCAACCCTTCATGACGGAGCGTCACCTGCGAACAATGAAAATTGATTCCCATCTATCCCCTCCCCCTTGATGCCTGCCTGCCGAAGCCTCGGCGCAGGCAGGGGGGAGGGTCAGGGTGGGGGTGGACCTCCAAACCATATCCCCCCTCACCTCAATCCTCTCCCTCCGAGGGGAGAGGAGGTATTTTTTGGTGTTATTTTCTATGAAGTGTCAAATTTAAAATGGCGGTTATTCATAGATGAGCATGCCCAATATTCCCATAAATAGAATACACTTTATTGTATGCATCAAAAGGGTGAATCGGAAAAACCGCCATAATTTATATGACACAAATCTCCTTGTATCAATAAGAAATCTAAAAAACACAGTTACTTACAATCGTGACAACTCATTGATATGTACAACAAATTACCCCATTAAAATCTTTGCTTGGGCGGGAATGACAGATTGGAAACCTGATGTTGAAAAAACTATTTCAGTAACGGTGGCAGGAAACCCAGTGTCCCTCACCTAAACTTTTAAATTCCGGCTCGTCCGCTTTGCAGATATTAAACCTACGGGAACATCGGCTGTAGAACCTGCATCCGCTTGGAAGGTTGATTGGGCTTGGAATCTCTCCTTGGAGGAGAATTCTTTGCTTTTTAAGTTTTGGGTTGGGGATGGGGGCAGCAGAAAGAAGGGCCTCTGTATAAGGATGTTTAGGGTTGGTATAGAGATCAATGTCTTTGGCTAGCTCGACGATCTTCCCAAGGTACATAACCGCCACGCGATCGCTGATATGCTCTACCAGGCTCAAATCGTGAGCAATAAAAAGATAGGAAAACCCCATCTCTCCCTGGAGCTTGACTAGCAGGTTGATCACCTGAGCCTGTATGGAGACGTCGAGGGCGGAGACAGGCTCATCGCATACGATCACCTGGGGATTCAGGGCTAAGGCTCGTGCGATGCCGATTCGCTGTCTCTGGCCTCCGCTGAACTCATGAGGATATCTCCGGGCCTGCTCCGGATGGAGTCCTACCTTTTCCATAAGGAAAGAAACCCGATCCCGAATCGCCCTCCGTGAGGCCTGGGTATGGTTCCTGAGGGGTTCGGCAATAATCTCCTCTAAAGTCATTCGGGGATTTAAGGATGAATAGGGGTCTTGAAAAATAATCTGAAGCCGGGCCCGAACCTTTCGGAGCTCTTCCCGATCCATCTTCAGAAGGTCTTTGCCCTCAAATTGGATTTCCCCTTCGGTAGGCTCAATCAATCGAAGGAGACAGCGGCCTAGCGTGGTCTTACCACACCCGCTCTCGCCCACCAATCCAAGAGTCTCCCCCTGCTCCAGGGTAAAGCCCACACCATCTACTGCTCGCACCCACCCTATGGTCCTCGAAAGAACCCCTTTCCGGAGTGGAAAGTATTTTTTAAGGTTTCTGACTTCAAGAAGGGGAACTTGGTTCATTTTTATTACTCGGAAAATAGACTATCCCAAATTAAACGTAGGGAATCAGAGGCCCCCAAAACTGGGCGGCCGCACCTGCCTACCGGTAGGCAGGGAGGGCCGCCCCTACAGAAATATAATGATTGATGTATTTCCATCATGCCCATAGCCAGCATAGAACCCGGCGGCCATCTTTCTGAACCAATGGAGGCTCTTCTTTAATGCAGATATTCATGACGCGTGAACACCGTGGATGAAATCTGCACCCCTCGGGCATCTCCAAGAGGCTCGGTACCATCCCTGGAATCTCTTGAAGTTGCCTTCGGCCGGTCTTCAGTTTCTTGCCAATCCAGGGAATGGACTCCAGGAGACCTCGGGTATAGGGATGAAGGGGTTCCTGAAAGAGGTCTTCCACCGGAGCTTCCTCCACCACTTTGCCCATATACATGACTAAGACTCGTTTGGCCATTTCTGCAATGAGACCCAGGTTGTGAGTGATCAACACAATGGATGTCTCAAATTCTTCCTTGAGGCGCTCCATCAGGTCGACGATCTGTGCCTGAATGGTCACGTCAAGGGCAGTGGTGGGCTCATCTGCCAAGAGCAAACGGGGATGGCATGATAAGGCCATAGCGATCATCGCCCGCTGCCGCATTCCACCGCTCAACTGATGAGGATATTCACGAACCCTCATCTCGGGAGAGGGGATCTGAACCATTTGAAGCATCTCCACGGCCTTGCTCCAGGCTTCCTGACGTGTCACACCTTGATGAAGTTTGATGGCCTCTGAGATCTGCTCCCCGATGGTCAGGACCGGGTTCAGAGAAGTCATGGGCTCTTGAAATATCATGGAGATGGCATTGCCCCTGATTCTGCGTATCTCATCCAAGTTCAGATCCAGGAGGTTCACGCCCCCAAACAGAATCGTCCCTTGAATCTCTGCCGGAGGAGAGGCAAGCAATCTGAGGATGGATAGGGCTGTCACGCTCTTTCCGCACCCACTCTCCCCAACAACCCCTAAGGTCTCCCCTCGGTACACATCCAAGTTGATCCCATCCACAGCCGTCACCATCCCTTCATAAATATGGAAGCGAGTGCGCAGGTTTGAGACCCTCAAGAGTTTCTCTTGCTCGATGATTCCGTTTTGCATGATCTGATTCACTTATTGAAGCACGAGACTTCTTTTCTTAAATTCCCCTTAATCCCCCTTTTCTAAAGGGAAGGTGTGAAAAAATCCCAAGATTAACAGAGCGGACAGTGGGATGTCGGAAAAACTGTAGAGCGGCTACCTTCTTCAGGCTTAATGATAAGGATTGAAAACCATGTAAGATTGATTACTTAAGCCGACTCATGACCCATACATTTTCAAAGTCCGCATTCTACAGTTTTGGAGATATTCCTCTGGCCGGTCCACTGCCCCTAATTTTTTCACAGCTTCAGGGGGAAAGAGGGGGATTATCATAACCTGAACCTCGGATCGAGCACATCGCGCAGGCCGTCACCCGCAAGGTTGAAGCCAAGGACAGCCAGGAATATGGCAATTCCTGGAAATGTAGCCACGTGGGGAGAATTAAAGAGGTATGCCCGGCCGGAGCCGAGCATCGCACCCCACTCTGGTGTGGGTGGCTGAACACCTATGCCAAGAAAGCCCAGACCCGCAGCAAAGAGGATAGCCATGCCCATGCCCAGACTCGTCTGAATGGTGATGGGTGTCATGACATTTGGCAGGATATGCCTAAGCAGTATGACCCTATCTCGAGTACCCACGGCCTTCGCCGCCTCGACATAGGTCTGTTCCCTTACCGAGAGGGTGCAGCCCCGCACCAGGCGAATGTAAATGGGCACCATGCTAATGCCAACGGAGATGATCGTGTTCTTGAGTCCTACTCCCAAGACGGCCACCAATGCTAAGGCCAAGAGGAAGCCTGGGAATGCGAGTAACGTATCGGTCACGCGCTGGATGCCGAAATCAACTTTCCCGCCATAGTAACCAGAAACAAGTCCTAACGGTACACCGACAAGCAGTCCGACAAAGACAACCCCGATAGCGATCAGCAGCGAGACTCGGGAGCCATATATAACCCGGCCCAAGATAGATCGGCCAAGTTCGTCCGTGCCCAGAGGGTGTCTCATAGAGGGGCGCTCCAGCGATCTCATCAGATTCGGAGCCGATGGATTGCCCGGAAAGATCACTGGGGCCAGCAGTGCAGTAATGAGGTAAATCAATATCAGAATACCACCGAAGAAGGCTGCCTTGTTGCGTCTGAGCTTTGCCCAGTTGCGCTTAAGCTGGCTATCGGCCGAACGTTGGGTCCTCCGAGATTGGGGCTGGGTCGTCTCAGTCATACCGTATCCTTGGGTCGATAAAGGCATAAATCATATCGACAAACAGGTTGACCAGGATGTAAAGGAGCCCGAAGATGAGAATCGTCCCCTGAATGACCGGGTAATCACGAGCAAGGATTGAGTCTACAATGAGCCGGCCTATGCCCGGCCAAGCGAAGACCGTTTCGGTTAAAACTGCTCCTCCAAGAAGTAGCCCGAACTGAAGACCCACCACAGTAACGATCGGGATGAGGGCGTTTTTCAGCGCGTGCTTCACGATGACCACCCGTTCCTTGAGTCCCTTAGAGCGGGCAGTGGTGGTGTAATCTTGGGAAAGGGCCTCGATCATGCTGGCACGGGTCATACGTGTGATGAATGCGACAACAAAAGCAGCCAAGGTAAATGAGGGAAGGATCATATGCTTCCAGCTGCCAGTGCCTCCGGCCGGGAGCCATTGAAGGACCACTGAGAATATAACAACCAGCATCAGCCCAAGCCAGAAGACGGGCATGGAAATGCCAAAAAGGGCCATCGAAGTAAATAGGTAGTCGATCCAAGTATAAGGGCGCACCGCTGCAATGATTCCAGCCGGGATACCGAAGAGGCAGGCAAGGGTGATGGCTGCCACAGCAAGCAGCACGGTATTCGGGAGCCGCGCCCAGACCTCCCTAATAACAGGGTTCTGAGTCCTGGCGGACCGGCCCAGATCAAACCTTACCAAACGGCTGAGGAATAAACCGTACTGGACAATGATCGGCCGATCGAGGCCGAGTTGGTGACGGATGAGCTTTATATCCTCGACGCTGGCCATCTGCCCGGCCAGCACCTGGGCCGGATCGCCGGGTAGCATCCGGAGCATGAAGAAAAGGAGAAGGGATATCCCAAGCAGAACTGGAATGGTTGAAAGCAGGCGTTTTATGACGTACTGCAACATTGTCTATTCAACTCATCATGGCGGCTTCATCACCCCTGCCTGCGGCAGGCAGGTACAAACCATAAAAATAACTACCCCCTCACCCTTCCCCTCTCCCACCAGGGGAGAGGGGTGTAATTTGGGAATCAACTTAAAACTCCCCTCCCCCTTGACGGGGGAGGGCTTGCCCTGTGGAGTAAGTTCTGCCACTCCACAGGGTAAAGGTGGGGGTGGCAAAGTATTAAATTTTCGCCGAGGTTGGAAAGCCTCGGCTATCCGTGAAGCCCCGCACTGTGAACGGGGAGCCTCACTCTATTCCATCTTTATATAGGTCGGATAAAATTTTTCAGTGCTGGTTACGACCAGGCCTTTAATCTTTTTTGAGTATGCGATAACGAACTTCTCTGTGTGGAGCCAAAGCCAAGGAGCGTCATCCCAGACCATCTCGGAAGCCTTCTTGAGGATCTCCAACCGCTTCTTAGGATTCTGTTCCATCCGGGATGCATCCATCAGCTTGTCGTATTCAGGGTTGTCGTAAAAGGCTGATCCTAAACCTTTGGGCGGATTCACGCTGGAGTGAAACTGGCCGTAAAGGCCCATATCAGCGTCGAGAATCAAGGGCCCCCAACCCAGCAGAAAAACTTCTAACTCAGACGCTTCGATGGGCTTTTGCAGTCCGGCAACGTAGGTTGGCCAGTCAAAGGTTCTGAGCTCCGCCTTCACTCCAATAGCCTGGAGGTAAGCCTGGACTGCTTCAGATATCTGTTTGTCGAAAAGGTAACGACCTTGAGGTGTACGCATATTGATGGTCTGATTGAAGTCGAAGTTAGCCTTCTTTAAGAGTTCTTTTGCTTTTTCAGGATTATAGTCGTACTGATTCGCCATTTTGTGGAAGCCGTAAAGGATCGGGGATACAGGACCCTCCATGGGAACACCCGTATCAAAGAGAATCTTATTGCATATGGCCTTCTTGTCTACGGCATAGTTGAAAGCCTGGCGCACCAGCTTGTTCGTAGTCACGCCCTTCTTGCAATTCAATCCCATGAAGATCGTCCTCGTGTCCAGAGGCATTTCAACTGTGATGTTGGGGAGAGCCTTTAGTGCTGCAACGTTGGAGGGTAATGGTTTGTAGCAGACATCGATCTGGCCGGTTCTGAGCATGGCTTCACGGGTGGCGTCTTCAGGGATGATCTTGAAGGTCAGTTTGTCCACCGTCGGTTTACGGCCATAGTAATTCTCGTTACGGACCATGACAATGCGATCGCCTTTGACCCACTCCTTGAGAACATAGGGACCAGCACCGACCGGATTCTGGCGAACGTCATCACCATATTTCTCGATCGCCGCTGGAGAGATAGGGCTAATGAGCGTCATAGAGAGCGTCGGGGCGAAGGGTGCAAAAGGATATTTGAGTTCGATCCGGATCGTGTAGTCGTCTACGATCTTCACCTCCTTAATCATGGCAATGGCAAAACGTAAAGGCACCCTCATCTTTGGATCAAGGGCTCGGTCAAAAGTGAGTTTGGCGGCCTTGGCATCAAAGGGAGTCCCGTCGCTGAATTTCACACCCTTTCTCAGATGGAGGGTATAGTTCAAGCCGTCCTTGGACACCTCGTACTTGGTTGCCAAGCGTGGCTCCAACTTATTGTCCGGGGTTTGGAAAAAAAAGTTATCTTGGATCAGGTCGGACAAGTTCTGGCACAAAGTGGTGGTATGCTCCTGTGGGTTCAAGGTATCAGCGTCTATGCCAATGCCGATGGTCAATTCATTGATGGCCAGCACCCGTTGGGGTAAGAAACCGATTGCGAAAATCATGACGAACATCAAAACAAAAAATGCTTTCACCATTCCTTTAGATTTCATCATCCTTCCCTCCTTTTCCATAATGAACTAAGCAAAAAATTCTTCATACAACTATCTCCCTCAAATTCCAATTCTGTCATTCCCGTGTTTGCACGCCGTAGCGCTTCAGCGCGCAAGCGTAAAAACGGGAATCCAGAGGCTGTCAAAATCTTCACCACCTCCTTTTTACCAATCCTCCCACTCCCCCCTTTAGAGACTGTGTCACAATCAACAAGAAACTACTTCCGTTGCAACACGGGATAGGCGGTCGGGTGACGAAGCTTTAGGGCGGAAACCTTTCATTGCTCAGCTTCGGGGCTCCAAGCCCATGAAAAGAATCCAATTTCTAAGAAGACCGATTACCTATAACGTTAAACGACCGCATCCTAAAGCTGAGGAGCTTGACCGCCTGTCCCGCCGGAATCTACCCTCCCTCATGATTACGACACAATCTCTTAGCAAAGAGGGGGTGGAGGGGATGGGTGACCTATAACTGACATTTGTAAAACTGACCTTCCTTCATGATGGCCAACATCTTATCTTTTTTCTGCAAGAGACTGATATCATCGAGAGGATTCCCATCAACGACGATAAGGTCAGCCAACTTCCCCTTTTCAAGCGTTCCGATTTTTTTCTCGAAGCCTAGAACTTCCGAAGCGGTTTGGGTGGTTGCTACAATGGCCTCCATCGGGGTCATTCCTGCCTTAACTAATAATTCCATCTCTTTTAAATTCTCACCGTGGCAATTGAAAGGAGTCCCGGCGTCCGTGCCCATCGCAATAGGGATCTTTGATTTATAAGCTCTCCGAACACTTTGGAAATGGCTTTTCATGACCGCCTTCGATTTCTCCACAGCATACCGGGGAACACCTCTCTTTACTCCGCCTCTAATAATTTGATAGGGAGCATTGAGAGTGGGCACGAGATAGGCGTTCATCTCCAGCATCAATTCAATCGCCTCATCATCCAAGAAAAATCCATGTTCAATAGAATTGACCCCTGCCCGAAGCGAATTCTTAATCCCCTCAGTACCCTGTGCATGAGTGGCCGTCCGTCTCCCTGCCTTTTTCGCTTCCTCCACCCCTGCCATCAATTCTTCCAGGGTGAATTGAGTTGCACCGGGGTCTACGCCCTTTGTCATGACCCCTCCGGTGGCGATCAATTTGATAAAGTTCACGCCCATCTTCAATTGTTCTCTTACTGCCTCCCGAACGCCATCTACTCCACTCGCTTCCCGACCAAACTGCCACCCATGACCTCCCGTCATACAGACAAGTCTGCCGCTGCAGATCATTCTCGGTCCCTGAAGGAGTCCTGACTCAATTCCATCCCGAATGGCAAGGTCAACATAGTCCCTTCCTCCCATATCCCTTATGGTCGTCACTCCAGCTTCCAAGGTCTGATGGGCATGATGGGCGGCCTTTAAAGTCAGTTGAGGGGTGGAATCTTTTGAGACGGAGGCCATCGGATCAGGACTTCCATCGAGGCAGAGATGGACATGGGCATCGATCAAACCGGGAAGGACGCTCTTCCCGAAAATATCAAAGACCTTATCTTTTTTCGAGGGTCTAGATCTCTTCGTGGGCCCTACAAATGTGATCATGTTGCCATCGATAGTGACTGATCCTTTCTCAATCACCTCTCCCGTTCCAACAATGACATTTCCATTCCTGAATATGACAGCCATGATTTCTCCCTTTGTCCTTAGTCACTAATACAAACGCATTAAGTGAAGTACCCCGCAGCAGAGCTGCGGGGCATCTAATTCTCTAAAAAACTTTCCTCCCTCTTGATGGGGGAGGATTAAGGTGGGGGTGATGATTAGATCATTTCCCCCTCACCCTAACCCTCTCCCCCCAGGGGAGAGGGTAGGCCATTCATCCCCCCAGCAGAGCTGGGGGGTATTCTGGCATATTTTGATAAAATGACATCACCCCCACCCTCACCCTCCCCCATCGAAGGGGGAGGGGATAATTTGTTGTTATTACAAGAGATTTTCATACCCCCTGTGTCAAGTGCGTGTAAAGCTCACCCTTGAGGGGGAGGGGTGGGGGGGGGGTAAAATGAATTATTGCGTTTGTATTAGTCATTTGTCACTGGCCAATTGCTTTTTGCTTTCTGCCTACTGCTTACTGCCTTCTGCTTTAAAATATTGGATCGTCCCGTCTGGATAAACGGCTACATTGGCCTTATTTTTCCACTCTTCCCTTAACAGGTCTAAAACTTCTTCCCATGTTTTTACCCAAAGAATCGAAGAAACCTTTCCGAAGAAACAGGCTCCCACATGATCTTTAAATGGCGAAAGGACGATAAATCGTTTCACCTTGGTCGGCAGAGGTTGGGGAAGCTGAAGCTTTCCTTCTCCACATTTTCCAAATTCTCCGAACAGATAGTGGACAACTTGGCCTGCAGGTTCATTGGCAATGATCACCAAGTCCCCTCCCTCCTCCCTTAATGAAGGAATTCCAAGGAAGGGAGCGATCGCACACTCATTTGGCTTTGAATAGGCGTTGACCACCACAACATCCATATCTTTCGCTGGAGTGGTCGCATAGACCTCCTTTGCCAACTTTACTCCTTCTCGATGTTCGAGGATGGGGTCTCCGACAAAGAGACTGGTGATCTCTCCTCGAAGGTTGAGAATGGCATCGATTTTCACATCGAGGCCAGCCATCTTCGTTGCTTCCTCAATATCGAGGCGAGGAACATTTCCCTCGATTTTCCCCACTCCGACGCTTCCTGGGTGTTCTTGAACAATCTTTCCGTGATTATAGGCAATTGTGTCTATGTGGGACACTCCGGGAAGGATAATCTTTCCCCCTCCTCCAAACCCTGAGAAAGAGTGGGGAACGATCGACCCGATTCCAATCTTCAGATCGCAGGCCATCACCTCTTGATTGATCGAGACAGGGGTTTCTCGGCTCGTCTTGCCTAGGTAAGTACAATGATCGAAAGGATGATGGTTATAGACAGGAAACCGGTCCAGAACCTCCTGGCCTAATTTCTTTTTAAAGTCGACTGCCGTCTGTGCCCCATGGGCTCCGAGAGCTGCGATAAATCGAATCTGCCCATCTGAAACCCCTGCTTTTTCTAACTCCTTGAGGATATAGGGAACAATTTCATAAACCGGGGTAGGCCTTGCTAGATCATCGAATATAATGACAACTTCCTTCTTTCCTTTGGCCAGTTCAGCAATCGGTTTCGTTCCGATGGGATGATGGAAGGCTTTTTCCATCTCCTTCGGTGACAGTTTTTTTCTTTCCCCTCCCTTCATCGGGCAGAAGAAGATGGACCAGGTTTGGGGAAATCGGAGTTCCATCTCGGTGTTTTCATACCAAAGAAGTTGCGGAATCCTGATTTTCACTATTCTTCTCCACTATACATACGGATTTCGGAATACATAAACATAACCGGAAAAGGCTTCGTTCCGCAATTTACAATCCGCATTCCGCAATTGATTTAAAGGCCGAGGTAGCTTTGGCGGATATGTTGATTTTTGAGGAGGGAGACCAAAAGCTATACCAGAAGGTATTTTTTCCTCACTTCCTCATTATCTCTCAGTTCTTCTATGCTTCCATGATAACGGATCTGCCCGTTATCGATGATATAGCCACGGTCACTCAATCTCAGTGTTGATCTCACATTCTGTTCAGCAATGAGGACGGTCAAACCAGCTTCCCTTAGCCTTTTTATCTGATCTTCTAAAGCATGTACCAGCACGGGTGCCAACCCTTCAAAAGGCTCGTCAAGGAGCAGAAACTCTGGATTCCCCATCAATGCCCGAGCAATGGCTAACATCTTCTGTTCCCCACCGCTAAGGCAACCACCTCTGCGAGACTCTATATCTTTCAGGGCAGGGAACATCCCGTAAATTCTTTCCCTGCTCCATCCCTCCCCTTCCTTGGCTTTTCTCTCACCGATCTCTAAGTTTTCCCTCACCGAAAGGTCCGCAAAGATCCTTCTATCATCAGGGATATAGCCGATGCCCTTTCGTGAGAGCAAATAGGGCTCAATGCCGATAATCTCCTCCCCCTTAAACCTGATGCTCCCTTGCCTTGGTGGTGTGATGCCCATGATGCTCTTCATGGTGGTGGTTTTCCCTGCTCCATTTCGTCCCAAAAGACATACCACTTCTTTGGGATCAACCCTCAGCGAGACACCGAATAGAATATGGCTCAGACCATAGAAGGTGTGAATTCCTTCGACTTCAAGCATCACTCAACTCCTAAATAGGCTTCCTGGACTACCAGATTGTTTCTGACTTCTTCTGGTTTTCCCTGAATAATAGTTTGCCCTTGCCGCATCACCATGATACTTTGCGCAATGGAGAAAACAATTTCCATATCATGCTCACAGAATAAAATGGTTAAACCTCGAATCTGAGCCAACCGTTTAATGAGCTCTATCGTCGCTAAGGTTTCCTCTGGAGACATGCCAGCCGTGGGCTCATCCAGAATCAGTAGTTCTGGCTCATTCCCCAAGGCAATGGCTATTTCCAGTATTTTCTGGTCACCATGGGATAACGACCCAGCTACGCTTTGAGCCTTATCTAAAAGCCCTACACTCTCCAGAAGGTTGTTCGTCTCCTTTACGACCATATTCTTGGCTGGTTGGAAGAGCT
>Ga0315274_10003732_pt1 | contig 22634 bp, 43 predicted proteins | sample YL17G02_20_MG_FD_203700 | JGI IMG/M metagenome (GOLD analysis project Ga0315274, IMG submission 203700) | Sediment microbial communities from Yellowstone Lake, YNP, Wyoming, USA - YL17G02_20 | ecosystem: Environmental > Aquatic > Freshwater > Lake > Sediment | place: USA: Wyoming | collected...
AACTGCTCTCACGCGGCAGGACGTCGATCGCGTGCGTGACCTCGTGCAGGAGGACCTTCGCGACGTAGCCGAGGACGTCGTACTTGAGCACCTCGGCGGGCGTACGCGCGCCGTTCAGTACGAACACGATCCTCGGGTCTCGCCCGCCCTCGTACTGGCCGCCGAGGAACACGGACGGTCTCTCGCTGTCCCGCGCGCGCACCTCGAGCCTCAGTCCATCGAGCGTGCGCAAACTCCCCTTCCTGACCTCGCGCAGCGGGGCGAGGTGCTGCGCGTCGATCTCGACGAGCGGCCAGCCTGGGTTCGTGGCGCCGATCTTCCAGTCGCCGAGGCGACGCTCGCGCTCCTCCATGTGGAGTCGCAGGGCTCGGTCGAGGCGGACGGCGTCCAGCTCGACGAGTCGCTTGTCGACCGGGATGGGGCGAGCGTGATTTTCGCTCAGTCGTCCACGCGACCCACGCGAGAACGTATGCCCACCGCCGACACGACGGTTGTCCTCGCGTCGCACGTCGTCACTTCGGCCCAGAGTTCGAGAGACGCGTCGCGTACGCGTCGCAGTAGCAGCCAGGAATGGGGCACTCCTTGCCCTCGATGCGGTATGTCTCCTTCGTGTCGAGATCGGTGACCACGCCCTTCACGCCTGGCCCCCCTCGTCACTTTGTTGACGTCCTTTGCGGCTGACGTAGAAAGTCAGTCGCTTCCCCGTCTTCTTCGACACGGGCGTCAGGACGTAACGCGGACTCGCTCGCTTGGTCATCTCTGCCTCCTACTCCTACTTCGACGACTGCATAGTCCACGCCTTGATCCGTGCCAGAGGGTGACGGTCATCGCCTTCCTACTTCGACTGCGTGCCGAAGACCATCACGCTTACCTTCCACCGGATCGACACGCCCGCGAGTCCCTTGACCCGCACTCCGATGCTGCTCGGCGACGGGTCGACCACGTCCGCCGTGATCGTGTTCCACGGGAGCGCGTCTGGGTAGTAACCTCTGCCTACCTGCGGCACAGGGATCGCCGCCACCGCGACTGGACCACCTGACCCAAACCTCGTGACGCTGAATAGTGCTTCCGTCAGCGCGCGCCGGCCGCCCGCGTCGTCGTGCGCCGTGACGAAGACCAAACCAGCGTTCGTCCGCGTCTCCTGAAATGCAAGCACACCGAGGTCGTGCGGCACCCCATCAGAGAACGTCGCGACCTCGACCGTTGAGTCGATCATCACTGCCCCGAACAGGAGCGGGACGACCTCGTCTTCCCCGACGCTGATCAGACTCGGCTTGAGGACGGACTGCTGCTGGTACTTGCTCATCGTGAATCTCTCTTCCTTTTCCTTACGGGAGTCGAACGACGAGGTCGTGGAGTGCCTTCGAGACGGCGTAGTACCTCTTCGCTGCGGCGCGGTACTCGCGGTCGGCGGCGCCGCCCTTCGGTCCCTCTCCGCTGCTCTCGGTCGCGTTGTCGCCGAAGCCGGCCATGAGGATCGCCATCGCCTCGATTATTTCCTGGTTCCCCGCGTTGATCTCGACGAGCGCGTCAAACACGCGTTCGACCTCCTCCTGGCTCAGCGGGTACGCTGGTCTGGGTCGGCGTGCTGGTGCTCGTCGTCCTACGGGCATGCTCCCATCCTAGACCTTCACGGTGAGGTCGGTCCACCCGTCGACCGTGTCCACCGCGACGCGCACGCGTGCCTCCTCGGTCCAGCCCTCGCCCTCGCCCGGTTGCCCCACGACCTCGACCCGTACTCGCCTGGCACGACGAGCACGCGCCTCCCCGTGCGCGGCTCCGTCCACGCGTAGTCTACGCCGCGCTGCAGGTCGCCCACCGCGCGCGGATCCGCGTCGAGCCCCGCCGCGAGGTCGTCGAACGTCACCGCGCGCAGCAGCTCGCCCGTGTGCTCGTCGACGAGCCAGCGCCCGCCCCCCACCGACGCGTCCGTGACCTCGCCGCGACCGCCCACCACGAGCACGCTCCGCCTGTTCCTGCCGAGTCGTGCGAGCTGCACCGGCAGCCCGCGCGCCTGCATCTCGCGCACCATCCCGGCGAGGCGCGCTCGCCCCCCCTGCATGAGGCTCCCGATCTCGCCCGCGCCCGTCACCCAGTAGACCCACGACCTCGGCGGCGCCCTCGTCCCCCGCGCCCTGCCGACCCCCGCGGCGACCTCCATCGCCGCCTGCGCGACGGCGCGGTCGACCCACAGCACGGACGGGCCGAGCGGTCGGTCCGGGAGCACGGGGCCGACGATGCGCAGCGCCTCGTCGACCTCCCTCTTCGCCGCCTGCATCCTGTCGAGCCGGCTCGACTGCCGACCCTCCCGCCTCACGCGGACGAGTTTGGATCGCGCCCACGCCCGCAGCAGCTTGGCGAGGATCGCCGGGGGAGGGGTCGCGGACTCCATGACCAGGGTCGCGCCGCTCGACGAGGCAGACAGGTCGTCCACGTGGAGGGCGACGACCTCGGGCGACGACCCCGACCGGACGACCTCGGCCGCCGTCTCCTCGATCGGCCTGCGCGGCAGGACCCACGAAGACATCGGAGACGAAGACCTCGGCGCGCCCGCGAGCGTCACCGTGACGTGGTAGCGACGGCCTCCCGCGCCCACGTAGCCCTCGCTCTGGAACTCGTCCTCCATCGCCCCGTCAGTGTAGCCGAGTCTCGGGGAACAGGCCGATTTGCTCAACCATCGCGGGATCCGGCGCCGGGAGCCGCGAGGCCCTCATCCCGAGCGCGACCAGCCCGCCCCGCGTGCGCCCGACCACCTCGAACCCGGCGCGCAGGAAGCACCGCCCGGGGTCGCGCTTCCTCCGCACCGCGTCCTCGTCGACGAACGTCACGCACGCGATCTCGTCGCGCTCGAGGATCGTCCGGTGCGGTTCCCTGCCGACCACGACCCACGCCGGCACCCGCGGCGCTTCCGGCCACACCGCGCGCGTCGCCGCCATCGCCTCGACCACGAGCTCGCTCGACCGGTGCGGCGACAGGTTCCGAAACGCCGAGCACATCCACGCCCCCGGCCAGCGGTGGTCGACGTACTCCTGCCAGGACGTGACCCAGTAGGCGTCCCCCGCGATCGTGCGCAGCACCACGCACCGGCCCGGCGGCACGAACTGCTTGGCCCCCACCGCGCGCCGCGAGTAGTGCCCGTCCGCGAGCCGCCGCGCGTAGGGGTCCGCGCGGTAGGAGACGACCCAGCGCGTCGTCACCGGTTCGCCTTCGCCTTCTCCGTCTTCTCCGTCTTCTCCGTCGTCGCTTCCTCGGGACGGCGGTAGTCGGGCGCCCAGAGGTGCGACTGCCGAAGCGCCTGCATGAACCGACGCATGTTCTTGTTGCTCCACAGCGGCAGGCTCGAGTCGATCGAGTCGGCCCCCGCGTCGCGCGCCCACGCGATCCGCGGCACCGTCCCCACGCGCCCCACGTGGCATCGCAGCCCGCGCGCGTGCGCCGCCTCGACCCAGCGCGCGCCCGTCGCCCGCTTCCACCCGAGGTCGCCGCCCACGAACACCCCCGCGATCCCGCTCCGCCACGGGACGTCGTCGACCTCGACCCCGTTCTGCACCGCGAGGTACCAGTCCCGGCGCGGCACGTCCTCGAACCACCGCATCGAGAGCTTCAAGGACTCGGCGCCGCCCATGACCACGTCGGGCAGCACCGCGAACGCGGGCGGCTCCGACTGCGCGTCGAGCACCGCGAGGTCGGCCCGGAACGCCGCCTCATCGAACGGCACGCCCGCGCGGTAGTCCTCGAACGCGCCGTTGTCGTAGAACCACGGGTCGAGCCTGCGGCCCGACAGCCGGCCGCGCACCGCCACCTGGCCGATGCCCTCGGCGCGCAGGGCCGCGAGCAGCTTCCTCGACCGCGTGTCGCCGACGTAGACGATCATTCGCTGGCGTGTCGGGCATGGGGGGACGTAGGGGCGTAGTGGGGATCTGGGAGGAGGTCGACGACGACCACGAGGCTCAGTCGCTCGCGCCTGGACACGCCCGCGCGCGGCCACACGCGCGCGACGTGGATCGACCCGCCCCTCGTCCTGCGCACGCGCACGGCTCGGACGACCGCGCGGGACGTCGAGGACAGGCGCCGGAGCGAGACGGAGAGGCCGAGGGTCGGGTAGATCGCCCTCCCGGAGGCGATCCCGGCGCAGACCGACTCGGCCGAGAACATCCCGGCCGCCAGCACGAACCCGTGCTCGACGAACTCGTCGCGACCGACCACGACCGACTCGACGACCACGTTCCACTGGTAGCGCGACGGCAGGACGATGTCGCGGACGACCGCGGCCTCGATCGGCGTGATCCGCAGCGTGACGGGCGACTTCCTGGCGCGCTTCGCCGGGCAGCAGGCCCTCACGCCGAGGGCGACCGGCGGGCGCGGCGTAGCGTTGTAGCACCACGTCACGTCCGGTCTCCCTGGCTCGGAGAGGGGTCGGGGTCGACGCACGCGAGGATCCCGGCCGCCTCGAACGCGTCGGCCCGCAGCACGCACGGCGTGCACTCGCCGCACGGTCGCTCCCCGCCCCGGTAGCACGACCACGACCTCCGCAGCAGCCAGAGCACGTCCCGGCTCGCGCTCGCCACGAGTTCGCGCTTGCTCGTCGACAGCAGCGGCGCGACCACGCGCACGGTCCGCGGGCTCGCGGTCGAGAAGCAGTGCGACGCCGCCGCCATGAACTCCGGCCGGCAGTCCGCGAACCCCTCCGCGTCGTCCGAGGTCGCCCCGATCCACAGGTCGATCGACGCGTCCGGCCACCACGCCATCCCGTGCCCCGCCGCGAGCGACAGCAGCACCGTGTTCCGCTGCGGTACTTCCGCTGGGTGCGGCCTCTGCGCGCCGCCCGCTGCCGGCTCGTGCACCGCCCTCGCCATGCGCCTCGGCCGCATCGCCGCCATCGCGTCGGCGACGCAGATCCGCTCGCTCGGGACGCCGACGTGCCCGGCGATCAACCCCGCGGCCGTCGTCTCCCGGTCGCGGTGCGGCTGGCCGTAGTCGACCACGAGCGCGCGCACCCGCCCCGCCGGGTAGCACCGGTACGCGAGCGCGAGGCACGCCGCGCTGTCCATCCCGCCCGAGAGCAGGACCACCGCAGCGTCTGAGAGCGTCTTCGGTAGCTCGTACTTGAACATCGTCGTGCTCGTCATGGCTTCTCCTCGGAGTCGTAGGCCGCAATGGCGGCGCGGAACGCCTCGATGGCCGGCCAGTTCGGGATCGACGCGAGGGTCGACCGGCCCGCCTCCACGACCTCGATCACTCGGGCGAGGGATCGGAGAGCGGCGTCGCGCTCGGTCGCAGAGCGCATCTCCGCGACCATCACGCCGTCGAGCGTCTCCTGCGTTCGGCGGGCGTCGTCCCTCGCCGCGTCCCGCTCCGCGACGAGTCCACGGTGAAGACCGCGGAGGTCGTCGAGCGCCGCGCGGGCCGAGGCGTAGATCGGTTCCGCGTCTTTCAGCCCATCTTGCCCCTCAGGAGCGAGCATGGCGAGCGCGGCGAGCGCGTACATGCGGCGCAGCAGCCGCCTGCACCGCTCGCACGTCACCTCGCCGACCGTCTCGACCAGGCGCGGCGGCGGGAACGTGTTGCGCTCGCGACGCAGGTCGTCGCACGCGGCTCTGGCACTGCGCCCGCTGCCGCAGACGAGGTGGGCTACTCGGCGAGTCATGGTTCCTTTCCTCCTCGCTCGGCGATCGTCGCGACGCAGCGAAGGCACCGCGCCCTCGGCTGGTCGGGTCGCCCGATCGTCCTCCACCACTCGGGATCACTGACGAAGAGCGCGCCGCTCGCGAGGATCGGCGTGCAGACGCGGTGCGGCTTTGCACCTAAAGCCTCATTTCCGCTCGACATTGAGTGCAGCCCCCGTTCCTGCACCAGAAGTCGGGTAGTAGAGCTTCGGAGCATCGAGCAAGTCGAGGCAGAAGTTACAGATCCAAACGCCGTGGATCTTGCGGTAGCCAGCAGCGCTTGAAACAGGACCGTTGCAGATAACGCAGGTTGTAAGCTCATAGTTCATTTCGATGGCTCCACTCGTTGGTCTTGTTGTTTCGACCATTCGCGAGGTAGTCCCTCGCCACCGCGATCTGGCTCTCAAAGTAGGCGATAAAGCCAAGGACTGCCTCCTCGGTTGCGTGAGCGCCTTCTTCTTGACCGTCACGCATCTGCGGACCGAGGAAGAAGACCTTCTCGATGGTTCCGCTCGACGACATGTGCGTGTCGAAGCCGAGTTCCCTGACGATCGTGAGCGTCTTGTCGTTGCGATCGGGTAGGGGATCCCTCGCCTGCTCCTGACCCTTGAGATGGCACGCCTCGCACTCCCGGTGCGTCATGTCGCACGCTCCGCACCCGCAGGTCATCTCGTGGATGAATCGAGCCGGCTTGCCGCAGCGATCCTTCGCCGACTTGTCGCGCGACCACCCGCCGATGCGGTTTGGATCGCGCCAACTCGGGAAGCAGTCGCATGTCTCGGTGGTGTCGACGGGGAGCGGTTTCCAGGTCATTACGGCTCCGGTGTTGTAAGTGCGCCAGCGAGGGTAATCAGGCGCGCCACGGCGGTCAGCACGTCGTCCTCGGGCGCACCATCGTCGAGCATGGCCGTGATCGGCTGCAACGCGTTGCGCATTTCGGCGGCGACCATCGCGGCTGCCGTGCGACGGTAATTCTCCACGAAGCCGACGCCGGTGCCCCACGCGTCTGCCACCGGCCTCGGAACGGTTCCTATGGTCCCACTGCCGATCCACTGGGCAGCGACCAAAGCGTCATGCACGGCGGTCGTGGACGCCTCCGCTCGACCGTCAGCGGGGACCATGCCGGCGCGACCGGCAAGATAGGCGTCGTCGCGTTCGTTTTCGATCCGCTTGAGTTGGTCCTTCTCGGTCATCTCGTTCTCCATCGTTGCAGACAGACTTCGAGTGCCGCGACGCACAGCGCGGGCGGCTCGGCGTTGTCGCGTCCTTTGTGCTGACGCACCTCGATCCTCTCGCGGTCGACTTGGATGAACTTCGACGTGCTCACCGCAGCACCTCGTACGGTCGCTCGACGCGGCCCCCCGCCAGCACCTCGGCGACCACGAGGAACCCGCCGCCGAACCCGCACCCGCCGCCTCGCAGATCCATCCTGCCGATGAACTTCTGCACGAACCGGACCCGCGCCTCGACGCCGGCCTCCAGCAGCTCGGCCGCGCGCCACGCCGCGAGGTCGACCACGTCGCCGTGTCCCTGCTCGAGCACCACGCGCAGGTCGCACCACTCGTCGTCGTGCCGGAGCCAGTAGCGCACCCCGGACTCGTAGATCGGAGGCACCGGGTGGTCGAACGCCGCGCGCAGGATCTCCCGGTCGACCTCGACCAGCGCGCGCGCGGCCGCGGCGAGCTGGACGAACATCGCCGCGTGCGCGCGTGCCCTGCGGCCGAGCTCGTCGAGCGCCCCTCGTCGTCGGCGCCGACGCTCGCGGTCGAGGTCGACGTACCCGGTGTCCTGGTCGGTGTCCCTCACGACGGCGCCCGCTCGATCCCGCGCAGGAACGCCTCGGCCTGCTCTGCACGCCGGTAGGCCGCGTCGAGGTGGCCGTCCGGGCTCAGCAGCATGCACCCGCCGTCGGGCCGCGCCGCGCACGTCCGCAGCCTGAGCACCGCCCGCGCGAGCTCGCGCAGGTGGCGCCGCATCTCGGCCGTCGTGCTCGCGCTCGCGCTCACGGCTGCCGACCGCCCGCCACGCCGACGTGCTGCGCCGGTCGTCCGCTCCGGCACATCGCCGCGACCTCGGCGAGCGCGGCGCGGTACCCGGCGTCCTGGTGCTCGGCCGCGGATTCTCCTTGGTACGGACGCGCGGCGTAGCGCCGGTACTCCTCGTCGCACCACGAGGCCGCGTCGGCGAGGGACATGCGGTCGCGCGAGCTCTCGAAGGGCGGGGTCAGGCTCACGGTCGAGTCGCGCGCGATCATGTGCACGAGCAGCCGCACGCCCCGCGCCGTCCTGCGCCTCTTCGCGTCCATGCGCTCGCCGTCTGGGATCCGCGCGCGCCAGGCCGACCCGAACCACGTCTCGTGCAGCACCTCACAGAGCGCGACCACCTTCTCGCCCGCGTCGCGCGACCCGCGGAAGGCGACCCGCGCGCGGTCGTTCCTCGAGTAGCGACCGCGGTCGCGCCACGACCAGTCGAAGGTCGTCATCGCTCGGTCCCTCGCTCGGTCTCCTGCACGACCGCGTCCGCGACCTCCATCGCCCTGCGCCGCATCTCGTCCATCTCGGCGTCGGCCCTCTCCCAGAGGAGCTGGACGATCGCCTCGTCGTCCGGGGGGTTGTCCAGCCCTCGCGGAGGACGCCCGAGCCTCGAGAGCGCGGCGTCCCGCCTCCCGTCGTAGTACGCGCGCAGCAGCGCCGCCGCCACGACCTCCCGCGCCGTCGCGTCCGCCGCCGTCCTCATCGTCCTGCTCCCTCGACCGGCTCGACGGCCGTCACGAACATCCTGTGCGCTCCGGCCGCCTCCGCGTCGTCGCACTCGACCCGCACCACGTCGACCAGGCACGACCTCGACCCCACCCCGTCGAGGCTCGTCGGGTCGTCGACCGCGACCCCGTTGCCGTCCGTCCTCTCGAGCGTCCCGCCCGTCGTCGCGACCACGCGGACCGCCCGGTGGACGCCCCCGCGCGTGTACCAGCCGCGCCAGCGCAGGTGCTCGCCCGACACCGGCCCCTCGACCGGCACGCCGCGGACGGCCTGCGGCGGGGCGAAGACCATGCGCTCGACCGCGAAGTCGATCTCGACGTAGCACACGCCGTCCGAGGTGCTGCCGATCCGCGCGTGGGCCGCGCGCGCGAGGTAGCGCCCGAGCCGCGTCGCCCGCTTCATCATCGCCCGGCCTCCTCGCGCGCGCGCGCCTCTCGCGCCTCTCGCGCCGTCGCCGCGACCGCCTCGACCACGGCGTCCGCGGCGTCGAGGTCGACCACGAGCTCGCCGTAGCCGTAGTGGTCGAGCACGCCCTCCGCGGCGTAGAACACGCGCATCACGATCGCGCCCTGCGCCGCCGGGTAGACGCGCAGCGTGCGCCCGGTCTCGCCGTCGAGGAGGACGTCCCTGTAGTCAGCGTTGGTCCTCGTCTCCGCGACGCTCACGACGCTCACACCGACACCGCCGCCTTGATCGCGGGGTACGGGTCGTAGCCGACGATCGACACGTGCTCCTTCCTCCACCCGGGGTCGAGGATCGAGGTCGGGACCTCCGTGTGGTCTCCCTGGAACAGGACCTTAGGGAGCAACCTCGGCTCGCGCGACAGCTGCTCGCGCGCCTGGTCGAGGTGGTTCCGGTAGAGGTGCACGTCGCCGAACGACACGGTGAGCGTCCCCGCGTCGAGGTCCGCCTCGCGCGCCAGCAGGTGCGTCAGCAGCGCGTAGCTCGCCACGTTGAACGGCACGCCGAGGAAGTAGTCGGCGCTGCGCATGTAGAGGTGGAGCGACAGGCGCTTCCTGGTAGCAGTGCTGCCGTCCCTCGGCCCCTGCACGCAGCACTGGAACAACGTGTGACACGGCGGCAGTGCCACGACGCCCGCGTCGACCGGGTGCCACGCCGAGACCACGAGCCGCCGGCTGCTCGGGTTCTTCTTGGTCGAAGCCGTAACCGACAAGCGAACGAGGTTTCCAGCCTGGCGAATCTTTTGGTAGCGACGAGCCAGCGGATCTAGGTAGTGCGGTGCCTGCGAGCCCTTGTAGTCACCGCCAAAGTTTCTCCAAGCCCACCCATAGATGGGTCCGAGGTCGTCCTGCGCGCGTCCGAACCGCGCGCACTGCTCCTTCGTCGCCCACTCGTCCCAGATCGTGCATCCGTCCGCGCGCAGCGACGCCGCGCTCGTGTCGCCACGCAGGAACCATAGCAGCTCGGCGACCACCGATTTGAACGGCACCCGCTTCGTCGTCAGCAGCGGGAACCCTTCTGCGAGGTCGACCTTCAAATGCTCGCCGAACAGCCCGATCGTGCCGGTCCCCGTGCGGTCCTCGCGGACCTCGCCGCGGTCTAGGATCCTCTGCATCAGATCGAGATACGCCCTCATTTTCCAATCCTCCTCGCCATGTGTTCCTCCGCGACCCGCCTCGACTCCGGCGTCGCCGTCGCGCACGCGTAGCACACGTCCGCGCCGCCCTCGCCGTACGGGCGGCACTCCCTCTCGAGGCCGCACGCCGAGCACGCGCGCGGCGCCTCTGGCTCGACCACGAGGATCCTCCCGACGCGCCTCGTCACGGCTCGCCCCGCTCGGTCGCGCGCGCCTCGATCCGCTCGAGCACGACCTCGTACGCCTCCGCGCGCGCCCTCGACGTCGCGGCCGCGAGCACGTCCCCCACCGCGATCGCCGCCGCCTCCGTCCTGCGGCAGTTCCCGGCTCGCATGCGGACGTACCCGGCCAGGTCCGCGCGCTCGGCCGCCTCCGCGCGCACGAAGACGGCGAAATCCACGGCCGCGCCGACATAGGTGCGCGTCGCGTGGCCGAGCACGTCGGCCGCCGCGACCTCGGCCTCCGCGCGGGTCAGGACGCGGTCGGTGGCGGTGTAGGTGGGGCGGTCGTGGATCACCGCGACCTCCCCGTGATCCCGAGCCGTCCGAGGCCGCGCCCGAGCTCGACGCACCGCTCGAGGCAGATCCGCACGCGCGTGTGGTTGAGCGCGGCGAGGTTGCGCAGCGTCGACCCCTCGACCCGCTCCCTCTCGCTCCCGGCCTCGAGCCGCGCCTCGCTGTCGTCCCTGGCTACGATCGCCTCGCCAAGGTCGAGGATCGCCTGCTGGCAGGCGTCGCGCAGCCGCTCCGCTGACTCGACCGCGCGCGCGACGTGGCGCGCCGGGTCGTCTCGGTCGTCTGCTTTGTTAGTGCTCACGGCGTCCTCCTGGTGGTCGTGGTGTCCCGCACGGCGTCGGCGAACAGCCGCAGTCCCGCCTCGCTGTCGATATGATAGAGGTCGACGAAGACCTCTGAGGCCGCAGCGGCGCGGTCCTCGACCCACCGGCACGTCGCCCGCATCTCCGCGTTCACACGGGACGCGATCTCGGAGTCACTGTTCACCAGGTCGTGCCTCGGATTACCGAGGGTCAAAAGCTCTTTGCCGTCCTCGTCGAGGTACGTCAGCCACGGGTCGGCGGGCGGCGGGCAGCCGCAGTGTCCCGCCACGCGCACGTCGTCGCGCCCGAGCGGGTCCTCGTAGAGCGCGTGCGCGACGGCGATCGGCACGCGCCCCTCGACGACGTAGTAGTACCACGCGCGCGTGAAGGTGAAGCCGGGTAGGCGACCGACGATCGATGCGTTGACCTCTCGTCCCGACGGCTCGCATCGCTCAGGAGTGATCCGCGCGTGCCGCAGCTCGCGCGCGATGTACTCGTCGCAGTCACTCCGCCCGGCGAGGTTGATCACGGCGTCACCGCCTGGCGCTCGCGGTCTGCCTCGCTCTTCGCGCGATCGACGCACTCGCGGCAGACGTCGATCCCGCCGCGCCCGTGACACGCCCGCATCGCCTCGACCAGCCGCCGCGGCATGCCCGCCGTCGGCCAGTCGTGCACCTCGCAGCGCGCCTCCTTGGCCGGTCGTATGTGCAGGTACTCGCGCTGCCCTCGCTCGTCGTCGCCGTCTCTGTTCATGGCTTCTCTTCCTCCGTTTCGTCCGTCTCGTCGACCTCGCGGAGCGCGGCGCGCGCGCGCTCGACGTAGCCGGCGTGGTCCCACTTCTGCGCGAAGAAGGACGGCACGTAGCCGCGCATCTCCTCCATGCCCTCGACCGCGTCGGCGAGCGCCGCGCGCAGGACCGCGACCTCGACGCACGCGGCGTCGGCGCGATCCCGCTGCTGCGCGGCCCCGAGGTTCGCGAGCGCGCGGCCCAGCGATCGACCGGCCGGTCCCTGCGGTCGCCCGTCGATCAGCGGCTGGGCGACCGACTCGGCGAGCTGGGCGCGGCGGTGCATGTCGTTGAGTCGAGCCTTCGTCTCGGCGAGGCCGCGCCGCGCCTCTTCGCGCTGGGTCTCGGCCGTCAGTTTCCCGCCCTCCGCCGCGTAGAGCTTCGCCGCGCGCTCGGCCATCATCGCGTCGATCTTCTCCACGAGCGTGTCCTGCTCCGGCACGTCGGACCCGGTGTGCCGGTAGAGCACCGCGAGCAGGCCGGTACGCGTCGCGGACTCGCGCTCGAGCGCGGCCTCGACCGCGGCGATCTCCACGACGGCCGACGGACCGAGGCAGACCGCGCGCGCGCACGCGTCGTCGAGCCTCGGTCGCAGCCACCGCCACGCCCGCAGCGCGTCAGACTCGCTCGACTCGTCCGGTCGTTGCCATCCATGCAGCGGGTCGATGTCGCTCACGTCTCACCCCCGCCGCCGCCGCGCCGCGCCGCGACCGCGATCCCGACCGCGACCTTCCGCTCGTTTCGCTCGCGCATGTGCTCCGGGTCGACTGCGAACACGCGCGCGACCTCCGCGGCCTCCTCGTCCTCCGCCGAGACGCCGAGGACCGCGCACAGGGCGATCAACGTCACGCCGACCCCGCCGACCTCCCGCGCGACCTCCCCCGTGGGCCGCGCGTAGACGTGCTCGGCGACCGCGCGCACCCTCTCGGCCGACAGGCCGCTCGCCTGCGCGAGCTCGACCGCCTCCTCGACGAAGCGGAGCGCGCGCTCCTCCGTCGCCAGCGACTCGGCACCGAACACGCGCTCGACCCACGCCGCGACCTCGGCCTGTCGACGGTCGCGCGACCGCGCCCTCGCCTCGGCGCGGTCGAGCGCGTATCTTCCGGTGACCATTTCCTGCTCGTCGATGACGGCGATCAGCCCGCGCAGCGCCGCGCGCCCGAGCTCGGAGTGGCAGACGTCGACGTCCTCCGTCCACGCCCGGATCGCCTCAGGGTCGCCGCGACGGATCGCAGCGACCCGCTCCTCTGCGCTGGTGGAGACGGGCGAGAAGAAGCACCTTGAGACAGAATCCGCCCGGTTGCGGGGTGGCGGCAGGACGTCACCGCGTGGACTCGAAGCCCCCAGGCCGTCGTTGCCTCCGGCCCCACCCCGCGACCCGACGGAACCCAGCGGCGCGGCGATCGTCGACCGCGTGCCGGCGATCGCGTCCGTCCCGCCCTCGTAGCAGCTTATCGAGCAGTAGTAGCTGTGACCAAGCTCGGCGTGGCGCGGGTCGACCCCGACGTCTGTCCCGCAGATCCGACACGTCACGTTTGCGCCTTTGCCGTGGACCTCGCCCTCGCTCACCGGCCACCTCCACGTCCGGCAGACCACGACCACGGCGAAACGACGCAGAACGTGACGCCGCTGCAGGTCGCGCACCGGTCGACGTGCGGCCCGTACACGCCCCTGCAGATCGGGCACCGCCACCCGCTCGGCGTCGGCGGGCAGCAGACCGGGCACGGGACGAGTCCCCGCCCGTGGACGATCCCGTGCGGGCACGTGTCCACGAGGCCGGTGAAGGTGACGCTGTCGGTCAGGGTGTTGCTCAACGTGTTCATCAGTCGTCCCTCGATCGGTCGGAACTGGGCGGTCTGTCCCTCTCGTGCTCGAGCATCATCCGGGCGGCGTCGATCAGGCTGACGACCGCCCCCGTCCGGCTGGACCCCAGCGAACTGAGGTCATAGGTCGTGAACCTCGACACCCAGACGCCCGGCACGTTCCTCGCGGGGTACACCTCGACGTGCGCCTCGCGCAGCGCGTCGTCCGAGAAGTCCCCCGCGTGCTCGGCGTCGCGGAGGAGCGCGGCCTCGACCGCCGCCTCCGCGGCGCGCCTGGCGTCTCGGTCGGCCTCGGTCGCCTCGTGGAGGTACGGGTACGACCGCCACGCCCGCAGCGCCGCGGTGCCTGGCTCGACGGCAGGCGCGGGAGACGGCGACGCTCCGCAGAACTCGCACTGCGTCTCGCCACCCGGACCGTGCGGGCCGAACCGGTGCCCGGAGTCGTACGCCGCGCACTCGTCTGGCCGGCTCACGGCTCACCTCCTCGCACGGCGCGGACCATCTCGTTGAACGCGGCGATCGCGTCCACGTGCCCGGCGCCGTGGAACGCGCGCGCGTTCGCGTACCTCTCCGCGGCCTCGGCCACGTCGAGCAGGCGGGCGAGGTCGGCGTCGAGCCTGCGCAGGCTCTCGGCGCGCTCGGGGCGGTCGACGACCCTCGCCAGCTTGCCGCGCAGGTCCTCCACGATCTCCCGCAGCGACCTCCCCGGGTCGGCTCCAGCGTCGGCCATGCCGATCACGGGTACGGCAAAGGGGTGCTCCTCGTCTTCTCGTTTGCGTTCGTCGGTCGTCACGTGGTCGCCTTCCTCTCGCGGTCGCCCCCGAGCGCCGCGCGCGCCCTCGCCGTCCACGCCTCGTCCGGCTCCTCGCGCATCACGACCACCCCGTTCCGGTGTTTTTCCCTCCAGAGCACGTTCCACCCCGGCTCCTCCCTGCGCACGCGCCGCTCGTTGAACTCCTGGCGCATCGGGTCGTCTCCCAGCGCGGCATGCAGCCGCAGCACCGTGGACGCCGGCACCGGCCGCGTCGACCCGCTCGCCCACCGCAGCCACGCCCGCAGGTGGTGCCCCTTCGTCGTCGCCCGCACGTCCACGCGCCCGACCGCGAGGCCGAGCTGGTCGAGCAGGACGCGCGCCTCCGCCATCGTCGCGACCGAGATCGGGTTCCGCCCGCCGAACAGGCGGTTTCGCTCGGCGACGAGCCGGTCGAGCTCGGCCCGCGCCTCGGACGCGCGCGTCCGCGCCTCCTCGACGCGCGCGTTGAGGACCCGCGCGCGGCGGACGTCGTCGTCGGACAGCCCGTCCCTGCCGTCGTAGTCGACCTTCACCGTCGCGTCCCAGCCGTCGCCCCGCTCGACGTAGTAGCGCGACTTGAACGCGTGCGGGAACGACGGGTGCTCCGTCGACGGGCTCGTCGACCTCGTCGCGGTCGTGGTCGTGGTCTCGGTCGTCGTGGTCGTCATCGCGACGGCTCCTTCTCGGCTGGCTCGGCTGGCGTGCCTGGCGCGTCGGACGCGGGCATGTTCCCCGCGTGGTCGGCGACGTTCGCGCGCATCCACTCGACCGCGCGGCGCGACTCGTCGTCCCACAGGCCGGAGCCGCCGGCCGCGCCCTCGTCCTGCTCCCTCGACTCAGCGCACCGGAACAGCCCGCGCACGACCCACCGCGGGGCGACCCCCGGCAGCGACGGCATGGGCGGCGCCCCTCCCCGCGCGCGGTCGCACGACTCCCTCCGCGCGGCACGCCTCGCCTCCTCGAACCCGTCCGCGTGCGCCCGCGCGCGCAGCAGGTCGATCGCGTCGCCCACGCGCTCGAGGTGCGGCCCCCACAGCGCGTCGAACGCCTCCGCCCCGAGCTCGCGGCGCAGGAACTCGGTCGTCGACCCGCGGAACGGCGCGGTCGTCCTGGCGAGCTTCGCGACCGCCTCGTCGCCCGCGTCTGCCGCCTCGCTCACGTGATCGATCGCGTCGAAGACGTCTTCGTCGTCGTCGCACCAGTCGACGAGCGCGGCACGGATCCCACGCTCGGCCTCGGCCGCCCCCTCCGCTCTCGCTTCCGCCTTGATCCTGTCCACGTACGCGTGGTGCTTGTCGAGCGTGTGCGACTCCTCGACCCGACCCTCCTCGCGGGCTTCCGCCCGGATGGTCGCCCTCACCGCGTCGAACGCCGCCCGCGCGTCGCCGACGGCGCGGTCCCTCGCGTCCTCGAGCCGCGCGTGGAGCGCCGCCCGCGCAGACGCCGGGGTCAGCGCGAGGATACTGTCGCCTAACAACCGCGCAAGTGACCGCGCGGCAGACGCCCTCGCGAGGTGCCGGACGACCTCTATGCTCGCCGCCGTGCCGCCTTCGTAGTCGACCTGGGCCACCTCTGCGTCGGACTCGAGGTAGCAGACGGCCGCCGCGGCCTGGTAGGCCGCCGCGACCTCGGCGTCGATCTCCTCCTTCATCTTCTGCCTCGTTATGAGGACCGCGTCGTCGCCCGCCTCGCGCAGCAGTTCGAGGATGCCCTTCCCCCTCGCCTGCTCGGTCGCCGCCTTGAAGCCTGCGTCCCGCGCCATCGTCAGTAGCTTGTCGAGCGCGAGCGCGGCGTCGTCATGGGCCAGTCTGGCGGCCTCTGACTCTGCCACGTGCGCTCGGTCCGCTGCGTTCTCTCGACTGGTCATCTCAGTCCGCCCTCTCGTCTCGGCGCACGGCCTCGTCGGCGAGCGCGAACACGTCGTCGAGCCTCTGCCGCACGCGCTCGGTCCACGTCGACGACCCCGCCCGCAGTTCGCCCAGCGCGACGGCCGACAGCAGCACCTTCGCGTACTCCTCCCGCTTGCTGCCGCACCGCTTGCACAGGCTCGCGTAGCGCGCCCCCGCGTCGCACGGCGCATCGCAGATCCGGCAGGACGCGGTCGGTGGTCGTTGCTCGTCGCTCGCGTCGTTCGCCTTGCTCGCGTGGCTCGCCTTGCTCGTCATGTGTTCTTCCTTCCCTCGCTTCGTCATCGGCTCGCTCAGCCCGTCTCGTCCATCGCCCCGCCCGTGACGGCGACGAGGTCCCACTCGACCTCGTCCTCGTCCACGAACACCTCGCGGCCCGTCACGCGAAACGTGCGCAGCCTGCACTTCTCTTCAAACTGCGCGAGCGCGGCCGCGCGCCCGTACCCGAATGACGCGGGCGCGCGCGCCGTCCCAGCGCGGACGCGGGCCTTGAGGATTGCTATGTTCCGCGCATCGAAGCGGTCGAGCATCGACGCGAAGCCGAAGACGTCGTCCTCGACCACGTGGATCGCGTCGCGCAATTTGGTCACGCTCATACCTCGTCTCCCGCCTCGATCGTCTGCACGCCGTCGCGGATCCGCGCCCACCACTTCATCGGCCCCGGCGGGTTCTTGTACGTCACGTCGAGCTCGACCACGCGCACCACGATCCGTCGCCCCCGCACCTGGTAGGGCACCTCCGCCGCGATCTCGTCGGCGTAGTGCGCCGCGCGCCCCGAGTCGTCGAGGTAGTAGCACTCCGACAGCCCGTCCCACCCTGCCCCCTCGTAGCCCTCCGCGACGCCCTCGTAGAGCACCCGCGCGAGCCGCGCGCGCGCCGACTGCTCGAGGTGCGCCGGGCCGCCGAGGATGATCTTGTGGCTCCAGATCACGCGGAGCTTGCTAGCAGGCATGGGGCGGCGTCTCCCTCTCCCACGCCCGCTCCGCGTCGGTCGCCGCCCGCTCGGCCTCGACCGCCGCGCGGACCCTGCGTACCGCGTGGTCGACGCCGCGCGACGAGACCAGGCGCAGCAGATCGACGAGGTTCGCCGGGTCGGTCACCGCGCGCGCCTCCGACGACGGCGACGAGAGGAACGCGAGGATCGCCGCCTCGGCCGCCGCGACCCGCAGCCACGCGTCGACCACGCACCCGGCGAGCGCGCGCCCGCGGTGCAGCGTCGGGTGGCGGCTCCCCGGCACGCTCACGGCGTCGCGCTCGGCCGCGCGGTCCGCGCGCTCGGCCGTCAGCACCGCGTCGGTCGCCTCGACGAGGAGCCGGTCGAGCGCGACGGACCCCGTGCCGCCGCCCTCGCGAGCGTCGCGGTCGTCTCGGTCGCGGTCGTTCGTCGCGCTCACGTGCCGTCTCCCGGCAGATCCTCGCGCAGCAGGCGCATCGCCCAGCGGCCGACGACCTCGCCGACCGCGGGCACCACCGCGTTGCCGAGCACGCGCAGCCGTTCTCTGCGGTTCCGCTGCCGCGCGCTCGTCGGGAACCGCGCCGTCGTCCTCGGCGGCTCGCCCGGACGCTGCGGCTGCCCCGGCGGCGCCGGCCAGCCGCACCACGCGGAGATCGCGCGCGCGCGCGTCGGCTCGTCGGGTACGGTCAGGAAGGGGACGGTCAGGACCACCGGGTCCTCCGTTCCCGAGCTCGACGTCGTAGGCTCGAAGTCGTAGGTCACGCCCGCCTTCCCCATCATGTGGAGGTCGGCCCCCTCGTCGATGTCGTCGAGGTCGAGGTCGAGGTCGTCTTCGTCGAGGTCTGCGTCGGATCCCTCGGCTTCCTCGGTTTGTTCGGCTTGCGCGGCGGCGGCTCGGGCTCGGCAGGCGTCCTCGGCCTGCGCGGCTTCTTCGGTTTCGTCGGCAGCGGCACGTCCGTCCACCCCGCCGGGAACCCCATGAGCGCCTCGACCCAGTCGGGGTTGAGCGCGCCGCCCTCCATCTTCGCGCGCGTCTCGAGGCTCGGCGTCCCCGCGCTCGGTCGCCGGTTCTCCCCGTTCACCCCGTTGATCCCGTTCTGCGAGGAGCCGTACGTCGCCGCCGTCGGCGTAGGCCACCTCTCGCTCGTGCTCGTGCTCGTCCGCGCTTCGCCCTCGCTCGGCGCGGTCGTCGCTCCCCACAGGCTCGTCTGCGTCGGCACCACCGGCCCCGCAGCCAGCGTCGTGGGCGCCGTCGGCGAAGCCGCAGCAGCCGCAAGCGAGGTAGGCGTCGGCTCCGACGCCGACGCGCTCGACGCCTCGCCCGGTCCAGGGGCAGTCGCCGACGTGCCGCGGCGAAGGCGCGCCGCAGGTCGCGCATCTCGTGGCTCGTCGGCCCTCCCCTCGGCCTCGAGCACCGCGTCGAGCAGCGTCGTCCCCTCGTGGCTCTCCCACTCGTCGGTCCGCGCCGTCGACCGGCGCGACCCCTTCGCGTCCGTCGTCACCGGCGTCGGCCAGAGCGCGGTCGTCGGCGCTCGCTGCTCCTCGACTCGCTCCTCGACCACCGCGTGGCCCAGGCTCCGCGTCTGCCCAGGCTTCTCCGGCGTCGCGACCTCGCCCCGCTTGCAGTCGCTCGCGACCGGCGTCGGCCAGAGCGCCACCGCCGTCGTCAGCGCCGGTCCCTTCCCCGCGCCGCGCAGGCCGTGCCCCGCGCCGTTCTGGTCGCTCGCCGTCGGCGTCGGCCAGAGCGCGTCCTGCTCTGTCTGCTCCCGTACCTGCTCCCCGAGCGAGGGGCCGCCCTGCGCGCGCGCCCCGCGCATCGCGTTCTCCGCGTCCTGCGCCTTCGGTGTCGGCCAGAGCGCGAGCACCGCCGTCCTGAGTCGCTGGTGGGTGTCCGGCACCCGCTCGCCCGCCGCCCACCGGTCGGCCATCTCCTGGCTCCCCGACCTCCCCGCGTCCTCGACCGTCGGCGTCGGCCAGAGCGCCGTCGCCTTCTCCTCCTCGGCCGCCATCGCCACCCTCGCGTTCAGCGGCGGGCTGCGCCGCCGCCGCTGCGACTCCTGCCCGTCGTTCTCCGAGTCCTGCGTCGTCGGCGTCGGCCAGTTCGCGTCCTGGTACGCCGGTCGCCGCGGGTCGCTCCCCGCGTACATCGCCTGCACCACGTCGCCCATCGTGTCCATCGAGGAGGTCGGCGTCGGCCAGGTCTGCTCCTCGCCGCCGCGCTGCGCGACCGGCTCGGCGGACGACGTCGTCGACCCGGACGCCGACGAGGAAGACGCGCTCCCTGCGATGGGGTGCTCCCGCGTCGGAAGCTCGTACGCACGCCCACCGCACGCGATACCCTGCTTCGGCCATTTCGGCAGCAGACGAGCCGTCGGCGTCGGCGAGGACGGCGCCGAAGGGTCGCGGGAACTCGTCGGGTCCGCGGGGTCGCTCTCCGTCGTCCACGGAAAAGAGACCTGACACATTTTCCATGAGGACGAGTCGCGGTCGTAGCGCGCGAACGGCGCGCGCGAACTCGGGCCAGAGCCATCGGTCATCGGATCCTCCTCTTCGCTTCCCCGACACGGACGCCGGCTGGCATGGCGGCCCGCCGCAGAGGACGTCGACCCGCTCGACCCGCGAGTAGTCAACGGCCCTCACGTCCTCGTAGCAGGGCACGCCCGGGAAGCGCGCGGCGAGCACCGCGCGGCAGAACGGGTCGGCCTCGACGAACCACACGGACCGCCCGACGCCCGCGCGCTCGAGGCCCTGGTCGAGGCCGCCGACTCCCGAGAAGAGGGACCCGATCCTCACGGCGAGTCCTCGTCGTCCGTCAGCAGCGCGGCCGCGGCGGCGATCACGCGCGTCTTCTCCGCGTCGCTGAGCGGCGCGAGCGCGCGCAGCACGTCCGCGAACGCGCGGAAGACGCGCGCGTCCACCGCCGTGCCCCTCGTCGACCACTCCCTCGGCGGCACGAGCATCACCGGCTCACGCCTCGTGCGCTTCGTGCGCTTCGACTCCGTCGGCTTCGGCTTCGACTTCACGGCGCGCCTCCCTCGATCTTCTTCCGCGCCTTCGCCGCGTCCGACGCTTTCCTGAGGTCGCGAAGGAGCCGCGACGAGACGTTCGCCATCCGTCGCTTGAGATCGGCGACCTCCGCTTCAGCCTCCGCCACTTCCATGCGCAGCGTCCCGATCCTGCGCATCCGACGCACGCTGTCCTCGCTCGCCCACTCGGCGACCTTCGCGAGGCACTTCTCGCAGGTGATCTCGGCGATCTCCCTGGTCGCCACTTCCATGCGCAGCGTCTCGGTCCTGTCCGCGGTCACGGAGAGGAGTTCGAGGTCGTCGTCGACGTCGTCGCACGCTGGCGACCCGCAGTCGTAGTGCACTGGCTTCTTCATGTCTCGCCTCGCTCAGCCCGTCTCGTCCTCGCCCGTGACGGCGAGCAGGTCCCACTCCACGCCGTCCTCGTCCACGAACACCTCGGTCCCCGGCACGCGGCCCGGTCGCGCGCCCTCCGGCCGTCCCGGCACCTCGACCCCGGGCGGGAACGGCCTCCGCCCCCGCTCCTCCTCGGCCTGCGCGAGCGCGGCGGCGCGCGCCCGCGCGCGCTCGAAGGCGACCTGGTCGCGCTCGAGCTCCCACTGCCGCTTCGGCGCCCGGCGCCCCGTGGCGCGCTCCGCGTAGTAGACGCGGTCGAGTTTGTCGACGCGCCGGACGTAGTCGCCCGCCCCCGTCCTCCTGCGCTTCGCCACCTCACGGCCTCGTCCTCTTCGTCGTGCTCACCGCCATCACCGCCAGGCTCGCCTCGGCCTCGCGGCGGAGCCGGTCGTCGCCCGCGACCCCGACCCCGAGCCGAACGATCGACCGCAGCGCGTCCGCCTGGTTCACCCGCAGCCCCGTCTCCGCGCGCAGCCGCGCCGCGTGCGCGTCGACCCGCGCCTGGTAGTCCGCGGGCAGCCGCAGGTAGACTACCCACTCGTCCTCGTCCTGGTAGGCCGTCGTCGCCGCCGCCGCGTTCTTCTTCGTCGTCGCCATGCAGGGATCCTACGACCCGCCGTCACCGCCCGTCAAGCACCGTAGTAGGCTGTAAGAAATACTGTCAGATACGGCACGCCCGGCGCGTCTCCTCGGTATGAAGCACGATCCGCCCCCCCGCCCCGCCCGCCCCGCCCGCCACCTCCGGCTCGTCTCCCCCCTCTCCTCCCCCTCCCTCGTCTCCCCCACGCCCGCGGCGCCCTTCGTCCGCCCACTCGACGTCGCCGAGGTCGCGCGGTTGCGCGCCGAGGCCCCCGCGGTCCTCGCGCGGCTCGCCGACGCCTGCGCGGCGACCTCGATCCGTCCCGAGCTCGCGCCCTTCGCCGGGGAGGACGGCGAGGTCCTGCTCCTCGCCTGCCTCGGGCGGCTGTCGCGCGCGGGCGTCCCGATCCCTGCCGCGGTCGCGGCGCGCGCGCGCCGCATGCTCGACGACGACGAGGCGCAGCTCGCCCGCGTCGCCGCCGTCGCGTACGCCACGCCGCTGCCCGACGCGGTCGGCTCCGACTTCGTCCGCGGCGTCGACTGGCTCCGCGCCCTCGCTCACCTGTAGAGACCTCTCGGTCAGCTTGGTCAGCTACGGGTGTCGGGCGGCCCAGCGCTCGATCGCGTCGATCGCGTGCGCTCGAAGCTCGGAGTCGTCGAGCGCGGTCGTGCCCACGCCGATCGCCTCCGACCTGTCCGACCGGTAGAGCGCCGTGAAGAGCATCTCGGTCGGGTCCCAGCGCGCCCCGCGCGAGTCCACGTACCAGGGCGGCGGCGGCGGAGGCGGCGGCGGCCAGATCGGCCTCGGCCTGCGCCTCCTGAGGGGGACGAGTGGGACGAGCGGCACGAGGGGCGTCGGCATCACTTCGCCTGTGTGCCGAGGATCACGACGGTGCACTTCCAGAGGACCGGGACGCCTGGAGACCCGACGTCCGTCACCTGGACCCCCAGCTTTCCCGGGGTCGCCTCGACGAGGTCGGCCGTCCACGCCGGGCCGCCCGGGATGAACGTGAGGGACAGCGGCGCCGGCAGCGGCGTCCCGAAGACGAGGATCGGTCCGGCACCGAAGCGGGTGATCGTGAAGCCGGTGAGGGCGAACGCGATCTGGTTCCCCGCGTCGTCGTGCGCGCTCAGGAAGAGGACACCCAGGTTCGTGCGCGCGGGCTGCACGTCGAGCTCGCAGACCACGTGCGGCAGCGCGTCGGTGAACTCGACGGCCTCCGTCACCGTGTCGAGGAGCGGCCCGAGGAACGCGCCCATGCTCGCGACCGGGAACGATACCGACTCGCGCCCGGGTCCGGGCACGAGCACCGCCTGCTGACTGTACTTGCTCACTTTGTTCTCTCCCTCTTTGGCGTTCTGCGTCGTCTACGTCGTCGTCGCGCTCGCGTCCTCTCCCCTGAGTCCTACTTCGCGACCCACCCGGTATCGGTGCCGACCCCCGACTCCTTGACCCACAGCGTCGCGTTCGCTCCGCCGTTCTTGTTGAAGTAGGAATCGCCTGGAGATCCTACGACCACCCCGTTGGG
>Ga0315274_10003733_pt1 | contig 22630 bp, 14 predicted proteins | sample YL17G02_20_MG_FD_203700 | JGI IMG/M metagenome (GOLD analysis project Ga0315274, IMG submission 203700) | Sediment microbial communities from Yellowstone Lake, YNP, Wyoming, USA - YL17G02_20 | ecosystem: Environmental > Aquatic > Freshwater > Lake > Sediment | place: USA: Wyoming | collected...
AGTATATGGGCGGGAGCGGGATGGGAGCGTATTATCTGCTCAAGCATACCCCGCCTGGAGCCGATCCTTGGGGGCCGGAGAACACGCTCAGCCTGATGGTAGGAGTCCTCACCGGTGCGCCCATCTCAGGCCAATCGCGCGTGTGCGCCACGGCCAGGTCGCCCGTCACTAACCTCATCGGCGACTCGCAGGCGGGGGGCTTTTGGCCGGCCGAACTCAAGGCCGCCGGGTTCGATGGCATCGTGGTCCACGGGCGGGCGGAGCGGCCGGTCTACCTGTGGGTGCACGACGGGGAGGCAGAACTGCGGGATGCCGGGCACCTGTGGGGGCGGTTCACCGCCGAGGTGGAGGACACGATCCGGGAGGAACTGGGCGACAGGCGCATCCAGGTCATCCAGTGTGGCCCGGCGGGCGAGCAGGGGGTGCGCTTTGGCGCGCTGATCAACTATGCCAACCGGGCCAACGGGCGCACCGGCATGGGCACGGTGATGGCCGCCAAGAATCTCAAGGCAGTAGCGGTGCGCGGGCACGGCCGCCCCGAGGTGGCCGACCCGCAGGCGCTGAAGGAACTGGCCAGGTGGGGAGTGGACCACTTTGAGCAGTCGGACGTCTATGGGCTGGGAATGTTGGGCACGGCCGAGATCGTCAATTCCCAATCCAAGGGCGGGGGCCTGCCCACCCGCAACTGGTCCAGCGGCACGTTCGAGGGGGCGCAGGCGATCAGCGGCCACGCAATGCGCGACACCATTCTCAAGGAGCGGGACACCTGCTTCGGCTGCCTGGTGCGCTGCAAGCGGGTGGTGGAGGTGACCGAGGGGCCGTTCCCGGTGGACCCGCGCTACGGTGGCCCGGAGTACGAGACGCTGGCCACGCTGGGCTCCTACTGCGGCGTCTCGGACCTGGCGGCGGTCGCCCGCGCCAACCAACTGTGCAACATGTACGGCATGGATACAATCTCGTGCGGCGCGACGGTGGCCTGGGCCATGGATTGCTTTGAGCAGGGACTGATCACGGCGCAGGACACGGACGGGATCGAACTGCGCTTCGGCAACGCGGAGGCGTTGGTGCAGATGGTGGAGCGCATTGGGAAGCGGGAGGGCTTGGGGCGCGTGTTGGGGGAGGGTTCCGCGCGCGCGGCCCAGGCGCTGGGCGTGGGGCAAGAACTGGTGGTGGCGGTCAAGAACCACGAATTCCCCGCCCACATGCCCCAGGTCAAGCGTAGCCTGGCGCTCATCTACGCCGTCAACCCCTTCGGCGCCGACCACATGTCGCACGAGCACGACCCTTCGTACAGTGGCTACCCGAGCCGCATGGCGGCGCTGGGTCTGCTCGATCCACAGCCGGACGACGTATTGAACGCGGCGAAGGTGCGCTTTGCGCTGTATGGGGAGTACTTTTATAGTTGCCTGGACACCGTCAGCGTGTGCCAGTTCGTGTGGGGGCCGGCCTGGCAACTGTATGGCCCTAACCAGTTGGTGGAGGCGGTGCGGGCAGCCACGGGCTGGGACGTCAGCCTGTGGGAGTTGATGAAGGTGGGGGAGCGGCGGCTGAACCTGTTGCGGGCCTTCAACGCGCGTGAAGGGGTAGGCGCGGAGGCGGATACGGTGCCACCCAAGTTGCTCACTCCCTTGCAGGGTGGAGCCAGCGACGGGGTGGCGGTCACCGCCGAAGAGGTGGAGGCGGCGAAAGCGATCTATTACCGTATGGCCGGCTGGGACGGGAATGGCCGCCCGACGCGCGCGAAACTGGAGGAACTGGCGCTCGGCTGGGTGGCGGACATGCTCGGGTTGTGACGGGGAGGAACATCTTGTCGAAGATCGTCGTACTCGGCGGAGTATAACAGGATGCGCAGGATGGACGGATAGGAACAGGTGAATTGGGGATGAAGATCATCGTACTCGGCGGGGCGGGGAAAATGGGATGTATCGCCGTGCAGGACCTGGCCGGCGACCGGCGGGTGCACCAGGTGGTGATCGCTGACCGGGACGTGGGCCAGGCCCGCACGGTGGCAGAGACCATTGGAAGCCCCAAGGTCAGCGTGCAGCCGGTGGACCTGCACAACCGCGCGGCGCTGGCCGGCGCGCTCAAGGGAGCGGACGTCTGCCTGAACAGCACCGTCTACTACACGAACCTTCCGGTGATGGAGGCCTGCCTGGAGGCGGGGGTATCGTACACCGACATGGGGGGCCTCTTTCACACCACCCGCAAGCAACTGGAACTGCACGAGCGCTTCGCGGAGGCGGGGCTGAGCGCGGTGCTGGGGATGGGCTCCGCACCGGGGGTGCCCAATGTGCAGGCGCACTACGCGGCAGAGCGGCTGGACACCGTGGAGACCATCCGTGTCTACGATGGGATCAAGCCGCCGCCGGCGGGCGACGTGCGCTTCACCTACGCCGTCCCCACCATCGTGGACGAAATGACGATGCCGCCCATGGTATACCGGGATGGGGAGTTCGTCGCCTACGAGCCGCTGAGCGAGTTGGAGGACTATGTGTTCACGCCACCTATCGGCCTCTTGCCGATGCACCTCTCGCTGCACTCGGAGGTCGCCACGTTACCGGTGACGTTCAAAGACAGGGGCGTGAGGGAGTGCTTCTTCAAGATCAACTACTGGGGCATGGCGAAGGAGACAGTGGACAAGATTCGCGTCCTGGCGGATTTCGGTTTCGCCGGTGGGGAACCGGTGGAGGTGAAGGGGCAGCCGGTGGTGCCGCGCGACCTGCTGGTGGCGTTGATGTCGCAGTACGTGCCCCCTATCACCGATTTTCTGGCCCCACCCAGGAGCAAGCCTCCCGACTGGACGAAGGAGATCGTGACCGAGGTGCGGGGGGCGAAGGGGGGCAAAGGGGTCGTCTACCGGGTGGGGACGCTGACCTGCAAGGGGGCACTTCCCACCGGGGTGGCCCCGGCCCGCGCCGCGATCTGGCTGGCGGAGGGCCGCATCCCGCCGGGCGTCCATCCGCCTGAGGTGGTGATAGACCCGCTGCCCTTCTTCAAGGAGTTGGAGGAGCGGGAGATCTATACGCAGGTGAGCGTCACAGAGTTCCTGTAGATCGAGGAGGGGGCGGCAGCCGGCCGCCCCCTTTCACTCCACCGGACGGGCAGGTCTGCATCTGGCGGTGGTGCATCCCCCAACCGCCTATTCAGGAACGCCTCTATCTTGCCACCCAATTGCCTCTTTCTTAGCCAGATATTTCGACCTTGCGCTATTGACTTCGGGATGCAAATCTAGTACAATTTACCATAGATCGTAGGGCGTCTCAACACTGGATAGGCTTCCGGTGGCATGCTCAGGTTCACGCCAGCGAAGCCCAATCCCTGAAACAGACCGGAGTAATCCAATGAGTGCACAGCATAGGCTAAGAAGTCTGGGGGCTTCCCTCGCGTCGCTGGCTCTAGGTGTGCTGGGTACCGTGCTTCTGTGTTCAGTCCTGCGCCCTGGAACCGTTGCCTCTGCTGCTCAAGAAGAGGACATGCTCAATGGTTCGGCGCGCCAATTGCCGGGCTCCACGGTCAATGCTGACGGGGCTACTGTATCTGTCACGAAGACAGTTTCGCCACTCCACCCGGATACGGGAGCAGATGTGTCTATCTGCTTTACTGTCAGTGGACTGAGCCCCAGGAACCTGGATGTGGTTCTTGCGCTGGATGTTTCAAACAGCATGCTCAACACGGATACGGTGGGCACGACACGTTTACAGTCCTGTCAAGCGGCAGCCAATGCCTTTGTGGGCCTGCTCCCAATCGCAGATCGGATCGCGATTGTCCCCTACAGCACCACTGCTTATCTGATTCAACCGCTGACGACGAATCACAGCATTGTCACCAGAACGATTTACAGCCTCACAGCAAGAGCCGACTATACCGGTACGAATATGGGGGAAGCCATCTCGGTCAGTCACGAAGAGTTGATCACCTCTACACGCCGTGGAACGGACACTGTCAAGACGATCATACTCCTGTCTGATGGGATCGCCAACTGCAATAAGGATCGGGAATGCTACAATGATGATATTACACTCAACGAAGCAAGGGATTATGTGATAACACAGGCCACATTTGCCGCCAATGCCACGATCAAGATCTACACCATCGGCTTCGGCAAAGACGCGGACAACAGTCTGCTACAAACTACCGCAGACATCGGTCACGGCAGGTACTTTTCTGCGCCTGACGCTGACACTTTGGAAACGATCTACCAGGCGATTGCCCTGGAGTTGCACAACTTGATCGTCACAGACATCCTGACGCCTGGCGTGGAAATAGACTGCTCCCAGTGGCCGGCTGGCCGGTGTGTTCGCGGTCTCGGTGGAACTACTATCGTCACTCTACCTATCAGTGGCAGCGTGCCGGCGTCCGGCTCTGAGCAGCACTGCTTTACCGCAACGGTCAATCTGGACCCCGGGTATACAGGCCAAATCAACCTTCCTGGCTCCAACTTCTGCTACCAGGGCTCCAATGGGCAGACCACCTGCGAAGAGTTCAACAACCCTACGATCACTGTGGGTGGGCGCAAAATCACCGGCTATGTCTTTTACGATTTGAATGCTGACGGCCATCAAGGTGCAGGAGAGGCAGGAGCCATCAATATTCCCGTGCGAACAAGTACCGGTAGGACCGCGAGGACAGACGGTAGCGGGAACTATGTGCTGCGCACCTCAAGCCAGCCCACCATATCGGTCATCGTCGAGGTCCCAGCGGGCTACGTCACGACGACGCCGACTTCTGCGGTCATACCTGCTGCAACAGGGACCTATTCCGCGCAGTTTGGCATTCGAACAGTACGCTATTTCCCTGTCGTTATGAAAAGGTACCCCCTAATCGTCAACGGTGGCTTTGAGGATGGGTGGACCGGCTGGACGCACGGAGGGGAACTGGCTCAGACGATTACGTCAACGGACCATCGCTCGGGCAATTTCTCTGCCCTGTTGGGGAACCCTGCTTACGTATGTCAAAATGGCGTACCGGTAGGCAAGGCGTGGATGCAGCAGTCTATCCGTGTTCCAAACACAGCCACTCCCACACTGCATTTTCTGTATAGAGTTATCACTCAAGACATCAACCCAAGTCTCGACGGTGATTTCGATAGCTTTGACGTCTGGGTCATCCCGCCCGACGACGATAAGGTGCTGGTGCTTCGGGAGGCAAAGGAGACCGGCGTATATGGGTGCGGTCCACAGGGGAAGAAAGATTTCGGTTGGCAGAGTAGTGGGGAGATTAGCCTCGAAAATTACCGGGATGAAATAGTCACAATCCGTTTCGAGAACAGAAATTGGCCCGACGGATGGTATAACACCTGGACTTTTGTGGACGACGTGCGGCTTGTGCCGTAATGGTGGAGTACGGTCGTCTCGTGCACGTCGGGTGAGGACGATAACTGATGCGCATCGCTGTGCCTTCCCTATACAGCAGAGGACTATGACACGCACGACCCTATAACCTGGCAAGGGAGTACCAAGCATGCATGTACTCAATGTCCGCAAGCTAGTCACGAGGCCGTTTGAACGCGTACGAAAACGGCTGGCCTTGGACGCTCCCAAGCGCATTCTCCTCTTATTCTACCTGTTTAACATAATGTTTGGCGTTCTGTTGGTATTTTCGCTGCATAATGCACAGTTGGTGAAAGAGAAGTCCCAATTGGCCGCAACGATCACTGTACATGAATACGAAGACGCAGAGTTGAATAGCACAAAGGCGGCCCTTGAGTATGAAAACGCGCAGCTGAGTAATGCGAAAGCAACTCTGGAGCGTGAGAACACACAGTTGAGCAGCACGGACGCGGCACTAGAAGCTACATCCGCAATCGCACAGACGCAAGCAGCCTCAACACCTGTACTTCCCACTTCTGCTCCCACAGCCACCGCGACCTCAGTTCCAACGCCAGCATCTCCTACCCCCACTGTGACCCCAACTCGAATGCCACCGTCTCCCACGCCCACGATGATTCCGACTCCAATGCCGCCAACACCCAAACCTGGCCCCGACCTCCCCATTCGACCGTCACCTCAACCATCTCCTATCCCCCGACCAACGACGACACCCTGAGGGTTGGAGGAAGCGAGTAAACATGAATACAGCGGATTTACGATGCCCTTTCTACCCGGAGCCCGTCAGAACGCCAATGCAATTCTTCGATCGCAAGGAGGAGACCCGCGAGGCCCTGGAACTTCTGTGTCAGAGACAAAACATTTCTGTCGAGGGACCGGCCAAGACTGGCAAAACCTCATTTCTGCTTCACGTTGCCCATCCACAAGTCCGCGCGCATTATGGGCTTGCCGAGGAACAGGTGTTTGTTCACCTCGATAGTCGCTCGCTGGCCGGCCACGATCAAAGCCAGTGTTATCTGGCTATCTCAGAAGAGATAATCCGCCAGACCAAGAGTACAGAATCGGTAGACGAAGCCATCGGAATCGCACTGGAGAAAGCGGCTCGTGAGGCCGGTTCGGAACCACCGTACTTAAAATTGCGGACCCTATGTCAGGCTGCTCAAGACAACGGCTTGAAACTGGTTCTGGTTTTGGACGATTTTGAGTTTCTGGCTGACAGGTTCCGCTCGGAATATCGCTTCTTCTCGGCGTTGCGTGCGCTGTTCACAAATTACCAGGTGGCGTATCTGATAGCCTCTCAATTGCCACTCCACGCATTGGAGCAGACAATCCCAGAGGCTTCTCCCTTCTTTAACTACTTCCATCCCATCATCCTCAAGTCACTAACTGCAGAGGAGAGCCGCGAGATGGTCGTTACCCTGCTTGGGCGCGCCGGCGTTGAACTCCCCCGGTTCAGCGTAGATTGCATTCTCGAATTGGGGAAGGGCGAGCCGTACCGCCTGAAAAAGGCCCTACACATCGCCTTTAAGGTATGGCAAGACAGCCAGGGACAGTTGAAAACGAAACACTGTGAGGAAATCAAGAAACGGTTTGGGGAAAATGAACGTCATACAGAGTCCTCATAAAAAGTCGCAACCGTTGGACGTGATCAAGGTGTTGGGTGCGGTGCACTGGATCCTGGTCACCGGTGCCGGCCCGCTCGTCATGTACCGCGCCTTCCCCCAGCTTAGCGATCAGTTCGAAGTCAAGTCCGTCACTCTGGTTCTCCTGGCTGAGTACGTGATATTTGATCTCCTTCGCCTGCGTTTTCTGGGGCTGTCCACCATTTCTTTGGGGTTCCCGATTATTCTCTTCAGCCTATTGATTGATTATCCGAACGCCCCTTTTGCGGCGCTGCTGATTGCCACTCTCGGTTCATTTGTCAGCGAGACGTTGCACTGCAGAGTTTTCTCCAAGCGACGTCTATCCTGGCCTGGAACACTCCGTCGCGCTCTGTTCTATACAGGCCATCATGCTGTTGCCGGTGCAGGGGCACTGATAACGTACGGATTTGCGTGCTGCTATTCTCCTCGTTGGCTGGTGGAAATGATTCACATCCCGGCCACGCTGGTGTACGTCGTTACGTATTCTCTGGTCTCCATGCTTCTCGTCCGGCCTCACGACGTAATCCGGCTTCTCCTGGCCCCTGATGAAGGAGCGTTCGTACGCGCCGATCTGCGTATGACTCTATTAACTCTGACCTTCCCTGTATTCACGTTCTATTTGTGCCTGCGTTTTGGACAGGGAGAGAGAACCGTTGTCATGGCCGGCGTTCTTGCTATCCTGCTATTGATAGTTTTTTGGGCACTCCATGGTTTCGTGAATACGGTAGAGGACTATGAGCGACTGACATTACGAAACAAGGCGAATCAGCATTGGGGCTCTGCCACTGCCAACATAGTCAAGACGGCGAAGCAGTTACTGGAAATCGTAGGAGAGGAAGTGAACTATCGCTGGGGTGCCGTATATGGCTTGTATAACGGCAAATTGGAACTGAAGGGGCACGGGATCAGATCTCAAGAGGGATCAGTAGCCTTCGTGGAGCCGGCCAATAGTGAGGCGACCAAGACGACAGATGAGGTCACCGGCACGAATTATGAAAAGGCGATATGGCCTCTGGAAGTCAAGTCTGGCGAAGGCGTTCTGGGCGGACTTGCCGAAGAGCACTTTCCATCTCGATTTTTCTACGAGGGTCTGACCCCCGTTACCTCGCTGGACCTGTACCTCCCCCGAAAAACAATGCTGATTGCCCTCCGTATCCCGGCGGAATCCCCAGGGGAGAAAGAGGAATATCAACTGTCAGGCGGTTGGATTGTCCTGGCCCAGTCTGGCAGGTTATTCACCGTTCGTGATCGGGAAAAGGGCCAAGTACTGAGCAATGCGACCAGCAACTGGTTTTGGAAGATTCAGCGTGCCGAAGAGAGGGCCCGAAGGCTCATCCAAAATGTGGAAAAGTACATCGCAAATCCGGAGATTCTGCAACTTAGCATGCAGGGACTCATCATTCAGAACATAGATGTATCCAGGATTCTTATGGCGCTCCGCGATCGTTCTCTTAGCGAAAACCTGCCCACCATACTACAAAGCCTGGCTGAGGGAAAGGCAAGTGACAGAATTCCTGTAACCCAGGAGATGCTACCTGGAATATACAACCGGGTGCGGGAGGAGACGGCAGCACCGGTGTCACCGCCTTTAACCGGTCCTGTCCGTGAGCTTCTGGAGACGGTCAGCTATTCTTTGCCGGTGGCCTTTAGCCTGGAATATCTGTCCGCCGGCGGAATGGTTGGCCCTGACTTCGAGGGATTCTACGAGTTCTTACTCAAGGCCCTGAATGCCAAGACCGTTGCGCGCATCGCAGCCCTGGATGCGCAGATCGCACCTACCCTGGACGCGGTCCGAGGGGCTATAGAAGCGGTCGAGGTGCTCAGAAAACTAAGAGACATTGTGGCCCTGCTGAAAGACTATAGTCTGGAGAGGAATCCCATTGCACAGATCGCCTCCTTGAGCCGAGCGACGGGCGTGCTGGCCAAGCATGATGAGACTGCACGGGAGAAACTTCAGGATTCGATGGGCATCATCTTCCTGGAGATCATCGCCGTGTGGCGGAGGGCAATCACTGATGCTCTGAGAAGCCTGGAACGCGGCCCGGCCAGGCTGGAAGTGAGCCTGCGCAGTCGCCAGGCCATACAACTGGAGAAGATCACAGCGGGCATAGTTCTACAAAATAGAGGGCCGGGCATTGCCTCTGGGATCGTGGCCCAGTTAGAGCCGTCACAGGACTATGACGTGCTCGAGGGCCAGGTGAACGTGGGCACACTCATCGCGGGCAAGGAAGCAGCGCCAGTGTTCACTTTGCGACCTAGAGGGGATGGGCCTGTGCGGCTCCAATTCAACATTGCCTATAACGATCCAGAACGAGACAGCAAGGTCGTCAAGTTCGCCGATCTCCTGTATCTTGGTGAGGCTCCGCCCCCCTATACCGAGATCCCTAACCCGTACACTCCCGGGCCTCCTCTTGAGCCTGACAACCCCACCTTTATGAGCCGCGAGGACATCTTTGACTTTATCAAACAGAACATTGCGGGCGTCACGGACAAGAAGGTCCTCGCCCTCGTCGGCGGACGGCGCACAGGCAAGACCACCATCCTCAAGCATCTCCCGGCCCGGTTGGGCAATGAACGCTACCTCCCGATCTTCGTGGACTGCCAGGGCATAGGGATTGACCCGGGTATAGGGAACTTTTTCTTGAGCCTCGCGACGGATATTGCTGTTGGATTGAACAAGGTCGGGATCCAAGTACCACGTCTGACGTTGGCAGAGTTAGGGGAGAGCCCGCAGCACGTTTTCCAGCAGCGCTTTCTTCCCATGGTTCGACGAGAAATCGGGGGGCGTATCTTGCTGTTGACTTTGGATGAGTTCGAGCACCTGGGGCGACTGGTCAGGGAAGGGAGCTTGCCTCCTAATGTTTTTCCTTCTCTGCGCCACCTGATTCAGCACGAAGAACAACTGGCCTTCATCTTCGCCGGTACGCACGAACTAGAGAAGAAGATGGGAGATTACTGGTCTGTGCTCTTTAACATCGCCGTGTACAAAAGGGTTGGGCGACTAGACCGCGATGAGACCATCCGTTTAATCAGGGAACCGGTCCAATCCTACGGGATGAGATATGATGACCTGGCGGTTGACGAGATGGTGCGCCTGACGGCCTGTCACCCCTACTTTACCCAGTTGTTGTGCCATACCCTGGTGAATCAGTGCAATAAAGCGCAGCGCAATTTCGTTACCATTCAAGATGTACATAACGCAGAGGAGGAACTGCTGGAAGCAGGTCAAGCGCACCTGGAGTTTATTTGGATGGTCTCGGGGCCGGTAGCAAGGTTAACTCTGGCCGCTTTGGCCGAACTATGCAGTAGGTCGGGCCAGGTGACGGGCTCTGAAATCGTTGATGAACTGACAAGCCGCCAGATAGACTTGCTCCCCAGCCAGATCATCGAGGCGATGGATGAACTGGTTGTCCAAGACATTGTTTACGAGATTCCTGGATATCGGGTGTCTTACGACTTCACGACCCAGTTATACGCGCACTGGTTGCGTCGCTACAAGCCGTTGAGCAAAGTTGTGGAGGTAGAACGCAATGAACTTGCCAAAAAATGAAGCCTCATCGGTCCTGAAGAATCCCTTTTATCATCGGGGGCCGATACGGGACCACTGCTATTTTTTCGGACGCACCAAGGAAACTCGCCAGGCGCTGCAGATGCTGGACGAGAATCAGTGCATCTCGGTCGTCGGCCCACGTCGTATAGGCAAGACCTCATTTCTGTTTCACCTCTGCGATCCAGAAGTGCGGAAGGAATATGGCATTGGGGATGAACATCTCTTCGTCTACGTGGATTGCCAGGGCCTGGAGGATCTGGACAGGCTGCAGTTTTACCGGTGGCTATGGAAGGAGGCCAAGAAGTCATTTGGGGAGCGGGGTGAAGGAGAAGGCTGGGCTCAGAGCATATCCAACTTCAACGACCTGCGGGACGCAATGGAGATGGTCCAGAATCGAGGGTACAGGCCGATTCTTCTCTTCGACGAGTTCGAATCACTGGCAATGAGCAAGAATATGGATCAGGCGTTGTTCTCTTCGCTGAGAAATCTCAGCGAGGGGTTCCAGGTGACTTATGCCACCGCTTCCCAGATGCCAGTACAGGAACTGGAGTACTATGACAATTCGACATTGGGATCTCCATTCTTCAATAATTTCCAGAACGTTCCTCTAAATCTGCTGGAACCTGGCGAGGCCAGGGAGATGGTCCTGAATCTCACAGAGATGATCGGGCGGGAGAGTTACTTTTTGGAAGAGGATCTCAGTTTTGCGTTCGCAGTTGCCGGTTACCATCCATTCTTCTTACAGGTGGCCTGTTATCATCTCTTCGAACGAAAGACAGAGCGCGGAGGGCTTACGGCAGAGGATTATGAAGCCGTGCGACAGCGATACGTCGAGGATGTGGAGAGGTATTTCTACCACATCTGGAATCATTCAGCGGCGGACGAACAGGAATCAATGCGGCTGATATGTGAAGGGAAGGTCAGTGATCTCAGTGCTGAAAAGAAGCAACAACTGGAAAGCAAATGTGTGCTCTATGGCGATGCTCTCTTTTCCTCAGCCTTCACTGAATTCGTACGGAAGCAGGCTGGCATAGAGCCCAAGAAGGTATTGGCGCCTGTACTACCACCGCCTGAAGGCGCCACAGAGTCTTCTGAGCCCAGGACGTGTCGGCTAAGCATAACCTGTAGCAAGTACGGGTGGGTGAGTGTGCGGGTGGCCGGATCTCTTTCATACGAGGCAGACAGTGGGAGAATGTTAGAGCAGGGCTTAGTGGATCGTCTGTGCGACCGTGCGACCAAGGCCGTACGCTCACAAGACTGGCGTTCTGAGGTAAAAGATATCGGGCAGGAACTATTCGAGGACCTTGTCCTCAATCGTCCAGAGGTTGGCGAGGGATATCAACGGGCGGCGAGCTATGTCGGGCAGGCTGTGCTGTCTTTGGCCCTCCATGCGCCAAGACAGTTTCTGCGCCTACCCTTTGAGTCACTTCACAGCGGGAATGAGGATTACCTTTGCTTCAACTACCCTATGTATCGGGTGGTAAGTGGGCACGTCTGCAATAAGAAACCATTGTCAACCGCCTTTCTGAATCAGCCTCACTTCAGGGACATGTCTCACCGGGCTCTTGTGATCGCTTCCAACACTTGGCGGAAGTCAAAGCGGAGGGAGGAGATTCCTGCTGTGGAAGAAGAGGTGCAGCAAGTGAACACGATGCTGCGGAGGCACGGTTTTGACGTGTGTGTACTCTCAACGGATGAAGCCACGGAGGAGCGAGTTCGATACGAGCTGGAAAACGGAGGTTATTCGCTTTTCCACTACGCTGGTCATGGGTCTCATGATCCAGACTCATCAGAGAAAAGCGCTCTTCACTTCTGGGAAGGACGGAAGGGAAAAAGCAAAGTCAAGAAGCTCACTGCTTCCGATCTGAAGATTCTCGTTCAAAACACTCCATTGCGCTTTGTATATTTGAGCAGTTGCTGGGGGGCTTACACGGCCCACCCAACGAACCTGCTCGAGGACGATTTCTTGGGCGTGATGGACGGCGTGGTGATGGGCGGCGTACCTGCTGTCCTGGGCTTTCGTTGGCCGGTGAGTGACCCTGGCGCTCAATCGCTGGCTGAGAGTTTTTACTCCGCCTTGCTGGACGAGCATAAAGAGCTGGAGGAGGCTTTGCTCCAGGCCCGAACAGCCGTGGTCACCCAGCATGGCCGGGATGAATGGACCTGGTTCTCTCCCGTTCTGGCGATGATTCCGACAATGATATTGTGAGGGGAAAATGACTGAGAACCCGTTTTTTCATCGTGGCCCTATTCACGAACGGACCTACTTCCATGGCCGAGAGGCGGAGGTCAAGCAAGTTCTGGAGATGCTGAGCCAGAAGCAAAGCGTCTCTATCGCCGGCCCCCGCAAGATCGGTAAGACCTCGTTGCTCCTCTACGTTTCCCAGCAGGAAGTGATGCGGCAACACAGGCTCGACCCGGCCCGCCACCTCTTCGTATACGTCAACTGTGAGGGTCTAGGGGATCTGGCGTTAGGGGATCTGCACGCTTTGATCTTGAAGGAAGTGGAGGATCGCGCGGTTCAACTGGGTCGTCGTCTCGCCATCCCAGAGCATCCAGTCTCTTACCTCGATTTCAAGGGCATCCTGCGCGGATTAGCCGATTCTGATGAGACGCTAAATGTGGTGTTACTACTGGACGAGTTCGAATCCTTGAGCAAGAATCAGGAATTGTCCAGCAAACTTTACCCTGGACTGCGCGCCCTGGCCCAGGAGTCTATCATCACCTGTCTTACTGTCTCCCAACGTCCGCTGGCGGATTGCAGTGAGGAGTACTCTCCCTTCTTCAATATTTTCGTCCCGTTGAAGATGGGGCCTTTCGGTGAATCAGAGAGCCGAGGACTGATGGAGGGCTATCTGTCGAGAGCACAGGCCACCTTCCCCCCAGAAGCCCTCAATGGTATCCTGGAGTTGGGCGGAGGGCATCCTTTCTTCCTGCAGGTGGTGGCCTACTCGGCCCTGGAGCTTCAGCGCATGAAGGGGGTGCCTCTGGAAAGCCAAGACTTGCGCATCCTGACCCAGACAGTTCGCAGTCAGGTTGAACCTCACTTCGACTACTACTGGAAGCACCTCACGCCTCAGGAGCAGTACGTCCTGGCCGCCTTACCGGTCGCCCAGAGCCAGGACGCACACCGGGAACAGTTGAAAGCACTTACCGATCGTTGCCTCATCGTCAAAGAAGAGGAGGATGAGGGATACAGGTACTTTTCGCCGCTGTTCCGTGATTTCGTGCGCCGTCAAGAGGTACCAGACATCCTGCAGGCTGACCCGTTTGTTCTCGTACTGCCTCTCAGAGGTGCATTGCTGCGGGAGAAGCCCCTGTCCTTGAGCCCAAGGCTGTTCGCTTTCCTAAGTTACTTGGTAGAACATCCGGGCCGGGTTGTGAGCAACGAGGAACTGGACCGAGAGGTATTGGCACCACCAGAGGAACGGCAGCAATACCAGTATATGGGCGATGATCGCTTGAAATCCACCATCAGGGAGCTCCGTAGGGTGCTGGGCGAGGAAGCAGACCGCATCGTCAACAAGTGGGGAGTAGGATACATGTTAGAAATCCGGCCGGAGGAGTAGCCCAGGCAGTTTTGTCCTTGTCCAGGAGGCCAAGGTGATTGGAGAGAATCCGTATTTCCATCGCGGCCCGATCAGGGATGCGGAATATTTCTACGACCGCACTCGAGAGACGACCCTCACACTACAGATGGTCAAGAACAGGCAAAGCGTGTCGGTGGTTGGACCGCGTCGCATCGGCAAGACGTCTTTCCTGTTCCACCTGGCCAATCCGGCAATCAGAGTCGAGGGTGGTCTTGCCCCCGAGGCATGTCTTTTCGTCTACATTAACGGCGAAGACCTGGGAGGGCTATCCAGAGCGGATATTCTTCGCCTCATGCTCCAGGAAACGGCAGCCCGGACCGGGAAAGGAGGGCAGAACGTCCCCCAACCTGTGGACCCTCGTACATTCGAGCAGGCGGTCCGTGAGTCGGTCAAGCCTGGACAACACCTGGTCTACCTGATTGATGAATTTGAGTACCTGAGTGGGAACCCCGACCTGGACGCTAACTTCTTTTCTTTCCTGAGAAGCATGACCACCCGCTACAGCATCGTCACCGCTTCCCAGGCCCCTCTGTCGGCTCTCGTCGGGGGCCGGCAGATGGGTTCGCATTTCTTCAACGTCTTCGAGCCAATCCACCTGGGCCTTTTCAGCGAAGATGATGCCCGCCGAATGGTCCACGGGCCCGCCCAGGCAGCAGGCGTGGAGTTCTCCAAGAGCACCGAGGATTTTGTCCTCGATCTGTGTGGCCCTCACCCCTTCTTCTTGCAGGTTGCCTGCTTCCGCGCCTTCGAGTTAGCGCGCGAGTGCCCCCGGTTTGGTGGACAAGTGCACGGGCAACTGGAGGAGCGGGTACAGACGGACCTGGAGTGTCATTTCGAGTACTTTATGAAGGGATTGAGCGAGGAGGAGCAGCGCGTCCTGGCCAGGTTGCCTGACGCCGGACAGAGTGAAAACCCACCTGAGATCTTGAAAGAACTTGAGCGCAAGTGCCTGGTCCGCCGCTGCAACGGGGTGTACAAGTTTGCCTCGCGGGCGTTCGCTCGCTTCGTCAGGGAGTATGTTGGCACAACCTGGGCCGCGGCTGTCGCGGAGGGAGAGCGGCGGATGGCAACAGTCCTGTTCGCCGACGTGGCCGGCTTCACGCGCATGACCGAACAACACATTCCCGAGCAGATCCTGGCCATCATCAAGCCTGCACTGCAGAAGTTTGTGGACGCGGTGGATCGCTATGGGGGAAGCATAGCCACCTTTGGTGGAGACGGTATCATGGCCCTGTTCGGCGTACCCACGGAGCAACCTGACGATGCTATCCGAGCGGTACGCGCTGCCCTCGAGATCCAGGCCAAGGTTGCCGAGTATGCCCGTGAACTGAAACAGGACAAGGGGGTTGACTTTTCAGCACGGGTGGGGCTCGATACAGGCGTCGTGGCGTTGGGAGAGATCGGTGGAAAGCAACGCGCAGAGTTTACGGCGTACGGCGACGCTGTTAATCTGGCTGAGCGCATGGAGAAACTGGCAGAGGCCGGTACAGTCGCCATCAGCGATCACACCTATCAGCAGGTCCGCGGTCGGTTCAGAACCGAATCGCTCGGGCAACTGGAAGTCAAAGGAAAGGCCGGGGCTATCAAGGCCCACAGGGTTCTGGGAGAAACGCGAAACGGCCACTAGCGTGGGACATTAAGGAATGTCTCATATCTCTTTGACGTTATGTAAACAAAAGTATGCTATAATAGCGGTACGGGGTGGATGAGCAGTAGATTGGTGCTGGCGTGTATCGTATGATGCTTGTGGTGAGATAGGATGATGGACACCCGACGAAAGTGGCTGGTTACGGCCTCGCGCAGTAATATGGCAACCGGTGCCCAACCGCCGGTCCTGGCACGAGCAGGCCGGGTTGGGCTGGCTACCCTCATTGCATTCGCTGCTGTGGTGAGTCTTGGTATGGGGTTGTTCGTCACCCAAAGGACGGCAGTAGCAGACACCTTTGGCACGAACGTACATTCTCCTCCTCCACTCGATTTGCTCATCGACCTAATAGCCAGCGCTGAAGTAGTGAGGCCTGGTACAGAGGTCGCTTATACTTACACGGTAAGTAACTTTAGTGCTGTCTATACACTGACCGACATCGTGGTAGAGGACAGCCATCTGGGGCCTATTCCGCCGACCCACTTCAGTCTCTTGCCTGGCGAATCAGCGACACTGACCGCCACTGCTACGCTGACCCAGAACAGGACGAGCATTGCCATTGCCACCGCCAGCATCGAAGGATGTGGCAACCCGGTCAGTGAGGAATCAGCCCCTGTCGAAGTTCACGTCATCGAGGGCATCTCACTGGCTGAGGTTTATCCTGAACCGCCGCCTGCGGTTCACGGAGACGTCATAACACTGCACTATTCGGTGGTCAACCGGGACCAGGATGACTGGGTGGTCAATGGCACTGTTCTCATCACGGATACCCTGGGCCGCACACTTGACGAAGTGCTTTTTGACCTGGAGCCAGGAGCCTCGGATTCGTGGTCATCCCCACTCTTCACCGTGCCTCGCGATATTACCATCGCCCTCACAGTCATAGGATGGGATGACATCCAGAGAGTGCTATCCGTCAGCGATCAGACCACGCTGGCGCTCTGCCCTCAGGACGCATACGAACCCGACAACAACCGTAGAGAAGCCCGTATGATTTACCCTAATGAGGCGCCACAGATCCACGACTTGTGGGGAGATGAGGACTGGGTAAGGCTTCAACTGTGGCCAGGTGCTCTAGCGGTGTACACTTTCGCCGCGCGCCCTCTGGCGTCTGACGGGGTTCCTCTCTCTGTGACCCTCCATCACGGGCTTACACCTTTGACCCATACCGACAACCTGACCGATCCCCGATTGTCAGTACAGGTTAGCAGGATAATCTCGTGTACTGCGGCAGAGGGGTGCGCCTACTTCCTGGAAATCGAGTCACCTGCCAGTGGCTGCTGGACTGATTATGAAGTGTGGGTCGAAGAAACGCCGGTGCCGGTCCCGCTTCTCAATCTGACGGCCAGCGCTCAAACAGCAAGGCCTGGTACAGAGGTCATCTATACCTACACAGTAAGCAATCCCAGTACGATCTACACGTTGACCGACGTCGTGGTACAGGACAGCTACCTGGGGCCGATTCCGCCGACTCACTTCACTCTTGTGCCAGGTGAATCGGCGACACTGACCGCTACAGCCACGCTGACTCAGAACAGGACGAGCATTGCTACTGCCACCGCCAACGTGGAGGGATACGGTGGTCCGGTCAGTGGGGAGCCAGCGATTATTGAGGTTCACGTCATCGAGGGCATCTCACTGGCTGAGGTTTACTCTGAACCGCCGTCCGTATATCATGGAGGCGTCGTAACGCTCCACTATTCGGTGGTCAACCGGGATCGTGATGATGGGGTTGCCGATGGCAGCGTTTTCATCTACGATACGCTGGGCCGCACGCTTGGCGAAGCGCGCTTCGACTTGGATCCAGGAGCCACGATTTCGCGGTCGTCTTCACCTTTCACCGTTCCCCGTGATATTGCGATCACCTTAATAGCCATAGGATGGGATGACATCCAGGGAGCATTACCCGTCTCTCATCGAGTTACGTTCACTCTCCATCCTGAGCAGAGGCGAGTTTGGCTACCGATGATCCGGGCAGGCTCTGGATCCGGTATGTGAATACCCCGCCGCCTGTGAGTCAACGCCTATACTGGGCAACACATACGGGGCGCTCTCGTGGAGCGCCCCGCGTCGTTTGTGTGTTCTTGTCAATCGAAAAATTGGGCATATCCCCTATAGGGTATTTGCCCTAGATCATAGATGCAGCGAAGAGCCAAAGCGCAGATATTGGTTCTGGGGTCTCTTGCCGCAAGCAATCGGACGTTTGGTGCTGCCTATCCCGAAGGTGCGCCGGCCGTGGCCTCAGCCAAGAGTCTGGTGCGGAATACAGCCGGGGAACCCCACTGAAGTGGGGCGTCCATCACACGTTGCAGCGAAGGCTAGCCCAGTTGCATGACCTCGATCGTGCCCGTTTCCATGTCCATAACGAGCAGCCGGTGGCGCAGCAGTTCGCCGCGGCCGAGCAGAATTTTCACGACTTCCTGGGCTTCCCAGGCCGCCACCGCCATCGGGGTGGCTGCTGGCGTACCCAGTTGTGCCTCCAACCCTTGTTCTGGGAGGTCGCCCCCCCCTCCGTAAAGGCTGACCAGGCCCGGATCGCCAGGGAAGATGGTCATGACCTGCCCCAGGAAGCCGGCGATGCTCCCGTGCACCAGCGGGATGCCCAGGGCTTGTGCACCTTCCTGCAGGACCAGGCGAATGGGCAGACGGTCGAGGGCGTCCACGACGACTTCTGCCCCCTCCAGGAGTTGGGGCAGGTTCTCACGGGTGAGCCGCACGGCGTGGCCGGTCATTTCCACGGCCTGGTTGACCTCGGCGACGCGCCGCCGCGCCGCCTGCACCTTGTCCAGGCCCAGGCCGGCCTCGCTGCTCAGGAGTTGGCGGTTGAGGTTGTGCTCCTCGAATACGTCGCCGTCTATCAGGACCAGCCGGCCCACGCCCATGCGGGCCAGGGCCTCGGTGACGTACCCGCCCAGGCCGCCCAGGCCCACGACGGCCACGGTCGCCCGCAGCAGCCTGGCCTGCCCTTCGAGGCCGGCCGTACCCAGGTTACGCAGGTAGCGCCAGGGGACGACGCCCGCCTCCAGCGCCGCCAGTTCGACTTCCCGGACGGGGCAGCCGGCGGAGGCGGCCAGTTCGTGCACCTGCTGGAGGCGGATGATGCACGTGCCGTCTTTCACCTCCGCCAGTGTCTCGATTCGTCTCTGCAGTGTTTCCTGGTTCAAATTCCCACCATTATGCAAACTCGAATACGGGCGCTTGAATGACCCGAATTGGCTGCTGCTCTCCCCAGATGATGCGCTGCAACCGCTCGACCGTTTGTGGCGAGAAAAAGTGTTCGCCTGTCTCCGCGTTCACCCGCGCCGGCACATTCTCGATAATATAGAAGTTGCCATCCTTGAATAACGTGTAGGTGACAGCCTGCTCTACAAGCCTCTCTTTTCTAACCCTCGTGGACATCTTACTCTCTCCTGATTCTGAACTCTACCCATTTGGCGGGGTCAGGTTCATAAACAGTGATGACTTTGATCACAGGACGTGACGGGTAACTGCACTGAATGTGAAGAGGTCTGTTCGCTCGTGTGAATCCAAATACCAAACAACTTGGCCCATATTTGTCGTGCGGATAGTCCTCGACGATCCCCCCCATCCTAATCGCTTCTCGTATCTCCTGAACGCTGATGTGGCGCAGGATAGATTGATCTGCGGCATGCTTGGAAAACTCGAACTCATTGCGTGCAAACTTGGCGCGGATTTCGTTGATCATTGTTGGATCGAGGCTGTATCAAGCCCTGTCCTGAGCCTGCTGCGAAGATCCAGCAAGATGGCTCTGCGAACCCTCCTGCTCATTCCTCGCGTCTCAGGCGAACAAGTCCCAGTGCGCAGCCTCAAGCGAGTGTCACTTCCTCTGCTGCCACTTCCAAGCACAACTCAATCGCTTCTCGAATCCGCTTCATCAGCGTATCCAATGACCTGGCTTGAGTATGGCAACCTGGCAGTTCGGGAACACTGGCTACGTAGTAGCCTTCAGAATCTCGTTCGATGATGACGTTGAATTCTCGTGTCATTCTACTTCCTCCTGCCTGAGCCCTGCGGGGACTGTGCACACCCAGCATATAGCGTCCACGCTCACCTGTTCACATCTGTGGGCCGATGAATAGTATACAGCAAAACATCTGTCAGTCAAGCGTTTTTGAGGGTGGCCTCCCGGTGCAGATGTGCCAGTTGATGCACCATCTGGCGCCACCCAACGGCGCGGGATGTAAGTTATGCGTTGAATGGCTTGCGGTAGCGTGGGAACTCTTTCAACACGCGGAAGCCCACGCTTTGATACAGATCCATGGCGCGCGTGCGGAAACCGGCATTGGTGTGGACCCGGATCACGTCAATGCCGCGCGCGCGCAGGCCGTGCAAGGCGCGCGACAGCAACCCGCGAGCAAGTCCACGCCGGCGCCAGGCAGGGCGGACACTGACCTCGAACACTTCCGCCACGCCCTTCTCGACGACCAACAGGACCTGCCCGACGACCTGAGTGCCCTCCCAGGCCACCTGCCAAAGGGCCGGGTCGTGTTGGGGGCCGCTCAATTCGGCAACGTAGGCGGCCGGATCGAAGCCCTCGTCGAACCGGCCTTCGTCGTACTCGTGTTGATAGGCCTCACGAATGCTGGCGGCGATGAGGGGGAAATGAGCGGGCGACGCGGGGCGCACCTGGATTCCCGCGGGCAACGCGGGCGCCGGCACCAGCGCTGAGATGTCGAGGCCCATCTCGACTATCGTGTACCCGGCGTGGTACCCTTCGTGCAGCAAGAGCGCGGCCGCTTCCTTTTCCGTGCTGCTGGCATTGGCGGCGAACTCGATCTTCTCGCGCGGATGCTCAGTGGCTGCCAGGCGCCGGATACGATCCTCGGTCCAATGCAGCATGGCGGTGCCGAGCCCCTGGCCGCGCCATTCCGGCAGAACCCACCCCAGGGTCAGATAGACCCACGTCCCGTCTCCTTCAGGCCAGCACTTGATCTGGCTGTAGCCAACGACACGCTCATCAATCTCGGCCACGAGCCAGTGATCTTGCTGGTTTCCGGCAACCGCTTTGGCCAGCGACGCGCGCAATCGTTCAAGGCTGGGAAAGTCTTCGAAGGTGGACAAAGGATCCACCTCATCGTGGGCCATGCGTCCCGCGTGCACGGCATACAGGGCAGCGGCATCCTCCTCACCACGAACAGAGCGAAAACTCAGGCCTGCAACGGCAGGCGCATCGGGGAGGTGGACAGTGATCGTCTCCTCGAACAGATCATCAAGCGTGTTGAAGCTCTCAAGCCCCTGGCGCATTCTCGCCTGCTGTAACGCCTCGGCGGTCACGTCGTTGGGCACCCGCTCATCTGCGTCAACCTGAGGCGAGGTAGCAACAGGTGTACGAGCGGACCGGTAATCCTCGATCGCCGCCCTGATGGCTTCTTCGGCCAGCAGCGAGCAATGCATCTTGACAGGGGGCAGGCCGTCCAGGGCCTCGGCGACGTCCTGGTTGGTCACTTGCAGCGCCTCCTCGAGCGTCTTGCCCTTGACCAGTTCGGTCACCATCGAAGAAGTCGCAATGGCTGCACCACAGCCGAAGGTCTTGAACTTGACGTCCTCGATGCGGCCGTCGCGGACCCTGATCGTGATCTTCATGATGTCGCCGCAGACCGGGTTGCCCACGACGCCCACGCCGTCGGGGTCCTCGATCTCCCCCACGTTGCGCGGGTTCTGGTAGTGCTCCATTACCTTGTCACTGTACCAGCCGAATTGCGTCATTGAAAGTCCTCTCTCGATGGTCTGCGTTTGTCAGCAGACGGCGGACGGCAGATGGATTAACCTGCCCCTTGTCCCCTTGTCCCCTTGTCTCCTTGTCTTCCGATCCCTGTCACCGCCGCCGCGGCCCGGCCTCCTCCGGGAAGGGGGTTTGCGCCGAGAACATGGACATGGCGCGCAGCCGCTCGACGATGGGGGGCAAGGTCTCGACCACGGTATCCACGTCCGCCTCGGTATTCTCCCGCCCCAGGCTGAAGCGGATGGACCCTTGCGCCACGGCGGGGTGCACCCCCATGGCCAGCAATACGTGGGAGGGCTCGAGCGAACCCGAAGTACAGGCGGAGCCACTGGAGACGGCCACGCCGGCCATATCCAAGCCCATGATGATGCCCTCGCCCTCGATGTACTCGAAACTCACGTTCAGCGTGCCCGGCAAGCGCTGGATTGGATGGCCGTTGAGGTGAATGTGGTCTATGCGCGCCGCCAGCCCCTCGTAGAGCCGGTCCCGCAGCGCCGCCAGCCGTGTGGCCTCCGCGTCCATCTCGTCCAGGCGCAACTCGATCGCCCGGCCCAGCCCGACGATGCCGGCCACGTTCTCCGTCGCGGCGCGCTGGCCCCACTCCTGGTGCCCACCGTGGAGCAGCGGATCCACTTTCACGCCCCGGCGTACGTACAGCGCCCCAACCCCCTTGGGGCCGTAGAACTTGTGCGCCGAGAGGGAGAGCAGGTCTATGCCGAGTTGGTGTACGTCCAGCGGCAGTTTGCCCACCGCCTGGATGGCGTCGGTGTGCAAGTAGACTCCCTTCTCGCGGCAGACCTGTGCAATCTCGGCGATCGGCTGGACTGTGCCCACCTCGTTGTTGGCAAACATCACGCTGACCAGCAGCGTGCGATCGGTGATGGCGGCTGCCACGTCGGCGGGGCTGACCAAGCCATACTCGTCCACCAACAGATAGGTAGCGCGAAAGCCCTGTTTCTCCAGATATTGGCAGGTCTCGAGCACCGCCTTGTGCTCGACGTGCGTGGTGATGAGGTGGTCGCCCTTGCTGCGGTTGGCGAACGCCACCCCCTTGATGGCCTGGTTGTCGGATTCTGTGCCACAGCCGGTGAAGACGATCTCGCGCGGCTGTGCACCCAGAGCCGCCGCGACC
>Ga0315274_10003734_pt1 | contig 22630 bp, 16 predicted proteins | sample YL17G02_20_MG_FD_203700 | JGI IMG/M metagenome (GOLD analysis project Ga0315274, IMG submission 203700) | Sediment microbial communities from Yellowstone Lake, YNP, Wyoming, USA - YL17G02_20 | ecosystem: Environmental > Aquatic > Freshwater > Lake > Sediment | place: USA: Wyoming | collected...
CCAGAAGAACCGGACTTTATCCTAAACCAAATAAGACAAATTACTCTATTATCAAAAGCAAGACCATTGCTTAAAAGCGCAGGATTTAATTCTCCATGCACCGTTGTTCCATTAAAACTATATTCTAAAATATCGGCCGTATCTTCATTAAGAAAAAATACACCCTGCGTAGAAAATCTAATAACCATATCTGGTCCAAGGCCATCAGACGAGCCTCCGCCAAAACTAGTCCAAGTTACAGACATTCTTTCAAAAAAATTAAAATCTCTGCCTTGAGTTTTGGTTATACCTGGATATCCCATTTATTCTCCTATCAAAATGATAAATAATTAGTAGTTATCCTCAATTACCTTTTTCCCAAGTTTACGACCTTCATTAAACATGTTTTTTAATTTATCAACATCAAAATCTAAAGAATTAAATGACAATTGTTTATCAAATATAAAATATCTAATTCTAGCACCACCATAAAAAGACCTACCTGAGTTACCAACAGTTATATTATCTTGTAAAATATTTGATGATATTACATCAATATTTCTCATCATTTGTTTTAATAACCCAGTTATGCCATTAAATCTGCCAGCGCTCAATGGGCTGGTAATAATAATATCAATTTCTGTGGCTTTTAAATCAAGAGCGTCAGTTAATGCAGACATATTAACCACGCCTCCATCAGTCCAATATTCGCCATCTATATATTGCATAGGGAAAAATATAGGGAAAGCACTTGATGCCATGATCCAATCAATAATATTTTCATCAATTATTTTTATTGATTTATATTGGCCGGTAGTAAATGATACAGTTCCTATTGCTAATTTCTTTCCACTATTTTTTAACTTTTCTACATCCAAATTTTCACTAATTAATTTTCTTAATGGATCAGTCTTATAAATAGAATGAGTGTTTGTTATTACTTTATAAGGTAAATAAAAAGATAATAACGCCAAAAAGAAAAATAAGATAGTAATCCATTTAGGTGCTGAAATAATAAATGTTCCAAAAGCAATTAATGAAAAAAACATATTTACAATAATACAAATAACAATATAATGCCAAATATGATGGGTCCACACCGACTTGTTTCCTTTGACTTTATTTAGCCAAATGTCTTTTAATTTTGGAAACGTCTCATTGAACGGCCCACTGGCTAAAAAAGCAGCATTTATTGCCCCAACAGAAATTCCGACATAAGCGTCATAATCAAGTTCTGAATTTTGCTCTAATAAATAATCTAATACACCAGCTTCTCCAGCTCCTTTATTACCTCCACCTCCAAGCACTAACACTCTCATATAATTCCTGTTTGTTGCCCTTTTTATAATAATGATTATTTATTAGTTGACAAAATTTTTAATATTTTATATGACATATCAAGCCCAGTTCTATTGTCTTTCTTGCCATTTATAATATCAATAAAAACATTTAACATATTTTCTAACGGTGGTTTATAATTAAAAGGTTGATTATTACTGTTTTCATCATACGATACATTTAGTCCATCAAACGAAACGCTTATATATCTTTTTTTTGTATACGCCCCGTTGCCCACTATACTTTGAGTTAAAAATCTGCCAAAATCCATTGTAATATCAAATAATGATTTATCAGCACGAGATGGAAACTCTGTAATATTAACTTTAATGGGCAAGCAGCCTGTTAAATCTAAAATCATTGATAAATCATGTGGGCCATAATCCCAAAGAGCCGAATAATTTCTTGCCGGACTATTATTATAACCTATTGTTTTTATACCGGTTATATCACTTGAACCAATTATTGATTTTATTTTTTGATAAGAATCAGAAAATAAATGAATATGATTAACTAAAACTGGCGCGTTAAATTTTTCTAATAACATTGCTTCATTCAACGATAAACTTAAAGGTTTTTCGATGACAGTAGGTATGTTTTTAGCAAGGGAATAAGCAGCAATTTCTACATGTGATTCAGGAGGAGTAGCAACTATCACTCCGTCAGGATGAGCGTCAATAAGTTGTTTCCAATTTTCTCGATTAGCAATCGTTAATACAACTTGTGGAAAATTAGATGTTATTGTCTTTATATATTTCTGCCCCCAAACCCCAGATCCAATTAACAACAGATTTTTCAAAAATAGCTCTTATTATCAATATACCACTGCACCGTGTTTTTTATAGCAGTATCAAAATCGTATTTTGGCTCCCATCCAAGTTCTTTTATTTTAGTACAATCAACCGAATATCTAAAATCATGGCCAGGTCTATCTTTTACTAGTGATAATAAATCTTCTCCCTGTTCTAATATATTACAAATGTTTTTTACCATCTGTAAATTAGAAAACTCGACTCCAGAGCCAATATTATAAGTTTCATTAATAGCTGCTTTTTCAATAAGATGCATTATTGCCGAACTATGATCATCCGCATGAATCCATTCGCGCATTTGTTTGCCATTTCCATGAATTGGTATTGGCTCATTATTTAATATACAAGTAATAACTTTTGGCACAAGGTTTCTAGGAGGCTGTCTTGGTCCATAATTATTACAACAACGAGTGATTATATAGTTTAATCCATGCGTTTCGCTGGCTGCTTTTACTATCAATTCTCCGGCCGCTTTACTTGCACTATATGGATTTCTAGGACTAATAGGCGTTTGTTCAGTCCATGATTTATCTTTAACGCTTTTTAATTGGCCGTATACTTCGTCAGTAGATACATATATAAATTTCTTTACATGATGTTTGATAGACATATCTATCATGGTTTGCGTGCCCAATACATTTGAATGAATAAATGGGCGAGCTTTTTTAATAGAGTCATCAACAAATGATTCGGCAGCACCGTGAATTATTATATCAGGTTTTTCAATTTTAAAAACCATGTCTACAAAATGTTCATCAGCAATATCGCCTACATGTAATTTATGACCAACAAGTATATTTGAAAAATTATATGGAGCTATTAATTTGTCGATACTAACAAATTCGTATTTTGAATTATCCGCAAATTTACGAATAAAATTAGAAAAAATAAACCCACAAGAACCAGTTATAATAACACGCTGTTTTATATCATGATGCACTTATCGCCTCTTCAATGGATTTAATATAATTAGCAGAATGCTGGTTAAAACCCCAATTATGCCTATCTGTTGGAAGAGCCTCTTTAATTTTTAATAAAGCCTCTTCTGGAGATAATTTATAAACGCCTCTTAAAATAATATAAGCAAAATGTGGACTTCTAGACATCCCCATGTGACAATGAATATATATCGGATCTTTTATATGCTTTTCGGCAAATGCTATCGTTTCAAATATTCGTTCTTTAGAAAAAGCTTCTCCATTATCAGGTACGTAAAACTCAAGTAAATTTGGTACAAAAATATTGCGCTCAGCTTCTGGGCCATCAAGATTTATCACTGACTTAATATTTAAATCATATTCTAAATGCTTAAAATCTGATTGATCATTAATATTTCCGCCAATTAATATTTTAGGAGTTATCCAATATCTTGGAATAGTAGGCTTATCAGGACTGGCCTCATTACAATATAATTCAGCCACCCCAGTATTAAGCTCAAGCAATACGTTTATTAAACTATCTGCCTTACCAGATATAACATCCTCTTTGCCAAACCAAGGATGAGACGCTCCAAGATACCCCATATGTTGATTGTTTGATGGAATTCCGGAAAATGTTATAACTGGTATCTTTAAACTAAACTGCTTTAACCACTCAAGTAGATCTGAGCCGTTTCCTTCAGGCAAATCATGATCAAGAATGATTAAATCGATTTTACAAAAGTTGATAATTCCTGCCGCTGCTAATGCACCAGATACAACACTGATTTGAACCAAACCCTCAGGCTCAAATATATTGTTAAAATGATCCAGAATTCTTTTTTGCTGAACAATAACATCTTCTACTATAAGAATGTGTTTCGTTGGATATTTAAGCCTATTCCAGTGCCTAAATGTGAAGTTCATGAATATTCCTTTAATTCTGGCAGAGGCACAATAAATTTTCCACCATTATCAATATATTTTTTATGATTTGCCATAATTGAATCGGCGAAATTCCAAGCTAAAATAACAATATAATCAGGTTTTAACTTGTACATTTCTGCCGCTGCTACAACAGGTATGTGTTTACCTGGAGTCAAAAGACCTATTTTTAATGGAGCATCCTCAAAAACACACTCTATAATTTTAGGATCTATATTAAATAGATACATCAATGTAGTTGCCTTAGCAGGCATCCCATAAATTGCTATCGTTTTCTTTTCGGCTTTTATTTGCTTTAATCTATCTGTGAGACTTTTTCCAAGCTTTTCAATTTTATTAGCAAATTTTTGTAATGTCTTAACCTTGATTGCATTAGATAACAATCCAAGAACGTGCTCTTCATGTATGAGCTTTTCTATATTCTTAGAAGGCGTAATATATTTCCCACTAACAAAACCTCTTATAGATCCTCCATGCACATCTATATTTTCAACATCAAATAATGCCAAACCCATGCCCTTAAATAATATTGACAAAGGATAAACAAGATAATGAGATATATGCTCACTATATATTAAATCTGGCAAAATCTTTTCGTACATATCTTTGAAATAAGAATTTTCAAATATAAATACGCCATCGTCTTTTATTAATTCTTTCACTCCGGCAATGATACTCATTACATAATCAGTGTGAGCAATTATATTATTTGCAATAACTAATTTAGGACTTCCATATTGTTGTAATATTGTTTTGCCCAATTCTTTTGTGAAAAATTTTGGCAAAGTCTCTATCCCTTTTTCATTTGCCATCTTAGCAATATTTTCAGCTGGATCTATTCCAAGCACCTTCATCCCAAGATCTTTATATGCCTGAAGTAACGTTCCGTCATTTGAAGCAATTTCTACAACGAAATCACCAGGGACAAGGCCAAACCGCTTAACACTGTCTTTTGCCAATTTAGTAAAGTGAGCCACATTTACTTTTGATGTTCCTGATACAAATGCATAATTTTTAAATAATCTAGATCCGTCAACAGATTCGGAAAGTTGATAATGATGACATTTTGTACAAGAACATAACTCTAAAGAAAAAAGCTCCTGCTTAACAGACTTTTTTACAAACTCATTGGCCAAAGGAGAATCAGGCAGTTTCAATAAAGGCTCACTTAATTGACTTCCACACAGTCTGCATTTCGTGGTTTTCATATTAAAACCTTATTATACTGTTATGATAATTTTCATGATTTTTAACAATGTTATTTATAGTTATCATTTTTGTATGCTCTATAAACTCCATAATGTGAAAAACTCCAGGTTTTGTAAAAAACATATCACCTGTATTAAATATACACTCTTTAATAATAGTATTCTCGTCATCTTCAAGTTCTGTATATTTAATTTTGCCACTAATAACATAGGTGGCATGCCAGTCGCCAATATGCTTGTGTCTAGCCCTAATCGCCTCAGGATTAGACTCAATAAATGTTACACTGCCAGACTGCGATAACCATAGATTCTGTATAGTTCCGCGTCCATCTATAAAAGGAGTATCTAAAGGAACATTAATATCATCAGGATACTTACCTTCATTTATCAAATCACCACATTCTTTATTATTCATTTGTCCTTCTTTATAATCATTTCCATTTTTTTAGCTATATCAGACCACGTATGCTTAAAAGCGAACTCTCTACATTTTTCAATTGTTTTGTCAGCAAAATCTTTATCTGTTAATCCTTTAATTATAGCATTTGTAAACTCTGGTAAATTATCACGAACTTTCCCCTTAATCATGACACAACCAGAATTTTCATATATAGAACCAAGACAATCACAATCTGTCATTACTGGAACAGTGAAACTTGCGTGAGCTTCAAGTGACGATACCGAAAAGCCCTCCGTGTAAGCCACGGTATCCGCAGAAAAACCAAACACAGAAGCCTGGCTCAACTCCTCCGCAATATCATTTCTGCTAACTGACCCTACCTGCTCAACTCCAAGATGTTTCATTTTAGCAATTGCATTTTTACAATACCTCAGCCTCTGCCCCATCTCTCTTACATGAGGATGAGCCGTTAATGAATCTGGCTCAATACTAAGAATATCGCCGTAATCAAAATGGTAAAATATTTTTAATGAAGCTTCAGGAACTGCTTTTTTCACTTGTGGCCAACAATTTAGTAAAAAATGCAGTCCACGATCACACGAACTAGTCCATACAACTCTTCCAGGCACTCTTTTATCACTATACCAATTAGGATCACATCCCAAAGGCAAAACACCCCATTTATAATGATTTGATACCTGCTTCTTTAAATGTTCCATATGCATTTCACAAGGAGATAGCCATACGTCTACAAAATCATCAAATCCAGGCTGACAAAATGTGAAATCATTTAAGAATTCCCAGCATATCTTCAAACACTTTGTATTTATTCCCCTCAAAGCATCCGGTTCATTTATTGAAATAACAGCATCAAACGAGTCATCAATTACAGTATGACGATCAATAAAATTATAAAGCTTAATCCCTTCATAAACAGGCGGCTTATTATTAGGCTCTACATGAACAGTAAATAATGAAATATTATGCCTAAGCTTTTGAAGCTCCTTCGCTAACATAACAGTAGCAAGATCTGTGCCAGTTAATCCTCGTGGAGATTCAAATATATTATTATAATTCAGATCAAGAGGCCTTCTTCCTACAGAAAACTCGCCAAGAATAACTGCAATTTTCATTTATACTTCCTTCTTTGGCTTTCCCAATAACATTACGCACGGCGGCCTATCAACCTCTTCAAAATCATATTCGTTGCTTAATAAACTTATAACCTGATCCTTTATTGCTGGATCTAAAAATGTATGACATTCAATTATTAAATTAGGCAAAAACTTCTTTATTGAATTTAAACCGCCAGTAATAACTTTTACTTCGGCTCCCTCTACATCTATTTTCATCCAATCAATTTTCTTCAAATCATATCTATCAGAAATACTATCAAGCGTCTCCATTTCATAATCACTTGTTATAGTAGCCTCTGGCCAATGAGGAGCATAACTCTTCATATTTACACGGCTTTTAATATCCCATAAACCAAAGTTAAAAAGATAAGACTTGTCATTCCAATCATTTATAGCTATGTTATTTACAAGGTCTTTAAATACAGTCTTCTCCGGCTCAAATGAAAAAACTGTAGCTCCCATTGAACAAGCAGATAAGGTATAAGTCCCATATGAAGCGCCGACATCAAATACTACATCTCCATCTTTTACGCCCCAATGCTTGTCCCTAAAGTCTCTTTCCTCGCCCTCGAACGTAAAAAAAGAATACTCTGGATGAGTCGTGCCTTTTATTATTTGAAACTCTTTTCCGTTAAATATATGATTTCGAACTTCCATTAATTTACCACTTTCCATTTATAATAGAATTATACTCAATAAGATAATTTTTTGCCATAACCTTTCTGTCAAAACGGTTTACAGCATGTTCCCTACATGTCTGTGGGTTAATTTCATTTATCTTATATATCGCATCTGTGAAACTTTGAACGCTATTCTCGCAAACAAAACCGGTAACTCCATGCTCTATCACCTCTGGTACAGAACCATAATTTGTCCCAATTACCGGAGTTCCACAGGCAAGAGATTCCGCTTGAGATAACCCAAAAGGTTCATGAAATTGAACTGAATACAAAAAAGCCTTGGCCCCTTGGTAAAGAGCCTTCTTCGCGTCATGATGATCTGGATCCGCTGGCAACCATTCAAATCGTACATTCGGCAATTCTTTTGTAAGCTCAACCGCTTCCAATGCGCAATTTCTTTGATATTCAAACAGCTCTCTATCCGGATGTTCTCCTGCCATAACAAACTCAATATCCGGATTAGCCCTAGCTATATCAATTGCAAATTTATATCCCCTGGCCGGATGCCATCTTCCCATAAACAAAAAATAATCTTTCTTATCATAAGTAGGACAATAATATTCGGTATCTATCCCTCCCATTACAATATGAGCATCAGTATTTAAAGGAGGTTTATTTGATCCAGCTAATCCATCAAGTGGGGTTTCATGAAAATCTGTAAATCCATTTAAAACCCTATATCTATGAGACTCTGACCAAACAATTAAATTAGTTGGATCATATACGTGCGTCCAAGCGCCACCCATTAATGTAGATATATTATTTTTATGTCCAATTTCATTTAGTTTATTTGTTATTATTTTGGTTACGGAAAAATCATGAAATATATCTAAGCTATTTAACACATCTGTATATTTATTAAAACAATCTAATTCACATTCCTCTCCGCTAGGAGGATACTTGCCAAAAGAACATTTCATAGGATAAATAGTAACTCCTGGCGGGCAATAACCACCATCTGGAGTAAATAAACTGACCTCATGACCCATTTGAGATAATGCTATCGCCAAATCCATAATAACAACATCTCCTGTTTTTGTAACAGGACCTCGTAGCCCGATAGGAAAACTGTGAGTAGACGCTATCCCAATTTTCATATTTTCACACCCTCTACAATAAACGAATGACTCATTCCTTCATCTACTGCTTGCGCTGCCATTATAGGATCTTTGCCATTTCCCTTTTCATAATAAAAAATTATATCGCTAAATCCTGCTGCTTCAAGAAATTTCGTCATTGATTTTTGTGTAAATAAGAACATGTGCCCTTCATAATTATTTCTAGTACAATTTGGTCCACAAGCCCCATACATAAGATAGGCAAGTTGAGAGCTTGGGTCAGCCTCACGATAAAATTCAGGCTGTTCACCAGCAAACTTATCCATCTCATCATTTTTATAAGCATCAATTAATATATTTAAATCAGGAGTCGTTATTCTGATAACCCCTCCTTTTTTTAACATACGATGGCATTCTTTAAGAAAAGGAGGTACTTGATTTAATATCCCCAAATGCTCAATGGCTTGACCAAAATAAATTGACTCAATACTTTCATCTGCATGCTGAGAAAAACCATTATTTAAATCATGCACTCTGAAATCTATTTTACCTCCAGCAATTAAATACCTAACTAAAATTTGCTGATGCTCTGGCATAATCGAAATAGGAGGATACACTGTAGCAGGATCTAACAACGTATTAAGATAACTTAAATATGGACTAATGTCGGAAATATCATAATTAATCCATCCATCAAATGGAAATACATTTGGTCCACAACCTATGTTAAGCCTTGGCAAATATGTGTTTTGTACTAATGCATCATCAATTGATTTGAGATAGGCTTGATGTTGCCAGGCATGACCATAATTTTCTTGAAAACCTCGCCCATTACAAAATTTATGAACGCCTATACGCGCTTCTATAATTACTTTTAATGCTTCTGTGGCCTGAAGCCCATAAACACCTCTGAGAATGGCGTAGGCCCAAGCAGGACTTCTAGAACCACCCATTTGACAATGAATATAAAGTACTTTGTTTGGGCCTTTAGCAAACTCTATTGCTGCCATAATTTTGTCAACAGGAAATCCATTACCGTTATCCTCTGTTTGCACTTGTAATAAATGTTCAGCAGGTACTTTTTCCGAGTCATCATGCTCAGTTTCAACATTTATAACGTCAGTTACTCCAAAATCATTGTGTAAATGTTCCCAATCGGCCTTATCAATAATAGAACCACCAATAATAATGTTTTTATACCCAGGAACATAATAACGATGATTTATAATAGTTGGCTCATAAGAATATAATGAATTGGCATATTTCTCAAGAATGTTGTTTTCTGCTTCGATTTGTTTTGATTTGTTTATTAGAGCTAGATATTGATTATTATTCATTGAAACCTTGGATCGTTCTTTATTTTTTCTTGTAGTTGCGGGTAGTAAGCTTTAATTCTAGTTGCCCAGTCATCAAAAACAGTAAGTTCAAGATTATTTTTTGCCGTGTTGCAATACCTGCAACACGACACACAATTGCTTACCGCATATCCAATAGAGTTATCAACTCTATCTATTCCATTAAAAATACCAACCTGTGTATTTGGTTTACGGCCACAATAACAACAAGGGGCACATATTAATTCGGCACATTCAAGTTGAGTTAGTCCAAACTCCAAACCACGACGCTTTGCAATTATTTTTTTATTACCTATTTGCTTAACAAATATGTTTGAGTTATGAACACTTCTGGCTGAATATAGTTCGCTAAACTTACTAACACCAAACTCACTAAGTTTATTAATAATAGAATTTAATTCATCAGCCCTTTTAAGGAAAAAGGGTCGTAATAGCGCCTTAATATTAGTTAAAAACTCTTTAATTGGCAGATTTAATTTATATCTATTGCAGGTCAGGCAGCATGGTACACAATTTTCAGCATCGTGCAATAATGCTGGGTTAATTCTATCAAGTCCGTTATAAAAATAAAAACCAGTTTCTATTTTTATAGAGTTTCTACTAAAATAATTATATGAATTAGATTTTTCGGCTGGCAAATTGCAATAAAAACAATTTTGTTTAGTCAAAGCCAAGAATGTATTAAAATTTAGGCCAGCATCAGAATAATGGCTTTTAAATACACATTTTGCAGAAACTGTTGTTGCTATATCTTTGGCTAAAGCAGCAGTCATTACACCACTATGAGAATCACTATAAAACAGTATGCTTTTTAAATAACAGCCACAGGTATTTGTTTCATTATCCTTTAACTTATCTCCTCGTACAATTTTCATATTTCCGCAATCACACAAACAATTCCAACAAGTATTTTTTCCTTTATTTGGTGCGGCAGAAACTACAGTCAATAAACCAAATCTGCGCCCAACTAAACTAACCTTATAACAACCACATGACTTTGTTTTTTTTGCCTTTAAGCTATTCCCACGTACAACTTTTGTATTTCCACAATCGCATAAGCAATTCCAGCAAGTAATATCATTTTCTTTTCCTTTATTTGGCGCAACGGAAATTACAGTCCACAGATCAAATTTACGTCCAATTAAATCAATTTTAGTAAAATTAACCATTTTAACTCCGTATCCTCGTGTCTCCCGCCGTGTAGCCATTTCCGCCAGCCAAATATGGCACTGTCGGCCGATATGGTGATATCGGATTCCATTTCACTTCCTCTATTATGTCGTAAAACATCTTGTTCCACTCGTCTGCCAGCGTATCAAGCCCGAAATTATCCCGAGCATATTGCTGTAAAGCCTTTCTTTCATTTTCATCCGCGTTGTTCAAAGCAGCAACCACACTATCGACAAATTTGTTTTTATATTCGTCAGATGTCCAATCCCCATTTATTAAAACACCTCTACTTCCAACCGTAGTTTGTAGAGCCGCTATATTAGATGTAATTGTGTATAGGCCAGCAAGCTGGGCAGATTGTGCGCTTATACACGATGTTTCTGCGAACCATGTCGGGTATATCCAGGCACCCGCGCTCAAAAACTCTTCCGCAAGCCTATTTTGATCCACCCTGTCAATAAACGTAACTCCAAGAGGCTTCAATGCTTCTATCTGAGCTTTAAGCCTGTTTATTAAATCCATCGCCAATTGATCATGTCTAGCGCTTATCTCCCAATTCTTAAATCCATATGCCAAAGTTAATGTGGCTTGTGGTACTCGCTCTTTTATGCGAGGCCACAATTCGAGTAAAATAGGCCAGCTTCTATCTGGGCTGGACGAATTAATGCACTTAAACTGATCCCTCTTCACCTGTTTGTCAAACCTGCGCAAATCAATACCATTCCTTGTTACAATAACCTGATCTGGACTTATATTATGTTTATTAATTATGTTTTCTTTATGCCACGGAGATAAAGCTAACACCCTATCCGCTTTTAATAATAATTCATTTGTGGCCTGAATACAAAATATATCGTGAATCCATAACAATCTCAGCTTAGCCTTTACATTATACTGATCACTCAGTACTGGAGTATATCTTGACACAATCAATACGTCACATTCAAGATTGATATATTTTTCAGTTAAATAATATTCCACACCGTCATAAACACCTTCCATATCGCCGCATCCACTATAAACCCTCACTCGGTTTCCAAGAGCAGCAAGACGTTTACTCATTTCAATCGCCATGGTCTCACTTCCGCCAAGTCCAGTTTTTTCAAATGTAGATGGGCTCCAAATCTCTAGCCCATTTCCTATGAAAAATATTATATCTAGCCCTTTCGTTTCACCTTCATTCATTGCAAATCTAGTCAACGATTTCGCTTTATCAACAATAGATGAATTTTTAATAACAGAAGGTACTATTTCCAAAAACGAAGCAGCTGATGATATTTCGTCAGCTTTCATATATTGTTTCCATAACATCAATACTAATGACTGTAATTGATCTGTTGATAAATCTGCTGGAAGAACATCGAATCCTTCAATTGGCAATTTTTCAATTATAACTTTTTCAGGTATTAATTTGTTACCATTTATAATTGACATAATTGTTTTCACTGCTGAATTATCTATCTTGCCTAAATCCCTTAAATTATTTGCAAAATGAATCATTCTATCAATTGCTATATGTTGTTCATATATTTTTTTATTCAATAATAACATTGCATCATCAGATCTGCTGGCCAAACCAACTTTAGTACTTTCTAAAGCTCCAGCAACATCTCCCATTTTAGATAAAGCCATATTAAAATATCTGTGAATGTCATAATCTCTATCTAATGGATTAATGAACAATAAAGTCTTTGTTGGAGGAAGATTCAATCCCATTTTTATAAAATTCGAACAACGCTCCCAATGACGAGACTCATTTGGCCCTCCATTTTGCGCAAGAAAATAAAACATTTTTCCTAAAGCAAAATAACCTTCACCCCAAGTTTCTTTAAGAGCTATAGTTTTAAACGCCCACTTAAGACCCGATTCATAATCTGATTTCATTTGATAAATATCAATCAGCTTCAAACAAGCCATAGCTCTTTCATCATCCCATCCAGAAAGGTCAACATACTTAACTAAGTTTTCAATCGCTTCATCAACTAAACCATTATTAAAACATTCCAGTCCAAGATAATATAATTGTCTAGCGTCAGAATCTCCAATTTTAGCAATGTATTTTCTAAGAATTCGTAGATTGCGCCCAGGCTCATGCGCCTTGGTTCCATATTGCCGCTGGTGTTTCCATACAACATCATCCATAGTATCTAAAGTATATCTAATCCCGTCCTTAGGAATTAAAACTTCATGTACCGGATTAACCCATTTGAAATGTTGCTTATTTAATATAAGACGCTCTCTATAATGAAGACACGTACATTGTCCCAAATCATTATAAGAATATTCATAAGGAAACATGATTCCATAAGCATCGTCAGTCATAACGGTAGAATCAGTTATTTTGATTAAATTTTCGCCACCAGTAATAATGTCATCTGCGTCTAGCCATAAAACGAAACGCTTTGTTGCTAAATCATAAGATCTTTGTCTCGCCTGAGCAAAATTCTCCATCAATCCATTTTCATCATTGCATTCAGTATAAACCTCAAAAATATCCGCATATTTTTTGGCAATTTCTTGAGTTGTCCCGTCTGTAGAACCAGTGTCTACGATGACAATTTCTTCTACGTGATCCCTTATGGATAAAAGACATTTTTCTAGAAGTGGCTCGTTTTTAACAATAATACATGCTGAAATAGGTGCTCTCATAACACCATATATATCTGCTGTTTATAAAATTTATCCGATTAATGTTATGTCAAAAAACGTACCGGTAGCACTCAAACATATGGCACTTCCGCCTCCAAGTCCCGTACTTCTACGAGCCAAACTCACATATGTTTCAATACTAGTTCCAGATGGAATATATACAGTATATGATTTAGAAACAGAATTAGCAAAATGAACGGCACCAGCATTTGAAATATATGAGTTGCTATAAGATACAGATTTTGTGATTGGCGTTCCGGATCCGAAACCAAAACGACCATTTCCTCCGGTTGCTCCAAGAAACTCTTCAACTTGAACAACGCAACCTGATGGCAATCCGGTGAAATTAACGCCTCTGTTTACCTGATAATAACCGGATTCGTTAATCGTAATAAATCCGGCAGCAGTTCCAATATTTGTATGACCAAATTTTCCAATTTTGGTTTGTTCGGTAGTCCACTGAATCATCGCACCAGAAGATAACTGTATCGTTGAGCTTGCCCCTGCTCCAAATCCAGTAATTCCAACAGATAAATAATCATTTAATTGCCCAATATTTACGGCATTGTTTGGACCGGTAGTGCCAACAAGCGCTCCTATTAAATTGATTGATGGAAACATTCCTAAACTAACGCCATCATTAAATATAAATACAGCACTTGCTCCTGCGGCTCCGGCAGGCCCTGTAGCTCCCTGAGATCCTTGCGGCCCCGTATTGCCTGTTGGACCAATAGTGCCTGTTGGTCCTTGTGGACCAGTTGGTCCCTGAGAACCTTGTGGTCCAGTATTTCCAGTTACACCAGGAGATCCCTGTTGACCTTGAGGTCCTGTTGGTCCCTGAGAACCTTGTGGTCCTGTATTACCAGTTACACCAGGAGATCCCTGTTGACCTTGAGGTCCTGTTGGTCCCTGAGAACCTTGTGGTCCAGTATTTCCAGTTACACCAGGAGAACCTTGAGGTCCTGTATTACCTGTAGGTCCAATAGCTCCTGTTGGTCCTTGTGGACCAGTTGGACCTTGCGAACCTTGCGGTCCTGTATTACCAGTTGGTCCCTGTACACCGGTCGCTCCTCTCGGTCCAGTTGGTCCAGTTGTTCCTCTTGGACCTGTAGGACCAGTAACACCAGGAGATCCTTGTGGACCTTGAGGTACGTTAACAGGAGTATCGTTATGCGAAATTAAAAGGTTAGCATGGACTAATGCATCTTCTGCCGTTAATGCATCAGCATACATGGCAACATAATATACAGTTGAATCATGAGCTGTAGTAACAAGATCAGATCCTACATAAAATGTTTTGGCACTGTCAATTAATAGAGTAGAGTTTATTGCAGGGTATGTAGGAGATGTAGGAGTTAATAACACTCCGTTCCAATATGCTACTAATCTATTGGCTGCCGTTGCTTGCGTTGAATCATATACAACACATAATACTCCGGTACCTGATTGAACCGGAATCGTCATCTGTGCCGGGCTGGCTTGTGCATCAAGAGAGATTACCCATGTATCATTAGAAAGAAGAGCAAAATCTGCGGTAGTTTGAGTTCCTACACCAATAACAACAATTCCTATTGCCGGAGCAACTATCACCATTTCAAGAGTTGCTTTTTTCACTCCGTCTATAGCTGTTTTTACTTTAGTTCCAGTCATACCCACTGAAGCTCTGGCATTTCCTAATGTGCTATCCCATTGTAACCCACGTTGATTATTAGTGCCAACAACATAATCAAGTCCACCAATATCATAATTAATAGTAAGGTTAAGTGGTAATAATTGTTGATCTAAAACTGATGAAATTGCATGCCCTGTTGGTGCTTCATTAAAAACATATTCAACAATAGGATACGGCCCTGTTAATCTGAAATATACACCAGGAGATCCTTGCGGTCCCGTTGCTCCAGTAACTCCTCGTGCTCCTGTTGGTCCTTGAGTACCTGTTGGTCCTTGAGGGCCTGTAGCTCCCTGACTACCTTGAGGCCCAGTGTTACCAGTTGGTCCTATTGGCCCTGTTGGTCCAGTTGCTCCTATTGGTCCAGTTGCTCCTATTGGTCCAGTTGGGCCAGTAACACCAGGAGAGCCCTGTGGTCCTTGTGGTCCAGTAACTCCTGCTGATGGCACTGTTGACGGAAGACCGTCTAATTTATTTTTATCACCAACCGACATCATTCCAGGAGCTGTTGCCGATGCGAGAATTCCTTTTAATTCAATTATTGCATCTACTGGAGGAATAATATCATCATTTTCAATAAGTATTTTATAATTATTTCTAGCAAATTGAATATCTACTGCATGATCATGAAGAGCCGCATAATAAACAGAGCCATTAATTGATTCGCCGTAATTATAATTACAACCCATAACAACAGCGTCATTAGTTGAGAATGTTATTTGTGAATTTAATGCTGGATACACTTTGGTACCAAATAGATCTGAATTCCATGCTACAAATTCACCATTAACATATAATCTTACACGATCTTCTTGTACAGACTCAGTAGTATCATAAGCAACTATTATATGCTTTCTGCCACCGCTTGGAAAAAATGATGAGACGGCTACACTTGTTGCGGTTCCGTCACCTACTTCAAATATAAGCTTTCCCTGAGCTTCTAAAAATAAACCACAATCGACAAAAGAACCAGTTTGCATAATACCAAATATAAAAGCATAATTAATAACGATGCTAGGAAGATCAGTTATATCACAAACCACCTCTAATGATATTTTTTTCGTTTGATTTATAGCATTATATATTTTAGTATTAATTATATCTACTGTCTTTGCTCCACCAGTTGATGTTTGAACCCATGTTAACCCTCTACCAGTTGCAGGATTAGTATATGCTGGGTTAATTCCACTCGCAACTCCAGTGCCTCCATAACTGATAGTCAAGTTTGCAGGAGATACAACTTGATCAAAAACTCCGGTAGGCGTAATTCCTGTGGCCGCTTCATTAACTAAATATTGAACAAGCGGAGTGATGTTATTGACATAAGCCCATATTCCAACGCCTGTCACTCCAATAATTTTATCACCCAAATAACCCATTGTAAGATCTGGGCCGGAGACTCCATAACCACTAGCATTAACTAATATAAATGGGCCAGTTAATCCTGCTCCTCCTCCCCCTGCCGGTCCCTGCGGTCCTGTCGGCCCAATTGTACCTGTCGGCCCAATAGAACCTGTTGGGCCTTGTGGACCCGTTGCTCCCTGACTTCCTTGCGGTCCTGTATTTCCGGTTACGCCAGGGCTTCCTTGAATGCCCTGTGGTCCAGTTGGTCCCTGAGATCCCTGCGGTCCCGTATTACCTGTAGGTCCAATAGATCCGGTTGGACCTTGTGGACCAGTGGCGCCTTGAGAGCCTTGAGGCCCTGTATTACCTGTTACGCCTGGACTTCCTTGAGCACCTTGCGGACCTGTCACACCTTGACTTCCCTGAGGTCCTGTATTACCTGTTACTCCGGGACTTCCTTGTTGGCCTTGTGGTCCTGTAGCACCCTGGGATCCTTGCGGTCCAGTATTTCCGGTTACACCAGGAGAACCCTGTTGGCCTTGAGGTCCTGTTGGTCCTTGAGATCCTTGAGGTCCTGTATTACCTGTTACACCAGGAGAACCCTGTTGACCCTGAGGCCCTGTTGGTCCCTGTGAGCCTTGCGGTCCAGTATTTCCAGTAGGCCCAATAGAACCAGTTGGACCCTGAGGTCCTGTTGGTCCTTGAGATCCTTGTGGTCCCGTATTGCCTGTTGGTCCAATAGAGCCTGTTGGTCCTTGTGGACCTGTTGCACCCTGGGAGCCTTGTGGTCCCGTATTACCAGTTACGCCTGGGGATCCTTGTTGACCTTGCGGACCTGTCACACCCTGGCTTCCTTGAGGGCCTGTATTTCCAGTTACACCAGGAGATCCCTGTTGACCTTGAGGTCCTGTTGGTCCCTGAGATCCTTGTGGTCCAGTATTTCCAGTTGGTCCAATAGAACCTGTTGGACCTTGCGGACCTGTTGGTCCTTGAGAACCTTGCGGCCCTGTATTACCAGTTACACCTGGACTTCCTTGTTGACCTTGTGGTCCAGTTGGTCCTTGAGAGCCTTGTGGTCCAGTATTTCCAGTTGGCCCAATAGAACCAGTTGGACCTTGTGGACCTGTTGCACCTTGAGATCCTTGAGGACCTGTATTTCCGGTTACACCAGGAGATCCTTGTTGACCTTGAGGACCTGTTGCACCTTGAGAGCCTTGTGGACCAGTATTACCAGTTGGTCCAATAGAGCCGGTCGGGCCTTGAGGTCCCGTAGCTCCCTGGCTTCCTTGCGGCCCTGTATTACCGGTTACGCCAGGAGAACCTTGAGCACCTTGTGGACCTGTTACACCCTGGCTTCCTTGTGGGCCTGTATTACCAGTTACACCTGGACTTCCCTGTTGACCTTGAGGTCCTGTAGCTCCTTGGCTTCCTTGCGGACCTGTATTGCCGGTTACACCTGGGCTTCCCTGTTGCCCCTGTGGTCCTGTAGCTCCTTGAGATCCCTGTGGTCCTGTATTTCCTGTAGGTCCAATAGAGCCTGTTGGTCCTTGCGGGCCAGTAGCTCCTTGAGAGCCTTGCGGACCTGTATTACCTGTTACACCAGGAGAACCTTGCTGTCCTTGTGGTCCTGTTGGTCCCTGACTTCCTTGTGGGCCTGTATTACCAATTGGACCAATAGAACCAGTTGGTCCGATAGAACCTGTTGGGCCTTGAGGACCAGTTGCTCCTTGAGAGCCTTGAGGTCCTGTATTACCTGTCACACCAGGAGAACCCTGTTGACCTTGTGGTCCTGTTGGTCCCTGAGATCCCTGTGGTCCCGTATTACCTGTAGGTCCAATAGTTCCTGTTGGACCTTGCGGTCCTGTCGCTCCCTGTGAACCTTGCGGTCCTGTATTACCAGTTACACCTGGACTTCCTTGATTACCCTGTGGTCCTGTTGGTCCCTGAGAACCCTGAGGTCCAGTATTTCCTGTTACGCCTGGACTTCCTTGTTGTCCCTGTGGTCCTGTTGGTCCCTGAGAACCCTGAGGTCCTGTATTACCAGTTACACCTGGACTTCCTTGTTGTCCCTGTGGTCCTGTTGGTCCCTGAGAACCCTGAGGTCCTGTATTACCAGTTACACCTGGACTTCCTTGATTACCCTGTGGTCCTGTTGGTCCCTGAGAACCCTGAGGTCCCGTATTTCCTGTTGGTCCGATAGATCCTGTTGGGCCTTGTGGACCTGTTGGTCCTTGAGAACCCTGTGGTCCCGTATTGCCTGTTACACCAGGAGATCCTTGTTGACCTTGAGGACCTGTTGCACCTTGAGAACCCTGTGGTCCTGTATTACCAGTTACACCAGGAGATCCCTGTTGACCTTGAGGTCCTGTTGGTCCCTGAGAACCTTGTGGTCCAGTATTACCAGTTACACCAGGAGATCCTTGTTGGCCCTGTGGTCCTGTTGGTCCTTGAGATCCTTGTGGTCCAGTATTACCTGTAGGTCCAGCAGATCCAGTTGCGCCTTGTGGTCCTGTAGCCCCTTGTGATCCTTGTGGCCCAATATTACCTGTTGGTCCTATAGATCCTATTGGGCCTTGAGGGCCTGTTGTACCTTGACTTCCTTGTGGTCCTGTATTACCAGTTACACCAGGGCTACCCTGAGCACCTTGTGGACCAGTCACACCTTGAGAACCTTGTGGTCCTGTATTACCAGTCACACCAGGAGAGCCTTGTTGACCTTGCGGCCCTGTAGCCCCTTGAGAACCCTGTGGTCCAATACTGCCAGTTACGCCAGGGCTTCCTTGATTACCTTGTGGTCCAGTATTACCAGTTACACCAGGAGATCCTTGTTGTCCTTGTGCTCCTGTAGCTCCTTGCGATCCTGTTGCTCCACGAGGTCCGGTTGCTCCAGTTGCAGTTGCTCCTATTGTAAAAACTGTAAATGTAGATCTTAAAATTGTTAAAACTTTAGAGCTTGCATCAGATGATACCCTAATGTCTATTACATCTCCAGCATTGAAAAAATTCAAATCAGCAATTGTGACTTCAACAACACTTGATGATCCAACGTCAATAATACCTTGTGCATTTACATGCTGTACGCCATTAAGAAACAATGAAAATGTTAATCTTGGATTCCCCGAATTTACTAATGTTGAGGCAGTAAATACTAATTTATACCAACCCGCAACATCTATAACCATATTGCTATTTGCAATACTTGGTGTTACGCCATCATTAGCTGTTGACGATCCTCCATCAATATTAGCACCACTTGCATCCCAAATATCAATTAAATAATATGTTGACGCAGTAGTAAGAGTTACAGTATTCGAAGCTAATATACTAAGTTGCCCAAAATTAGCAGGATTACCAAATGGCCCAGTAGCTCCTTGAGCACCAGTTGGACCTTGTAAACCTATTGCTCCTGTAGCTCCTTGTGGACCTGTAGACCCTTGCGCGCCTTGTGGTCCAGTTGCTCCAGTTACGCCAGGAGGGTTAAATAAAGGCATTAACTTATCTCCGTAATTTTGGCAGAACCGTTGGCAACAGACCAAATGCAATCAACAATGCCAATGTAAATAGGAGGCGGAAATTCAAAATAACCACCAGGACCAATTGCTAACGAATGATCACTCAAACTTGCAACCGCTCCATATTTTATATATAAAATAGAAGTTGAATTGTTATATAATAAAACTCCTTTTCTATTTGAGTTAGCCGCTAATAAAGTAGAGTTAGTAACACTAGAAGTAACGCTTGTTACAACTGCACTTGATGCAGCTGGTATTTTTATGCTAAGTGGATTTGATGAATTAATAACGCTTCCAGATTCATCAACAAGAGCTATGCTTCCAGATTTACCAACTAATGTAGAAAAAACATTAGTAAAATTTGCTCCTGCGCCAGTTACTGCCCAAGAAATTTTAATAGTGCCGCCAAATGCATATACAATAGAAATCTTTTGAATACTAATACCTGAAATAACTGTACTACTAACTGTTGTCCCAGTAACAGTGGTTTCATCACCTGGGTCCACTTCTTGCATTGTATATTGAAGAGTGGGTGTTGACCCAGTAGGCACCGCTAGCACATTAATAAATAATGTAACTTCCGTAACTCCATAGCCAGATAAAACAACATATCCATCTGATGAAATAACATCAGCTGCATGAATCGCTTGTTTATTTGGATCCGCAAATACTGGGCCTGGTGATAATAAAAACACTCCTGACATTAAATATCCCTTGTTACTACTATGCTACTTACAACACTTCCATTGTATATATAACTTATTGTAAGCTGAGCCGTAATTGTTATTCCGTCTGTAAAATAGATTTTTCTTACTTCATTAGTTACTTTTGCTCCATCATAAGTATAATCTATCCTTTTAATATTTGAACTATCTGATGTTCTTACCCATATTTCACTAGTTACTTTTCCATCATTTATAATATTAGAGTATGTATTATTAGGAATGGGAATATCTGTTTCAAGTAATAAATCATCGCTCGATACCGTAGCACTTGATATTGATATTTGAGTCCAAATAAGTGGCGAATTATCAACCAATATCCAATAAGTTTCATCATTTAATTGACGAGCCACTTTACCAATATCAGCTGCTATTAATCCAGTAGCTGCATTTCTAGCCACAGAACTAACATACGTAAATGCATAAATTACGTGAATATCATTGCCAGTACTATTTTTATGTAGTCCCATAAAATCGCCTAAAAGTGAAATGCTTTGTATTTATGCAATTTTATTAGGTAATTAAGCTTCGCATATATACAAATGTATTCATTGCATTAAGCGTAACCTTTTAACGTCAATGCTTCTGTATATATATCTCTGAGAGCATCACGAAGCGCTAATTTTCTTGCCCCATTTAATGATGTTAAATCTGACACCTTGATATCCATAGATTCCACTATATCTCCGGTAGGTGAAATAATATTAATTATAACTCGTGGAACGCTGCCGCTACTCGCATCTGAACGATAAAAATGAAATGAAGGCGAATCAACATCGCCATCTGCGGTTAATACTTGTCCTGTAGGTCGAGTTTTTGTAGCCATTAGAATATCCTCTTTTTTATGTAAGTTTATTGATTTGTTTTGAAATAATTGTAAAGCTAAATCATGGCGCAGGATGCTTTGAACAGTAATCCACTATCAGGTGCGTAAAGATCGCAGTGAATGAACCTGCAACGTTCGCGGTTCCGGCGCCAATGCCGAAACGAGGCTGAGCCGGCTTGAACATAAGCGGGTTTGCCATGTTCTGGGATTCAGACCATTGGAGGTTCCCACAATTCAGGATACCGGAGCTGAATGTACCGGACCACCACTCCGCATTTTTCGGACCCTCCCACACGAGGCCAATTACATCATCGGTACTAGTGATGAGTGTTTGTGTAGTGCTTACCCCACTTATGGTTGATGTAAAACCGTGTTGGTTAGTGATGGTTGAGAATCCCTTAAAGTAGTTCACGTTCTGATTTGTTGGCGCCGACACGTCTTCTATGACCAGTCGTACTCCCTCAGTATTAGCGTCGCAGTTCGTTAGCAGCACCCTTGCTCGTATCCTGACAATGTGATTCAGTATCGAATAACCAGTGAATACTGATTGAAAAGGAATTGTAAGAATTGGGGTCGTTCGGGTAGCACCTCCATAGTTAGAGTTGGTTGTGTTCAGTACGATCATAATTCCTGTGCCATTTGTGAGATCGGCTGAGGTAGCGTTCGCATCATTGGCCCAAGTATAGGTTTGGCCATTGATCGTTTTTGAACCGTTTCCTCCTGTCTTTAGATTCTGGTCGGCTGTAGCTCCGAGCGCCGTAAAGTCCACGCTGTACGCGGTTGTCCAACTAGAAGAAGAACTAGGGCCTGTTGCGCCTTGCGGTCCTGTAGGGCCTGTTGCTCCTGCACCAGCAGCGGCACTGATAATTGTATTACCTGATCTCTTTAAGAATTCACCGTCTGTGATTGT
>Ga0315274_10003736_pt1 | contig 22622 bp, 24 predicted proteins | sample YL17G02_20_MG_FD_203700 | JGI IMG/M metagenome (GOLD analysis project Ga0315274, IMG submission 203700) | Sediment microbial communities from Yellowstone Lake, YNP, Wyoming, USA - YL17G02_20 | ecosystem: Environmental > Aquatic > Freshwater > Lake > Sediment | place: USA: Wyoming | collected...
CCGGGCAGTTCAAGAAAGCCAGGCAGGCCTCAAGGTCGTCGGTGAAGCAGGAGACCGCCGAGGGGTACAGGTCGCCGTAGCGGGTGATGAAGTCGGCGGCCAGCAGGTCGGCCACCTGGCGGTTGGGCGCGTTGTAGACCGCACTCAAGGCCAGCTTGACCTCCTCGCGGGTCCTGTCGGGCACTTTGCCCAGGATGTTGCGCTTCTTGTGGGCCAGGCAGCGCTGGCGCAGGCTGCGTGGCCAGACCTGCTCCACAGCGGCGATGAGGCCGCAATGGTGCAGTGGCGAACACATCCGAGAGCACAAGATGGCACGACAATACGGCGACGAGACCGATCGTCGTGCGGAGGCCCAGGCGGCAAGGGCTTCCTGGGTCGGTTCAGGATACGGCTTGCACGATCTCGCAGCTACAACTCAACGTACCGGTAGTCGAGCCGATCGTATCCCCCGCCCCACGGATCCCCCTTCTCGAAGGTGCCAAGCCCCCACTGCTCCGCCAGCATGAGGTAGTCGTAGGCAGCATCGTCAAGGCCCCACTCCGCCCGCAGAAGATCGCACATCACGCAGTCGATACCCACACGATCTCGTGAGAGGAGCAGGCTATTCGGTGACCCGCCGAAGGTCGTCCATGGTGCCGGCGTCGCGCCGACGGAAGAGGCTCCGAAAAGGGCATCGCCCACCGTCAACACAGTCTTCTCCGCTATGTTTGCGTTGGCGTTGATCTCCACCAATGGGCTGAAGTTCGCACTGTAGCGGTCATCACTGGGGTTAATGTAGGGATGTGGATTGTCGTCCCCGGCTCCCCCGAGGGTGTCCAAACTTCCGAAGTGGTTCTTGAATCCCAGAGTCACCGGAATAGTGCTATGCCGCTTGAGGATCGGCATGTTGATCAGGTAGGAAGCATGGTACAGCAGGTCCGTGAGCCAGCGATCGGTCACCATCCCTGGGTGGGAAAAGGACACCTTCAGGCTGGGGTGCGCATGGTTGAAAGTGGCTGTCTCATCAGCGCATCCGAACCCGTCAATGTAGCGTGCCTCCTGGCTCTCGCGCCTGTCGTAGAACCGTGCTGGAATCGGCCGACTAGCATCGTAGACCCAGACATCTTGGGCTTGGACCCCCGCCTGGACCAGGGAGCTGATGAGCGCGTTCACGGGTTCTATCAGGGCATCGATCACATTGTCGCTATCGTCACAGCTGCCACAGTTGTTGAAATTGACCTTGATGGCGATCTTCTTGCCAGGCGAGTAACCCGGCAGCAGCGTGCCCCAGGCCCCATCGACGGAACCGACACCGGTGAGTTCCACCAAGCCTCGCTCCAGCATCTGGTTCACAACACCTTGCTCGACGCACTCACCATACCATCCCGTTTCGAAACCCCAAGACGTGGCTCCACTGGCGCGGACGTGCACCACCTTCGGCTGTGGGTATCGCTTCACCGCCAGCGGGAAGTAGGCCTGAGGAGTCAGGTCTTCTGGCTGTGCTCGCGCGGCGGGGATTCGGCCAAGTATCCGATTGGCCACAGCTAGGACGGCGCAGCCAGCGGCGAACAGCGCGCCTCCCAGGAACGTCCTGCGACTCACTCCTCTCTCCGACCTGACATCAAGAGTCCGCACTGCGAGTCTCCTTTTCCGGTCCATATAGTCCATAATTCAATTGTATACCGTTTGAGGCAGACTGTCAAGGAGAGAGGTGGCGCCGCCCCGCCTGCCCGTGGCCACGCATACAGACTACCGGAGGGGCAGTTCGCCACAAAGGGCAGCACATTCGAACCCCTGATGATCGAGTGCTGAGGTTGTGCCGTGCCGAATCAACGCGTCTCCTCTTGGACACGCCGACCAGGATATGGCGCAAGCGCTGCGCCTGTATGGCGTCTTCTGCTCGGATTGGATATGGGCATCTGGAGATGATGGCCCTCGTGATCTCATGGTCTGACGATCTGCTGTTCGATTATTGTCAAGCCTGGCGAAGTCATGTTGGAGTATGGCACGATCGCCTGGCGCCTGGCTGCACAACCGAATTCGCGAGAGGGGTGTGGCCTCCTGCGGGCTGCACCAGCTGGAAGGCGAGTGTGCGGGCGGTGCAAGCGTGTGCTACAATCAGGGCGGGCGCACTGAGGTGTGATAGCGGCTAGCAGCAGAGCCCGGCAGTGCAGCGCCTGCGGAGGCTCGCGCTGGAGGTGACTATGTCTGGCGAGGATGAGCTGATGGGGCTTGTCTTTCTGGTCATGTATCTCTTCTTGGCTCCTGCGGCAACTGCCCTCTGCGCTGTGCCACTGGGTGTGACCTACGGCGTGGTGGCGGGCTTACGAGCGCGTCGTAATGCACTGCTCTTGATCGGAATCCCAGCGCTCCTTGCCGCCCTACTGGTGACTCTCCTGGCTTGTGGCTTGCCCCTCTGGTCGTTCGCCAGACAAGAGGGCCTAGCAAGAAACGAGCTCTTCCCCGTTGTGGTCGGCACACTCGTCACCTTCACCGTGGCGCTGGCAGTGTGGAGTCTGCCCATCGGCGCGGCAGTCTCCGTGGGCAGGGTCTTTGCGACCCGAGGATGGAAACGCACCATCGTCGCTCTCGCTGCAGCTCTGCTCGTCACCGCCCTCGTCGCGGCGGCTTTGTCGGCGATGTTGCTGGTGCCCACGTCGCCGCGCTTCTCTGAGCTGGCCGAGTTCGGAGACTGGATTCTGCCGGCGACTGTGATCTTTGGCTCCACATTCGCCCTATCCTGCATTCTCTTTGGGCCAATCGTGAGGTTTGTGGGATGGAATCAATCCAGGGCGAAGGAACCTGAGTTGCCGCTGCCGCTGGAACCCGTTGCAGACAGCCCAACGAGCCGGATGAGATGGACAAGGTACCAATGGATACTGATAGCGGTCCTCGCGGGTGCAGTTGTGGCCGTATTCGGCTGTCTCGGTTTCTACTACTTCGGGTACTTCCCGCCGGGTGTCGAAGAGCCACCCGCATCTCCCGCGGTAAGCCCGCACCCCCTCCCCTTCACCTCCACGCCGGTCCGGGTGCCCCTGACGCCTACGCCGCAAGCACCGGTTCCCACAAGCACTCTGGTCATACCCCAGACCCCTACGACGACACCACGACCCTGTCCGCCTGCGCCCACGGCACAGATGGCTCCAGAGCTGCTGGAACTGAGGGATTCCGTTGAGACAGACGAGGAGCGCCTCATGGTCGAGTTCCTCATGAGGCAGTACAACCCAACGCTCGGCCTTCTTGAGGAGTCTCCCCACATCGGAGCCGGCCGGTTCTTCGTACAGGCGGACGCATACCTCGCCGGACTCGACACCTCTTGGTACGGCGAATGCTATCACCTTGAGCCCAGCCCCCACTGGAGAGTTCTTCGGGACCGTGTGTCCCTGCCGGAAGAGGAGATCATGTGGGGTGTGAAGCTATTGGACTTGGGCGGCGGCGTCCACTCCTACCAACCTGACGCGGACACCGTAATGCCCTTGGGAGTGTGGGCCGATCGTTTGCTGCTGGCAGCCCTCAGCGCCAAGTTCACTGGGAACCACGTGGGGGAAGACGAACTGCTGGCACAGGCGCGTGATATGTGGGATGGGAGGTGCTTACGAGATGAGTACTACCGCTGGCACGAACAGGAGTATGGTTACCCTGCGTGTGAGACCTTCAAGACCGCGCTCTACTACCACTTGACAGGAGACGAAGACGCACTGGCGATTCTGAGAAAGATGCAAGAAACGGACCCAACTTCGCCAAACTACGGCGGCGTTTACAACCTGTACGATCACAATGGTGATCGCTTCCCACCGGGGGTCATCGACGCCAATGCCGAGACCACTGCCATGGTACTGCTCACCATCAATAGGTAAAGAGCAATGACACGAGATTAGCGGACCCCTCCCTGTGAGATGGCGGGTGCAAGGAGGTTGATCCTCGAGGATTGATACAGTCTCGTTCTCGGTTCGCCCACCCGAGCCTTGTGGATGCTCGGTATGGGCTATCCCTTCCAACTATCCCTCAGCACACGAAACCAGTTTCGATAGGCGATCTTCTCCAGAGAATCGTGGTCATACCCCCTGTCCCGGAGAGCTTGAATCAGGTTGGGCAGGTGGGCTACGTCGGCCAACTCACCAGGCATTTGCGCCCCATCGAAATCGGACCCCAGAGCCACATGACCGACGCCAATCCTCTCCACGACATAGTCGATATGACGCACTATGCCGGAGACTGGTATGTCCTCCTCGCGCTTCCCGTCCGCTCGCGTCATGCTGGGCGCAAAGATGATGCCGACCAAGCCGTTGGATTCACCAACTGCATCGATCTGCTCGTCCGTGAGGTTGCGCGTTGAGGCACAGATGGTATGGGCACCAGCATGGCTGACCACAAGGGGAGCATCAGATAGCTCCGCCACATCCCAGAAACCCCTCTCGTTGATGTGAGCGAGGTCGACCAAGATCCCCAAACGGTTGCACTCCTTCACGAGCTCTCTCCCCGCCTCGGTCAGCCCAGGACCGATATCTGGGGAATCCGGAAACATGAACGGCACGCCGTGGCCGAAGACGTTGGGTCGGCTCCAAACCAGGCCTATCGAACGCACTCCCCGGGAGTAGTACTCCCCCAAGTTGCCGAGGTCTTCCTTGATGGCTGATGCACCCTCCAGGCCCAAGACCACACTCAGAGCGCCTCGCGGGAGGTTGTCCTCCAGCTCTTGGTATCTGCGAACCAAAGAGATCTCTCCCTCGGCCTTCTGTTCCAGGTCGTACACAAAGTCAATGACCTCGTCGGTGAACTCCTTCGAGTACCTGTGGTCCACAGCGCTGCGCGGCTTGACTTCATAACCTTCTTCGGTGACCGTCAGGCCGTGATCACGATCCCGCTCCTCTGACCCCAGTGGAGCCGGAGTGAAGATGGCGAAGATACCCCCAATCAGTCCCCCTTCCCTGGCTCGGGGCAGGTCAATATGCCCTTTGTCACTCCTTTCGAAGAACGAACGCTCCCCTCCTTCCTCCGGGGCATAGAGATCGAGCAAAGTATCGTTATGTCCATCGAAGACCGGCAATTGACTCACAACTCCCCTCCACAGTAGAGCGCGCAGCGCCTCGCTGCTCACGCTCCAGTATCAGTCGTACCCAGCGTGCAGAACTCAGTCCTTCTCAGCTTCAGGTAGGGTCTTGCCTCCCTGCTCTCTGCTATCAGGTCCAGATCCAGCTCCGCGTAGAGGACCTGCTCAGTGTCATCCGCCTTGGCCACCACGTCCCCATTCGGACCGACGACGAGGGACTCCCCGCAGAACTCCATCTCCTGCTCGGGCCCCGCGCGATTGCACAGGGCAATGAAAACGCCGCTCTGGACAGCAGCCACTCTCAACTCCCACTCGAAGAGCTCGAGGGGCTCGCCCTTCACATTCGCCGTGGGGATCACTATGAGCTGGGCCCCCTTCAGGGCACACGACCGTGAACTCTCAGGGTAATGTCTGTCGAAGCAGATGACTACCCCTACTCTTCCTGCTGACGTGTGATAGACCTGGAATCCCGAATCCGATGGCGTGTAGTAGTCCTGTTCGTAGAAGAAGGGCATTTGCACGATGTGGACCATCTTGGAGATGCCCAGTATCGTCCCGTCGGCCTCGATAACCGGGGTCGCATCGTACCTCTTCCCGCCTTCTTCCAGGTACAGGTTGGGAATGGCGACCAGGCCCAGCTCTCGGGAGGCCTGCTGCATCGCCCTCATCGCGGGGTGGTCGATCCCCATGGCGTACCTCGACGCATCGCCACCGGGGAACTGCGGGAAGAAAGGACTGAACTGAATCTCCGGGAAGCAGACGAGTTCCGCGCCCTTACTCGCCGCTTCCCTCATGCATGCGAGGGACTTGTCCAGGTTCGCCTCTAAACTCTCTTCCATGCTCATCTGAACAAGGGCCATTCTCATCTCCTGCCCCCCTCGACCTGTGGTCCGTCCTTCCGCCAGCAGACGGCGCTTGGCGGGAGCGCCGCTCAGGGCCTCGCTGTGGGCTCCGTGCTCCGCCTTGCCCCAGATATGAAGGGCGGAGCTCTCAACAAGGAGCTCCGCTCGCAGCAGAGGCCAAGCACCACCGGGGCAAGACGAACCTCAGCACCGTCAAGTCTCACTCAGACTGGAGCCTGGACGCGGCGCACTCATCCCCGCCCTGGCCCGCCGGATACGGACTCCTCGCGCCGTGGCTACCGAGACCGCACCGGCCAGAGCCTCCAGATCGTAGGCGGCCAGGGCTCGCTCCAGGAGCTGAAGCGTCGGTCGGACCCCAGCCTGGTCAGGGCGTAGCAGGAGGACGCCAGCGTGGGTGCCCGGCGGATACGTACGAATGTCTCCGAAGCCCTTGTCTGCGGTAACCAGGAAGCGCTTCTCGGCTTGGACCGCCAGCCACAGCACGGGATCTCTTGCCCCACCCATCCCCTCGTCGGCCACGCTGACCGCCTCGTGGCCACGGTCTCGAAGCATCTGGACCGCCCCATTCGGCAGGTCTTCGTCTACCTTGACGCGCACGATTGTTGCCCTACGCCGGGAATGGAGCCAGGATATCTTCGTGCGTCAGCGCTGCGGCATAGGATAGAGCCGCACGGATGTCTTCGTCTGTGAGCTGTGGAAAAGCCCCCCGTATCTCCCCTGACGTCATGCCGTCGGCCAGGCTGCCCACGATCGTGGCCACGGGAATGCGGGTCCCCTTGATACAGGGATCCCCGTGATGCAGGTCCGGTGCGATCTCAATTCGTTCCTGCCAAGATACACGGCCCACTTCCGATGCCTCCCTCACTCTGATCCGCCAAACCTCCAGCGCAACTCATCACCCGAGGTCTCGCGGCAAGAACGGGTTCCGCGCCCAGTGCCGACAAGTACGGTGGGACTGCTCATTTAGAGAAGACCAGTCCCGCCATGGGCTTGCCGATCCAGAACCTGCTGCACCCGCTCCGCGTGGCACTGGTCAGGTACACAAAGTACCCCCGGCGCGACTCGAACGCGCGCACACGGCTTCGGAGGCCGCCGCTCTATCCGCCTGAGCTACGGGGGCACGTTTGATCGTATTCTAGCACAGAGCCGTTGCCCCGGCAACCCCACCCCGCCAGTGCGCGAGGGTCGAGACTCTGGGTTCTCGCCCCTTAGCGCAAAGCGCACATGAATCTCGTGGCGGACCAGGATGCCACGCTACCAGGCCCAGTCTTTGCAGAACGCACACCTTACCTAGGACCCCCCCTCTCTGTTCCTGCCTCTTCGGCTGCGAGAGAATACAGGTACACATCCACTCGCGCGAAACCGCGCTGGCCGAGCAAAGCGCTGTTGCTTTCGAACCACTCCTGGACTAGCCCCCGGGAGTCCCACAGCTCGGCCTCGGTGACGATGAACCACACGTTCTGGTGCCCTTCCGTGACCTCCTCCATGGCGCGCGCCACCCCCACCGCCCCCATCGGTCCATTAGTGTAGGGCGCATCCGCCCAGGCAAACGGATCCTCGTGGTAGTAGTCGAACACGGGGCGGCCCTGGGGTATCAGAAAGACCATCAAGTCACCACGCCCGTCCTCGTCCACGTACTGGGCTGCGGAGCGGAAGTCGGACTTGATCTTGGTGTGTCCCTGCAAAGCGACCACGTACAAGTTAGAAACCAAGACCAGACCCAGGCACGCGATTCCCAGAGCGGACGACCTCAACCTCACCGCAGCCACGCCGCATGCCAGCAGCAATAAGAAAGGTGGCACCACCGTTATCAGGTACCGGTCGGTGAAGACGGGCATGCCCAGCGAGACGAGGAACAGGCAGACCACGGGCAGAAAGACGTATGTCCCCAAGATGATGCTCTCCTCGTGACCGCGCAGCAGTCGCTTCACGGGTCTGCGCTCTCTCAGGTCCCTCGGGCGCACGTACAGAAAGAGACCCGCCAGGAGGAGAAAGACGAACAAGGCTATGGGCAGGATGCTTCGGGATGGAGCCCCATTGAGGCTGAAGGCAAACAGAAGACTGGCGAGCATCTCACGAAACGAGTAGAACTGGTGCCCGGTGGCGAAGGGCCCGATGAGCATAGGGATCTCCCAGCGAGCCAAGGGGAGGTACGGCAAGGCCAGGACGGCCAACGTCGCCAGCCACCCTTTCCACGCAGCCCTGTAACGCGGCCAGACCACGAGGAAGATGAGGAAGTGGAAGGGAAGGACAACCACCGCTAGAAGGTGAACGTACATCGAGGCAGCCACAAGCAGTATATACGACGCCCAGAGGTAGACACGGTCGCGCTCCAGGGCTACAAGGTAGACGTACGTGGAAAGCGTGGACATCAGAAGCAGCAGGGCGTACATCTTGCCCTCCTGTCCATACCAGATGAGATAGGGAGACGTCGCGCCGAGCGAGGCGACCATCAGAGCGCCGATCTTCCCTACCCACCTCCGCCCGAGCAGATAGGTCACGGGTACGGCGAGGGCACTACAGACCAGTGACAAGAACCGGACACTGAACTCGCTGTCGCCGGTCACCAGAATCCAGTAATGGAGAATCAGGTAGTACAAGGGGCCGTTATGTCCGGGGACCACGAAGAGAGGTACCAGACCACTCAGGTCGCTGCGGGCGAAGAAGACGGCATCCATTTCATCCCGCCACAGGCTCTGGTAGTCGAGGTGATAGAGCCGAAGCCCAAAGGCCAGGAGAACCAAGGGCAGCAGGATCAACCTGGGCGCGTGAATAGCCCCGGATGATCCGGGCTTCATTACGTCACCCGCAGCACTAAGGAGGCAATCATCAGAAGTACGAAGACCACGAGGGCCAGGCCACCGCAGCACAGCCACACGGAGGACAAACCGACCACACAGGTGTCGATCAGCACCGCCCAGGAAACCCCTCCAATCGGGGAAGAACCCTCTTCTTCCGACGCCGCGGGAGTCGGTGCTCCTGGGGGAGCCTCCTCACCTGGGGTTGCCCCGGGCTCCGCAGGAGGCGTGGCCACCTCGCCTGGCTCCTCGCCCGGAGGGCCCCCAGGCGACTCTTCGGCAGGCACAACTGGCGATTCGCCAGGAGGCACGACAGGCGACTCCTCCGGCGGCCCGGGCGCGGCCTCCGTGGGGGCAGCAGCAGGCGGTGGCGTCTGCACAGGGGATTGGGGCGACTGGAAGGACGAGTACGCAAAGGTCGCGCCGCTCTGGGTCATGAATACAGCGGCCAACAGGGAGAGTATCGCAATGGGCACGAGAGACGAAAAGGTACGCGACACACCCCGCCAAGGGCCGCGCATGCGGCGCAGGTTTCTCACGCGCTACCTTCCCCCTTCCCCCTACGTCTGCTCCACAACATCCCTGCCCCGACTACGACCGCAACCAGGATAATACCCACCAGCCACGGGACCAAGTTGGGTGCTGCTGGCACCGCCACCAGGGCGGGCCCAGCCACCGTTCCCTCAGGAGCGCCTGGCGCACCCTCCGGGGTGGGCCCAGCCACCGTTCCCTCAGGAGCGCCTGGCGGACCCTCCCGGGTGGGGCTGATCGGACTGATGGGACTGACGGGGCTAACCGGCGACTGGAAGAACCAGTCCATTGGCTCGGGGGACGCCGCCGTCGCCAGCAAGGTCACGAGAATAGACCCCACCACCAAGGGAAGCAGCTTCGCCAGCGGTCCTGCCCCCTGAATGCGGGCCATGGCCACGCTCAGCCTTCTCAGATCTATCACGCGCCCCTCCTGTGTACCGATACCTTTCCCCTGCAGACCAGGAAGATTCTAGCCGAAGAACACAGCCACAGCAAATCGCGCCACCTGCCAGCCCTGCGAGAGGCTGCCTGGATACAGGAACGCGCTGGTGTGGATCATGCCCCATGTTAGCTGCCTGCCTCGATAGGCCGCGTGGCCCGCTCAGGACCCGCCAGACGGGACGATGGGCCTTGGAGCCTATCGGCACGCCCAGCCGCAGGACCGGTGGCTATCCGCGCTGTCACGGTCCAGTGGCCTGGTCGCTCTATGTTCTCGCTCACTTCTCGCTCAGTTCCCCGAGGTACTGCGACTTCTGGTACGCTGCCCAGATCGCCCTCGACAGTACGGTCCTGAAGCCGCCCTTCTCCAACTGGTAGAGAGCCTCCGCCGACGTGCCGCCGGGAGAGGTCACCATGTTGCGCAGTTCTGCCGGATGGGCCACCGACTGCCTGGCGAAATCGACAGAGCCCCGCACCGTTTGCAGGACCAGCTGCTGAGCAATGCGCCGTGAGAAACCCAGATGCACGCCGGCGTCGATCATCGCCTCCATGAACAGGAACACGTAGGCCGGCCCGGTGCCACTCAGCGCCGTGGCCATATCCAGGTAATCCTCGTCCTCAAGGTAGATCTCCTCGCCCAGGGCTCGAAGGATGCTCTGCGCTTGTTGCCGCTGCTCCTCGCTGACCGCGGCGGTGGCGGTCCATACCGACATGCCCTCGCCGATCTGAGCAGGGGTGTTGGGCATCGCTCTCACGATGGCCTGGTGATCCAGACCCGCTGCCATGACCCCGATTCGGGCGCCGGCGACGATGGAGAGCACAAGCGCCTGGGGCGCTACCGCCCCTTGCAGCTCTTGCAGCACCGCAGGAAGGACCTGCGGCTTCACCGACAGCACCACGATCTGGGCGGCCTTCACCGCCTCCCGGTTGGCTGTCGTAGCCTTCACGCCATACCGGCTGGCCAGTTCCTCGCCCCTCTCCTGACGCGGATCGCTGGCGATAATGTGGCCCGCCGCCGTCAACCCCTCACTGAGGATGCCGCTGATCATGGCCTCGGCCATCACTCCGCTGCCGATGAAGCTCAGCGTGACGTCGTTCAACTTACTCATTAGCGACCTCGCTACCAGGGGTATGAAGGCAGACTATACCACCACTGGCTCCTCTTGGCGAAACTACCAGACATAGACACCGCCCCAGCCCTCTCCAAAGAAGGCTGGGGCGGCGGAGCTCGCGTCGGCCTGCGGTGGCGACAGAATCGAGATTAGGTCCTTCGAGACCCCTCGTTCTTTCCCAGTGAGCGGCCCCTCAGAGCGCTCAGTGGGTCAGCGCTTTGTCGGTGCCAATGACTTCCATGTGTTCCCTGTTGACGATGACCACATCTCCGGTGAAGGCCACCTCTGGGTAGAAGGTGTACACCGCCTTCGCGCTGGTGAGGGGGATGAACTGCCCTACCCACCTGAGCAGCATGGTCCTTAAGTCACCGGTGCCCCGAACGTGGAACTTCCCCGTCAACTCGAAGGAGGGCAGGGTCAGGAAGACGTCCCACTCCGTGGTGTCCACGTGCTTGAAGAAGCGACGCTCGACCGCACTACCTCTCTGCTCCCCACTTATAGCAAACAGTATGCCCTTCTTGTAGAGGAGTGCGGCGACGTGGCTCTCTACTACCGCCCTTGGAGCGAGGAGTCTGAAGACCTGAACGTCCTTCAACTCCACCGAAGACGTCAGGTCATCGTTCAGAACGTCGGTCAGTCGCTGGGCCCCCACCCGGGCGGCACCCACGATGCGATACTGGTGAGTGAAGAACTCCGCCATCTCATGATCATCAGTCATCTTCCTGTATCTCCTCTTCGCGATACCCTAGCTGGCGTGCGCTGCCGCGCCCTGGGTCGCCATGGAGTTACCGCCCTCACTCAGGAACACCGGAACTCGGCCATTCAACACTATCTCTTCAGCACTGACACGACACGTGTAAGCGTACACCTCCACTCCGTCGCTGGCCACCGCCCGCAGCAGCTCCCCGAAATGCGGATCCGAGCCGTCGTGCGGGACGAGAGCCCGTGCATCGTCCCTCTGGATCACAAAGACGACAGCCGCCCGCCTCCCCTCCTGGCACGCCCGCCTTAGCTCCCTCAGGTGGCGACTACCGCGCTGAGTGACCGCGTCAGGGAAATACCCCACACCATCCCGAACCAGGGTAACGTCTTCACCTCCACGACGCAGGACTCCCCGCCAGAATCAGCCGCGAGCAGGAAGTCCAGCCTGCTCTCGCCATAACGGAACTCCGGGGACACAATCGTCAGCCCAGCGAACTCAGGGAGAGTCCCGGTCTCCAGTGCTTCCGCAAACAGTTTGTTCGGCAGGCGAGCATCAACCGAGACTAGAGTCTCCGGCGACTGCACCATCAGCAGGTCGTACTCCGTCAGTCTGTGCGGCGCCCTCACCTCTCCCAGGAGCACCCGTCGTCCGGGCAACAGCAACTCGCTCACACGCCCGGGATTCGGCAGATGTGCCGGCACTTCCTCACCCGCCAAGCTGACCCTGGCCCGAAATCTGTTCTCTCTCACCACGAAAGACGCCTCCAGCGAGGGGCGGCGAATTCTCATCGCCAGCTGCCGCCGATGCCAACCTGCTAGCGCCATGCGCGCAGTGCCTCGATGGGCCACGACGCGATGGCACTGGCGAGACCAGCCACAGACCGGGCCGCGCGTGTCACTCTTCGCTCTCCGGAGAGGGCCAGTAGAGCTGGGCCTTGTCTCGGTTGACGAGTATCACATTTCCTTGCCAGACCGCTTTGGGATTCGGTGTGTATACAATTCGTGCCGCGGTGAGGGGCATGAAGGTGCCAGCGAAGGACATCACTGCGCGTTGAAGATCGGCACTCCTGGTAATGTGCAGCTGTCCTCTGACAGCGAAGGGAGGCACGCTGACCACGATCTCATGCTGCTCTTTCACCACGTACTCCAGAGGCCTCGGCTGGCGTTCCTCGCCCAAGGAGACAATGGTTACCTCTCGGGGGATGACTGCCAGAATAGCCTCCCTGTTGACCACAGCGTACCTGAGATACACCTCCGGTCTCCCCAGGTCATGGAGCGATTTGAGAGCGAGGTTCTCCACTCTCATTGCTGGTGGGTCCTCCAGATTCAGCCAGGAGGAGAAGCGCCTGCCGCCCGTCCTCACGTAGCCCACGAGATGATGCTCGACGGTGAGCATCTCCACCTTGGTCACAGAGTCACGCTCTCTCTCTTCCACCTTTCGGCTCCCCTCTCCAGGCACCAGCGAAGAGACTCAGGCTGCACGTGCGCCCGCTCTCCTCCCCGGCTAGCCCCCCTCCACCAGCCGCAGCAACTCTTCCTCACTCATGGAGCTCACCCCCAGTTCCGTGGCGCTCTTCACCTTCGCCTCTCCGGGCTGTTGGCCGACCAGCAGATAGCTGGTGTTACGACTCACGCTGGCAGTCACGCGCCCCCCATGGGACTCGATGACCTCCGCGGCAGCCTCACGGCTCATTGACGGCAGCGTCCCTGTGATCACGAAGGTCAGTCCGCTCAGAGGACCCTCCGGTAGAGCCTCCTCCTCAGCCAAGCGACTCATCCCCACTCCCACCCGACGCAGTTTCTCCACCAGCCGTCGGTTGCGCTCCTGCGAGAAGAAGTCTACCACGTTCCCGGCCGTGTGGGGCCCCAGACCCCCTATCGCCTCCAGCCTTTCCTCATTTGCACCCATCAACTCGTCCAGGGAGGCGAAGTTCCTGGAGAGCGTCTGGGCCACCACCGCCCCCACGCCACGGATGCCCAGCCCAGCGATCAGGCGCCACAGCGGCCTCTCCTTGGAGGCAGCGATAGCTGCCAGCAGGTTGTCGGCGCTCTTCTCCGCAAAACCCTCCAACGCCAGGAGGTCATCGCGTTGGAGATAGTAGAAGTCGGCGACGTCCTTCAGCAGACCCTTGTCCACGAACGTCTGGGCCAGCCGCTCGCCGAACCCCTCGATATCCATCGCCCCCCGCGAGGCGAAATGCTCCACCCGCGCCACCAACTGCGCCGGACAGGAGGCGTTGATGCAGTAGTACATCACCTCGTCTTCTGGCTTCACCACCGGCTGTCCACACACTGGGCAAACCTGGGTCATACGGAAGACCTTCTCGGCCCCCGTGCGCAGCTCAGTCACCGGGGCCACCACCTGAGGTATCACGTCCCCCGCACGCTTGATGACCACCGTGTCACCCTCGCGGATATCCTTGCGGTGTATGTCTTCCTCGTTATGTAAAGTAGCGTTACGGATGATCACACCGCCCACCTGCACCGGCTCCAGTTCGGCGTAGGGGTTCAGGGACCCGGTGCGGCCGACGTTGACCCCGATTCGGAGCAGCTTCGTGATCGCCTCGTGCGCTGGGAACTTGAAAGCGATGGCCCAACGAGGGGCATGCGAGACCTCTCCCAGGGCATCCTGTTGCGCCAGGCTGTTTACCTTGATCACGACCCCATCGGCGTCGTAGTTCAGATCGTCCCTCTGTGCCAGCCACTCCCGGTGCAGGTCCAGGACGTCATCCAGACGGTCGCAATGAGCGATGTTCCCGGCCGTGGGGAAGCCCATCCGCTGGAGGAAAGACAGAGCCTCCCATTGGGAATCGAGGCTCACCCCGTCCACTTCGCCCACTGCATACATGAAGATGCTCAAGGGGCGAGTGACGGTGATGGAGGGGTCGAGTTGCCTCACCGAGCCCGCTGCGGCATTGCGTGGATTGGCGAAGGCCCGCGCTCCTTCCTCTTCCCTTCGCCGATTCATCTCTTCGAAGCGATCCCGGGGCATGTACACTTCTCCGCGCGCCTCGAGAAAGTGGGGGGGGGCTTCGCCGCCCACGACGGGGATTCTTAGGGGGATGGCAGGGATAGTCCGCAGGTTCTGAGTCACATCCTCTCCCACGAACCCGTTCCCCCTAGTCGCCCCCTGGACCAGCAACCCGTCCTCGTAGCGCAGTGATACCGCCAGGCCATCGATCTTGGGTTCGACCGTGTAGCCGACCTCGGCGCCGTTCCCCAGGATCCTCAACACCCGCTTCTCCCAGGCCCGCACCTCATCCTCGCTGAAGGCGTTCTCCAGGCTGAGCAAGGGCCGACGATGCTCGACCTTCTCGAACCCTGGCAGGGGCTCAGCGCCCACCCTTTGGGTGGGGGAATCGGGGGTCACCAGTTCCGGATGGGCGGCCTCCAGCTCTTTCAGCTCCACCATCAAGGCATCGTATTCGGCGTCGCTGATCTCGGGATCGTCGAGCACGTGGTAGCGGTAGGAGTGATAGCGAAGCACCTCACGGAGTCGCTGCACTCGCTGCCTGGTCTCACCACCCGCGGCCATGGTCAACCTCCAGAAGCTACGTCAACGGATGTTCTGGAAGACAGATAAACGACTGGGGAGATTCCTGACCAGCATTATACCACGGTTCTCCCGGCGGCTCAATAGCATACAGCAGTTAGGCTTTGGAAGAAGGACTGGAGAGGCGAAAGGGACGACGCGGCTATGCCCGGCACTCCTAGGCGCCGAAGAACCGCATCACCACCAAGGGAGTGACGTACACCTCCACGACCGCGGCCAGGAGCAGCAAGGGGATCACCAGCAGGACGAACACCTTCAGCAGGTCCGCGAGAGACAGCAGCAGGCCCTCGCTGATGGAGAAACCAGGAGGAGGTGACATGATGGAGGCGCCGAGACGCAGCCCGAAACCCATGGCCAGGACCACCGCTGCCAGCTCCGGTATGCCGTGGGGCAGAATGAAGACAGCCAGGAACACCAGCGGATTCAGGCCCACAAACGCAGCCTCACCCGCGAAAAGGCCCACCAACAGCATCGCCGGCAGCGGCAACATGAGGGGAACAGCGCCGAAGGAGAGTGGGGCCAGAGCCAGGCTAATCCCCACTACCCAAAGGTTGTGCGTGAAGATGCCACGCACGTCAAAACCAGGCAGCAGAGGTACATCGGGCATGTCTCCTGCCCAGTCGACGTTGCCAAGGCCCTCCAGGTCAATCACACCAGCCGGGAGCGGGAAGGACTGGGCGACCGCCCACCCGGCCAGCAGCGCCCCCAACAGCACGAGCGCCGCGATGAGAAGGGGCAGCCTATGCAGGCGCATCAACTGGGGTATGTCACGCCCGTACAGGCGACGTATGCTTACCCTCGGGGCCGGTCCGTCTCTGGGCAAGCGCACGTCGACAGGCAGACAGGCGAACAGGTGCTTGAATGCCCTCCAGATTGAAGGCAGACTGATCTCATCGAACTCTCGCGCCAGCAGATCCTCGCGATTGAAGATGCGCATTCCCGTTCGAACGAGCATCAGGTCCACCGTGATCAGCGCCGCCACGATGGCCCACAGCGCCTCGTAGTCATGCCAGAAAAGCAACACGGCTTCCACCTGGAGCAGAAGAGCGACGGGGATGATGATGAAGCTGGCCAGAAGGTTGGCAGCGCGCACACTCGTCGTCTGGCTGGAGAGCACCACCGCCCCGGCCACCATGACCAGTGCCTCCATAGTCGTCAGCACTACGATCAGGACCAAAGGCTCCGCCGAGATGACGTACTCGCTGGCGACGATGAGCCCGAAGTAGTAGATGCCAATCCCCAGATAGCTGGCCAGCAGGGGCAAAGCCATGGAGGAGAGGAGCTTGCCCAGGTACAGTTCCCCGTCAGAGACGGGCATGGACAGCAAAGGCTCTATGCTCCGGCGTTCTCGTTCCCCCACAAAACTCTCCAGAGCGATGACCAGAGAGAAAGAGATGGGGAAGAAACCCACGATCATCAGCGAGAAGGGAACCAGCCGGCCCAAAATCACCCTGGCGTTTTCTCCTGCTCCCCAGACCACAGCGACGTCTGCGGCCACCCCCGAGGTCACGGTCATCAAGGCCGGAAAGATCATGGTCAGCAACAGGATCGGCGTGACAATGCGCCAGTCTCGCAGGCTGTCGCGCATCTCGCGGCGGGTGATGATCAGAGTTTTGGACATCACTCCCGCTCCTCCACGATACGGAGATACACTTCCTCGAGACTGCGTGCCACCTCGCTGAGGGTGACGATGCGCGCACCCTGCTCCGCCAGACGACGAACGAGCAAGGGGTTGATCTCCGCCGGAAGGTCGGTACGATAGCGGAACCAGTCGTCCCCTTTTTCCTCCACCGTGACCAGGCTCTCGATAGCTGGCAGCAGCCCATCCAGGGGCTGGCCCAGGCGCATCTCCAGCAAGGGTTTGCCCAGCAGATGACTCTTCAACTGCTGCGGCGTTCCCAGGGCGATGATCCGGCCCTCTTTGATGATGGCGATGCGATCCGCCAGCGTCTCCGCTTCGGCCAGGTTGTGGGTGCAAAGAATGATGGCCCGGTCAGAGGAGCGCAGCTCGGCGATGGCGTCTCGCACCGTCTTGGCGCTCTGCGGATCCATGGCCGATGTCGGCTCGTCGAGGAACAGCACCCTGGGGTCGTGGATCAAGGCTCTGATCAGGGCGATCTTCTGTCGCATGCCCTTGGAGTACTCGCCCAGCCGTTTCTTGCGGGCATCCCACATCCCGAAGCGCTTCATCAACTCCTCGATGCGCTCCTCTCGCCGGGTTCGGGAGAGGCCCTGGAGTTCGCCGAAGAAGTGCAGGTACTCGTCGGCCCTCATCCGATGGTACAGCCCCGGGAACTCGGTAAGGAGTCCCACGGTGCTGCGGACATCTCTGGCATCGCGAACTACGTCATATCCGGCGACAGTGGCCTGGCCCGACGTGGGCTTGAGGATGGAACCCAGCATGCGCACGGTGGTGGTCTTGCCCGCGCCGTTGGGCCCCAGCAAGCCCAGGATCTCACCGGCGGCGACGGTCAATGTGACCTCGTTGACGGCCACGAACTCGCCGAATCTCTTGGTCAAGCTCTCGGTACGGATCAGGTCCATCATTGCTCCAACTGCCAATTATACCTGCCCCGTGTCGTCCTGACAATGGCCCTTTGGTACCACAGAGGCGCGATTCCGTCTTCTGGTTCCGCTCTGGCTCCTGAGCAGGGAATTTGGACGGCCACTCTGCCCCTGCGCCAAGAGGCGGCTCCGCCGGTGCGCGTTTTGGCCCATGGAGGACCGTCCTGAATACCCGCGTCCCCGTTCCCTCCGGCGGGCATACCTACTCCCCCCCGGCAACCACAGCACGCCGTTCTCGGGGGTCCAGAACGAGCACTCCGGCTCTTCAAAGGATGACCGTCGTGATGTAGACTACAGATGGAGAAGGAAGAGGAAGGAGGTACGAAAGATGTTGGCACTGGAAATCATCGGAGTTCTGGGAGCGGTGTACGCAGCCCTGGTGTGGGTTGTGGTCAGGACCCAAGTGGGGAGGAACGAAGTCCAGTTGAAGAGAATCTCCCCGGCCACGACGGGGGGAGCTTGGTAACCCCACAGGGCAAGCAGCCTGATGGTCGCTTCGACGGCCGTTGGGCCTGAGAGTGAAGGAAAGGTGGTGAAGGAGATGTTGTCGCTAGAGCTCATCGGGATACTCGGTCTGCTGTTCGGATTACTGGTCTGGGGTATGGCGGTGACCCAGAGGGAGCGCAGGGACGTGCTCGTCTCCCACAGGGAGATCGAGGCTCACCGAGGTGTCAAGAGAGTCTAGTGCCCGGTCAAGACCGGGTGCTGGCTGGAGCGCTACAAACGCTTTTCGAGGGAGGTGACGGAAATGCTTAGCTTGGAGATCATCGTGGTGCTGGGTGCCGTGCTGGCGCTGGTGATCGGCGCCATGGTACGGACGCAGCTTCACAGGGGAAGGCTGCCCGTGCTTCGTGGAGAAGGTCGAAGTGCCAGAGCGTAGACGACAAGACGGATTGGGGGACATAGGGTAGCGGCTCCGGATTGTGGCCACTGGTTTGCCTCAAGGCAGTTGGCGAGGGGGTTCCCAAGCCCAGGCCAGAACGGGGCTTCTGCCACCAGAAAGCGACGATCCGGGCCCCCCGTGTCTCCCACGTACGCGCGGCTGCCCCTCGTGTCCCCTGAATGGAAGATGTAGGCAATGCGGATCAAGGGAAAAGGGGTGGGCATAGAACGGACCTCCAGCTCGGGATACATGTGCCCGAAACCCCATCCGGCCTCCCGGCAGGAATCGTCCAGTCTCCGACCCAACTCCCCATCACCCGGAGACTGGCCCGTGATGTTGAAGTCTCCCCCCACCACAATTGCCTTATCCAGTCGTCTACCTCCCCTCGCTCCCCGAAAAACACGGATAGCGCCCCCGCTGCTCCAACCATGCCCATTCTCTTCCTTGGCTGTGAATGCAGCTCATGATCACGACTCACGGTACGGGCGATGGCGACGTATGGCATCTGTGGGACAGGGAGCAAAGGATGAGGGAAGGCCATTCTCTTACTTTCCCCAACCATCGTCCTGAGCTATAATCGCCCACACCGGCACCATTCCATCGAGGGCAAAGCACGTGGAGCGGGCGCCGGTGAAGCATCGGGAGCAGAGCGTTTAGCACAACGGCCCATGAGAAGACCAGTGCAGCGCAACCACATCGCAGCCAGACCGGCGCCAAAGCCCGCCCGTCCCTCCATCGTCCATTCGCTGCCTCTGCGGCTGTCCCTGGCCCTTCTTGTCCTGGCCACCGTCCTGGCCTGCGCGCGCACCCCTGCCCCTGAGGAGCCAGCGGCCAGCGCTTCCGGTACTAGTGGCCCCGCTTCCCCTGAGCCTCTGCTGGCGACTTCCCGTACGCCGGCACCCACGCCCACCCCCGCACCCTACGTCCACTTCGTCCAAGCGGGCGAGACCTTGGACTACATCGCCGCCAGGTACGATTGCTCCACCGACGACATCATCCTGGTCAACAGCGTGGAGGACCCCAACGCCCTGCACGTCGGGCAGAGGTTGGCCCTCCCTTCCCTGGACCTGCCCCTGGGCCCCTCCACTCCCCTCCTCCCAGACAGCAAGTTCGTCTATGGACCCTCTGACCTGCCTTTCGACGTGGAGGCGTTCTGTGGGACCAGGCCCGGGTATCTCAACAGCTACGAAGAACTGGTGGACGAGGAGATACTCACCGGACCACAGATCGTCCAGTTGTTGGCCCGGCGGTACAGCGTGAGCCCGCGCCTCCTGCTGGCCATGATGGAGTTCCAGAGCGGCTGGCTGGACAACCCCAACCCTGGAGGCTGGGCCTTGGAGCACCCTCTGGGCGCCACGCAGGAAGGGCAGATGACCCTCCTCTTTCAACTGGCCTGGGCCGCCGACCAGATGAACAAGGGATACTACGACTGGAAGGGCCGGGGAAGGCAGATCATCGACCTCCTTGAGGGAGAGCGCGCCCAGTACGACCCGGGCATTAACGCGGGCACAGCGGCCCTGCAGTTTTTCCTGGCCTACAACGCCACCCGGGAGGAGTGGCAGACCATCTGCGGGGACGGTCCCGACTCCTTCCTGGCCACCTACCGGGGGCTGTTCGGCGATCCCTTTGAGGGCAACCCCGGCCCCTCCGTGCCGACAGACCTCACGCAGCCAGACCTGCGACTACCCTGGGAGAGCGGCCCCACCTGGTACCTCACCGGTGGTCCCCACGGGGCCTGGAACGAGGGCAGCGGCTGGGCAGCCCTAGACTTCATCACGCCGGAGGAGCTGGGCTGCCAGATGTCCGCTCAGTGGACGGTGGCCGCCGCCGCTGGACTCGTGGTACGCAGCGACGAAGGTGTGGTGGTCATCGACCTGGACGGCGACGGCCATGAGGAGACGGGGTGGAACCTGTTCTACATGCACGTGGCCGTCGAGGAGCGTGTACCAGCGGGGACGAGGGTGGACCAGGGACAGCGGATCGGACACCCATCATGCGAGGGAGGCTACTCCACCGCGACCCACCTGCACTTCGCCCGCAAGTACGATGGGGAATGGCTCCCCGCCGACGGGTCTTGTCCACTGGTGCTCTCCGGCTGGACGGCGCACGGCAGCGAGTCCTACGAAGGAACCATGACCAAGGGGCATTTGGAGCGCACCGCCTGCGAATGCCGTGAGGACGAGATCAACGGCCTCACGGCGGAGTAGAAGCCACAGGCGCACCCGCGGCCATTCGGTGATCGCACGCTTTCCTCGACAACTGTCACGGGTGCTCGAGTGTCTTGTCGTGTTCACCCACGTTGCGCATGACCAGTCGGTCACCGTCGCGGTGATAGGTCATGCGGTGTCGGCGATCAACTCGGGCCTCGTAGATTCCCTCCGCGCCCTCCATCCGACGGGCTCGCAGGCTCGGATGTCTGAAGTCCTCGTCGAGCAGTCGCAGGGCCTTGTCGACCTTCTTCTGCACGTCGCCAGCCAACCTTGCATAGGCCCGCGCGAACCGCTCACCAATGACGATAGGCACGCGGCCTACCCCCGGCGCTCTTCGTCGTCAGCCCGCCTGTGAAGGAAAGTGATGGCCTCTTCCGCTGTGGGGAACTCGTGCACGCGACCCGCCGCTATGTCCTCCTCTGCCTCTCGCTCAGCGGCCTGCCACTCTTTGGACCAGAACCAGGCCTGGCTCTTGTCGATGAGTCGCTTGGGCCTGAGGACAATCTCGTCGTCCCGTACCTCCGCGGCGACATAGTCCCCTTCCTCCAGGCCAAGCTCCTCGCGGATTGGCTGGGGCAGAGTGATCTGAAACTTCTTTCTGATTTGCAGTATCTCCATAGCTTGCACCTCAAGCTTCTTTCCTGCGAGGCTCGGATAGGAAGAGAGTCGGATCGTCCGACTGTCTAACCCCAATATACAACAAATGCCTCAGGCTGTCAACCGCGACGCGGGTCCAGCTCGTAGCTAGGTCAACCCGCTCACCACGCTGTAGGCCCCCGCCAGGAACAACACGGCCAGGGCCAGCGCCCTGAACGGCCTCTCAGGGAGCCGCGTCGACAACCTGTCTCCCACGTAGCCCCCCAGCAAGGCGAAGGGTATGGCCACCACGCCGTAGCTAGCCGTCTGTGGCGTCATTACCCCGCTGGCCACCAGCATCAGCGCCGCCACCAGCCCGGACACGAAAAAGAAGGAGACCAGCGTGCGGCGGAACTGGTCCTTGGAGAGAGCCTGACCCACTAGGAGGATCAGCACCGGCGGTCCGGACATGCTGGTGCTGGTGTTGAGCAGCCCGCTGAAGAAACCCGCAATGCCGGTGAGGAAGGCGTTCTGCGGCAGCCTGAGCTTCCCCCACTGGAGCAGCACGGTGAACAGCACCACCAGACAGCCCACCAGGACCTGCATGGTCTCGAGGGGGACGGCCCGCAGGATCCACACGCCCAGGGGCATGCCGAAGAGACTGGCGAAGAACAGAATGAGCACCGGACGGTAGCTGATCCGCTCCTTGATTCTCACCGAGAGGAACCCGTTGAGGGCCAACCCTGCCACCAGCATGGAGGAGACCACCGCCTCCTTGGAGAGGAAGAGCAGGGCCAGGGGCACGGCCAAAAGGGCGCTGGCGAAGCCCAGGATGCCCTGGACGAGGCTGGCGAAGGCGATCACTGCGCAGAAGAGGGCGACTTGCATGGCCGATTGTACGGCGACCGCGGTGTCGTATGGCCCAATCACGCTGCCATTTCCTCCCGCGGCGCTGTCGCCAGTGCCCTATTCAGGCGGTCCCGCGCATCACGCGCGGCAGGCGCCGTTTCCAGCTGGTGGCGAGAGAGGAGCCCCCGCTCCAGCGCCCCGCGCACTGCGCTGTTGACGTGCTCCTGGCCCAGGGCACTGCCGGACACGTCGAGCAGAGTACGCAGAGGGCTGGTCACCTGGTAGCCGCCGTGGGCCTCCATGTCCTCCGGAGCCAAAGTGGCCTTGTGCAGCAAACAACCGCGAGGCGCCTTCTTGCGAAACCCCTTGGGCACCGTCAGATGGATCCGGGCGGGCATCACATCGCTCAGCTCGTGAACGGAAAGGGCCGTATCGTGGGAGACCACCGCTTGGGGCACACCCTTCTGGTTCCGACTCCACAGCGACCAGCGAATCAGATCCTCCCGCTCGCCA
>Ga0315274_10003738_pt1 | contig 22608 bp, 19 predicted proteins | sample YL17G02_20_MG_FD_203700 | JGI IMG/M metagenome (GOLD analysis project Ga0315274, IMG submission 203700) | Sediment microbial communities from Yellowstone Lake, YNP, Wyoming, USA - YL17G02_20 | ecosystem: Environmental > Aquatic > Freshwater > Lake > Sediment | place: USA: Wyoming | collected...
AGTTCCAAAACGGTTTGTGCGTCCATGCCGATGGCCTCCTGGGTCTGAACACCGTTCGACCCAATCATCGGCTGGCCGCTTGAGGTTTCTTGAGCTTTCTTAGCGTTGTGGTACTAGAACCCCTCTCTCCCCCGGTGGGGGGTCAGACGAGCCGACCGAGGGTCAGACGAGCCGACCGAGGAGGGAGGGTCCGGAAGGGTCCGAGGGTAGGGTGAGGGGGTTTCAGGACGCACTCTTAATGTGTCGGCTGAGGCCCCACCTGTTTGGCTGCCAGAGGCCGTAAAGCCCCCGTGTACGCAGGTACTTGACTTCCCAGCGACGATCGGTCACAATCGGACCCCAACTGAGTCGGCAGTTTTCGGCGGATGAGACGGCCCACGGGCCGGAGACCGCCCCACCTCTCCGAAAGCTCCACTCAAAGAGCAAAGCCGCGTGTGCTTTGACCGGGAGCGATCGTTTACAGGCCCGGGCGCGAGCAAATGTTCCATCGTAATCCTACAGAAAGAGTTCAGACATGATTCCCGCCATTCTACTCCTGATCGCCATTAGTGCACCATATAATTCCCCAGGATACACAGCTTGGACCCACTCCTCTGGCTTTCTTGGAGACTGGTTCTCCTCAAGCAACTGGTCAAAAGGAGTGCCCACCCAAAACGACTATGCTGACATTGCCAACGGAGGCGCCGCTCAGATCGCCAGTACAATCGCCACCGCGCGTTATCTTTACCTCAAGAACAGCAGCAGCCTCTTTCTGGACGCACTCGGGCAGCTTGAAGTAGGCAGCGAGGGTGCCGCGAACATCAATTACGGTGATGGACTATTACGGATTCTTGACGATGCGTATTTCCGCCAATCCGGCGGAACACTCACGGTATTCCAAAATTTCACGGTGTCGCGAGGTATCTATCATCTCTCGGACGGTAATCTCTCATTGCAACCTGTGTGGACGACCTTCTCTAATCCGCCCGATCCCCTCATTTGGTATCTGCAAGACCCTTCCTTCACGATATCGCAGGATGGTCGTGTCGTTCAGGACTTCGGAGTAGTTTCGGTCAGCGACACCACCGGTAACGAGGGTGGGTGGGGACCTTGCCAAGGCTACAAGGAGCTCAACGTATTCGGGCACTATGAACTTAACCAAGGTACACTCCGACTGGATGGCAACGTTTATGCGGACGCTGATGTTGTCGGTACGTTTATCCAAAACGGCGGCGCATTCGAGGTTTCCGGGCTTCTCAATGTGTGCGAACATACTTATTTGCCGGCCGCCGGTGTTTATGAGCTAAACGGTGGCACTTTGTCTGCACATATGTTCTGGCTTTCGGGCGGAACCCTGATTGTGAAGGATGAGCCCATTGTCGATGTCTGGTATATGCGGGTGGAGCCGAGTTTTGGTAGAAGCGCTTACTGTGATCTTATGGGCGGTATGCTCACGGTGCGCGCTCTCATAGTAGGCGAAGTAGGCGAACCCTATTACTCGTTGACACACGAGGGTTTGCTGCATATAGGGGCTGAGCCTCAAACACGCATCGCCGTTCAAGGCTATCTGTGGCTCGGCGCGGGCGCACATGTTAAAGCTGACGTCGGGAGCGCGATCCACATGTTGGGAGCAGATCTTATTGTGGAGAGCACGGATAGCCGTGCTCTGGAGGGGCTTGGATCGCTCCGGATTGTGTTCGAGGATCCACCCGCCCAGGAAGCCTTCGATACGTTCGAGGTTGCTGGTACTGACGACGGTCCGTCGATTATCGGATTCCGCGATAATTTTGGGCTGCGGGAGTTGCACGTCGGAACGCCGGACACGCCTGCTCGAGTTTGGCTCGTTGATGCCTATGATAACGATGCGGACGGCAGCGCGAGCGAGGCGCTCTATGTAGGTAAGCTGGTACTGAATGCAGGGTCAGTTTTGGATCTGCAAGGGTTGGCGCTATACTACCTCGAACTTGTCAACCTAGGAGCAAGCGTTCGTCCTGATGGGGCGGCGCTTCTCCCGTGTAGCGTGGATGCGTTTGATGCCAATGGCGACGGGCATATTAATGTGTTTGACTTTGGGCGGTTCAGTGAATGTCTTGGAGGACCGCTGATCAATCGACCGATGGACTGTCTCGTTCTGTTTGATTGCGACGGAGATGAGGACACCGATCTGATGGACTTTCAGTGCTTTGCACTTCAGTTGACCGACTGAGATTGACGTATTCTACGTCGGCCCAGGAGGAAAAGGGGGAAAGGCGGACATGCTGATTTGTCGAGCAGGGTTGTTGGCGACTGCGCGGTTTCGGAGCGCGGCACGCCCGAGGGCTGGCGGTATGTTGCCCGGTAGCTGGCGCTCGCGGCTGTGATCGCGTCACCCCGCCGTTGGCGGACTTTCAGCCATGAGGGGTGACGCTACAGGCCTCGGATAGCACTGGTTGCAAGCAGCCGGACCCCCTCACCCCACCCTCGGACCCTCCCGGACGCTCCCGCCTTGGTCGCCTCGTCCGACCCTCGGTCGGCTCGTCTGACCCCCCGAAACGGTGGAGAGGGGCGAGAAGTCGGCAGCCGCCGGTTCACCCAGCGGAGCGCGATTGCCGAGCGCGCGGCAGTCCGCCTCGAACTCGTCGCGGACGGCGGAAAGCTCCGAGGCTCTTCGCTCGGCATCCCAGCCCAGTACGGGGGCGATGCGGTCGACGATCCGCGGGAGGACCGCTTGTCCGCCGTCGTCCGCGAGGAAGTAGATCGACGTGCGGCGTTTCACGAGGTCAAGAAGGTGGCACACTTGTTCGGACTTGCACAAATACATCAGCTCGGCCAAGCAATAGGGTAAGAGTGCGTTCCGAAACCCCCTCACCCTACCCTCGGACCCTCCCGGACCCTCCCGGACCCTCCCGGACCCTCCCTCCTCGGTCGGCTCGTCTGACCCCCCAGCGGGGGAGAGGGGTTGTACGGCGCACTCTAAGTCGTCGAAAAGCGGCTGGCCTAGCTCGGCGCTTCGACCCGCCTCCTGGAGGATCGCCGCCGCGTCGCGGCCATAGAGCCGCACCAGGTGGGACGCGATTCGTCCGCTTTCGTCGGAACCGTTCGAGGCGGCGGAGAGTTCGGCGATCCATCGCGCGGCATCGGTGCGGGAAAGCCCCGGCCAGAGGGGGGCGTTGCGAAGGCGCTGACGGAGTTTCGGATCGGCGTCAGGGCGGTCGAGGAGGCCATCAACTTCATCGACGGTCTGCTCGGCCATTCGGCGGAAAGTCGTCAGTTTGCCCCCGTTCACGGTGATCAGCCGGCGCGGTCGATCGACGACGACCTCGTACTTGCGCGAAAGACTGTTCTCCGAACCGCCCCCTTGATCGACGATGGGGCGGACGCCCGCGTATGCACAGCGAATGTCCCCGCGGGTGATCCCGGACCGCGGGAAGTACCGGGCGAAACTGTCGAACAAGTCGTCGATCTCGTCGGGTTGGGGACGGACATCGCGGAGGTCGCCGGTGTAGTTCGACTCCGTGGTGCCGACGATTAGCCGCGTTTCCCAGGGGATGACCCAGAGGAGGCGAAGATCGCGGACGCTGCGGATGACGATCGCGTCGTTCCCGAAGCCCGCGGGACGGCGCAGTAGGATGTGGCTTCCCTTGAGCCACATGAGGGGCATCGGATCGCCTCCCAGAAGCTGCGCCGTCACCGGCGCCCAGGGGCCCGTGGCGTTCACGACACTCCTCGCCCGGACCGTGTAATGGGCCGCGTCTCGTTCCGGCGACAGCTCCGCCGTCCATCCATCCTCCTCAAACCGGACGTGTCGAAGCGATGTGTAGTTACGGACGGTTGCGCCTTCGGTCTCCGCGGTCCGCAAGGTCGCCATCACCAGACGCGCGTCATTCGTTTGAGCGTCCCAGAACGAAACGGCAAAGGGATGTTCGCGGAGCGTCGGGTATTCCTCCCGCAGGCGGCCGCCAAAGAAAGGACTCGACCGCCGTCCGCCGTGGTACCACTCGACGGCCCCGTAAAGTTGCAGACCGCTGACCGTGAGGAGCCACTTGGGGAACCGGTGGCCCTCGAAAGGAATCACAAAGCGGAGCGGCGTTACCAGGTTGGGGGCCAGTTGGTTGAGCAGGCGATCGCGCTCCACGATCCCTTCCATCACCAGCCGGATGTGGCCGTGTTCGAGGTAGCGCAGTCCGCCGTGGATGACCTTGGAGGTCAGATGACTAGTGCCCGAGGCGAAGTCGTGGGAATCGACGAGGAGGGTGCGTAGGCCTCGCACGGCAGCGTCGCGTGCGACCCCGGCCCCAGTGATGCCTCCGCCTAGAATCAGGCAATCAACGTCGGTCGGCAGTGGCGACGAAGAGGATATCACCGTTGTCGCGTTCGCATGGCGCCCCCACGCGCCCGCGTGTCACGCGGCACCGGGCTCACCGGCGCGGGCGATGTCCGGGGCCGCGGCGAGGACTTTTTCGAAGGCTTTGGCATATTGGTCGAGCAAGGGCCGCTCCGCCGACGGAAACGACGGCAACTGGATCAAGCTCGCGTTCGCGGCGGTCGTTCGCGGCAGAGCGTCGGGTCGAAAAGTCGGCAGCGTCTCTCGCGGCAGCGATTGCAGCCGGGCGATCTCGACGAACCGGCCTTCGGTAAAGACCGGTTGTTGATGCAGCAACGGGTACTTCGGACGAACCGCGTCGCACCCCTCAGCGCGGAGCGCGGCGACCAGGCGGTCGGTCGTCAGGCCGGTGCGCGATTCGTCGCTTTGGATGATGAACAAAAAGTACGTCCGTTCCACGTCCTTGGGCGGAAGGAACGTGTTGATTCCGAGTTTCTCCAGGCGGCGCGAGAGATACACGATATTGGCGTTGCGGCGTGGGTTGCGTTCGGCGAGGTGGCGGAACTGCACCCGCGCGACCGCCGCCGACAGCGGGGCCATGCGATGCTTCATCCCGAAACCCGTCCCCGCGAATCGTCGGGCGGGCGTCGGCAGGTTGAGGATTCGCTCGAAGTGGCCGAGGCAGAGGGCGTGCTCGTGGATCGCATCATTGTTGGTGACCAGGATTCCACCCTCACCTGCCGGGGCCAACTTGTTGGTCTGAAGACTAAACACGGCCGCATCGCCCAACGTCCCGACCGATCGTCCGCGCCACTTGGCCCCGTGGGCGTGCGAGGCGTCTTCAAACACCTTGAGGCCGTGCCGCTCGGCGATCGGCAGCAGGGCGTCCATCTTTGAAGGCATCCCCCAAAGATGCACGACCACCATCGCCTTGGTGCGCGGGGTGATTTTCTTTTCCACGTCCTCCGGATCGAGTCCGAGCTGCTCCGGTTCGCTTTCGCAGAAGATGGGGACGGCCCCGCACCACAGAACGGGCATCACCGAGGCCCAGTACGTGGCCGACGGCACGAGCACTTCGTCACCCGGCTGTAGCCCGAAGGCGTGCATTGCGGCGAAGATGGCCGAGGTGCCGTTGCAGCAGGCGAGGGCGTGTCTCACCCCCAACCAAGTCCGATAGTCCTCCTCGAGCGCCTGCGTCACTTTATGCAACGAGAGCTCGCCGGAGCGGAGGACGTCAGTCACGGCAGCAATATCGTCCTCGGTGATGATGGGCCAACGGTTGGCCTCCCGGCCGTCCAAGCTGACCGCCTTCCCGCCGCCGAGAATCGCCGGTCGATCCGCCGTCGCCGCAACAACCACCTGGCGCCTCCTTTCCTTCGAGACTGCAGGACAAGCGTGGGGTCCGCCGCGGGTACCGGTGACCGCAACCGGGTTTCGCAGCGGGTGCAGGGTCACTGATCCTATCGCCGCCGCCGACCCGACGCAACCCCGCCGCCGCACCGACCCACTCGGGCCGATAGACGCTGCCGCTCTTCCACATCCTCCACATCACCGTCGCCTCTGAACCCAACAAAGGATCGAGTTTCACTGTAACCGTTCCCAGTCCGTCGGGCGGCGCGACGCCGCGGACGTAGTCCACTTTTTTTCTTTTCTTTTTTTCCTTGCACTTCTACCCGCACCTTGTTACGATTCAACCTTATCGGATGTCAGTCGGAGAAGCCGATCGAGCCGGGGCGGTGTCGGCGCCGTTTTCCATGCGGTTTCCTTGCTTCACGAACCCGCATGGAGTACAAGGTTCGCACGCGGTTTTCCGGCGAACGGCTGTTTTCCACCTCACCGAGGGACGACCATGTGTCGCGCGCGACATTGGCCACAAGGCATAGCGGACGCCGTGCGGTTCGTGCGGCGGCGCCCGTCACAAGTTCGATCCGCGTATCTCAACACCCCTCACGGTTCCTGCAAACGGGAGAGAAAAAATGAGACCGAGACGTTCAACAGTTCCGTTCCTCGTACACCTTGCACCGGTTGTATTCGTCGGTGCCGTCCTGGCGCCGGCCGTTAGCGCTGCCGGGGCGCCGGGGAACATCGTGTGGGATTCCTCTGCTACAAGTCCCGATCGCGCCACGCGGTCCTTGAGGTTCCGGGTTGAACCGCCGGCGACCGCAACGGGATTGCTGGGGGAGGACGCCATCAAGGTCACCATGGTCGACTTGCAGAATCCCGATCCGCCGAACGCTCCGTGCTGTCCGCCGCAGAACTTCAGCACCTACGAGTCCGCGACCTGCGCGGCTGCCGGGGAGACGAACGGTTGCGCCCGCTGGGTGGGCAAACCGGGGACGTTCCTGGAACTCCAGGGCGTCCCGGGCTGGGGGAGCTACCGCGCGGCGCGGCTGCAGTGCACGCCGTTCTACTTCGACTGGGTGACCGAGACGGCGACCATGCCGATCACGGTCGTCGGGGCGGAGATCCTGCCCAGCTCGGAGTACAGTGTGAAGACCTACGGTTCGTCCTGTGTCGGCATCGAGGCGACGTGCACGGACGTGGGGACTGCGGTGACGATGCAGACGCGTCGTTCAGGCGACGTGGCCTCAGTGTACAACCCGCCGTCAACTACCAGGCAGCCCGATGGGCTCGACATCGCGGTGATGATCAATAAATTCAAAGCCCGTCCCGGCGCTCCGACCAAGGCAGTCGCGAAGATTCAGCCAAACCTGCCGGAACTGAACTCTGATATCAACGCGTTAGACATCGTGACTGTCGCGGACGCCTTCCTGGGCTTTGCGTATCCGTTCCCCGGTCCGTGCCCGTGCCCGTCGCTGGTGACGTGCGGCGGCTCCTGTACTGGGTGCAGCGGTATGTGCGTGAAGACGTGCAGTGGCAGCGGCGATCCGTGCATCAACAACGGCCACTGTCCAACGGGTGAGACGTGCGGCAATCCGTTGTGCCGCGACAAGTGCGGACGGTGTACGCCGTAGAGGGCGAGGAGCAATGCTTCAACCGATCGGAGTCGCGCCTTTTCGGCTCTCCGAGCTACTTTTTGTCTTGACGAGTGGGCGCATCTTGAAAAGGAGCGGAACATGCGGTGCAGCAGTATCGTTCAGATAGCTTGTTGGCTCGCGATGGGAGCGATGATTCTGGGAGGCGGCGCGGATGGGACACCGCGCCCAACGAATGACTCAGCGGCGCGTGCAAACGGGAAGGCGAACACGGGGACGGTCCGCGCGGTTACCGGCGATTCCGCTCAGATCAACACGGTGGTGGCCGGCACACCCCCGTCGGCGACAATCTCCATTGTGCCCGTTCCAGCCAAGGTCGGCTCGTATCCGGCGGGCACGACGATCGTGGGCAACGAGCTGCGGGCGCCCGCCGGCGGGTTCCGGGCGTGGTTTGAGTTCAGGCTCTTCGGATGGGACCCGAACCAAGACAATATCCCGCCGGCGAGCGGGTTCCAAGCGACAATCGATGCGACGGGGTACATGGATTCCGACGCTCCCGGCGATCAGCCGGACCTCGCTCCGCCGGTGATCCCGTGCACGAACGACGCCGCGGGGAACACGTTATGCCGGACCGCTTTCGGCGAGAGCTTCACTAGGTGCGAATTGGGAACGTGCAAAGCAGCCTACGTAGATAAGGCAGGGACAGTTAGAACGGATGGCTGGTGCGCGGGAGGTGGGTGCGATTTCGCCGACTGCGATATAAGCACACCCGACTTCAGATGCGTTGCGATCTACCCGTCGCCGGTTCGCTCAGATGACGGGACGCAGCGCTACGGCGGTACGTTGGTGCTCGATATCCCCCCGGGGGCGGAAGGAAAGTACACGGTCAACCTGAACACGGATGAGACCTTCATGTGGGACGCCGCGAGCCCGCCGAACGACCTCCCGACGTTCTCGGAAACGGGGTTCGTGGTGAACATCGTTCCCCCGCCGCCGGGGAACATCGTGTGGGACGCAAATGATCTAAGCACGGATCGCACCACTCGGTCCCTGAGGTTCCGCGTGGAGGGCAAGACGGACCCCTTGCTTGAGGACGCCATCAGGGTCACCATGGTCGATCTGCAGAATCCGCAGCCGCCGAACGCGGGTTGCTGTCCGCCGCAGGACTTCCACACGTACGAGTTCGCGACCTGCACGGGCGATCCTCCTGTGGGCGGCGGCGGCTGCGCCCGCTGGGTGGGTAAGCCGGGGACGTTCCTGGAGTCCCAGGATCTCCCGGCCCTTGGGAACTACCGAGCGGCACGGTTGCAGTGCACCCCGTTCTACTTCGACTGGGTGACCGAGACGGCGACTACGCCGATCACGGTGGTGGGTGCGGAGATCCTGCCCAGCTCGGAGTACAGTGTGAAGACCTACGGTTCGTCCTGTGACGGCACCGAGGCGACATGCACGGACGTGGGGACTGCGGTGACGATGAAGACGCGCCGTTCGGCCGACGTGGCCTTGGTGTACAACCCGCCGGGGACGACGACGCAGCCCGACGCCCTCGACGTGACCGTCTTGGTCAACAAGTTCAAGTTCGTGCCCGGTTCGCCGAGCAAGGCCCTCCTTCAGCTTCAACCGAACCTGCCGGAGCTCAACGGGGATATCAACGCGTTGGACATTGTGGCGGTGGTGGAGGGGGTGAAAGGCTTTGCCTATTCGTTCGGCGGTCCATGTCCGTGCCCGTCGCTGGTGATCTGCGGGGCTACCCCGTGTCCGGGTGTGGCCACATGCACCGGCTCGGGGCTTCCCGGCCTTGGTGCCGAATCCATGTGCGTGAAGATGTGCAGCGTCAGCGGCGCTCCGTGCATCGACGCCACGGCCTGCCCAACGGGTGAGACGTGCGGCAGTCCGTCCTGCCGAGACGCGTGCGGACGATGTACGCCGTAGCCGACGACCCTTCCAGGGCAGGCTCCCCGCCTTGGGGCCGCGCGTCAACGCTCCCTTCGAGACTCAGGACAAGCCTCGACGTCGACGCGGATGGTCTTCGCTCGGCTGGCGGCGGATTTGGGGATGGTGATCTCCAACACGCCGCCGTGGCACTTGGCCGAGGCGCGGTCGGCGTCGATGCCGCCGGGCAACTCGACCGTGCGACAAAAGGCCCCGAAGCGGCGCTCGCTCCGCAACGACGGGGTGGCGTCGTCAACGCCTTCCAGTCGCGTCTTCTCCCCGCGGATGGTCAGCGAATTCCCCAGGTAGCTGACCTCCACGGAGTCGGTGTTCACACCGGGCAACTCGGCGTGCACGGTGTAGCGGTCCTCGTACTCATAGAGATCGATGGCGGGCGCCCAGGGTTGGCCGTCAAACGGCCGCGTGGACACGCCCCCGTGCCAGACGCGTTCGAACATACGGTTCATCTCGTCCTGTAAGGCACTCAGCGAAAGTTGTGGGTCTTGAAACGGTCGAAACATGGTCGGTTTCTCCTTTGCAGTTTGCAGGTGGTCGCGACAGCGTCGCAACGACGTTTTCATTATACCTTCGGCGGCGGGGGTGCGTCGATGCCTGTCCTGAGTCTCGAAGGGCTTGCCCTGAGTCTCGAAGGGTCGGACGCACGGGTTTTCATCAGCGCTGCCACGGCGGCCTTCAACTCCGCGACCTCGGATTCCAGCCTGGCGACACGGGCCGCGAGTGACTCTACGGGCCCGGCGGTCGGCGTTACTGGGGCCGCAAAGGTCGCCCCGGCCGCAGTCGGCGTCGTCGCGGCGCCTAACAGGTGGCGGAACCGATTGGCCGACCGACCCGGCTCGCGCGGTAGCTCCTCAACGAACGGCGGATCATGGGCCTTCAGCCCTTCGAGGATCGAGGTTACCGCGGCCAAATCCGGCAACGGCGTCATGCGCGAGGCGTGGGTGCGGAGTTCGCCGGCGGTCTGTCGCCCGCGGAGCATCAACTCGGCCATCACCGCTTGGTCGCGGCGATCCCAGTGGAGTCGATCAACGACCCGATGCTCGAATCGCACCACGCGGGCGCCGGGCGAGGGCGGGGCCTGAGCGGCGAGGCCTTTGTGTTGAAGGTCGCGCAACGCCGTGGACGCCTCCGATTCGCTGATGCTCACGACCGGGTCGCGGTTTTGAAGTTGGTTGGCGCCGATGGTGACGGCGTTGACGGACATCGGATAGCCGCTGGATTGGGTGAGCGACTTCTCGATCATTACGCCGAGGACACGGATTTCAACTTCACCAAGTACCATGGTTATCGTTACGAATCCAAGCGACGGGGCGTAGCGAGCTGTTGGCGGGCGGCTTCAGCGGCGCTGCGTAGCAGAATGGCCACCGTCACCGGTCCCACGCCGCCGGGTACGGGGGTCAACACGGCGGCCACGGCCTTAACCTCGTCGAACGCGACATCACCGACGATCCGGCGTTCGCCCGCGGCGCCGACCACGGTGTTGATGCCCACGTCGATCACCACCGCGCCGGGCTTGACGTGCTCGGCCCGGATCAGGCCCGGCTTGCCCACGGCGACGATCAGGACATCGGCCCGCCGCGTGTGTTCGTACACGTCGCGTGTGGCAATATGGCAACAGGTGACTGTGGCCATTCGCTGCAACAAGAACAACGAGACCGGCCGGCCCGCGATCCCTCCCTGTCCGACCACCACGGCGTCCAAGCCGCGAGGTTCGACACGGGCCTCCTTCAGGACCTCCATGACCGCCAGAGCGGTGCACGGGGCGATGATCGGCGTATCGTAGAACAACAGCCCGATGTTGGCCGGGTTGACCCCTTCGACGTCTTTGTACGGGTCGATGCAGTACTGTATCGCCGGAGTGTCGAGGGCCGGCGGCAACGGCAGGTTGAGGAGGATGCCCGTGACCGAGCGGTCGTCGTTCAATTCACGAATCAGGCTGCGGATGCCGTCCTCGCGGGCATCGGCGCCCATCGCGTGCAACCGATAAGCAATGCCGACTTCCTGACACCGCTGACGCTGCGAACGGGCGTAGATTTCGCCGGCGGCCGGGTCGCCGACCAACACGGCGTCCAAACTCACGCGCACGCCCTGCTCGGCAAGGCCGCGGACTGTGGCCGCCGTTTCCCGTTTGATGCGTTCCGCGAGGGCCTTGCCGTCGATAACTCGTGCGCCGGTCATGGTCCCTGCATACCGCGCCGAATCAGCGAACGCCAGCGTGAAGCTGCATCAGAGCGGGCTGAGGGACCACCGTCCAATAGTAGATCAAGAGGGCGCCGCCGAGGAAGGCCGCGGCGACCAGCGTTCTCTTGATCCGACGGATGAGACGTTCGAATTGGGTCGCGCGGGCCGGATCGCCCGCCAAAGAAATAAGGAATCGGATTCGGCTGCCGATGGAGGAATGCCGCCAGCTCCGTTCCTCCGCGGGGATGCCGTTGAGAATCGCAACACGTTGCAGCGCCGACGCGAAGATCGCCGCCGCCGTCGCGCACACGCGTCCGTCCTCCGTCCGTGCGTTCCGAGGACCGAGGTGAACGCTGCACGGGCGGTCGCACTCCGATTCCGCGGGCGTAACGCAACGAGCGCCGAACAGATCGGCCTGACGCTCGAACCGCCGTGAGACCCATCCGAACCCGATGCCCCAAAAGAGGACGGTCGCGGCCAAACCGATGCCTTGAATCGCCGCCGACGAGAGACCGCCGGACGCGCGTGACCCGGCCGTGGCCTGGGCCAGCCCCTCCATGAGGCCGGCGACCACCAACCAACCGACCACGGCGAAAACCAAAAAGTGCTGAATGTGCCGATGCCGGACGTGCCCCGCCTCATGCCCGAACACGGCTTCGATCTGCCTCGGGCTCATCGTCGCCAGCAGGGCGTCGGAAAGTAGAACGTACCTCACGGCGGCGAAAACGCCCATGACCGCGGCGTTAATCATGATCCCGTCGCTCTTCCAGATGAGAATGTCGCGGCAGCGCAGCCCGATCCGATCGCAGAGGGTTTCAAGACGCTCGCGCAACGGGCCGGCCTCCAGCGGCGCCGTGCGCCAAACCCGGCGGAGCATCACCGGTGCGACGACGAAAACTCCCGCGGCGACGACGCCGAGGAGCGCGTCGGGCGTCCAGACCCACCCACTCCATCGTCGAAGTGCGGCGTCGTACCCCCGCGTCATGTCCGCCGCGAAAAGGATTAGCATCATCGGGGCGGCGACGACCAGAAGGTGATGGCGGATATTGAAATCGAGATAGACGCCTAGCCGCCAGCGTGGAGCGCTCGTCAGGTGCGCACCGTCGGATCGCGGATCGCCGAACAGGCGGAGCGCTCGCTCCGCCGGGTAGGCCGCCACCCACAACGCCACCGCGCCGGCAAAGAAGGGCGAAAGAACGATCGCGTCGCCGAAGATTTGCAGCGCGGGCGTGATGCGCCCGAAGTCGAACCAATCGGCCCAGCGTGTGAGCAACACTGCGGCGGCGAAAGCAACGAGGAGCGCGGTGCGGAGAACGAAGACCGCCCGATGGTGAAACTGTTGGGCGACGTGAGGCGTGTCGGGGTGCTTGTGATGCAGCCTGCGGGCGCGGCTCGCCGCCCACGCAGCCGCCAGGCCCAACAGCAGCGGCTGGCTTAAAACGGTGAGCAGCGTCCTTGAAATGTCGTCACCCGGAACGAGCCGCCACTCGCCGGGGGCCTCGGCTCGCCAGAACAGGACCGCAAACGCAAGAATGGCAAATAAGTGCATTTGTTACAAACAATTTACGGATGCCAAGCCGTCCATCGACGTTCCGCCCCTTGTGAAACACTGTGCCTTCAGCCTACTATTAGGCATGTTGAACGAAGAGGTTACGAAACGGCCCAACGGACTCTTTCCGATACGTTTGGGCGGCTCGAGTAGAGCGACCGCCCGACCGTAACGGCGGTGTCCGTCGCGCTTTGGGCGAGCGTCCCAACGCGACCGGAACTTGTACCCGGAGAGGATACGTATGAACAGCACACGAACGACCATGGGTTGCATCATCGCTCTTTCGATGGTCGTGGCCGGGCTTGCGAACGCGCGGCCCGCGTTCGCGCGACACGACGCGAGCAGACCGACGGAGACGGCGCAGGTTGTCGCCGACGACACGAAAGCGGGAGGTGGGGCGACGACCCAAGCGCCTGCCGCGGGCCCGAAAGCCCGATCCTCCAAGACCCTCGCCGTGGCGCCCAAACCAGACGTGGGGATGCAGGCGAGGATTGTGCGGATCAACAGACTTCGTGAGATGATGGACGAAAAGGTCGAGTTGACGTCGGCGCAGAAGACGAAGGTCGACGGGCTGTTCAGCGATTTCATTGAGGACGCCAAGAACACCGTGCCCCAGAGGCAGTTGGAGAAGGCCATAGAGGCGGGCGACACCGCCGCGGTGGAACGCGTCGGCGACGAAATCAGGCCCCTGAAGAAGGAACGGCTCACCCCGACGGACGACCATTCGGGTGTGCTGATCGAGAAGGTCAAGGCGCAACTGGACCCCGATCAGGTTCCGGTTTTTGAGAAGGTCGTCGAACGGTGGAAGACGATCGCACCGCGTGGACTGCGCCCGGGCCCGCTCCTGCAACTTCGGAGGGCGCTGCAGGATCCAGAAGTGGGCCTGTCGGAATCTGAGAAGGCGGACGCCGACAAGGTTCTTCAGGACACGCTCAAGTCCTTCCAATCGGATCCCGACCACAACCCGGAAAAAATGGAGAAGGCGGTCGATAAAGCGCGGTCCACCATCTGCGAGAAATTGACACCTTTGCAGAGTTCCAAGATCGAAGCGAATCTCAAAATGTTCAAGGCTGAGCAGAAAGAGTTAAACGATTCCACAGACAGAGGCCCAAACCGAGCTGACAAGCCCAAGACCGAGGATGCAAAAGGGGCCGCCAAACCGGACTCCCCGGACAAGAAAGACGCCGCCAAACCAGACAATGACAACGGGAACAAGGATAACGAATAACAGCACCCTCGGCGTAGTCGGGAGCCTCGTTCCGCAGTAGGTTTGCTGACGGCCGCCTCGCCGCCTGGCCTTTCCGCACCTCCCGGACCGTAGGGTAGGCGAACCGGACCCGGCTGCGGATCCGGTGCAGGCACGCCGGCGGCACGAACGGCGTGTTTTGCTACGTCTCGAGTTGGTCAACCCCGCACATCGAGTCCCTGCCCATCCAAATCGCCACGGGCACGGGTTCATCGTAAGCGCGTTCGAGTTCTCGACGACTTGCCGGCGTGCTCGACTTGCCGTATGAAGACCGGCTGTACGATCGTCCCCGGGGCCGTGCACCGGAACCTCGGAGCAATGTCCGAGCCGTCCGATCGCGACGGACGGGGCGCAGTCACGATGGGATCGGAGGGAGGGACTGCGATGATGCAATACGCCGTTTTCGACACTGCGTGGGGAGTCTTCGGCTTTGTGACCCAAGATCAGCGTCTGGTCGCGACGCTTCTACCGCGGACACGGCGGGAAATCCTGGCCGCGATTCGCGCCTCGTGGCCGGAGGCGGTCGAAACGCAGCGTTTGCTGCCGCGTTTCCAGCGGGACATCGTCGCCTACTTTGACGGGAAGCCCGTTCACTTCTCGGTCGACATCGACGTGAGCGCCATGCCGCCGTTCCATCGCCTGGCGTTGGAGGCGTGTCGTCGGATTCCATACGGACGCACGGCCTCTTACGGCGACCTTGCGCGAGCGGCCGGAAAGCCGAGCGCAGCGCGAGCGGTCGGCGGCGCCATGGCCCATAATCCGCTGCCGTTGGTGGTCCCGTGCCACCGCGTCCTTCGCTCGGATGGGTCGATCGGCGGGTTCTCGTCCCCCCGCGGGGTCGCTGAGAAACTCAGACTTCTACGTTTGGAAAATGTGTCGCTCGACCTACCCGCGGACGGGTCTTCGGTCGACGCGACGACAGCGGCGTCCTTCGATGGGTTCGGGAGTGCCTCCCGCAAGCGTCGTGCCGCCGTGGCGGTGTGATGTCCATGACCGATCTTTCGCGACGAGACTTTCTACAATCCGCAGCCGCGGCGGCCGCGGTCGGCGCGTTGAACCCAACCCTGGCCGAGGAGCCGACGCAAGCGGCGGCGATACTGTCCGGCCCGATCGTGGTTTCGAGCGCCAACGGTCTTCGGGCGACGGAAAAGGCGGCGGAGATGATTGCCGCCGGCGCGGACACGCTCGACGCCGTGATCGCCGGCGTCAACATCGTCGAGGAGGACCCCAACGACAACTCCGTCGGCTACGGCGGACTGCCCAATGAGGACGGCGTCGTGGAGCTCGATTCGAGCGTGATGCACGGTCCGTCGTACCGCGCAGGGGCGGTCGCGGCCCTTCGGAATATCAAAACGCCCTCGCAGGTCGCCAAGGCGGTCATGGAGCGGACGGATCATATCCTGCTCGTCGGCGAAGGAGCGTTACGTTTCGCCCGAGCGCACGGCTTCAAGGAGTGCGATCTACTCACTGAGGAGTCGCGCAAGCTGTGGCTGGAGTGGAAAGAGCGGCATTCGGATAAAGACAACTGGATTCCTCCGGAAGTGCCCGATCCCAACAAACGCTCCGACGCAAGGCGGGACTTCGCGTTCACCTACGGCACGATCACGTGCCTGGGGCTGAACACCGCCGGCGACCTGAGCGGGGTCACCACCACCAGCGGACTGAGTTACAAGCTCCCCGGCCGGGTGGGCGATTCACCGATCATCGGGGCGGGACTTTACGTGGACAACGACGTGGGCGCCGCAGGCAGCACCGGCCGCGGCGAAGCCAACATCAAAATCTGCGGCACACACATGATCGTCGAAGCGATGCGGCATGGTGCGACACCCGCCGAGGCGACCCTGCAAGCGGTCCAGCGGGCAGTCCATCACACCACCGAGAAACGGCTGTTGCATCAGGACGGTCGGCCCAACTTCGACCTGAAGTTTTACGCCCTCGCCAAGGATGGTCGGTTTGCGGGGGCCTCCATCTGGTCCGGGGCCAAGTTCGCCGTCTACACCGACGGCCAAAACCGGCTCGAGGAGTGCGCCTTCCTGTTCCAGCGACCCGTCGTTAAACCCTAGCGCGCCACTGACAAAGCACCAGGCATCATGGGACCGTACACCCGCGAGCGCATTGAAAACTGGGTCGGCGACTTCTACGCCTCCGACGCCATCCGCGACGTTCCCGGCGGACTGCGTGAATACGCCCGCGACGTGCTGGTCCGATTCCTGGTCACTGCCTGTGAACATGGCGACGTGGAGCCGGAGGACGTGGAAGAGGCCGATGTGAGATCGGCCCTGCTGGGACCGGTCGCCAAGCTCAACCTGCCGGCGTCGGTCAAAAGCGAGGTCCCCGCGTTGTGTGGAGCGTTCTTGGTCGATCTGGAGACCCGAGGTCGTCTCGGAGGGGGCCGAATGCTTGGGGCCTACGCCTGGGCGCTCAAGGATGCTTTCGAGGAGGCCGCGTCGGGCAAGCCCAAGCCGATCGTCAGACCCGGAAGCCGATTGAAGCGCAACGACCCGTGCCCGTGCGGGAGCGGCAAAAAGTACAAGAAATGCTGTATGAATGAGTAGGCGGTTGCCGCACCGGACAAGAACCAGAACCCGGAGTCCCGGCGCACCGGGACGACGGGTCAAGCAAAGGCGCCTCACTGGCGCCCAGAGTTCGGATGCACAACCTGTCATTCCCGCACGGCCGTCAATTCACATTCGAAACCGTACTCGGAGGAATTGTAGCTGTCGTGCAGGCCGCGCCGGCCGAACTGGCGGAACCCCAACCCGCGATATAAACAGTGGGCGTCGGTAGGGCGTGTGTCGCTCCCTACGGCTACGGGCGTGGAACGCCCAACCCGCGGAAGATCTTCTCCACCAAACGGTCGGCGATCTCCGTGTGACGAGGCACCGTCTCGACCGCGCCGGTCTGAGGGTTCATCCAAAGCGAGTGCTTGGCTCCCTCGCGTTTCAGCACGCACCCGTAGCGGCGCAGATGCCGCAGCACAGTGTGACGTTTCACCGGACTACCACGGTCTCTTTGACCGCGTCCGGTGGGACGCCGGCCAACCCCTGTTCACGCCGATCGGTAAGGACCAACCTAATCGCTTCGCAGAGGCTTTCCCGGCACTCCTCGAGCGACTTGCCCTGCCCGTTTGCGCCCGGCACTTCGGGGCAATACCCGATGTACCAGTCGCCGTCCTTCTCAAAGATGCCGGTAAATTCGTTGGCCATGGTCGTTACCCCTGCGGACCCGCGCGGCCTAAAGCCCGCGGCATCGGATGCGCGCCACCCGCTGACCGCCTACCGTGTCTTGACCAGATGCTCCACTACGCCGGGGTCGGCCAGGGTCGTGGTGTCGCCGATATCCTCCATTTTGTTTTCCGCGATTTTGCGGAGGATGCGGCGCATGATCTTGCCGGAGCGGGTCTTGGGTAGTCCCGGGGCCCAGTGGATCACGTCCGGGGCGGCGATGGCGCCGATCTGCTTGCGCACGTGGGCGGTGAGCTCCTTCTTCAAGGTGTCAGTGTACTCCTGGCCGGTCTTGAGGGTGACGTAGGCGTAAATACCCTGACCCTTGATATCGTGGGGATATCCGACGACGGCGGCCTCCGCGACGGCGCGGTGCGACACCAATGCACTCTCCACCTCGGCGGTGCCCAGGCGGTGGCCGGCGACGTTGATGACATCGTCGATGCGTCCGGTGATCCAGTAATAGCCGTCCTCGTCACGCCGGCAGCCGTCGCCGGTGAAATAGAGACCCGGACAGCGCGTAAAATACATTTCCTTGAAGCGTTCATGCTGGCCATAGACTGTCCGCATAATCCCCGGCCAAGGCTCCTCAATAAACAGCGCCCCACTGCCGGGCCCCTCGATGCGCTTGTTGTGTTCATCGAGGATGACTGGTATGACGCCGAAAAAGGGAAGTGTGGCCGACCCAGGCTTGGTGGGAATCGCGCCGGGAAGGGGCGTCATCAAAATCCCGCCGGTCTCCGTCTGCCACCACGTATCGACAATGGGGCAACGCTCTTTGCCTACGACGCGGTGATACCACATCCAGGCTTCGGGGTTGATCGGCTCGCCGACGGTGCCCAACAGTCGCAGACTGGTCAGTTTGCGTTTGTTCACCGGCTCATCGCCCTCACGCATGATGGCGCGGATCGCGGTCGGTGCGGTGTAGAACTGATTCACTTTGTACTTATCGACGACATCCCAAAACCGCCCGGCGTCGGGATAGGTCGGAATACCCTCGAACATCAGCGAGATCGCGCCGGCACACAGCGGCCCGTAGACAATGTAGGAATGTCCGGTCACCCAACCAATGTCCGCCGTGCACCAGAAAATGTCTCCGTCATGGTAATCAAAAATGGTCTTGAACGAGAACGTCACGTGCACCATATACCCGCCGATGGTATGCAATACGCCCTTGGGCTTACCCGTCGAGCCCGACGTATACAGTATGAAAAGAGGATCTTCGGCGTCCATCCATTCGCAGTCGCACTGCGGCGAGGCGTCTTTCATCGCCTCGTGCCACCAGTGGTCTCGACCCGATTTCATCTGAACGGGCATTTTCTCGGGCCCGAGGCGGCGAAAGACGATGCAGGTCTTGACCTGAGTGCCCTCTTTGGCGGCGAGATCCATGGCCTCATCCGCGTTGACTTTCAGCCCTATGGCCTTGGCGCCGCGGAACACGCCGTCCGCGGTGACCAGAATATGGCACGCGGAGTCCACGATCCGGTCGGACAGGGAATCGGGACTAAAACCCCCGAAGACGATGGAATGGACTGCCCCAATTCTCGCGCAGGCGAGCATGGCGATCGCAAGCTCCTTGATCATCGGCATGTAAATGGAAACGCGGTCGCCTTTCTTGACCCCGAACGACTTCAACACGTTGGCGAACTTGCAGACCTCGGCGTGAAGCTGCCGGTAGGTGAGTTTGGCGTCCTCGCCGGGTTCATTGCCTTCCCAGAGGATGGCGGTCTGATCGCCGCGCCGGGCGAGGTGCCGATCGAGGGCGTTGTAGGTGATGTTCGTCTGCGCCCCGATGAAATACTGAATCGAAATCTCCTTGCGGAAGTCGAACTCACGGACCTTGGTCCACCTTTTCTGCCAGTAAAAGTCCTCGGCGATTTCTCCCCAGAATCCTTCCGGGTCGTCGATCGACCGTCGGTACATCTGCCGATACTGCTCCAACGAACGGATGTGCGCCCGCTCGGAGAACGTCTTGGACGGCGGGAACTTCTGACCGTTGTCGGAGCCGGCCCTGCTGGGATTATTGGGTGTCATCGTGTGTCACTCCTGAAACTCGAAAAACCGCGGCCAACACGGCCTGTCGCGGCGTACCTATCCATCGAGGGATTCTAGCGGAATCGCCCCCGAATGCCCACTGCCCGGCCGCCCCGCCTCGGCCATCAGCCGTACCAACTGATCGACGGTCCGCTGCGTCGCTCCTTGGTGTTCTAAAACGACCGCCCGCGCGGCGGCTCCCATCCGTTCCCTCGTCGTTGCGTCGCCCAATAATTCGCCGATGACGGAAGCAAGGGCGCCGGTACTTTGGACCCTGCAGATCGCACCGACGTCGCGGAGCACACTCACGGGGGATTCGAAGTTCTCCATGTGCGGTCCGGCGACGATCGGCTTCCCCAGAGCGGCCACCTCCATCGGATCCGATCCCCCCAGGGGAACCAACGATCGTCCCACGAAGACCACATCGGCAAGCGAGTAGAACTTCCGAAGCTCCCCCATCGTGTCGCCGAGGATGACCGCCGAATCGGCGCACGGTGCGCCGGCAAAGCCGTCCGGGCGCAAGCTGCGACGGACGCAGGCGAAGCCGGCGCCTTCAATGAGCCGTCCCACCTCGTCGAACCGCTCCGGTTTACGCGGAACGACTACGAGCAGCGGGACACCCGGCTCGTTCGCGGGACAGCCGTGCAAGTTGTGTGCCACAGACTTACCCCGCGACAGCACCTCGCGATAGGCGTCGAGAATCATGGCCTCTTCGCCCGGCCCGGTGCTTCCGCACACCCATACCGGGCGTGAACCGTCGAGGATCAGCGCTCCAGCCAGTGCGTCCGCGCCGCCGACTCGCTCGGTCACGGCGGCTGAATCCCATTTCAGCGACGAGGTCACCGCGACGCGATCGTGGGGCGCCCCCACCGACCGAAATCGCGCCGCGATGGTTTCGTCCTGCGCGCCGACCCAGGCGAGGTCGGCGAACATGGATCGCCCCGCCGGTCCCAGCCGACGGAGCCGCCGTGCACTGCGTTCCGTCAGCCGCCCGTTGACCACGGTCACGGGAATACCGCGCCGTGTCGCCATTCGAACGAGGTTGTACCAGACCTCCAGTTCGACCAGCGCGATCATCGTCGGGCGGACTCGGCGTAGGACGCGTGCGACCACCATGCTGAAATCAAGTGGGAACCGGAAGACCCGATCGGCCCCGTAGAGTTCGACGCCGCGGGCATACCCCGTGTCGGTCGTCGTGGAGAAGACGATGTCAGTTCCCGGCAGGCGCTCGCGGAGTACGGCCGCCAGTCGGGGCGTGGCGTTGATCTCCCCAAGAGATACAGCGTGAATCCAAATGCGCGGGCGGCGCGGATCGCGAACCGGCACGCCGCCAAAGCGTTGTCCCCAACCGCGGCGATTCTTTCCGAGGAACATCGCGTTATAAAGCGCCACCGGAAGGTACGCGATTCCGGCGACGAGATAGACTAAGTCCGCAACCCAGCGCATCCGTGGGCGATCTTAGGCACGTCGAAGGGACCACGCAATTTAGGTTTGGGCCGACCAGGAGATGCCAAGTTTGCAAAGGGTGCGCGCCGGGCGAGGTCCTTGGGTGACACACGCATGTCAGACGCCCCGTCTGAAATGCATCCTATGACCATTTTTTTGCGGATGGGGCTTGACACACCCCCCGGGGGGGGATGCTGCGACAAGTCGGTTTGACAGTTTCTCGGTGCCCTTTGAAAGGAGACGTTCGTCATAAAGGCGTTCAAATCTGTTATGTTGATTCCAGCGGTCGTCGGGACGATGGTATTCGTGGCTTCACCGCCGGCCCGGTCTAATCCGGCGGCGGCTGAACGCAGCCGACATCACGAGCCATTGTATTCGAGTACAAATGAGATTGCTACTGCCGATGGTACGATCAGCAACATTTCGATATCGCAAGGGAAGGACGGCGGGTATTTAGTTGTCTTCCAGGTGACCCCATTCGGCGAGCTGGAACAGTCGTGGGAACTCGACGTGAGGAGAAATGGCCCCGATCGGCAGACGACGACGCTAAGGATTGACGGTTCCCTTGCCTACCGCATGATGATTGGCATCGGCCGAGAGGGTACCCGGACGCACATTAGGCTAACAACGCCGCGCGTGTCGAGTTCGTTTTCGGACACGGACAACGCCTCCACGCTGGACCCAACTACGGTCGCAGCACTCAAGGATACCAAGTACTACAGGCAGATCATCTACGCAGTTTTGGGCGATGTGTGGCGGTCCATCGAGACACCGATTATTATTGCGGCGACATGCGCATCCCTCTGTGCGGACGAGCACCCTATGGCTGCCGACTGTACCGGCTGGTGGGACGCGTATCAATGCTGCCTCGCCGAGGCAGATAAAGATACCTGTCGACGTGCCTGTGAGTGCGGCGATAGTAATTGGTGCCTTGCCTGGGAATTCATTATCTCGGCCGCTGACCATGAAGCGTGCGCCGTTGCCCTTTTCCTTTGAGCCGGATTGAAGCCCCGAACGAGAGGTGGAACGGGACATGCGTAACACGTGGGCACTTTGGGCTGAATCTCCGGGGGAAGAGGCTGGCTTGACCTGTATGTTCCGGTGGAGGTGATTGGGTCGATGCGTTTTGAGGAAGACTTGTTGTGTAGTCGTTGCGGGTATAACCTGTCTGGACTCGCATCGGACACCCGCTGTCCCGAGTGCGGGATTGCGGTTTGGTGTTCTGAGGCGGGAGATAGACTCGCTGCCGCGGACGGAACTTGGCTTCAGCATATCGCCCGAGGTCAGCGCAAGATCCTTACCGCTGCGATTCTTGTCATAGTCGTCCACGTTGTGTTCATCTTTTCGGCGGAACTCCTTAGGAGTTGGCTGAGCCCGTTGGCGTTTGACATTTCGCTCCCGCTTGCGAGATTGGGGGCCCAGACGTGGTTGCTCGTCGGTGTCCTTGAGCTAACGCGACGGGACCCACGCCTGACTCTTACCGAGCCCGGGCTTAATGTAAGGCTCTTCGTTCGTGCCGGTGCGGTACTAGCACTCTGCCTTGCCCCCGTGAGCGGTGGAATCCTGAGTCCCTCCGGCGGTTCAGCATTCCCTTTCGAGCTGCTTCGGGTTGTCTATTCTCTCTTTCTTCTCCTAACCCGGATTATTCAGTGCGCCGTGAAAGGCGTGCATCTTCAGCGGGTGAGATTCCCGCCCGGCAAGGGGTCGCTCCAGCCGGTAGCAATCGGAGCGACGGCGGAGGCAACGAAGCCGTCGAAGCC
>Ga0315274_10003739_pt1 | contig 22608 bp, 27 predicted proteins | sample YL17G02_20_MG_FD_203700 | JGI IMG/M metagenome (GOLD analysis project Ga0315274, IMG submission 203700) | Sediment microbial communities from Yellowstone Lake, YNP, Wyoming, USA - YL17G02_20 | ecosystem: Environmental > Aquatic > Freshwater > Lake > Sediment | place: USA: Wyoming | collected...
AACTGCAAGTTTCTCAAGTTGTTCAAGTGGCTGATCTTCAAGTTGATTGTTGTTCACCGAGATATCAAATGCTACCTGATGCTTCTTGACATCTATAGCAAACTGAAATGATAATGTAGTCTTCTGCTGATTGAAGAATTGACGATCTATAATATCTTTAACAATCTTGACACACTGATAGATCTTCGAGTTATCAGATATCTCAAAGGTCTTTCCTGATGCATAAATGTCAACTATTGGCGCAGTACTAGTATCCATTGAAGGAATCTCTGGAGTCTTCTCACCTGTAGCTACTGCTTTCTGTGATGTAATTTCTGTATCCATAATTGATGTAAGACCTTCAGCTTCTTTAAGTTTTTCCATAAATGATCCCTTCTTTATATTTTTATTTTCATTAACACCGTGATATTTTCTAATTGTACTTGCATATTCTGGTTCTTCAATGTCAACATCTTCAGACTTTTCATCATGAGGTAATACGAGTACTACGCTATTATCCATTGCCTCTCTAACATCAACTATCTTACCAAGGAATTTAAATAAATCAGCAAATCTTTTAACATCATTATTTCCTTCTATAGAATTATCTATCATATTTTCAAAATGATGCGGGTATTCTGTCAAGATAGAATTAGGAGATTGTTCATCCCAAACCAGTTTAAAATCAAAGAAAACATCCAATATACCTTCAGCAGTACCGTGATATATACTTCCCGGCCATAAATAAACTTTTGGGGTAGAATTCTTTTTATAAAATCCAACCACACCCATTCTTACTCCCGAATTCTCTCTACGATACAAGTGATATTTTGACAATTCGTTTCTTGCTATTATTTTAAAATCGTCTGTAGAAGGATCAATTGCATACGGCATTTTTCCATATCCACGACTTCCTGTGTCAATATATTCAACTTCTTTTATAATTTCTTTTTCCATATTCATCACACTCCGAATAAATTGAATATTCAGTTCCACTAATAGTATTTATAATTTAAAGCTCGGAGATTCTTAAAGAAATGTTTTTAAATGGAAATCCTTCATGTCTATATATTTTTAATCTCTCTAGCCAATGGTCGTAAAGATAGTTCGTTCCTATTACTCCGGTTCTCTTCTGCCAACATAAATCATCAACAACATCAAAAAGAGTCATTGTTGATTTGATCTCTGTTTTTCTAAGACCTCTACCAATACTTTGAATTATTCTCTGTGATGACTTTGCGCTTGATCCAAAAATAATAATGTTAAGATTTGGAATATTTACTCCTGTTGACATTGTAGCATAAGTAGCGCATATAATACTTCCAATTCCTGTATTAACTATTTTTCTAATTCTTTCTCTTTCATCACCTTTAACTTTTCCATAAATCTCATATACTTGTCTAGCAGTAAATTCATTCTGTAAATATGTTTTAATTGATCTAAGATGTTCTATTCTCTGTACCAAAAGTAAAACATTTTTAGATGGCCCACATTTCTCAATAATATATTTAAAAACTTTATTCCTATCTCGATATGCTATTATTTTTTCAAATTCATCTTGATATTCACCACTTTTATCAATCATAGTTTCTGGATATTTACAAAGTACATTAACAATATTTATGGTTGCTAGTACCTTTTTCTCTATGAGTTCTAATGACTTTACAGTTGATACAATTTTACCAATATATCCTATGAGAGATCCGATGTTGATTGCTTCTGTTGGAAGAGTACCAGTACATCCCATTCTCCAAGAACAATTGATCATTCTCGAAAGTACATTTACTAAAACTTTACTCTTAAATGTTGTTCCATGTACTTCGTCAACCATAAAAGCATCTACTTTATCCATAAAACTCTGAGGCAATTTATGAAGTGTCTGCCATGTTGATATTAGATATTGTTTAGAAAAATCCCTGTTGTCAGAATCATGATAAATTGTTCCAAAATCTTCATCAAAATTATTGTAACCATATGATATAAAATCAGTTCTCATTTGCTCCACAAGAGAAATAGAAGGAACAATTAAAATAAATTTTCCTTTCATTCCGATCATTTGAAAATACTTGACAATACAATAAATAACTAAACTCTTTCCAGATCCAGTTGCTAATTCAATTAAACATCTCTTATTTTTTATCATTTGTCTAACAGCAATCTCTTGATAATCTCTCAATTTCCATTTACTATCGGGAGGAAATAATACTTTTAAAAACTCTGTTATTTCTTCATCTGTAATTTTATTTGATAAAGAAGATTCGTCAAATGTCAATTCAAATTCATAATTAAAAGACTTACAGAATTCTTTAAGATTTTTTAGAAATCCTATTGGTAAAGTAAAATTATTAAAATTCAAGAATGATGATTTCCCATTCCATAATCGTGCTTTGAAAATAGGAAAATACTTATAACCGGGAACGTAGCAAGAAAAATGTTCATGTATCTCATTAGCAATATCATTTGAGATTTCTAATTGCAAAAAAGTTTCATTGAGTTTATTTATTCTTACATCAATCATATTCCCAATCCCAATTTTAATTTCTGATTATCTAAATAATTTTTTATATTAAATGAATTTTTACTTATCATGTCTAAACTTTTTTCGAGATGATCAATATAAACCTGATTCTTTGCTATTTTTCCTACTAGAGTTCTGTATTTATCATTCATCAAAATATAAGTTTCTATACTATTTTTCTGCTTCCCAACATCAAAACCATCATATCCTTTTTTAATTAACTCATGATATTGTTTTCCATACATCTCAATTCTCTGTTGCTCCAATTGCGCCTGAGACATTCTTTCAGAAGACAATAATTTCAAATATTTATGGTACGTCCTGCCAACAGCTAAAATTTTCTGAGAAATATTATCTTCTGTAAAAGTCAGATCTTCTTCAAGCTGTATCTGTAATTCCTCAAACGTCATATAAACATCCTTTTAGTAAAGTGGAAGTATCTCAATTGTATATATAATACTCCGAAATACCCTTAATGCTGATAGTTGATTAGACAAATATTAACAAACTAGGCGTTAAGAATTACAACATCATCTTTAAATTAAAAAATCAGAGGTGTGAGGCGAAGCCGAACTGAGGGAGTCTTCGACCGAAGCAATTTGTAACTTTTAAAGGTAGGCAAAATTTACCGCTTTAATTCTTTACAAAGTTGATCAACAAAGTAAACAACTATCTTTGCGGTGATTTTCAAAAAAATTTAGTTATATAGCTTTACTATCTTTTATTTATTATATAATATAATATATATAATCAATATAAGAGATTCCAAAGAGATTTTTTTTTGATCCAATTTTTTGAGGTTTTAATCTTTACAAAGTTGATCAACAAAGTAAACAACTATCTTTTCTGTTTTTTCGGTGATTTTCAAAAATTTTTAGTATTATAGCTTTACTATCTTTTATTTATTATATAATATAATAATATAATACAATAAGAGATTCCAAAGAGATTTTTTTGATGATTGATTAAAACAATACAAGAACGCCCTAAAACCCTCGAAGATATTTTAGGGCAGTCAGAGTACTCCCAATCAATCTTTGAAGGTTTTAGAGCGTTCTTACATATCTACGATTGATCTTTGAGGGTTCGAGAGGTGACGTTAAGGTATTCTCCACAAATTTCTACAAGTAATTCATTAATCTTTGAAATTTGTGGGGATTTTTGAAGGGTTGAAGTTTTATAAAGTGTTTCAAGTTCTTTATCCATTGAATGAGAATATTCTTCAAGGTGATCATATGTCCATGCACCTCTTCGGATATCTCGGAGTTCTTCAGCATCAATTAGAGTTCTATCAACATTTACTTTTCCTGTTTCTAAAATTTCTTTTCCCATCCGATACAACCGACACAAATGCATTGCATGTTTTGTATCATAACCAAATTTAATTTCTAATTCTGCTCTTGATTTATTTCTATGTTTTTTCCATTGTTCAAACTGTTCCCATTCTTTGCTTGCATAATAATATCTGAGTTCTTTTTCCGCTTCTTCTAAAAATTCGTCTTTGATGTATGATGCACCGAGAGATTTAAGAGTATTTGCATTTGACTTTATTCCTAATTGTAAATATTCCAATGCTAAGGTTTTTCGATCTTCTTTGATATATCTTCCAAAAAGAGGAATTATATAATCTGCATAAATATCATCGAGTTCTGAAAGAAAATTCTCTTTCTCCTCATGAATCAAAAAATCTCCAAGTGTAGAATATACAATAGCTTTAAGTTGAGCAGTAGGAAAAATAGAAGTTGCTTTCAGACCATATGTTTCTCTTGTTGGTTTGACAGTAAGTGGATTAAGTAAAAATCTTCGATGTGTTTTGATTCTCTGAAGTTGTGCCACAGCATAGCCAGAAAATGTCATTCTTGCTCTTTTTGAAATGAATAGATGTGCATTGTCTTTCATTGTTTGCCAGTATTTTGATGTTGTGATTAGACATCTTTCTGGAGAAAATAGAAGATCTAACATATTTGGATTATTTTCAGCTATGAGTTTTGTAGCTTTGCGGATATCGTATATTGTTCGATCTTTTTCTGGAAACCCTTGGAATTGTTCAAATTTTTCGAGACCATAAAAATAACTCTTATCGGGTATCATAACTCCTGCTCTATCATAGTCTGCTGTTTCATCTAGGTTTGTTCCGTATGCTCTACTACCAACAACAGTCTCAAAAATAATTCTTGAAGATACATAAGAGGGTTCCATTTAATTGCTCCTTTGTTTGCGATAAGGTATGAAAAATGTAGTTTATCGCAAACAAAATATATCATGGTAAAATAAAAGTCAATAGAATTATAAATAGTAATGGACAGTTAGATTGTATGCGATAACATCCAATCAACTTTGAGGAGTCTTTCAAAGCTGTCTTGTCCATCTCACCTATTTATACGGAGTCTCATATGATAAAATTAACTCAAGAAGAAGCTATTCAAAGATGTAAAGAAGCTCATGGAGATCGATATGATTATTCAAAAACAATATTTCAAAGCGTTCGTGATAAAATTGAAATAATATGTAAAGAACACGGAAGTTTTTGGCAAAATTTTAAAGTACATACAAAAGGACATGGTTGTTCTATTTGTGGTAGCATATTAAAAATCAAAAAACAAAGACATTTACAGTTATTAATTGATAAATCAAATATAATTCATAATTTTTTATATGATTATTCTTCAATTAAAAATTATAAAAACAATAAAATAAAAGTTCCTATATATTGTTCTGTTTGTAAAGAAATATTTTATCAAAGTTTTAATTGTCATTTAACAGGATGTGGATGTTCAAAAGTTCATAAAATAAACCCGCTTTTATTATCTCAAGAAGAATCTATTCTTAAGTGTAAATCTGCACATGGTAACAAATACGATTATTCAAAAACCAAATATATAAGATATAATGCTAAGATCGAAATAATATGCAACGAACATGGTAGGTTTTTGCAGACGTATTCAACTCATGTTAGTCAAAAATGTGGATGTCCTATATGTAATTCAAGTCATGGTGAAAAAATAATATTTAAATTTCTAAAAGAAAACAATATAGATTTTATTACTCAAAAAACCTTTGGTAATTGCAAACACAAAGGCATTTTAAAATTTGATTTTTATATTCCCTCTAAAAATATTTTAATTGAATATGATGGTTGGCAACATTTCTTTGTTAATGAATATTTTGGTGGCATAGAAGCATTTAACGATAGAGAAATCAAAGATAATATTAAAAATAAATATTGCGAAGATAATAACATTCCGCTGATTAGAATTCCTTACTGGCTTTTAGATGATCCCAAAGAAATTGAAGAAATATTGTTAAATGATATAAAATAATCCTTGACTTTCAAAAAAAGATCCGCTATACTTCTATATAATTAATCGGTGAAAGGACTTGTTGAGAGATGAATCTTCAAATAAAATCTATTACTTTTAGCAATATAATGTCATTCGGGTCAGAGCCAACAACCGTAAATTTTGAGAATGGTTTGACACTTTGGAATGGGTCTAATGGTCAAGGAAAGTCTTCTGCGCTTCTTGATACTCTCTCGTATAATTTGTATGGCAAGCCTTATCGTAAAATTAAACTTGAAGAACTGATCAATCGAAAGAACAAAGGGAATTTAAAGACGAAGTGTTTGTTTGCGATAGGAGACGATAATTATACCTTGGTGCGAACAAAATCTCCAGATTCTTTGAAGTTAGAAAAGAATGATATCGAAGTTGATTTATTGTCATCTAAGAAACTCACACAGGTTGAGATTGATAAGATTCTCGGAGTGTCATATGAAATCTTCAAACAGACAATTTCAATCGCAGTCAGTTACAACAAACCATTTTTAATACTTGACGCAAAAGAAAAGCGTAAAACAATTGAGCAGATGTTTGGTCTCACAGAATTTCAGAAGATGAATAAACTTCTCTCTGAAAAATCCAAGGCATCCAAGAGATCATTTGATTTACTTGAAAATAACATAGAGAATATTGAATCGACTATTAAACTTTTTAAGAAGCAGGTAATTGACCTTGAGGAACAGAACAGAAATTTTGAGAGATTAAATCAAGAGAAGATTAATAAATACAATAAATTGTTAGTTGATGATAAAATTTTACTTTTAGCCGCTACAACAAAATCAGAACCAATCATAGAAGAAATTAAAAAACTCAAAGAAAAAATAAAGTCTTTAGACAAGCAAAAATATGTAACAGCAAAATTAAAATTAGAGAAACAGAAGAATGAACTAGAATGGAATATCAAAAGTATTGGAAGTCAAATATCCAAGCTTCGTACACAAACAGATTGTCCTACCTGCAAGAGACCCTTTGATACAGAAAAAAGAATGGCTGAGATAAACAAGAACGATACTCAAAAGAAGACAGATGAAAATACAGTTTCTGATCTATCAAATAAAATTAAAATACTAACCGATAACATTGAGATTATTGAAGAGAAGGAATCAACACTTACAATAACAGAGGGAAAACTACAAAATATTCAACTTGACATTAAAGATAAGCAACGAAATATTAAATCTTATGAGGATCAGATTGCAGAACTTCAAGGAGCAAAGAATGAAATTGACGTTGACAAAATCAGAAATCAAATTATTGAAAAGGAAACAGAACTCACATCAAGTCAAGCTCGAAAAGATACAGAAGAAGAAAATATCAAAAACTATGAAATCATTGACAAAATATTATCAGATGAAGGGGTGAGATCATACATCATTGAAAAAATTTATCCTCTTTTGAATAAGAAAATATCGGAGTATCTTGAGTTATTTGAAATTCCTATTCGATTGGTTTTTGACAGGAATATGGAGGAGAAGATAATTTCATTGGAGCATTTTAGATCTGAGATATCTTACATGTCTATGAGTGAAGGAGAGAAGCGCAGAATTGACATTTCGGTTATGCTTTCTTTGATGGAAGTGATGAAAATAATATCTAACTGGCAATGTAATCTTCTTATCGTGGATGAATTGTTAGATGGAGCAACTGATATTTTTGGGCTTGAGCAGATGTTAATGTCTATGAAAAAACTATCCAAAGAAAAGAATGTAAATGTAAATATTATCTCTCACAGGTTGAACGAGAACTTTGCGGATATGTTTGATAAAAGAATAAGAGTATCTAAGACAGTTAATGGATTCTCAGAAATTAAGGAGGAATAAAATGCGCTGCCCTACTGACAAGCAATGCCCAAAATCTCACTATAATTTAAAATCAGATAAACGACCCTATTGTCAAAGATATGATAGTTATAAAAAAGATATAACAATACCTTCTTATAAAATATATCCAATAGATAAAAGTATATATCCAGATCTTCAAAAAGAAATGACTCCTATAATTTCAAAAGAATTAGAAAAACAATGGAAGAGACAACAGAAGAAAATTATTAAGAGAAACGATAAGCTTATAAATGATATTGAGAAAGCGCATAAGCAATCAGGAAAATCAAAATTAGTATTTAAAGGAAAACTAAATGAAAATTAAAGATCTTAAAAAATGGTTAAGCGATGTCCCTGATAAATATGAAGTCGATATTAAGATGACTTTTATTTTTAAAGGCGAGGAAGATACAATGGAAGTTCTTTTAGACTCTAAGAAAAATTTAATGTCAACGAGGGTAAAATAACATGGCACAGAATTATATCGATCCGGTAATGTTTCATAATTTACTCGTGGCTTATAAGAACAGTGGTGAGTCCGATAAAAAAATATGGAACGAGTTAGGAAAGTGTTTTCTTCTTATAGCTAAACGACAACTCATGAGAGGAAAGTTTTTTAATTATAGTGAGGAACGCAGGAATGAAATGGAATCATTGGCATGTCTTTATATGATTCGTTATTACAAGACCTTCGATTTAACTAGAGGAACCTCTGCATTCGCTTATTTTACTCAGATTGCTTTTAGAGCGGCGCAACAAATATTAAATGTATATAAAGTCAGAGATACTATGTTTACTTCTCTCGATTTTATTACAAGCAAAGAAAATGTTTTTACTTCCGAAAATTATAATACAGAGGAATAATCGATGGCTAAGGTTGCAATTTGTGGAGACATACATTTAGGAATTAGGAAGAATTCTGAGATAATGTTAGAGAGTCAATTACGATTTTTTAACAATCAAATGTTTCCTTATCTTCGAGAACATGATATTAAAAACATTGTAGTCCTTGGAGATGTTTTTGATACACGCCCTGCAATTAATACAAAAATATATAATGAAGCATATGATCTTTTTAATAATGATTTTCAATATACTGTTTTAGTTGGAAATCACGATTGTTATGGGAACTCTAATCTTAAAATACATTCTTTAAAAATATTACGAAAGTTCTCCAATGTTACTGTTATAGAATCCATGAGAGATATTCCATTGTTTGATAGAAGAGTATTATTTGTTCCTTGGATATTTGATAATGAAAAATTTCTAGAAGACATGAATAAATCAACTGCCGAAGTTTGCTTTGGGCATTTTGATGTTGCAACTTTTTCGATGGGTGGTAAATTATCAGAATCCTCTTTGACAATTCAAGATTTCTCGAAGTTTAAAAAAGTATTTTCTGGACATTTTCATACTCCACAAGTTAAGACATTCGGAAAAACCGAATTTGTATATTGCGGAAGTATAGCACAGTATGATTGGGGAGAAGTCGGCCAGAAGAAGGGTTTTTATATTTTTGATACCGAAACATTGGAATATGAGTTTATAGAGAATACGGTATCAGCCAAACATATTAAAATATTTTATGGAGATGAGATTGATCCTTCTGTGTTATCTAATAATTTCGTAAAAGTTTTTATAAAAGAATCAGAAACATCAGACGATAAAAAATTTGATGAGTTTACAAAGAAGATAACTGATTCTGGTAGTGCTTCGATTGCTACTTGTATTGTTAAAGAGGAAACAGAATTAGATAACACAATTGAAATATCGGAGAAGGGTCAAACACTTCTCGAACTTATAAATGAGTATGTGGCATTACAAGAGAAAATAGAAAATAAAGAAATAATAATATCACTTTTATCAACTATATACACAGAATCGTTGAGGGAATAATTTTATGATTACACTTCCGACCTCTGACATTTCCAGATTTCGCCAACATCTTCTTCAACCAAATATTTCTCAAGGATTATCGCAACAAGCTCCAACATTATCCAAGGTAGATAAGAATCTTGTATTAGCGCATAGTTCTGATTATGCAGGATGTTATTTTTACCGAGTATCACAACCGTTAAATTATTTACATTCCATATTTGCTAAAGACGGAAATCTTCAAGTTATTTTATCGAATCCGTTGATCTTCCAACATGATATTCTTTTAAGAGCTAAAAGTTTATTTTTACAAAGGCTAATGTCTCCTCAGCATCTTGATCAAATTAAACAAATGAAAGAATTACAAAAAAAATATGGATTCAAGATGATATATGAGATAGATGATTATATTTTTAAAGGTAACGATGTCGGAGAAGAAATACCAATATACAACATGGGACGGGAAGGAATAACAGAACAAATTATGACATGTTGTATTGAGATTATGAAACAATGTGATTTAATAACTGCCCCAAGTCAATTTCTTTTAGATTATATTAACAAAAATCTTGGGGTAAATGTACCTACTTTTTTTCTTCCTAATGTTGCATCTCAGGTTACTTGGGGAACTAAAAGAAAAAAGCCAATCACAGAAAAAATAAAAGTTCCTAAAATTCTTGTAGCATCTTCTCCTTGTCATTATTCCACACAGAACAAACATCCCGGAGATTTTGAAGGTGCGTGGTGTGAATATTTAATTAAGAATGTTAGAGAAAGTAAAATAGAATTGACCGTAATGGGTGGACTTCCTTGGTTTTTGGAGCCTGTAAAGAATCGTATTAAAGTTATCGATTGGGTAAATTCTTATATGCACTCACAGGCATTACTTGGATGTAAGACTGATTTTCTTGTAGCTCCTTTGATCGATAATTATTTTAATGCTTCTAAGAGTGATATAAAGTATGTTGAAGCTTCTGCTAGTGGAAATTTCTTTATAGGTTCTGTTTTTTCTAGAGGCAAACTTCCTTCTCCATATGATCACTGTCACACTACGATATCCGATAAATGCACAGTAGAGGATATCAGGGCATTAATAGATCATTGTAGTGAGCCAGACGTATATAATAAAGGTCTCCAAATTCAATATAAATGGATGAAAGACGAGGGTAGATATCTCGAATCATCTAAAAATATTCAGAGGTGGACTTCGATTCTTTAAATATTTCCCTTGACTTTCCTAAAAATATTCGCTATACTCTCTTTAAGGAAAAATTATGGAGCTACCAAATTCTATAAAAATATTTGATTCGATATTTAAGATTGAATATTTTGACACACATTTGAAGGTTGATCCTGATGGTATAGAAGAACTTTCTGGAATGGTAGATTATGCTTCATCTACAATTAGAATCTTTAATGGATTTGGAAATTCAGATGATGTTTTTCAAATTCTATGGCATGAAGTTTTACATGCTATCGGAGAAAAATTAAAAATAAAATATCTTAGAGATGATAGTGAGAAAGCAGATGAACGAGTAGATATGTTAGCCATAGCAATTAATACAATCGTTAAAGACAATATCAATATTTTTACTCATAAAGAAAAGAAACCCCGTAAGAAAAAAGTTTGGGTTGTCGATCCTCCCCTTGAACTTCCTATAACAGATCAAGGAAATAATTTCTAATGTCTTCTATTGGTTTTAAAAATGTGTATTATGATATGTACCGTTCTAAGATTCATCATTGGTATACAGATGAAAATCATGTAGCTCGTCACGAAGAAGTTAATGCAGAACATGATTATTATCTTTATGATCCAACAGGAAAATCAGAGACAAAGGATATCTACGGAGTTCCTGTTATTAAAGAAACAGCTAAGACATATACCGATTTAAAGATGTTACTTGACAGTGGAGTTAAGACATGTGAAGGAAAAATATCACAGGAAATTAAATTTCTTCAAAAGACATATGGCAATCAAGTTATTAAAACCGATATATCTCAGTTTAATATTGGTATTGTTGATATAGAATGCGCAGTTGAAAATTTCTTCCCAAAACCAGAAGAAGTAAAAGTACCTGTAAATCTTATTTCTATTTGGTTGAGTAAAAAGAATCAAGTTTATACATTTGGTCTTCAAGATTATACAGGAGATAAAGAGCTTGTAAAGAATTATATTTACTGCGCTGATGAAAAAATTCTTCTTGAAAAATTTATTGAGTTTACCAGAAAATGTAGATTGAATATTATAAGTGGATGGAACATAAAGTTATTTGATATCCCATATATTATCAATCGTTGCAAGCTATTAAACATTGAATCTTCGTTATCTCCTCTAAATTATTACAAAGAGAACCATGCACAAGAAGGATATCATACCGATGGAGGGGGATATTCATTAGCAGGTCTCGCAACTCTTGATTATATTGATTTATATAAGAACTTTACAAGAGCTAAGAAAGAAAAATATAGTCTTGACGCTATCTGCTCGGAAGAAATTAAAGAAGGAAAGATACGATTTGATGGAGAATTAAATAATCTTTGGAAAACAGATTGGAATAAATTCGTTGTCTATAATGTTCAGGATGTTCTACTTGTTAAAAAATTAGATGAGAAGCTTAGATTATTTGAGCTTGCAATCAGCATGTGTCAAGATTCGCTTATTCCTTTGGAGAAAGTTTTTAGTTCTTTAAATTTGATTACCGGACAGGTTCTCAAATATTGTCACAAGAAAAATATTGTTATTCCAGATATGCAAATTGGAGATAAAAAAGAATATGAAGGTGCTTATGTAATGGCAAAGGAAGGATATTATAAGTGGTGTGAGAACTTTGATATTGTTTCGATGTATCCTCACGTTCTGATGGGATTTAATCTTTCGCCAGAGACAATAGTACACGATCCAATAGATAATTCTGGTCTTATTAAAACTCCGATTGCGGGACTGTATTATAAAAAAGAATTAGGAATATTACCGGAGATTACTAAAAATATATTTGATGAACGAGTTAAAAATGTATATAAGAGAGATGTTTGTATTGGTGTTGATGAGGGATTATCGGATAAAGAACTTTCTAAAAGATATGGTGTAGATATAAAACAAATTCCATATTTCAAAGCACAAATAGAAGCAGAGTCAGGTACTGCACCATATTATGATAGAATGCAATATGTTTTGAAAATATATATCAATTCAATTTATGGTGCCGCCGCTAATAGATTTTTTTGTCTTTATAACATTGATATTGCTCGGACTGTTACAGCAGGTGGTAGAGAGCTTATTACATTCTTAACTAATAAGACTAATAATTATCTTATCGAGAACTGGCATCTTGTAGCTCATAGGATAGTCCCTGATTATTTAAGAGTTGATAAAGTTGCTCCACTGACAAAAGAAGTTGTTTGTTTGATTGATACAGATTCTGGTCATATTTGTATGGATGAAATGTTACAGTCGATTGGTTATAAAATAAAAGACAATAAAGATTTCTTGGAGTTTACACATGAAATCAACGATAAATTTTTTAATCCGTTCTATGATAAAATTCTGAAATTGTTTGCTGATAGATATGGTATTGAACAGATCTTTAAATTCAAACCAGAAAAAATTATTACTAAGAAGCTTGTAGTTGCAATGAAGAAATATGTTGATGAGATTATTGAAAAGAAAGGGCAGAGATTCGATCCTCCCAAACTTGCAATAACAGGTATAGAAATTGTCAGAACAGATACTCCCAAGTTTTGTAGAGAAAGAATTAAAGATGTAGTTAAGATGATTTTTGAAACTGAAGATAAAAATAAAGTTATAGATACTATCAGAGAAATTAAGAAAGATTTTTTTAAATGTTCGCCCGATGAAATAGCAAAACCTAAAGGTGTTAAGGAGTATCAAAAGTATGCAAAATCTATGGAATTTTATGCAGAGAACGGTTTACGATATATCGGCCATCTTCCACCCCAACACAATAGAGCAAGTATTAATTATAACTATATTGTTAATACTTATAATCTTCCATTAAAATATATTGACGATAAAGAAAAAATTAAATTTGTTTACATCCATGATAATAACGAAATCAATCAGGATGTTATAGCAATGATTGGGAAATGGCCTGAAAAATTTAATGAACTATTTACCGTAGATTATGAAGCGCAATGGTCTATTACATTTGAAGAAGTTATTGGTAGATTTTTCCACGCATTAAATTGGGGTAAAATTAACTTAGAATCAAATTCAATGGAAGATATGTTTAATTAACACTTGACTTCTTAAAAAATATTCGCTATACTATTATCTCCACTTTATCGAAAGGCTTTACTTATGAGTGACGAAGTATATATTCTTTACTGTCCTAATGGTGATACTTACAAGAACAAAAATCTTCAAGCATTTTGTGATGAATACAATACAAAAGTTAGCGAAGATGAAAAGGTTTGTTATGATGGAATGAGAAAAGCTTGTAAGGCAGGTAAGGAATACAAGGGATGGATTATTGAGAAAACTACAGAAGATGCACTAGCCGACATTGATATAAGTTCTAAACCTGAAGTTTTTGGACTCACATCAGAAGAAAAGATTCTTAAACTCTCGGAAGAAAATAGTCGGCTTAAATCTCAAGTAAAAGAAAATATGAGAAGTAGTAGTCTTTTTAAAGAATTAGCTGACATTATAACTAGCCGACAAGCACCAACATATGTACCTGAGCTTTTATACAAAGAACAAACTGGAAAGATAAATGAGAGTGCTGTATTGGTTCTTTCCGATTTGCATAGCGATCTTCTTATAAAATCAGAACGAGTTAATGATTGTGAAGAATATAATTTTAATTCTTTTTGTCGTAGAGCAGAAAAACTCGTAGAAACTACAATTAAACATCTAACACAGAATCTTAAAGGATATTCATTTGAAACTTTGTATATCTTTTCCCTAGGTGACAATATTCAAGGGCTGATTCATAACTCACAGCAACATACGGAATGGGCAAATTGTTTGAAATCTTCTGTTGCATGTGGAACTGTTATTTCTAAAATGATTCTTGATCTGTCTCAATATTTTAAAAAGATTGTATATATCGGACTTAGTGGTAATCATCCAAGACTTGATATTGGTAAAAAAGATTATCGTGGAGCGCATCTAAACTTTGATTGGTTGGTTAATGCAGAAGCTAAGAAACAGTGTAAAGCTCTTGTAGATACTGGTAGAGTTGAATTTGCTATACCTGATTCTTGGTCTACAGTTGTTAATATCTTTAAATATAATTTTCATTTGTCACATGGAGATACGTTAACTGGTTGTAGTCTTGGTATTCCGTTCTATGCTTTACAAAGACGTTCGTATAGACTTGCGGCTCTCGGTGCAGTAAATGGGGTTGTTCCTCATTATCAAATCATTGGACATTATCACAATCAGAGTTCTATGAAACAAACTGTGGGTGAGCTTATTGTCAATGGTGCTTTCCCTGCTACAGACGAGTTTGCTTATCATGGTCTTTCACTATTTAATGAACCTTCACAACTTCTATTCGGTGTACATCCTAATCACGGAAAAACTTGGGAAATGCCAATACTTCTTAGAGAGAAGGATTGGAGAGAGTTTGAGAAAAAACGTTCACGATATAATAAAGATCTTTTCTAAAAGGAGATTCTATGCCAAAGATAATTTTCACTCAGGAATTTGATGCGGTTGAGGAGCAGTCTGAATTTCTTATTGCTTCTCAAGCTCCAGAAATGGCATGTGCTATCGATGATATTCTTCAGATGCTTCGGAGATATGACAAGTACGGACACACCTTCAATTCTATCGAAGAAGCAATTGAGAAGATCAGAGAAGAAGCATGTGATATTGTATCCTCACATAATGTTGTATTGGAGTAAATATGAAAACTAAAAAGATATCAAAATTAGTCGGATTTACTGCTATTAATAGTGACTACGAGTTTATTTTACTTGCGGCAATGAGATATGCTATTGGGCGCAGATCGTATGCTGTTGGGTTGGTTGCATCTTACATTAAGAGTATGTGGGATCATATTTCAGACAATTGCAAGAAACTTCTACAGAGAGACCTTGAATACGAAATCTCACAAGCTGACCGAGGACTCGAATTCAAAATATTTACATACGATCCTCTCGGAGATAAATGTGATCGGGAAACTTGGATAACTTTAAATACTTGGATGATTAAGAAACTTGACAATAGAAAGGATTTAAAATGAATATTCACGATATGATAATGAAAGACAAAGGATCAGAGAAAGCAGGAACTCTTAATATTCCTATGAGTGATATGTTGCGATCTGAGGATGAAGATATAAGAGATCAGGATAAGTTTTTGTCAAGTGGTATTATTTCTTTTAATATTCTTGCAACAGGAACAGTCAACAAATCAATTATTATAGGTGGGCAACTTTTAATCTCGTCTCCATCGAAGTTTGGGAAAAGCCTAGTTTGTCTTGCCCACTGTAAAGATGCTCAGAAGAAAGGCATGGAAGTAGTTTACATTAATACTGAAGGTCGTGGTGCATTTAATTTTGCTACAGCTAAAGCTTTTGGAATTAATACAGATCCTAAAAAGTTTAGCGTACTTGAAACAGATTCTATTGAGTCATGTGAAACAATAGTTATGAAATTAGTTGAAGGAAAAACCAGAGAGCAACGTAAGAATATTTTCTTGATTATAGATTCTTTCTCTGCGCTTATATCAACTACACAGACAGTTAAGATTATTGATGGAAATACTCTTAAAGTTGATATGTCTGATAGTAAGATTAGAAATAAACTTAGCTCTGTGCTTAATGCCTCTGGAATGACTCGGTTGATTATTGTCCATGCGTATGCTAATACTTCTGGTCGTGGAGATCCTTTGGCTATCGGTGGTGCATCAAAGATATATTTCTTATCTGATTCATGTGTTCTTTTTTCTGGAAGGTCTAAAGAGAAAGACGCTGATGATAAAGTTACTGCCAGAATCATAACAGGAAGAACCCACAAGTCAAGATATTGTGTTGAAGATTCTAAGCTTGAAGTACAGATTACTAAAAAAGGATTGAATAGTTTTTATGGTCTTCTTCCTGATGCTCTTGAGGGTGGATTCGTTCTCAAAGATAAAGGAAAATGTTATAGGGAATGCTTAACAGATGATGTTCCTGTAAAAGAAGAAGAAATTTACAATAAAGAATTTTGGACTCCAGTATTTCAGAAGGCAGAGTTTAGACAATATCTTGAAAGCAAATACAGACTCGGAAATGATCTTGAGATTGCTAAAACAGATGTTGAAGATATGTTTACGGAAGAGAAGATTACCGATGAACCAGTTGAAATAGAAACATCAAAGAAAGTCAAGAAAGGTAAGAAATCATGAATAAGAAAATTGCCAAGGTTATAAACAGCGCATGTATGAACGAAACATCCGCTTTTAAAAATGATCTCAAACGTCTATGGAATAAAACTCCTAGACCTTTGAGGAATAAATTTAAAAACGATCTCATTGAAGCAAGTAACACAACCAAGGAAGAGATTAATGTTGAACAATCCGCTTAAGATATATTTGGCAGGTTTCATAGAATTTCAAAATGATGGTAAAGAATTGGTTCCTGAATGTATGGAATGGAGAAAATACATTCGGGAATTCTATCAAAAGTTCCATACGTCATCTGGAGAAATTTTAGATTATGGCATTGAATTTTTTGATCCATTAATAGGAGAAAGTCCCTCTGAAAAACTATCAGATGCTTTAATTTTCTCCAAGGATTATTTGTCTATTAAGAACTGTGATATGCTTATTTGTAATTTTGATACATTCCATAATTTAAGACCTGCTATTGGTACGACATTGGAGTGTGGAATTGCTTATGAGATGAAGAAACAAATCATAGTCATTTCCAGTGATCCAAGATATATTAATCATCCTTTTATTCAGCGTATGGCATGTTCAATTTTTCCAGATGTAGAATCACTTTGCAAATCTAAAATACTTAATATTTTCTTCAAGTCAATTAATACTGCACTTTATTAAGGAGATTTTATGATTGCAAAAAATAAAAAACTTAAAAGATTAGAAGGTGAAGAAATACTTTATGGTTTTTGTGGGTGGTTAACTACAAGAGATAAGAGAACTGTTATGTCTTCTGGAGATGATTGTGGTTGTATTGCTGACCTCATTAAAGAATTTTCTGAGGTTAATAAACTGTCAGAATGCCGAGATGGATGGAATAAGATTTTAATTCATCCAAAAAAATAAAATACCGCTTGACTTTTAAAAAAATATCCGCTATACTATTATCAACAAGGAAATCCAATGCCCTACATTTCAGATGAAGATCGTATTCAGTTCGATGTTGTTTTAGATAGACTTCCAGAAATCAAAACAAAAGGCGAACTCGAATATATATTGTTTAGAACATTAAAGATTTATATGGACGATAGGAAGTATAAGTACGGTGAATTACATGATGCAGTGTATGCTTGTGCTCATGTTTCTGATGAGTTCCGTAGAAGGTATTTAGACAAAAGAGAAGATGAAGCGATTCAATGCAATGGGGATATTTAATCGATGAATCCTATAAAGTTTGAGCGTATTATTATTAAGCTGTTATTTGTAAATGATAAAGTTAGAAATAAAGTTCTTCCGTTCCTTAAGGAGTCTTTGTTTGATAATGAAGGTCATAAAAGTTTAATTAAAAAGGTTTTAGAATTTTATGAAAAACATACAAAGTTTCCTACGATATCAGATATTAAATTAAAAATAGAAGGTGATATATTTACTGTATTTAAAGAAATTATAGAACAGGATATTTCAGATTATACAGAGGAAGAACTATTCGAGGGCATCCAACAATTTTTTAAAGAGAAGCTTGTTAAAAATGTTAATGTTGAAATTATGGACAAGCTAGTAGATGGTAAAGTTGACGAATGCTTTCCACATGTTGACGAACTCCGAGAAGCTCTTTCATTTTCATTCGATACAAGCATAGGAGTTGACGTATTAGAAGATTCCAAAAAATTCTATGATCATTTACATTCAACCGAAAAGTTTGTTGCTACAGGAATACCGACATTAGATTATTTTTTGCAAGGTGGATTATACGAGAAAACATTGTCTCTTCTCATGGCAAATTCTAATATGGGTAAATCTCTTGTCATGGGATCTCTCGCAACAAATATGCTTCTGTGCAATAAAAAAGTTCTAATAGTATCATTGGAGATGTCTGAGTTTAAATATGATAGGCGCATACTTGGAAATTTGTTCGATGTTGAAGTTAATAGTTTGAAGAATATTTCCGAGAAAGATCTTATGGAAATGTTCGAGCAAAAAAGAGGAATGATCAACAGTAAAATGATTATCAAAGAATTCCCGACAAAATCCATCAATGCGAATAATATTAGAAATCTTTTGACGAACTTAGAGTTGAAAAAGAGTTTTGTACCTGATGTAATTTTTGTGGACTATCTCGAAATAATGAAAGCCAATAATACAAATAAGAACGGCAATTCATTCGAGGAAATTAAAAAAATATCAGAAGACTTACGAGGATTGGCATGTGAGAAAGCAGTTCCTATCTTCTCAGGTACTCAGACAAATAGACAAGCATTAGGATCTCCAGAACTCGGTGTTGAAGATATGTCACAGTCAATCGGCCCGTTGTTTACAGCAGATACACTTTTAGGTCTCACACAGCCAGAAGAGTATCAGAAGATTAGTAAATTCCTTCTACATATTCTTAAACATAGAGATGGTGAGAAGAATAAGAAAATAACATTAGATGTTAACTATCCCAAGATGCGCATATCAGAGGATGTTGAAGCAAATAAAAAGCTTAGAGAACCTCCTGTAAGTAAAACAGATTCCGCTATTGGTATGGTTGGTAGAGCTTTGTCTCAAGATATAGAAACAAAAAAAGCTAACAATTTTGAATGGGACTAATAATGGAACAGCTTCTCCCAATTGATTTCTTTACATCTAAATATCAGCAAATGATGGATGGTGTAAATTATCAAAAAATTGTGAAATATAATAATGAATTAAGAGACGGGTATATTCCAGATGTTATTAAATCAATACAACATTCAATTGAGTCAACATCAGATCATACCTTATTAAAAGATTGGAACCCAGTACAGAACGAAGTAAATGTGATAGATTATATGTCTTTTGAAAACATAATAGACAGACTCATAGATCCATCTGTTAAATTTATTCCTGAAATTATACTGTAAGGAGATACAATGGTTTACAATAATGAGAGATTGCTTTGTGATGGGATTGATCAGAAAAAATTCTTTAAGTCTCTACGGTTGAAAGGATATACTGAAGATATTCTCACAATGTTATTTACCGAAGATAACTTCCAGACAACAGATATTTGTGATTTTAATAGTGCGATTAGAAATATAAACAAGATTGATAAAATTCCTATATTCGATATGCTTGTTTATCTTGAGAAGCATTTTGCAGAACCAAAAAAAGTTTTGAGTATACTTGACGATAGAACGACTTCAATGTTGAGAGTAGAAGCAGAGAAATCGTTTAATATTAAAATTCCTTCTTGTAGTCTATCGGAGTTTTTTTAGTGGACAGAGTAGATATTTTAAACATCATTTATAATTTCTTGAATATGCTATCGGGTCTTAATGTAAGATTCTTTGAACAACCAGTTGACTTATACAATAGACGAGGAGTTCAATCTTTTATAAATAAAGCAAAGATAGTAGCAAGAGATATAAATAGTAGTAAATATTCTACAGATCAATTCATAAAATTCTTGTTTTTAACTGCGCTACTAGAAGGAAAAGCAGGAATTTATACATTTCAACCAAAGGAGGTCATTAGAATTAGACGTATTACAGAACGGTTTGCAAAGAAAGATGAAAACATTATTAACTCCATATGTCAAAAGTATGGAATGCCCGAAGAGGGTTTGATGGAGGTGAGAGATAACGGAGAGACTATACTTTATAAACTTTTAAAGACAAAGCACATTTCGATGGCATACGCTTTAAAAAATTATAAAAAGGTCTTGACAATTGCAGAAAAAAACGCTATACTATTTAACACAGAATACAGTATATTTCATAAAACATTCAAACAATTCATTCAATTCATTCAAGGAGAAGCGTATGCAAAAATTTAAATTCGATTGGTCAGATTCAAAGAAGAAGATGGCAGAACCTGTTTCAACCACTGGATTCAAAAAAGATGAGAGAATTTACTCACCTGAATTCAGCAAGCAAGGTACTGTTAACGTCCTTATGCGGTTCCTTCCTCCAATGAGAGATGCACAAGGTAAGCTCTGTGATGCCGATTTCCCCTTTGTCGGCCCTGTTTACTACCACAACATTTCAGAGCATAAGAAGTGGCTGAACGTTACATGTCCTACTTCGGTTGGTCTTCCCTGTCCTATTTGTGAATTCAACAAAGAAAATTGGGATGATTACAATGGTCTTCAACGTAAACGATCTCGTAAGATGAATTATTTTTCAAACATCCTTATTATTAAAGATCATTTGCATCCTGAAAACGAAGGCAAAGTTTTTATCTTTCGTTATGGTAAAAAGATATATGAGAAGATGATGGAGAAAGCAAATCCTCCTGCCGATTCTCTTGTATCTCAAGCAGATTATTGGGATTATTATCAGGGTACAAACTTCAAGCTCATCATCAAGAAGATCAAACTTCCTGAAGATACTTATGCTCAGAACAATTATGATTCCTGTTGCTTTGAAGATTCATTGTCTCCAATTGCAAAGACGGATGAAGAGATCGAAGCTGTTATGAATAAATGCTTCCCTCTTAAACCGTTTAATGCAGAATCATCATTTGAATCATATGAAACTCTGACTAAGAAATTTTCAAAGTTCATATCGACTTCATCTGCATCTTCTGAAAAGCGTCAAGCTACTGCTGAAGATGCTCCAGACGATGATATCACTCCAGATGCTACTGAAGTAGTTTCGTCAGAAGATTCGGATGATATTTTCAACAAGATCAAAGATGAAGACTAATAGTTTCAGACTCTATTATAACAGGAGAGGCTTTAAGACCTCTCCTGTTAGTAAAGGAAATAAAATGAAAGATTTAGTTGTTGGGAAAGTGGAATGCTTATCTAATAGTCTTGGAGATAAACCAAGATCGTATATTAGAAAACAAGATGATTTTTTAGAATGGATAGAAGGTTATAAAAAGAATCTCCAAGAAAAATTAGAAAAAGCAATCAAAGATAATAAAAGTAATCTTGCGTTGCTACTAACAGGAAAAATAGTTACTTGTAATGACATAGAACTTGCATATCTTAAATTGAAATAATTATGATTAAATATATTCAATATGATATTTTTAAGGGTGGGGATGATGTCATTGTTCATGGTTGTAACTGTCTATGTAATTTTGGCGCAGGGATAGCTCTTCAAGTTTTTAAAATATATCCAGAAGCTTATTATGTTGACAAGAAAACAAAATATAAAGATGCTAGTAAGCTCGGAACATTTACATCTTGGACAGGACATAATATTTATGATTATTCAAGAGATATTACAATAGTTAATGCGTATACACAATTTTATCCTAATATAGCATCCAAACCATTTGATTATAACGCATTTGAGACTGTACTTCCAAAAATTAAAGATTCTTTTCATAATAAAACAATTGCATTTCCTAAAATCGGATGTGGTCTCGCAGGTGGTGATTGGAATATTGTTTCTAAAATGATTGAAGATTGTTTTAAAGAAAAAGAAATAAAAGTCTACTTATGGAAATAAATATCTTTGCAATGGATAATGTTATTCGCTCCGTTCTATCAGCAAAGTTTGAACGCTATAGGATGCTCGGAGATAAATATAATTTTCGTTGTAATGTCTGTGGGGATTCCAAAAAGAACAAGACAAAGAAGCGTGGATACATTTTAAAGAATCGTAACCCTTGGGTATTTTACTGTCAGAATTGTCAAGCTTCTATGTCTGTTACTAGATGGTTAAAATCTTATTTCCCCGAATACTGGAAAGAATATCTCACGTTAAGTTGCCGATCAAATACAACAGAAAAACCACAACATCCTGCCATGCCAGAAGTTATTTATAATGA
>Ga0315274_10003740_pt1 | contig 22606 bp, 27 predicted proteins | sample YL17G02_20_MG_FD_203700 | JGI IMG/M metagenome (GOLD analysis project Ga0315274, IMG submission 203700) | Sediment microbial communities from Yellowstone Lake, YNP, Wyoming, USA - YL17G02_20 | ecosystem: Environmental > Aquatic > Freshwater > Lake > Sediment | place: USA: Wyoming | collected...
TTTTAACGTTAGAGTAAAAAGAATATAGATGATGGCCTATGCCACTAAGGTTAGTGGAGGAAGCTATCCACATTACATAGTTCAACGAGGTAACAATAAAGAAAAAGTTTTCTTGATATCCAAAAGAATCATTCGAAACTTGCCCTCGGCTAAAGTAAGGAGTGTCTTTTTCTTGGCCAATTTCCTTGAAAATAGAGATAATCGTCGCATCATTGGACCACGCTCCAGATAACTCTGAAATGATTTTGAGCCTTTTTGTCCGTTGACAAGGAAAATTGGTTTGTTATAATGATTATATGAGTTATATCAATTGATATAAGGAGAGAAGGAAGATGTACAAAACAATTTCTGCGCTCAAAGTTAGGCAAAATCTTGGACAAATAATGAATGAAGTATCACTTAGAGGGGATGACTACATTATTGAGCGCGCTGGAAAACCTCTGGTAGCGATGATCCCTATAGAAAAATATCAATCTATGCAGGAAGAGGTAGACAAGTTTTTTGAAAGCCTGGACCAACTGAGGACCAGTGTCAAAAAGGAAGATCAAAATGCCATGAACGGCCTCATTGACGAAGCAGTGCGATCTTATAGAAAGGCAAAAACCGAAACAAGAAGATGACATTGAGAGTTGTTTTGGATGCCAACATATTTGTCAGCGCTGTGCTAAAGCCTCAATCTGATCTCGCAAACATATTTGAGCTGGTAAAAGAAGACAAGATTAAGCTTATTTTATCAGGCGATATCCTCTCTGAAATCAAAGCAGTGCTTCTATATCCCAAAATTAGAAAAAGGCACCGACGGACGTCAAAAGAGATTGACACTTTTATCAAAAGAACAGCCCGTATTAGTATAATCGCCACAGGAAGGGTGAGAGTTGAAGAGATCAAGGATGATCCAGAGGACAATAAATACCTTTCAGCCGCTTTAGAAATGAAAGCAGATTTTATCATTTCTGGTGACCACCATCTCAAGAATTTAAAGATCTTTCGGGGTATCAGAATCTTAGATCCCTCCACCTTTTTAAAACTAATGGCAAGAGCCTCCAAAAGATAAAGAACTATCAAGAGCATGCCTAAACAACGAATGTCTAAAAAGGTTTCGCAACTAAAGGCTGAACCTCTTATATATCTTTTCTTTTGGAAAAACCGGAACAAATAGGGTTGGGTAAGTAAGGGGAAGGGACTCATCCTTTCCAATTACCAAATGCCCCTCTTCTTTTAAACTGGTGGCGATCTTTTTTAACACATTCACCTGACTTTCTTTGGAGAAGTAGGTGAAGGCTAAATTTCTACAAAATATCATATCCATCCCGAAAAATGGTCCTTCATGGATAATGTCGTGCCTTCTAAACTCGACACTCTCACGAATGCCCTGGTCAAGAACATAAAACCCATTATCCATCTTGAAGTAACTTCCAAGGATATCCTGAGGAACCTCTTTGAGACTGCTTTTCTTATATCTCCCATCTTTCGCCCTTGCGAGGAGATTCTCATTGATATCCGTGGCCAAGATGGAGAGAGGAATTCGCAGACAAATCTTTTCAAATTTTTCTTTCCATACCAGCGAAAGGGTGTAAGGTTCCTCCCCACTGGCACAGCCGATCGACCAGACCTTGAAATCGGCCTTACCCTTTTTCTTAATGATCAATGGAATGAGGGAGGTTTCGACGGTGTTGAGCACCTCCCGATCTCTGAAAAACCTTGAAATGGTCACCGTGAGGATTCTGGACAGACGAGTTTGTTCTGCAGGGTCTTTTCTAATTCTTAACAGATATTCTTCGAAACTGGGGACGCCGATCTGGGCTATCCGATGTTCGATTCTCCATTTGATTCCTCTCCTTTTGAAAGGGCGCCATTGCAAGCCAAATAGCGGAGCCGCCTCTCCGAGAAATTCGTTAAAGTGCATGGGCCTTTTCGAAGTCTAACAGTTGCTTCTTCACTTTCAGCCCATGACCAAAACCCCCCAGACCACCATTGCTCTCAATCACTCTATGGCAAGGAATAATCAATGGCAGGGAGTTGCAACCATTGGCATTCCCCACTGCCCGAAAGGCATTCGGGTGACCAATAGCCTGTGCAATTTCCTTATAAGATCGCGTCTGGCCATACGGGATCCTTGCCAATTCTGACCACACTCTCTTCTCGAAAGGAGTCCCTTTAAAATCCAACGGACAATCAAAACGCTTGAGTTTACCCTTCAGGTATTTTTTGAGTTGTGATAAAACCCCTTCATTCTTCCGATCGTCCCTGATGATCTCCCCAGGAAAACTTCTTCTTAACTCTTTCAGAAAGGCTTTCTCTGAGGTCAGGAAATCCACCATGCAGACCCCTCTTTCCGTGGATGCAACGAATACCTTTTTTAACAATGGTGATTTAAAAGAAGAATAGTAAACTGTTTCCATATTTCGCTCCTAAAAAAGAAAACTCCCCTCCCTTGACGGGAGGGGATTCACCCTGTTAGATAGAAAATTTTTGACTATCAAGGCCAAATAGAGCATCTTATCTAACAGGGTAAAGGGGAGGGTATTTTGCAAAACTTCGTTGTTCCAAAACCTCAAAATTTTAAAACCATTTCTTGTTAAGTAATTATCCCGCTCAGCATCTTTTTCTCTTTCTAAAGCATGTTGGCCTCCATCTATTTCTATTATGATGCATTTTTCAAAACATATAAAATCAACTATATACTAATAAGGCCGTAATTGTATAGACATCAAACTCTTCTTCTATACCACTGGATTCCGGCTGGAGTTTATCCCGCACTTGATGCGGGGCCGGAATGACGAAAAGGGACGATGCCTCAAATTCGTCTCTCCGGCGAAAGCCGGAGTCCAGCCCAAGGTTTTCAAACGGGCAAGCCTTCAATTCGAGGATGTCTATCCTATTATGGACTCCTCAGTAACTGTCTATCGGTTGTTGCCTTCTAAATTTCAGTCCAGATAACCCTTTTCTTCGTAATTGTCTCCATAATAAATTTTCTGCATCTGTAGAACTCTTTCTGAGAGTTCTTGATAATGTAGTTATTTTATTCTTCACTTCCTTATCCTTAGCCACCCCCACCCCCACCCTCGCCCTCCCCCATCGCAGGGGGAGGGAAAGTTTTGTTCCCCCGTCAAGATGGAAAAAGGCTTTTAAACTATATTTTCATTTGAGAGAACTATTTTTTATCCAATATTGTGCTGCTCTGATCAAACCCATCGGCCCCGTCATCATCGTATTTCCACCCGGAGCGGCGTAGATAAATTTAAATGAGGTATCCTTGAAAAGATCACGGTTCGGACCGGTGACGAATAGGGATACCTCCCCTTTGTAAGGTCTCAGTGTGATGACTCCATGGCCATTCCCCTCAAAAACTTCTTTATTACTCAACTCACCTCGAACGAAAAACCTCAAATCATGCTCAAGTCTCTTCGAAGTCAGTTCATGGGTGTGATGTTCATAAAGCCCCTCCATCTTCCCCTCGATCAATAGGGCCGCGACCGTGTGTCCGTTGCCCACATTGACGATCAGAGAAGGTCCGGTGACCTCATCGACACAACCCAAGATCGCAGAGATAGAAGTATCCATCAAGAGGAGGGGTGCTGAGGAAGTCCTTTTCACAGCCTTCAGGGCTGATCTCATCCGAAGGTAATAGGCCGGAACCGTATCTTCAGAGAAACGGAAGGCCTCAGGTCTATTATCTTTTCGAAGCATCGCCTCCATATTTTCAAACCGAAAGGCCCGGTCTGAAACCCCTTTGGGTGATACACCGTGATCCTGGACCGCAATGGCAATCACGTCAACATTGAGATCCTCTCCGAATTGTGACAGGAATTTTTGCAGGAGGACGAGATCGACCTCTCGGATCTCTAATTCCTGAAAAGGGTCGGATTCAGGTCTCTTTCCGACTTCAATCCCCATCGACCTGACCTCATCCAGGTCGTTTCGAATGGAGGTGGCAGCAGACTCCTCCATGATCACACGAAATCCTTTTTGAATGTGACGAAGGATGGCCCGACCAAGTGATCCACCTCCGATGGTATCGCCATGGATATAGACATTTCCTTTGATGGTCTTTAACTTCTCTGCAAAATTTTTGGATGGAGTGGGGAGGACGAGGCTCGTACAATTCTCGATCTTTTTTTCCGAGTCGAAAAGTAAAATGTCTTGAGTACCAGCCCCAATATCAATGGCAAGAATCTTCATTTCGCTTAGGCTTAAGAGGGTGGGAAGTAGAAGGTAGTGGGTCGTAAAACATCTTGGGAATTATCGACTTTCTACTCTCCACCCTCCACTATCTCCTTTTCCCTATCCTTTGATGACTCCCATGGGTACAAGTTTCACCACTTTGTGACTGATGCCGACATGATCGACGACATTCACCACATCGGTCACATCTTTATAGGCATCCGACATCTCCTCCACAATCGTCCCCTGGCTTGCTCCTTTTACAATGATCCCTTTATCCTCCAACTCTCTCGCAATTGCCCTTCCTTTTGCCACCTTGATCGCTTGATGGCGGCTCATCACCCGACCTGCTCCATGGCAGGTGCTTCCAAACGTCTCCTCCATTGCCTTTATCGTTCCCACCAAAACGTAAGAGCATCTGCCCATATCACCAGGGATGAGGACGGGCTGGCCGATCGATTGGTAATCCAATGGAATATCGGGATGATTGGGAGGGAAGGCCCTCGTTGCCCCTTTCCTGTGGACACAGAGTTTCTTTTTTTCTCCATTCACCGTATGGTTTTCAATCTTTGCGATGTTGTGGCAGACATCATAGACCAAATCTAACTTTAAATCTCTCGGACCCTTCTGAAAAACTTGTTCAAATGTCTCCCTTACCCAATGGGTGATCATCTGCCGGTTGGTGAAGGCAAAGTTGGCTGCACAGGCCATCGCTTCCAGATATTGTTTCCCCTCCACTGAAGGAACAGGAGCGCAACAAAGTTGGGGATCCGGAAGTTCGATATGATATTTTCTGGCCGCATCCATCATCACACGGATGTAATCATCACACACCTGGTGCCCCAAACCCCTCGAACCCGTATGAACGATGATGGTCACCTGATCCTTCGAGAGCCCCAATGCCTGAGCGACGGCTTCATCAAAAACCTCGGCCACATATCCAACCTCGACAAAGTGGTTTCCGGAGCCGAGTGTTCCCAACTGGGCCCTTCCCCTTTCCATCGCCTTTTCAGAGACACGGTCTGGGTTGGCTCCCTCGATACAACCCTGTTCCTCAATGTGGTCGAGATCTTCTGCTGTGCCGAAACCTTTTTCTACTGACCACCTGGCCCCCTTTTTAAGAACCCGCCTCTCCTCCTCCCGATTCAGCTTGAGGTCTTTTCGGTGCGACCCCACACCAGAAGGAATGTTGGCAAAGAGCGCTTCCACTAACTCCCTCATTCTTCCCCGAATGTCTGTGCGGCTCAACCCTGAGCGCATCAAACGGACACCACAGTTGATATCATAACCTACCCCTCCCGGTGAGACGACCCCTTCCTCCATGTCGAAGGCCGCCACACCTCCAATGGGAAAACCATAACCCCAATGGATATCCGGCATGGCCAAGGAATGGCCCACAATGCCCGGCAACCATGCGACATTGGCGACCTGGACAAGGCTCTGGTCCTTCCGGATATCATTGAACAAGTGTTCATCGGCATAGACGATTCCATCGGTCCTCATCTTCCCTTCTCGAGGGATTCTCCACCGGTAATCATCGATCTTCTGAACTTTAATTTTTTCTTCTGCCATAATTGGCTGCTCCTATTTTTTCACTGTTATTTTTTTATCCCACAAACATCAGCCATGAGCGAGGGCCCCCCTCACCCCACCCCTCTCCCCTATGGGGAGAGGGGAATTTAACTAAAGGGGGTAATGGAGGATTTTAATCAGAGATCAAGAATGATTTGGGCCCTCCAGCGTCCATTCTCTTTTCGAACCTCGATCTGGTGATAGGTCACAGCCTTCACCCCTGTCTTGATCACGTGAACGTCCTCCTGAAATGGCTCCCCCTTTACCATCGCCCTCAATCCATCCTCTCCAACAGACTCCACTTTAAAACCCTTAAAAAGGAGTTTCTCAACGTCATGAAGGTATAGAAGTTCAGATAGCCAATCAACCATCAGGCGCTCCAAACTCTCCCCCCCGATCTCAATCCGTCTCTCGATCCGGCGCCTCACCTTCCTCAAGTCAGTGATAAGGTGGAAGAAAGCCTCCCCTGCATTCTCGAAAAGCGCCTTGAGATCCTCACCATAAACGATGAAGCCAATATCTGCCGTATGATCTAAGACTTCAAAACGCTTCATTTCTGACCTTCTGATCCCTCACCCTTTTTCTTACCTTTGATGATATTGACCGCCTTCTCCATCAGGTCCGGAATTTTCCCGAAGAAAGATTCTATCATTGCTGGCATTCTCCGGAGATTGATGATCGATACTTCTCCCTCTTTCACAACAAGAAAAGCAATGGGTTCAACACAGATCCCTCCCCCTCCTGCACCTCCACTTCCACCAGAGGTCTTGATCTGTTCTGTTCCAGCACCTGCACCAATGCCTAAGGAGATCTTGGAGACAGGAAGAACCGTAAATTCTCCGGCCTTGATCCCTTCTCCGACAATGGTCTCCGTCTTGGCTACCGCCTTAAAACCCTCTAAAAGTGTTTTGATTAAGTCTGTTGCTTCCATTGTGATTCACCTCCTCGTTAGGATCTCTTTCCCCTCCTTTCCTGGAGAAAGAGGAAGACCCACCTTTTTAAATGTTGGAAAAAAGACTTCAGAGGGAGGATAGCTTCCCCCGAGCACCGATTCTCCCCTAAAAAATTGATGGTCACATTAATCTTTCGACAGGCTTTTCCTGTCTGAATGGCGCTCATCCACCCGTAGAGTAATCCATTGACCATGGGGTCCGAAAAAGAAAAAGTTCCTTCCACCTTTTTAAGCTTCCATTTTGAAAGGAAGGAAAAACCCTCCTTCAAATAAACCCATCGTATCGGAAAATGGGTTTTTTTCTTTTTGAAGCCGAAGGAAATGGAAAATCCGAGAATTTTCGTCAAGACTTTTCCTTTCTTCCACCCAAAGGAGAAAAACCCGTTCCATTGGAGTGAAATCGATCCTTTCTGAGTATCCCATGAGAATGAAACGGGAATCATCTCACCCTCTTGCTCTCCACTTTTTGAAGAAACCGTTCTTTCGACACGAGAATACGTTCGTGTTCACCTTCCGCCACCTTCTCCCTTTCATCATAGGCATCGACAAAGAAGAGAAGCCGATTCTTATTAACCTCTTTAAGAAGGGCATGGGCCGTGACTTTCATGCCGAGAGGTGTTGCGGAGAGGTGCTTGATCTTCACCTGTGTTCCAAGGCTCAATTGATCAGACGGAACAAACTTCTGGATGGCTTCGATGGCCGCTTCCTCCAGAAGTTGAATCAGCCTGGGGGTGGAAAGGACGTCCACACCGATGCTCCCCAATTTGCTGACCAGATCTTCTTCCCTGACGATCATCTCAGATTTTCCAACCAGTCCAGGCACCATTTTGTTCGACCTCACTCTTTGTCCTGTAAAACCAAATGCCAAAGTTCGTCCAACTTTGATTTTAGATAGAGCGTCATGAATATTTGCGCATCCAAAAAAAATTATACTCTTTAATTGTCATTCCGGGCTTGACTAAGCCTGCCCCGTACTTGATACGGGGGAATCCAGTATTTGAATTTCGGTCTTAGAATTTCTGGATTCCCGCTTTCGCGGGAATGACAACACATGCGCAATTTATTATGTCGTTATGTATAGATTCCTATTCCTCCCTGTTTAAATCTGAGAATTTTTTTCTACCATTTTCAATTTAGCCCCCTCACCCTCCCTCTCCCCTGTGGGGAGAGGGGAGGGTGAGGGGAAATTTCAAATATTTTTGGCTACAGTTTGACATCCATTTAACATTTGGGCCCGCCCTGGCGGGATTCAAATTTGGATTTCAGAATTCTTGTAAAATTTCTTTGTCGTAAATCCTCTCCAATCTCTCTTTATGGGTTGATTCTTCTTGGGCGAGGATCAACAGCAATTTTTTCAACGTTGGCTCTTTGACAAGCTGTGCCGTGGAATGATAAAGATGCTGGGACTTCTCCTCATTCTTGATGGCCATGCGAAGCAAATCGGCATAACTCATATCAGAACTATACGGGACATCCTCCATCAGTTCACTTAATCCCAACCCTTTGGTTTCTTCCAATCTCATCTGATCAATCTTTTTCAAGTCAAACCCTTCAAGCTTTTTCTTATGCCCTTCCTCCTCCTTGGTCAATTCTTCAAAGGTTTCTTTCACCCCGGGGTTTGATCGATCTGCGGCCATTCGATAAAAAGCCGCGGCATCGGCCTCTTCCCTAATAGCAAACCTCAAGATCTCATCCAGGCTGTCCAGTCTCATCTTCCTCCTCCTTCCCAAAACTCTTTCTCACCTCCGAAATGACCCTTTCTGCCTTTTCGCTAAACTTCTCGGGAACCAGAACGGCTCCCCACCCTTTCTGGGGAATGTAAAGTCCGTCGTATGCCGTATCGAGAAAGGATTTTATCAGAAACGGAATCTCTGCCTCCTTCAGTGCCTGAGAAACCCGGTCCCCTTCAAATCGATTTTCAACGATCCCCGCCTTCACCCATCGGACCATCATTCACCTCTATTTTTATTATATAACGAATTGAGAATAACCCAAAGAATTAATTTTAGATAGAAAATAATACAACAAATCTCCTCTCCCTTTGGGGGGAGAGGAGAAAGGTGAGGGGGAAAATGATTATGACCACCCTCACCCCAACCCTCTCCCGTCAAGGGAGAGGGAGAAACAATTAAGAATTAAGTTGAAAAATATTAAATAGAGAATATAATGGACCTTGCAGTTGCAAAAAAACGGTCCAAAAGGGAGATGAGTGTGCTGGAAAACCTTTGCAGCGGCACCTTTAGTCTTTTAGCTACCCTGTTTCCCAGCATATTACAAAAGTCACCTCAGGTGACATCGCATGTTACCCATAAAACATTGAAAAACCCGCATTGGAAAGGTTTGGAAGTACACTCATCTCCCTTTTCAATGCAACGTTGAGGTGGAGTCATCACATTCCAATTCGATGGCAGGGAGGAAGCATGACAACAAAAAAGGTAGATGAAAAATCCTTCGGAACCAAAATGAAACAACTTCGCCAAGTAAGAAAGACCTCTTTAGAAAACCTTGCCAATAAAACGGGATACTCTCAACGTTACTTAAAGGAGATTGAGGAGGGAATCGCCATCCCTCCTGTCTCTGCAGTCATCCAGATCGCCAAGGCTCTCTCCATCGACTCCGGTTCTTTCCTCTCTGCTGAAGAGCGGGCAGCTTCCGAAAAAAGAAGGAGGGAAAGCTTTTTCAAGCGGACTCAGGTTTACTCTTATAAAACCCTCACTCCGGATGCAGAGACAAAACATATGAAGGCCTTCCTCGTCACGATCGATCCAAGACAGGATCACAAGATGGTGGAGTACCGGCACGAGGGAGAGGAGTTCCTTTACGTCTTAAAAGGGCATGTGGAGGTGGTGGTGGGCGAAAATCAAAATCTTCTTAAAAAAGGGGAAACGCTTCACTTCGACTCAGGAATCCCGCACAAACTTCGCAATCTCAGCGATGAGGAGGCCAAATTCCTCGTCGTCATCTATACCCCCTAACCCGATTTCGGATTTCGGAATGCGGAATTCGGATTGAAACTCCAATGTTCAGTTTGAAATCCCCCAACCTTCCTAAAAGTCGTTTCTTTTACTCCGCAATCGCCAATCCGCAATCCGCAATTAAATTATTCTCTCCAGTTTCTGGGCACTCCAGCAGAGGAGGCCCTTCGATCTAATTCGTCCAGTCGATTCTCAAAATATCGGATCGTATTATTCACCCGATTCAGATCGGTGCGGACCCCTCGGCTTTCATAATTTTCCTTCAACTTTCTTAACTCCATCAAGTTCCGATTGTAGAAGCGGAACTGGCCGACCCAGTAATCTCTACTGTAACCGCCTGGTCGATCGGGCGATGGTTCACCCTGCAATGGATAAAGCGTCATTTTCCCGTTAATGGAATCCAGAACCACTCTAAACTTGTTGAGGAAGGAGTTTCCCAAAAGACCTTCTTTATCAGAGGGCATGGTGTAAACCAAGGCCTCCACATTCTCCACCTCTGCATTCCCTACCCGCAAGGATTTCAACATCACCAAAGGAGTAAGGATGACATCATTGACGGTGGAGACCGGGATGATGGGGGTAGTGTCATCGATGGTCAGGCCCAACTCCCTTGCCGTTTGTCGGCTGATGAGGGTAAAACTTGCCCCTGAATCAACGATGAAATTCCGGGCCACCTTGTTGTTCAGGATGACTTCTACGAGCAGTATTTCATGTCTTCGTAGAAGATTCACCTCAACCCCCTCGACTCTGGAGGTCTTTACGGTGGAGGGCGGAGAGGGCTTTTCTCTCTTTTCCGAAGAGGGAAGCTCCTTTGGGGTCTTAAGCGTTTCGACCTCTGTCCGATAATTTTCCGGAATGTTGGAAAGATCGTCGGCGAAATGAATCGTCCCTTTCTCATCGACCCACTTATACACTTGTCCAAAACTGGGCGATATGAAGACGAACAAAATGAGAATAAAAAGCAGAATAACCTTCACTCTCTCTCCCGATGCTCAAAAACAGGAACATTCTACCCATTACAGATGAAGATGTCAATTGCCGTTTTCTACTCTTTACGTTATAATATTTCTTATCAAAATATGCCAGAATACCCCCCAGTTCTGCTGGGGGGATGAATGACCTACCCTCTCCCCTGGGGCCTGCCTGCGCGAAGCCGCTTCGGCGAAGGCAGGGGAGAGGGTTAGGGTGAGGGGGAAATGATCTAATCATCACCCCCACCTTAATCCTCCCCCATCCCCGCCATAATTCAGCGGGATCTTCGACAAGGGGGAGGAAAGTTTTTTAGAGAATTAGATGGCCCGCAGCTCTGCTGCGGGGTACTTCACTTTAAATGAAAAGGAGAGAACCATGGGGAAAAATACGCTAGAAAATTTAAAAGAGGCATTTGCAGGTGAATCTCAGGCCAATCGGACATACCTCGCCTTTGCAAAGAAGGCAGAAGAGGAAGGGTACTCCCAGGTCGCCAAACTTTTCAGGGCTGCTGCAGAGGCCGAAACCGTCCATGCCCATAACCATCTTCGGGTCATGAAGGGAATCAAATCCACAAAAGAGAACCTCCAGGCGGCCATCAACGGCGAAACCCACGAATTCAAGGAGATGTACCCAGAAATGATGAACGCAGCAAAAAGCGAAAAGAACGATGATGCGGTTCAGACCTTCCATTATGCCAACGAGGTAGAAAAGATCCACGCCGCTCTCTACTCAAAAGCAGTTGAGAACTTGGGTAAAAATGAAGTATTGGACTATTATGTCTGTCCTTTCTGCGGGAATACGGTGGAAAAGGCCCCGCCTGAGAAGTGCCCGATCTGCGGTGCTCCGGGAAAGAAATTTATGAAAATCGTTTAGTTTCAACTTGACAGTTGCATAACTTTCGCAGGAAGGTGAGCTTCTAAGGCTTTGCAAAGCGGTCATTCATGAGATTTATGGGTAACAAGACGTTTTCAGCTAGGGTGAGTTCTGAAAAGGGCTTGAAACCTCTGGAGCCATACGTTAAAAGGTTACGCTTCAAAGCCTTTTCCGCCCACCTCCCTGCTCTTTATGCGGCGTTTTTAATGCAATGTTAAGGTCAATCCTCCTTCAAATGATGATGGTTGGGGTAATAGGAAGGTGGGGTGATGGGGCAAATTAAGTTTCTCCTCATCTCCCCATCTCCTTATCTCCCTATTTCATCAGTATTTTGAGTATTTCCTCCCTGTAAAAAATGAAAACTTATTCCCTCCATCCCGATTCGATTCGAAAACTCTTTAACAGCATTGCACCCACATATGACTTCCTCAATCATCTTCTGAGTCTGAGAAGGGATTTCTATTGGAGGAAGATGGCTGTCCGAGAGCTCAAAGGGTTTGAAGGCTGGATATTGGATATCGCCACAGGGACAGGAGATGCGGCCATAGAAATTGCTCACCAGAATGGTGATGAGAGAAAGGTCTTCGGATTGGACTTTTCTGAACCCATGATCAGGAGGGCTCACCAAAAACTCTTGAAAAAAGACTTTTCGCAAAGAATTGTCCTAAGCCTCGGGGACGCCCTTTCCCTTCCCTTCCGAAAGAATACTTTCAGCGCCTCGATGATCGCATTTGGTTTAAGAAACATCGTAAAGAAGGAACAGGCTCTCGCCGAGATGGTCCGAGTCATCAAAGAGGGTGGGAAGGTGATTGTTTTAGAGTTCACTTTTCCAAAAACGGAATTAATGAGAAGATTGTATCCAATTTATTTCAAAAGGATCCTTCCCTGGGTAGGTGGCCTCATCTCTGGCGACAGAGGTGCGTATGCCTATCTCCCGGAATCGGTCTACCCTTTTCGATACGCCGAGAATTATGAGGAGATGATGAGGAAGGCAGGGCTGAAAAATGTGAGTTCCCTTCCATTGACCGGTGGCATTGCCTCCATCATCTCAGGAATAAAAAAGCGCCAATGATTCGGCCCTTCACCTTTTCCGATCTCGATCACATTCTCCAAATTGAACTTCAATCTTTTCCCAAATCTCCGTACGATTGGGCCACCTTCATCAGCCTTCATTCCCTTTATCCAAAAACCTTTTGGGTCTATGTCGACAAAGCCAATGACCGAGAGGAAGGCCAAATTTTGGGTTATATTGTCTTCTCTCCGGATGGACACATTATCTCCATTGCCGTCCATCCCCAGTATAGAAGAATAGGCATCGGGAAAGAACTCCTCCAGATGGTGTTTCACACTGCTCGGGATAAAAAGATATGGGCAGAGGTAAGAAAGAACAATCAAGGGGCACAGGCTTTTTATCTTCAGATGGGATTTCAGATCACGGGGGTGGTTCCTAACTTTTACGGAAACGAAGATGCCTTGATCGTTCAGTGGACTCCTTCTGTCCTTGAATCCTCTTGACCCTGTTGCATATCAAGATTCAATCCCCTCTCCCCCGACTACGGGGGAGAGTACAAAGGTGAGGGGGATTTCATGGATTCCACCCTCACCCCAACCCTCTCCCGCCAGCGGGAGAGGGGGATCTACTAATCTTGATCATCTGATCCTCATATCGGGGTTAATCAGTGGGCAATGCTTGTTACAAGGGGATTAGGTGTCCACTTTTAATTTTTAAATGACAATTTGATGCGATAGGGTTGACAGGATAAATCCTCTTTGGTATTGATAAAAGGGTGACTGAGTAAACCCCGTTAGAAGTAGATTACCAAAGGGAACTCTTGGTTAATAATGAAAAATTTCTAACGGGGTAAAGGGAGGATCTATGAGCGGAGTTTTCGGAATCGTTTCGAAAAAAAAATGTGCTGACATCTTGCTATACGGGACCGACTACCATTCCCACATGGGGACAGAATATGGAGGCATGGCCGTTTTAGGAAAGCAATTTTACCGTTCGATTCACGATATCAGTAAGTCTCAATTTAAATCGAAATTTTTCGATGACTATAAACAAATGAAGGGGAATCTGGGCATCGGGGTGATCAGCGACAGGGATCCCCAGCCCCTGATCATTGCATCGAAGTTTGGAACCTTTGCGATTGCTGCAGCAGGTCTAGTTGAAAATAGCGATGAGTTGGCTTCAGAACTTCTCCGGGATGGAGAAACCTTTGGTGAGATGTCAAGCGGCGGAATTAATGCCGTGGAACTGATGGCCAAACTGATCACCCGGGGCCGGACCATCCCTGAGGGGATCGAGGGGGTCTATGACCGAATCAGAGGCTCCGCTTCTATCCTCCTCCTGAAAAGAGAAGGAATTTATGCGGCACGGGATCGGTTAGGACGAACCCCTCTGGTCATCGGAAAAAGGGATGGAGAATATGCCATCGCCACAGAAACCTGTTCCTTCTTAAATTTGGGTTTCCGAATTAAAAAATACCTCACCCCTGGTGAGATCGTCTTGATCCGAAAATCAGGGCTCGAGGAGAAGTCAGTCGGCAAAAGAACGAATCAAATCTGTGCCTTCCTATGGATCTATACCGGTTATCCCGCTTCCAGTTATGAGGGCATCAGTGTCGAGTTGGTCAGGGAGCGGTGCGGAAGGTCTCTGGCGAAGAACGATGATGTGAAGGCAGACCTCGTGGCGGGAGTCCCTGATTCTGGCGTGGGTCATGCGGTTGGGTATGCCATGGAATCGGGTTTTCCCTATCGGAGACCTCTGATTAAATATTCAGCGGGCTATGGCCGCAGTTATACCCCTCCCTCCCAGGAGATTCGAGACCTTGTTGCGACGATGAAGCTCATCCCTGTCAAGGAGGTCATCTGCGGAAATCGGATCATCCTCTGTGAGGATTCTATCGTTAGGGGAACTCAATTGAAAAACTACACGATCAAAAAACTGAGGGACTGCGGAGCTAAGGAAGTCCATGTCCGACCTGCCTGCCCTCCCTTGATGTTTCCATGCCGATTCGCCCTCTCCACTCGTTCCGCCGAAGAACTGGCAGCCCGAAAGGCCATCCGGGCCCTTGAGGGAAGGAATATCGAAGATGTCAGGGAATACATCGATCACCGATCGAAAAAATACCAACAGATGGTGGAGTGGATTCGAAAGGAACTGGAAGTGACCACGTTGAGGTATCAAAAAATCGATGATATGGTTGAGGCGATCGGCCTCCCAAAAGAGAAGCTCTGCCTCTATTGTTGGACCGGAGACTATCAAACCTTGTAAATTCGGATTTCGGAATGCGGATTTCGGAGTTTAATTCCGCACTCCGCATTCTGCATTCCGCAATTGAATCGATCCCCGAACTCTTTTTATCTCGAAAATCGAATAATGTCTCCTGCCTTGATGCCATTGGCAGAGAACCAGCCTTTATTCATCTCCAGGGCATAGAGGACAGGTCTGGGTGGGGCGTGGGTTTGTAAGCTCAGGGGTTTCATATCCGTGATCTTTACGATCCGGCCCTCCTTGTCGATGAAGGCGATACTCAGCGGGATAAGCGTATTTTTCATCCAGAACCCGTGATAGCCCTCCACTTCGAAGATGAACAACATCCCTTCATCCTTCCCCAAATGCTTTCTGCCCATCAAACCATTGCTTGTCTCTTCGGGGGTCTTCGCCACCTCCACCCATATCTCTTTGTCTTTGATGTAAAGAGGGATCTTAAGCAAGTTCTTGGAATGTGCAATGGGAATCCATAATAAAAGTAAGATGAAAATAATCTTCTCAATCCTTCGGTTCAGAGACATTCTTACCCTTTTCATCCCATTCCTTCTTCTCCATCAGATCGACGAGGTTTCGAATTTCATCCTTGATCTTTCCCGTATTCCACTGGATGAACAAAACCCAGAGGGGAAGAAGAAGCCAGATAACCAGCAGGATACCCAAGAAAATAACGATCGCAATGCCGATCCCAAAGGGAAGCTCCCTAAAGATTTGCTCAAGATACCATTCCATCCCCATTCCAGGACCTCCTTTAACCCTCCCCACGGGCCAGAACTAAAAAGGTTTTATAACTCCTGAATCTTACAGACCCAGGGCTGAAATCCTAAATTCCAAATTACAAATCCCGTAACACTTTAGCGCTTTGAAAAAGTCTCCATAAAATCCCTCCCCACCTCCCTTTGCCAAAGGGAGGAGAAATACTTCCCCCTTTGAAAAAGGGGGATTGAGGGGGATTTGAGATACTATGATATCTTGATCAGATCTCTTTCAAAAAACTAAATTGATACCAAATCCCAAATAAATTCCAATCACCAATTTCAAATGATCCCCTCGCCCTTCCCCTCTCCCCTCAGAGACTGTCTCGTAATCAACAAGAAACTATTTCCGTTGAAACACGGGACAGGCGGTCGGGTGACGAAGCTTTAGGGCGGAAACCTTTCATCGCTCAGCTACGGAGATCCAAGCCCATGAAAAGAATCCCATTTCTAAGAAGGCCGATTACCCATAACTCTAAACGACCGCATTCTAAAGCTGAGGAGCTTGACCGCCTGTCCCGCCGGAATCCACCTTTCATCTTGATTACGACACAGCCCCTCGGGGGAGAGGGATGGGGTGAGGGGACTTCTGATTTTACAATCCCTGCCTGCGGCAGGCATCTGCTATCTGCTATCTCTTAACGGGCTTTCTCTCCTCCCAATTGTTTCTTCAGTTTTTCATTCACCTTCAAGATTTGATCCGCATCCGAACCGCTCAGCTCCCAAGAATAGTTATCCTTACCATCTTTCTTCAGCTTAATCTTCACCTCCGGGGAAAGAGGCTGTTCCCTCTCTACCTTCTCTTTTTCCGTCACGATCTTCGGAACCGATGGGGCCTCTCGTTTTTCTTGCGGGCCGACAGGTTTCCCCTTACAGCCCAAAAGGACAAAGGTTACCAAGATAGAGAGTACCAGTATTTTTTTCATTCCACCTCAGCCCCTTGAGCGATGGAAAGGGTCAATCCTCTTTCAAGAACAGGCGGCACCCTTTTATGAAATCTTCCTTGGTGGGGGCGTCTTTCGGGTAGGAATAGGTTCTGAATTGCACCTCTGTTCCCTTTGGGAGATAGCCCCCTTGCGTCAATTTCGCTTGAACCCTTTCGCCAATCTCCTTAGCCATCGTCTTATCGTTAAAACAAAAAATATAGATCATATTGTCTTGAAAGGGAATGATGGTATCGACCGAACGGACCATCTTTTGAATGGCATATATCACTCCTTCCCGAGACTCATGGCTGAGCGCCATCTCTCGTTTGGTCCGTTGGTCCCAGAACTCTATCCGAATGAGGGAAGAAGACATCTTGTCCTTTTCTGCCTCCTCCACCATCGGATTAAGAAGGAGTTTATAGAGGTTGTTCACCCCAAAAAGCGGAAGAGTGAAGACAAAGGAAGCACCACTTCCGGGTTTACTCTCCGCATGGATGGAACCTTGGTGTCCTTCAATAATCTCTTTGGTAATGGCGAGGCCCAGACCGGTTCCCATAACGATCCCTGCTTGTGTTTTCTGTCCTTGAAAAAAACGGTCAAATATTTTAGGCAGGTCTTCCGTCGAAATCCCGATCCCTGTATCGGCTACAACCACCTTCAAATAATCCCGACCTTCTGTGAGCCCCCTCGAATCAATGATGATCTTCCCCCCTGGAGGTGTAAATTTAATCCCGTTGGAGATAAGGTTGATGAAAATCTCCACCAATCGATTGCGATCAATCAAAACCAGCGGCGTTTCCGGATCGAACCGATTTTCAAATATAATCCCCTTCTCTCCCAATTGTTGGGATAATGTCATCGATGCATCCTCGATGACCTCGATCAGAGGCGTTGGTTCAAACTTCAGTTTCAAACCCTTTCCGGATTCGATTCTCGAAAAATCGAGGAGTGTTTCGATCAGGTTCGTCAGCCGTATAATATTCTTGTTTGCAATGCCTAAGTATTCCTTCTGGTCCTCCGTAAGGGTTCCGACATACCCTTCAAGCATAAGAGAAATAAATTCCTTGATGACGGTCAAGGGAGTCCGAAGTTCATGTGAAACGCTGGAGATAAAGGAGGATTTCAACTGGTCGAGCCGTTTGAGTTCTGCATTCGCCCCCTCCAATTCCACCGATTTCTGAGTCAAATCGCTAATAAGATTCCTCTCACGGATAACCCGGTTCAATTTTGCTCTTACCTCGTCGATCGTAAAGGGCTTGGTGATGTAGTCTGTTGCCCCAAAGGTCACGACATCGGTGTAGGTATAAGAGGCCCCGTGTGCGGTCATACAGATGATATAGAGGTCAGGCAATTCAGCTCGGGAGGCCTTCATCAATTCGAACCCATCCATCTCGGGCATCTTGATATCCGTGATCAAAATGCTGAACGGCTTATTCCTCAAAATCTCCAAAGCCTCTTTCCCATTTCTGGCCGTTACCGCCTCGTGGCCAATGTGGGTTATAATCTTGGAAACCATCTCCCGGATCGATTCCTCATCATCAACCACTAAAATTCGTTCCTTCTCCACCATGATGATCTCTCTCTCGATTTCCTTTGCTAATCCCCGTCACCTATTATTTTACAAAAAGGATATTCTTTTTACCGAGCAATTTCAACAAAATTCTTGAACTGTGTCAATGAACTACCCCGCCGCAAGCAGCGGGGTATCAAAAACTTTAAATTCTGTCATTCCGCACTTGATGCGGAATCCAGTCCGGTCTTCTGGATTCCGGCTTCCTCCGGAATGACGGACTCGCCGCAAGCGGCGGGGAATACAACCCGAAGGGATTTAAAAATTAAAAGTGGACACCTAATCCCCTTGTAACAAGCATTGCCCACTGATTAACCCCGATATGAGGATCAGATGATCAAGATTAATAGATCCCCCTCTCCCGCTGGCGGGAGAGGGTTGGGGTGAGGGTGGAATCCATGAAATCCCCCTCACCTTTGTCCTCTCCCCAACGGGGAGAGGATATTAGAAGGTGTCCAGTTTTAATTTTTAGCTAACACAAAATTCTAGGACTGAAAGATAGACTCAGAAAAGGTCACCCGTGAAACCTCCCCGCTATTTACCCCATTAGAAAGCCCCGGCATTTATGCCGGGTATGTTATAAATAGAAAACATCAGCTCCTTATAGAGGCCGGGTCAAAGTCCCACCTTTCTAACGGGGTTTACTTTCCAATTCTTTTTTCCAAGCAAAGAAGAAGTCCCAGAACCGTTCGGAGGTTCCCGGTGGCAGATTGAGAACATGGGTCCCAGGTGGAATGGTCTCCTCAGAAAGTTGAGGATTCATCTCCTTAATCTCTTTGTAAAAAAATCCTACAGCCCTTGCCACATCGATGATGGGGAGAGGTTGGGTCAGTTCAATCGGGACTCTCTCCACCTGTAGAAGATCATAAAACTCGTTCTTCTCTAAATGGAACCCATATTTCTCTGGCTCGGAAAGGATAACCTTCGCTACCGCTATCTTGTAGACGTACCGCTCTGTTTCCATGGGAAGATCAAGGTAGAAATAGTCTTTTGTCTTTTGGAGGTCTATCTCCTTACGAACTCTATTTTCTCCTGCGTTATAGGCGGCCATTGCCAATGTCCAACTTTTGAATTCCTCGTAGAGACTTTTCAGATAGGTCAAGGCACCTTCTGTGGCCTTAAAGAAATCGAAACGTTCATCGATGACTCGATTCCTCCTCATCCCGTATTTCTCCCCAGTGGAGGCGATGAATTGCCAGATTCCAGATGCCCCGGAGGAGGACACCGCATAGGGTCGCAGGCTGCTCTCCGTAATGGCGACGTATTTCAAATCGTCCGGAAGACCCATCTCTTTCAGCTTCTTTTCAATATGGGGAAAGTATCGCCTGGCCCGCTTCATCCACAGGAGGACTTGAGCTTCGCTGTCCAATGTCACGAGAAATTCTCGATCCAAATTCTCCCAAACGTTTCGATCTTCTAATGGAACCCTCTCACCGCAGAGGGACACCTCTCGGGGAAGTTTGTAGGAGGTGAGAGGAGGACGGGCATGAATGCTTCTGAGGCGGCCTTCCAAGCTTGCCACCTCTGAACGGAGTGTGGTGTTGGACGTTTCCAATGCGCTTAATCTTTCCACTTCTGAGCGAAGTATGATGAGGGAGTTTTGCAGAGCTTCCAGCTTCCCTAACTCTGAACGAAGGGAGGAGATCGAATGTTCCATTGTCCCCAACTTCTCCACCAAGGAATCGGCCTTCTCCGAAGACTCCGCCTGAACGATCATTCTCTCCGGTTCTCTCTTAGCGGATCGATCTGTGGCACAGCCGATCAGAAAAAAAACGATCAGTAACATGCAGCCGATGATCTCTGCCCTTCTCATTTTTCTCCGATCTCTCCATTGTTAAGAATTTCAATCCTCTTTCCTCCCATACCATAATTTTCGTGAAAGATGCAAGCCCTGGTTTCTCCTTTAACTCCCGGGGGTGGAATGTTATAATTTGACCGATGAAAAATCTCCTCCTGTTGATGCTCTTTGTCTTGCTGGGGATCCCTCTTTTATCCGGCTGTGTGAAGAGAGCACCCCTGCCTCCCTGGGTTTCAAAAATCTCGGGGATGAGAGAACCCATTGGATCAGAGGAAATCTTCCTGCTTCCCGAAGGGGACCGTATACCCTTCGCCGGACTCTTAAATGATCTGGATACAGCAAGGGTCATCTTCATCGGAGAAAGCCACGATCAAATCGAACATCATCAGATTCAGGTGAGAGTGCTTCAAGGGCTGCTGGAAAAGGGGAAAGATGTGGTCATTGCCATGGAGATGTTTGAGAGGTCTCAGCAACCCATATTGGACCAGTGGAGTCAAGGATTTCTGACGGAAGAGGAGTTCCTCAAGGAAGTGAAGTGGGAAAGCACCTGGGCCATGGACTATCAACTTTATAAGGGAATCCTTGACGAGATAAGAAGTCACCGTCTCAAATTGCTGGGCCTCAACGTCCAAAGGGACTTGGTCAGGAAGGTGGCTCAGAATGGAATCGACGGGCTCTCTTCCGCCGATCGTAAGATGCTCCCTGAAATGGACCTGACCGATCAACAGCACCGAGCCTATATCCACTCCATTTACAAAAGCCATCAGGGCGGTTCGGCAAAGGATTTCGAATACTTTTATCAGGCTCAATGCCTTTGGGATGAGGGGATGGCGGAAACGCTATCCGAATTCCTCAAATTCCCTGAGGAAAAAGGGAAGATTGTATTGGTATTTGCTGGTAATGGTCATGTGGTTTTTGATTTTGGAATCCCAAAACGGCTTTATCGCAGAGTACCGATTTCTTTTAAAACCATTGTTTTAAAGGAATGGAAAAAAGAGATCGATGAGGATCTTATCTTTACTGAAACTTCTTTGCCTTTGACCGATTCCCTCTGGATCACCAGACCAAACCCTCCTGAGAAAAAGAGACCCAGAATTGGAGTGATCCTAAAACCAAAAGAGGACCTTAAAGGGTTATGGATTGAACAGGTGATTCCTAAAAGTCCAGCAGAGAAGGCTGGCCTCCTTCCTGGAGATCAATTTATTTCTATCGAGGGAAAAGAGATTACCAGACTGAAGGATATTCATGATGCCGTCTCCCAAAAAGGTTGGGGGAAGAACATCACGGTTACTATTATCCGACAAGGGTTAAAGAGAGAGATCACAGTGACGCTCCCTTCATCGGAATAATATTACCCGGAGCATATATTTGTTTGCATCCCCCCCTTTAGAAAAGGGGGGTAAGGGGGGATTTAAAGGTTTGGAAAATCCCCCTATGTCCCCCTTTGCCAAAGGGGGATCGTTCATACAGAATTTAAAAATAGTTATTGAGAAATGCAAACAATATAATGCTCCCCTTAATAATTGAAAAATTTAGGGATTGGGGGATTGAGGAATAGCGGAATTTTTGATAGACCCAGAACCTTTCAATCCCTAAATTCGGAATTCCACAATTCGTTCATCTCAGGAATCTGGTCGGACCCCAATTTTTGCCCTCACCTCATCCATCACATCTCTGACGATGGCTTTGCATCGCGTTGCTCCGGATTTTAGCACCTCGACGATATACCCCGGTCTTTCATTGATCTCCTTGACTCGTCTCTGAATGGGCCCTATCTCTTCCATCATATTCTTAAAAAGGAGCTCTTTACACTCAATGCATCCAATCCCCGCTGCCCGACAGCCATGATCGACGAATGAAATCTGTTCCGGTCTCGAGAAGGCTTGATGCATCGTAAAAATATTACAACGATCCGGATTACCAGGATCGCTCCGGCGTTGCCGATTTACATCCGTCACTGCCGTTCTTAGCTTCTCCCAGATGGCTTCTGGCGGATCAAGGAGGCCAATAGCGTTATTCAGTGATTTGGACATCTTCGCCCCTCCGTCGGTTCCAAGGATTCGGGGGGCGGTAGAAAGAAGGACCTTCGGTTCTGGAAATGTCTCCCCAAAACGGGCATTGAATTTTCTGGCAATCTCCCTCGAGAATTCAACATGCTGGATCTGATCCTCTCCTACCGGTACGTAGCCTGCCTTATAGATAAGAATATCCGCTGCTTGGAGCACCGGATAGTCAAAAAGTCCTACATTGACGTTGTGCCGATGTTGTCTTCCCTTCTCTTTAAACTGAGTCATCCTTTCCAATTCACCCACTGGGGTGACACAGTTGAAGATCCATGCCAGTTCGGTATGCTCCGGCACATGGGATTGGACGGAAACGATGCATCGCTCAGGGGTTAACCCGCAAGCAACGAGGGCGGTCGCCGTTTCCAAAATCCTCTGCTGCATCGAGGCTACTTCGTATTCAATGGTAATGGCATGATAGTCCACCACACAATAAATACAGTCGTAGCGATTGACTAATTGAGCCCAGTTACGGATAGCGCCCACATAATTACCAATATGAATTTCGCCAGAAGGCTGAATCCCACTAAAGATACGATCCATTGATTAATTCCTCCGTGCTAATCCCCTCCACCCCCCCCTTAATAAAGCTGATCCTGGTACACACTGGACACAGGGGGTGTGATAATAGCTTTTTACAATGTCATGTAACCCGATTGTAAAAATCAATTAGTTTTCAACTTGTTACTCTCCCCTCCCTCGACGGGAGGGG
>Ga0315274_10003742_pt1 | contig 22604 bp, 16 predicted proteins | sample YL17G02_20_MG_FD_203700 | JGI IMG/M metagenome (GOLD analysis project Ga0315274, IMG submission 203700) | Sediment microbial communities from Yellowstone Lake, YNP, Wyoming, USA - YL17G02_20 | ecosystem: Environmental > Aquatic > Freshwater > Lake > Sediment | place: USA: Wyoming | collected...
CTCGATTCCGTTGTTGCGCATTGCGTGGGTTGGACTTCGGCGAGCTCAGACTTCGGCGAGCTCAGTCGAGTCGTCGAGTCGCGTCAGGTCAGCGCCCAGGCCAGATGTCGCAGGTTGTAGGTCACGACGCCCAGGCCGACGTAGCTGCAAAACGACGGCCAGCCTTCCCAGAGGCAACGCTTCAGTCCGAAGGCGCGCATCAAGGTGGAGATGATCCCTTCGATGCCCGCGCGAAATCTCAGGAGGCGCTTGAACCAGCGCGACTTCTCCAACGCGCGGCGCAACAGGTTTCGCGCGCCGGGTTTGGGCAGCGCGATCCGTTCGATGCCCTTTTCCTGCGCGACCGCTTCGGCGTGGTAGAACCGCCGGTCGCCAGTCAACTCCGCCGGCGCATGGCCGAACTGTCGGACGTGATCGTCGAGCATCGGCGCGACCAACCGGTCGTCGCCGGGATTGCCGCGCACGACCGCGTAGTGCGTGATCAGGCCCGACCGGCCCGTCGTCAACAGCACCTTGTGGCCGAACTCGGTGGGGCTTTGTTTCTTGCCCCGGCAGATGATGTCGGTGTGCTCCTCGAACAGCGAGACGATCTTCTCGGCGGCCGGAACCTTCTCGCCCTGCAACACGCGCCGCACACATTGCTGGCGCGCCTTGTCGCACCGTCCGATGCATTGCTCGATCTCGGTCAGAAACCCTTGCGCCTCGATGTCGCCGGCGCCGGCCAACGGACGCAACGCCTCCGCGCACCCGCGCGCCATCGCCAGCACTTCCTCGACCACTTGCAGCAAATCCCGATACCACTGTGTGCGCCGCTGCTGCACGTTCTTTCCTTTCGCCATCACAATCGCGTAGCACCGCTTCTTGGCCCGCCGCGTGCGGCTGGCAAACGGAAACACCAACGCGGGCCGGCTCTCGCGCACGCCCTTCATCATACGCGTCAGCACGCGCACACCGTCCGAGAGCAACCGCGCGTCCACGGGCGGAGCGATGTCGGTCTCGATCACCGTCGTGTCCGTCCGCAACCGCCGACCGTTCTCCACCTTCTTGGCCACCGCGTAGCCGACCAACACCTGGTTGATCGCCTCCCACGTCTCGGCACGGATTTGCTTGATCGCCCGCTCCATGACCGAAAAGTCCGGAATCGCCCCGCCGTAGAATCGCGTGAACTGCCGGTAGAACGGCGTGTTGTTGACGTGCTCCTCCAGCGCCCGATACGAGTATCTCTTCAATTGCTTGAGCACGGCCAGGCGCAGCGCCTGCTCGGCGGTCACCTTCGGCTTCGCCCCCACCGACGATTTCACATGGCGGTTCAAGTCCGCCTGAACCAGAACGGTGATCTTCGGATTGTCGTCGAGAATCCGATCCATCGCCTTGAGGTCCTTCAACCACTTCTCCTTCACGCAACCGATCGTGTTGAAATCTCGGACGTAGGCGTCGAACAACTCCCGCTGGGGCTGGTTTCTCTCGTGCATGGCGGCTCCTTTTTTGGCCCTGACGTGTCAAAACACTTGGGAAATCCAACACCAGCCCCGAAAAACTGTCAAGCGAAATCAGCACCTATACCATTGTGGTTATTAGACTTACAAGGACCAGAAACAGGAACTAACTACAGCAAAACGCAATTGGGGGACCAAATTGATTCACTGCTCTGGCTTCTCTTTTGTCCTTTTTGTCATTTCGGTCCCTTTATTGTGTTCGGGTGTACTGACGGCTGACTGCTGACCGCCGACCGAGGACTACGCTCATGCGACCGTTCAAATCTCCGCTGCTGATCTTCATCCTGGTCATTGCGCTGACCGGTTTCGGGCTGCTGATGATCTATTCGTCGAGCGCCGTGGTGGCGGCGGCGCAGGTCAATCACGCGCGCTCCAGGCAGCTCCACCTCGGCGAGGTGTTTCGTCCCGTCAATCAGCACTCGCTCTATCTTCAGAAACAACTCATGTGGCTGGCGCTGGGCCTGATCGCCATGATGTATCTCTATGCCGAGACGGATTATAACAAGATTCTGCGTCGGTCGAAATGGCTCTGTCTCGTTGCGTTCGGCCTTCTGGCGGCAGTCTATCTCCCGAAAATCGGGCTGAAGATCAACGGGGCGCGCCGCTGGATCAAGCTGGGGCCGATGACGTTTCAGCCGTCCGAGCTCGCCAAGCTGGTCGTCGTGATCGCGACGGCGAAAATGCTGAGCGACCGGCGCGATCAGTTGCGCAGTTTCGGACGCGGATTCCTGCCGCCGCTGGCGCTCGGCGCGGCATTCGTCGCCATGATCGCCGTCGAGGACCTCGGCGCGGCGATCGTTCTGGCCATCATCATCGCGATGCTTTGGTTCATCGCAGGTGTGCGGATTCTCCACCTTCTGGCGTTGGGGCCGATTGGGGTGGCGGCTCTGGCCGCGGGAATCGCGATCAAGCCCTACCGCCTCGGGCGCATCATGACGTTCATCGTTTCGATCGTCCAGGGCAGCAGCGACCTCACGACCGAAATCGCGGCCAAGGCGTGGCAGGCCAAGCAGTCGTTGATCGCCGTGGGAACCGGCGGGTGGACGGGGCTGGGGCCGGGCATGGGCATTCAGAAACACTACTTTCTGCCGGCCGTCTATACCGACTACATCTTCGCCAACATCTGCGAGGAGTTGGGGTTCGTCGGAGCGGTCGCGTTGCTGTTGCTGTTCGCGATGCTCTGTTTCACCGGTTTTCGCGTGGCCTACAGGTCGCCCGATTTTGTGGGGGCGTTGCTGATTTCGGGTCTGACGGCGATGATCGCCGTGCCCGCGCTGATCAACGTGACGGTCGTGCTCGGCTGGGCGCCGACCAAGGGCCTGGCGCTGCCGTTCATCAGCTATGGCGGGTCGTCGCTGTTAGTCAATCTGAGCGCAATGGGTCTGTTGATGAACGTCGCGCGGCGCAATAAAGAAACTCAGGAAGTGAAACGACCGGTTGCCGTCACGCCGGAGCGGCGACTCTGGAAGTGGGGCCGGGCGTTCTAAGAGCCTATCCGAGAACCAGGTCCGTGTTTGTCCGTGTCCGTCTGTGCCAGTCCGTGTCCCAGGTTTTCGGATAGGCTCTAAGAGCGAAGGACGAAAACGCAGTGTTGAGTGCTTGGTGCTGAGTACAGCAAAACGCAATTGGGGGACCAAAGTGGTTAAGAGCCTATCCGAGAACCAGGTCCGTGTTTGTCCGTGTCCGTCTGTGCCAGTCCGTGTCCCAGGTTTTCGGATAGGCTCTAACCGCTCCGACTTCTCTCTTGTCTCTTCTGTCCCTTTTGTCCTTTCGGTCCTTTTGAAGGCTGACCGCTGATGGCTGACCGCTGGAAAATCATGATCGCGGCAGGAGGGACCGGCGGGCATATCTCGCCCGCCCTGGCCATCGCCGATCATCTCGCCAAGGCGGACCCAACGTGCCGGATCGAGTTCGTGTGCGGAATGCGGCCCGTGGAAATCGAAATCTATCACAAGGCCGGCATCTCTCCCACGGCGATGGAGATTGAACGGTTGGCGCGCGGCTGGCGCGGCCTTCTCGCCAATATCTTCAATCTGCGACGGGCGATCAAGACGGCGCGGACCCACCTGCGCTCCGATCCGCCGCGCGTCGTTCTCGGCATGGGAGGCTACGTCAGCGTGCCGGTTGTCGCTGCGGCGGCGGGCGAAGGTATCGCCACGATGATCCACGAGCAGAACGCCGTGGCGGGGCGCGCCAACCGCTGGCTCAGCGGCCGCGTTCGCGCCGTGGCCTGCGCCTATCCCGAAGCGGCGCGATCCTTTCCGAGCGCCAAGACGCGGGTGACCGGCAACCCAGTGCGGCCCGAGTCCGTCGGCGGCGACCGCGAGTCTGGCCTGCGGCGGTGGGAGCTGTCGCCCGATCTTCCGACGCTTCTGGTTTTCGGCGGCAGTCAGGGCGCGCGCCGGCTCAATCAACTCGTTCTCGACTCTCTCGAAAGCCTCGATGGCGCGATGGCCTCGTCGGGCAATCTCCAGGTGCTGTGGAGTTGCGGCGATCTCAATTTCGATGAACTTCGCAGGCGGCTCGACGCCTTGCAGCCGCGCCATCTCGTCGTTCGCCTCGTTCCATTCATCCGCGAAATGGGATTGGCCTATGCTGTTGCCGACCTGGCGTTCTGTCGCGCCGGCGCCATGACGCTGGCCGAGTTGACCGCCAACGCGGTGCCGGCCATAGTCGTTCCACTGCCGAACGCCGTGGCCAATCATCAGTGGTTCAATGCCAAACCGCTCGGAAACGCCGGCGCGGCGATTGTGATCGCCGAGCGCGAACTCGACGCGAAGAAATTCGTCGAGCGGGTGATGACACTGTTTTTCGACCGGGCCCGACTGGCGCAGATGCGCGCAGCGGCGGGGCGGTTGGGGCGGCCTCGGGCCGTGGCCGAGATTGTCGCGATGCTCCTGGAATTGCGGGGAGAATTGGCTTGATTTTCGCGCATCGGCCCAACACATCATATTCCTATAAAAAGGGGCTGTAAGCGAATGTTTCCAGCCGACGTCAAGCGGGTTCATTTCATCGCCATTGGCGGTTCCGGCATGAGCGGGATCGCCTGGGTGCTCCTCCAGCGCGGCCTGGCGGTCAGCGGTTCGGATTTGGCGGGCAACCGGATGACCCAGCGGCTGGCCGAGCACGGAGCCCGCTGCTTCATCGGCCATCGGGCCGAGCATCTCGACGGCGCCGAGTTGGTGATCGTCTCCACGGCGATTGGCGAGGACAATTGCGAGCTTCGGGAGGCGCGGCGGCGCGGCTTGCCCGTCTGGCATCGCGCCCAGGCGCTCGGCGCTCTGATGAGCGAGGGACGTTCCGTCGGCATCGCCGGCACGCATGGGAAAACGACCACGACGTGCATGGTCGGTCTGATCTTCGATCGCGCCGGTTGCGACCCGACGATCATCGTCGGCGGCGACGCGGCCAACTTCGGCGGGACGGCCAAGGCGGGCCGCCGCGACCTCATCGTCGCCGAAATGGACGAAAGCGACGGTTCGTTTCTCGGCGTCAAACCCGATCTTGCCGTGATCACCAATATCGAGGCCGACCATCTCGACCACTACGGCAACTATGAAACGCTCATCGAAGCGTTTGAAAAGTTCGTGGCCCAGGTCGGCCGGTCGCCGGTTGTCTGCGGCGACGATCGGGGCGTGCGGCGAGTCCTTGCAAGAACGACACGCCCCGTCGTCACTTACTCCGTGTCCGATCCGGAAGCGGATTTCTGCGCCACGGAAGTCGCCCTGAGCGCGCACGAGTCGCGGTGTGCGGTCTTGCAGCGCGGCAAACGCCTGGGCGAAGTGAGTGTGCCGGCCGCCGGAATGCACAATGTCTCGAACGCGTTGGGCGCGATCGCCGTGGGCGTTCAGGCGGGCCTCGATCCCGTCGCCTGTTGCCGGGCGTTGTCGGACTTTCGAGGCGTGGGACGGCGGTTGACGGTTCGCGCCGAGGCCGGCGGCGTCTTGATTGTGGACGACTATGCCCACCATCCGACCGAGATTCGCGCCACGTTGGACGTGGGGCGCGTGTGGGCCAACGAACGAGGCGGGCGGCTGGTGTGCGTGTTCCAGCCCCATCGCTACACGCGCACGGCTTCGCTGAGCCGCGAGTTCGGGCCGGTTTTTTCCGCCGCCGACGACGTGGTCATCACGGGGATCTATTCCGCCGGCGAGCGGCCGATCAACGGTGTGACCGGGGCGTTGATCGAAGCGAGCGTCCGAGCGACGGGGCATCCGCACGTGCGCTACGTGGCCGAGGCCAGTCAGATTGCCGACCTGTTGGCGCCGGAGCTGGCGCCATCGGACGTGGTGATGACGCTGGGCGCCGGCAACGTCTGGCAGGTCGGCGAAGGGCTGCGGGATCGGTTGTTGCGCGTGGAGCAATGCAAGAGTCCGGCGGCGGTGCAGGGGTGATTCGCATGGCGGCCTCCAATCGTCCGACACGACCCGAAGCGGGCATCGAGTGGGTCGAGAATGCGCCGCTCGAAAGCTTGAACTCGATGGGGCTTCGAGCCGCGACGCGGCTCTTGGCGACGGTCAAGAGCGAGGAGGCGTTGGTTCGTTTTCTGGAGTGGGCCGCCGCGGCCGGCGAGGAATTCGTCGTTCTGGGCGGCGGAACCAACGTGGTGTTCGGCGACGAACGCCTCGATCTGGCGATTCTTCGCCTGGGCGGAGAGTTCGCGGAATTCGCGGTCGAGGGCGACCGGATCAAAGCCGGGGCCGCCGTGCCGCTCGGTCGTCTGGTGCGCGCCGCGCTGGAGGCGGGCCTGGCCGGGCTGGAGCAGGCCTGGCATATTCCGGGCACGCTCGGCGGCGCGCTGATCGGCAACGCCGGCATTCCGGGCTGGGAAATCGGCGACGTCGTCGAATGGGTCGAAACGTTCGACCGCACGGGGAGAAAGCGGCGGTTTGCCGCCTCCGACCTCAAGTTCGGCTATCGCCAGAGCAACCTGGCCGGCGAGGTCGTCGCGCGCGCCTCTCTGGCCCTGGAGATCGAAGACCCCGGACAGATCGCCGACCGTATCGAGCAGACCAAAGCGCTGCGAAACCGCCAGCCACGCGGGGCGCGGTCGGCCGGGTGCATCTTCAAGAACCCCCCGGGCGATGCGGCGGGGCGGCTCATAGACGCGGCGGGGCTGAAGGGACTGCGCCGCGGCGGCGCGGTGGTCTCGCCCGACCACGCCAATTTCATCGTCGCCGAAAGTGGCGCAACCGGTAAAGATGTTCTTGCATTGATTGACGAGATTCGGCACGGTGTTCGGGAAAAGTTCGGGATCGAATTGGAAACGGAGGTCCGCATACTTCGTTCAACAACCGGATGAACCAGAGGATGTCTTCGAAGCCGCACCTGCAGGGGCGCAGTACGCTGCGCCCAGAGCGATGAATGCGGGCGCGAGACCTGTAGCGCCCGCCGATGACGCGAATGCGACTGTGCCAGCGACCGCAGAAGGACGCACGAGAGGATGGCTCTGCGCAGAACCTCTGTTGAGCAGTTGATCCAGAAGCAACGAATTCGCCGCCGGGGGAGTTCCGGCACGCCCCGGCGATGGGGTGGATGGTTCGCCCTTGCGGGCAAGGTCTTCGCCATCCTGGCCGGATTGTCGCTGCTGGGCGCGGGCGGCTACATCGGCTATCGCTTCTCTCTTTCCAACTACTTCGAACTCAAGAAACTCGTCATCACAGGGGTCTCCGACAGCGTGGCGGCCGAAATTGCTGCGTTGGCCAGATTGGAGCCCAACGCCGGTATTAATCTGCTTCTCGTGCGCGAGAAGCGAATCCGCGAGACCGTCCTCAAGCACCCGCGCGTCGAGTCCGCCGCCGTCGCCAAATGCTATCCCAACGCGCTGATGATCGAGGCGCGCGAGCGCCGGCCGGTGGCCATCGTCGCCTGCGGGGCGCTCTATTGGATAGACCGCGACGGCTACGTGCTCGACACGGTCGCCCACCTCGACCGCAGCCAGAGCCCGTTTCCTTTCATCACCGGCATCGCGGCCGACCAAATCGTCTTTGGCCAGCCCATTCCCACCAAGGCGGTCGGTCGCGCGCTGGATTTGTATGCCTGCCTGCAGGACATCAGCCTTTCGGTTCACCGGGCGCTGTCGGAGATTCGTGTCGGTCCCGACGAAGGATTGACGCTGGTCCTGTCGGGCGGCGTGGAGGTGCGGTTTGGGACCGGCGAGTTTGCCGACCGCCTTTCGGCGCTCGATTTGTTTGCGCAAAAGCACCGGGATTTCGAGTCGCTCGAATACATAGATTTGCGTTTCGACAATCAAGTCGTCTATCGGCCGCGCGGCGGCGGTGAATCGTCCAATGCGCCCGCGACGGGGAAACCATGGCCCGCAGATCGAACAAAACGCGAGTTGTGACCGGTCTGGACGTTGGAACGACCAAGGTGTGCGCGCTCATCGGCCAGGCCGACGAAGACGCGCGCCTGCGTATTCTGGGCGTGGGCAGCAGCCCCTCCCACGGGTTGCGCAAGGGAATCGTCGTGGACATAGACCGCACCGTTCAGTCCATCCAGCAGGCGGTCAGCAAGGCCGAACAGATGGCCGGCGTCACCGTGCGCGACGTCCACGTCGGGATCGCCGGCGCCCACATCGTCAGCCAGAACTCGCGCGCGATGATCGAGATTGCCAACCCGCTGCGCGGGGTCAGCCGCAGCGACATCGGGCGGGTGCTCGATCGGGCCAAGGCCATCGCCGTCCCGCTCGACCGCGAGATCATCCACGTGATGCCCCAGGAGTTCATCTGCGACGATCAGGGCGGCTATCAGGATCCCGCGACCGTCGCCTGCACGAAGTTGGAGGTCTGCGTCCACGTGGTCCTGGCGGCGGTGACGGCGGTGCAAAACCTGCTGCGCTGCGTCAGTCAGGCGGGTTTCAGCACCAACGCCATCATGCTCGAAGCCATCGCCTCGGCCACGGCCATTCTCAGCGAGAGCGAAAAAGACCTCGGCGTCCTGCTCCTCGACGTTGGCGGCGGCACGACCGACATCGTTCTCTATGGCGACGGCAGCATCAAGTACTCGGGCGTCGTTCCCTATGCCGGCGACAACATCACCAACGACATCGCCCACGTGTTCAAGGTGTCGCGGTTCGACGCCGAGAACATTAAGAAGAAATACGGTTGCGCCGTGAGCGATCACGTGGACCCCAACGAGACGTTTGACGTGACGGGCGTCTTCCAATCCAAGCGGCTGTGCCTGAGCCGCCGCACCGTCGCCGAAGTCGTCGAAGAACGTTGCCGGGAGGTCTTCGAACTGGTCCAGCGCCAGATCCAGAGCGCTTCGCAACGCTCGAAGGTCTTCTCGGGCGTCGTGTTGACCGGAGGGACCGCCCTGATTCCGGGGCTGGCCGACCTGGCCGAGTCGTTCTTCGGGATGCCGGTCAAAATCGGCACGCCGCAAGGCATGCAGGGGATGGCGAGCGTCGTGGCCAGCCCGATCTACTCGACCGGCGTGGGGCTGCTCCTGCACGGACTCAACGCCCGCGCGACGGGCAACGGCGGCAACGGCCGTTCGTTTCGACGGATCCTCAAAATGCTGGCGAGGATCATTGACTTATGACGTGGCGCAGGCTGTCAGCCTGTGTAAGGCGAAGTGGCGCAGGCTGTCAGCCTGTGCAGAATCCTTCTGACAAGGAATAGATCGCCCGCTTGCGATTTGACACAGGCTGACAGCCTGCACCCCGTCAGCCGACCAGTCGAGGAGGAAAACATGGCGCCATTCGAGATCGAACAGGACATCCGCCCCCCGGCGCGGATCAAGGTCATCGGCATCGGCGGCGGTGGCTGCAACGCCGTGGACGGCATGATCGCCAGCGGCCTGGCCAACGTCGAGTTCCACGCCCTGAATACCGACGCCCAGGCGCTTAGCCGCACGCGTTGTCCCAACCGGCTCCAAATCGGCGCCGAAGTCACCGCCGGACTGGGCTGCGGCGGCGATCCCCTGACGGGCGAAAAATCGGCGGCCGCGGCCAAAGACCAGATTCGCCTTATCCTCGAAGGCACCGATATGGTCTTCCTCGCCGCCGGACTGGGCGGCGGAACCGGCACCGGCGCCACGCCCGTCATCGCGCAGATGGCCAAGGAAGGCGGCATCCTGACCGTCGCCATCGTCACCCGCCCCTTTCAGTTCGAAGGCCCCCAGCGCATGCAGAAAGCGCAGCAGGGCATCGAGAAACTGCGCGAGTACGTGGACACGCTGATCGTCGTCTCGAACGACCGCCTGCTCGAGGTCGTCGGCAGCAAGGCCACGCTGCTCGAAGCCTTCGCGATGGCCAACAACGTGCTCGCCCAGGGCGTTCAGAGCATCTCCGACCTGATCTCGGTGCCGGGTCTGATCAACCTCGACTTCGCCGACGTGCGCTCGATCATGGGCGAGCGCGGCGGCGCCGTCATGGGCGTCGGCATCGGCAAGGGCGAGAATCGCGGCGAAGAAGCCGTCAAGAAGGCCTGTTCCAGTCCGCTTCTGGACAAGATCGAAATTGACGGCGCGACCGGCGTTCTGATCTGCGTCACCGGCCCGAGCGACCTTCGTCTGTCGGAAATCGGCACCGCCACCACAATGGTCTATAAGGCGGCCGACCCGCAGGCCAACATCATCTTCGGCGCCGTGGTGGACCCGGGACTGACCGACGAGGTGCGCGTCACCATCATTGCCACCGGATTCGCCGAGGACCTCAAGCGCCAGTCGAGGAAAGAGGGCGAAGAGCGGCTGAGCTCGCCCACGTCGTCCGTTTCGCTTCGCTCCAAACTCGAGTCCATGCTGTCGGGAAAGGGCGAGAAGACCGGCGCGCCCGAAGCGGCGCCGTCTCCATCTCCGGCGGGTCCGCGCCCGACGGCCACACCCGAGTCGCCGGCGTCGGCGCGTCCGCGGGGGAGCGGATCGTCGGTCGGCGTGGCGCCTGTGGCCCCGTCGCCCGAGCCGTCGCCGACGTCTCCTCCTCCGCCGCGGTTTCCCGAGTTCCCGCGGCGCACTGCCGGAAATCCTCCCATCGCATGGGAACCCAAGATCGTCATTGAAGGAAAGCCAGCGACGGTGTTGTCGGAGTCGGAAGTGGGAGTGCAGCAATCCGACGAGGACAATCGGATCACCCCGGTGTTCCAGGAGTTCGAGTCGGTGACGGAAGACGACATAGATTTCGAGCGAATCTCCATGGATGGGCGACAGGAAGTCAGGGGCGAAGAGCGCCCGGCGCGGTTTGCCGAGGGTACGACCGAACCCGACCTGGAGACGCCGTCGTTTTTGCGGAGGAGGCGGGACCTGTCGCGCTGAAACAAACCGATACGTTATTTGCGCAGAATGCGGACTTGCCTGGCCTGCCGCGTAAGATGGCGAGACCGGCGCGTGCGAGGTGCAATTCCTGGGTCCAGACTACGTAAAATGCACGGGCCTTCGCGAAGCAGGAGCAGGGTGTCCGGGCGCGAAGTCGTATTAAGTATGAAGCATTGATTTATAATCACTTAAAAGGGTGTGAAAAATGCTTTTCCATGAAGAATCCGTTTGACAGATCAACGCCCCGATGGCAGCATTTGAATGAACAGGTAGGGAGTTGATTTGGCTTGTTTTGCGAGTCTTTTTTGCGCGCCGAATCCAGCCTCATCGAACAGCCTGGGATTCGACCCCCAGGCCGGCATGTAGAGTCTTGTCCAAAAAAGACTTATCCTTTTTCATGCCCCTGCTCTGCGGCGATAAAATGTGACAGTTGTTAGCGATGGAGGTGAAAGCCGCAATGGCCCAGACGCGACGAGTTTACGACGAAAAGTCCATCAAGATCCTCGAAGGCCTCGAAGCGGTGCGCAAGCGCCCGGCCATGTATATCGGCAATACCGACATCATCGGCCTCCACCACCTGGTCTGGGAGGTCGTGGACAACTCGGTGGACGAGGCATTGGCCGGCGATTGCGACCACATCCACCTGACCATCCACTACGACAACAGCCTGACGGTCGTGGACAACGGCGCGGGCATTCCGGTCGAGCCGCATCCGGCGCGGCCCGACAAATCCACGGTCGAAATCGTCATGACGGTGCTTCACGCGGGCGGCAAGTTCGACCGCGAGGCGTACAAGTATTCCGGCGGCTTGCATGGCGTCGGCGTTTCGGTCGTCAACTTCCTGTCCGAGTGGCTTGAGGTCGAGGTTAAGCGCAACGGCGGCGTTTGGCTTCAGCGCTATGAGCGCGGCAAGCCGCTGGCCGCGCCCGAGAAGATTGCCACGACGCGCAAGACCGGAACCAAGGTCCGGTTCCGCCCTGATCCCAAAATCTTTTCCACGATTGATTTCTCGTTCGAGACCATCTCGAACCGTTTCCGCGAGCTGGCCTTCCTCAATCCCGGTCTGACGATGGTGGCCGAGGACGAGCGGACGGGCAAGTCGCACACGTTCCTGTTCAAGGGCGGCATCGTCGAGTTCGTCCAGCACGTCAACGAGAACCGCAACCTGATCAACCCCAAGGCGATCTTCTTCAGCAAGAGCAAGGACTTCCAGCGCGGCGAGGAAAGCCAAACCGACACTATCCAGGCCGACATCGCCATCCAGTACAACGACACCTTTACCGAGAACATCTACGCCTTCGCCAACAGCATCAGCAATCCCGACGGCGGCACCCACGTGTCGGGTTTCCGCCGCGCCCTGACGCGAACGTTGAACGACTATGCCAAGCGCAATGACATGCTCAAGAAGGTCGAGGAAGGGATCACCGGCGAGGACGTGCGCGAAGGCCTGACCGCCGTCATCAACATCAAGATCAGCGATCCGCAATTCGAGGGCCAGACCAAGGGCAAGTTGCTCAACATGGAAGTCGAGGGCCTGGTCACTCAGATCGTCAACGAGGGGCTTTCGGAGTATCTTGAAGAGAATCCCTCGGTGGCGCGCAAAATCCTCGACAAGGTGATCCTGGCGGCGCGGGCGCGGTTTGCGGCCCGCAAGGCCCGCGAGATCGTTCGCAAGAGCGTCATGGACGGCGGGACGCTTCCCGGCAAGCTGGCCGACTGCTCCGACCGCGATCCGGTCAACTGCGAAATCTTCATCGTCGAGGGCGATTCGGCCGGCGGCTCGGCCAAGCAGGGGCGCGACCGCCACTATCAGGCGATTCTGCCGCTGCGCGGAAAGATCATCAACGTCGAGCGGGCGCAGATTGACCGCGTGCTGGGCAACGAGGAAATCCGGACCATGGTCACGGCGCTCGGCACCAGCATCGGCAAGGACAACTTCGATCTCGCCAAGCTGCGCTATCATAAGCTGATCATCATGACCGACGCCGACTTCGACGGCTCGCACATTCGGACGCTTCTGTTGACTTTCTTCTTCCGGCAGATGCGCGAGTTGATCGAGCGCGGCCACGTCTTCATCGCCCAGCCGCCGCTGTTTCGCGTTTCGCACGGCAAGAAACTCGATCAGTATCTGAAAGACGAACCCGGCCTCGATGAACTGCTGCTCGACTTCGGCTGCAAGCAGGCCAACCTCGAAATCCGCAACGGAAGCGGCAAGGGCGAACCGCTCGCGCGCGCCGGTTTCAAGGAATTGCTCGACCAGTGGCGCCGGCTGCGCGTGCTGGCGCGGAGCCTCGAACGCAAGGGCATTTCGCTGATGGATTACGTCGCACAACGGGCCGCGAACGGCCGGCTGCCGCTCTACCTCATCGTCCCCGCCGAAGGACAGCGGGTGTTCTGTTACACCGAGGCCGAGCTGGCCAGGCACGAGGAACAGTATCAAAACGGCTCGAACGGCGAGACGACGAATGGAGTCGCGGCCGAAGGCGAAGAAGACGTCGAGCAGGATTTCCGCGAGACTGCCCCGGCGCGGCCGCGTCAAGAGGTCATCGAGTTTCCCGAGGCCCGCGAGATCGAAGCCATCGTTCGCCAGCTCGAAAAGGCGGGCGTTCCGCCCGAGCGCTACTACAGCGATCCCAGCGACCATACGCGCCGCCAGGCCAACGCTCCCTTCGTATTGCAGGACGCCAAGGAACAGGTCGAGATGCTCCACTCGATCAGCGATGTGTTCGACAAGGTCAAAGAGATCGGCGGGCGGGGCCTGACAATCCAGCGATACAAAGGCTTGGGCGAAATGCGCGCCGAGCAACTGTGGGACACGACGATGAACCCGGCCACGCGCACCCTCATGCAGGTCAGGCTCGACGACGCCATCGAGGCCGACCGAATATTCAACATTCTGATGGGCGACCAGGTTCCACCGCGCCGGGCTTTCATCCAGCAGCACGCGCCCGAAGTGCGCAACTTGGACATCTGATTTGTTGAGAGCGGAAGGCTGAAGGATGAAGGATGAGGGATGAAGTATGAACGATGAACGATGGAAGATGAGGACTGAGGGACGAATGCAGGGTTTGTTGGTTCGAGTTCATCCCTCATCCCTCATCCTTCATCCTTTCGCCTTCATCCTTACTTGAAAGCGATGTCCGAATATCTGCCCATCATTTATGTGATCCTGGTCATCTGGGCCATTAGCGATTGCGTCCAGCGGCGGAACAGCTATGTCTGGATTTTTGTCGTGCTGGTTTTTCCGATTTTCGGCCCGTTGCTCTACTTCGCCTTCACCCGCAACTGGTTCGGGCAGATTTCGTGGGCGATGGTCACGGGCCGTCCGCGCGCGGGCGACGATGAGGACGTGGTGGGCGAGGGAACGCCGGCCGCGTTGCAGAAGGCGGGCGTGGCGCTGGCCCGCCGCGAGCGTTACAACGAGGCGATCGGAGTTTTCGAGCAACTTCTGGCGCATGAAGGCCCCTCGGTGCCGCCCGAAGCGCGATTCGAAATCGCTATGTCCTATAAGGCCGTTGGCCGCTTTCGCGACGCGCGCGATCAGCTCAGCCTCATCCTCGGCGACAATCCGAAATTCCACGTCGGCGAGGGAATGCTCGAACTGGCCGACTGCTATTTTCAGATGAAAGACGAGCCGGAGGCGTTGCGGCTGCTCGAACAACTGCTTCGACTCGTGCGTTTTCCCGAAGCGCGGTACAAATACGGCCTCCTCCTGGATCGCACCGGCCGCGCCGCCGAGGCGGCCGAGCAGATGAATCTGCTTCTCAGCGAACTCGATTCGGCGCCGGACTTTCACCGCAAGAACAACAAGCGCTACGCCAAGCTGGCGAAGGAATTCCTTCAGAAAAAGAAGGATGAAGGATGAAGGCGGAAGGATGAAGGGCGAAGGGTATGTGTTTAGAGCCTCTCTGTAGCTCAGGCCCTTGTGGCCGTTTTGTGCTTTGCCCGAAAGAGCAAAGAACGGGCACAAGGCCCTGAGCTACAGGAAAACCGGGTAACGTGCGCTAAACACATACGGCGAAGGACGCAGAGCGAAAGACCCACTGCTCGGAGAAGAGGACTTTCGACTCTCGAACTGAGTACTACAAAACGCAATTGGGGGACCAAATTGATTGACTGGTCTGGCTTCTCTTTTGTCTCTTTCGTCCCCTTTGTCATTTCGGTCCCTTTATTGTGTTCGGGTGTACTAAAACCAAGAACCGTGCGCGGGAAAAGAGTCCACCCCGTCCACTTTGTCCACGCTGTCCATGTCCCATTCACACGCGCACGGGAAAAGATCCGCGTAAAATGGCTGAACGTCTAGACGAAAGAATCTGAACGAGGCGGACCGATGCAAGACACGCGCGAACGAATTATCCCAAAGTCTCTCGAAGAGGAAATGAAGAGCTCCTACATTGATTTCGCCATGAGCGTCATCGTCGGGCGCGCGCTGCCCGACGTGCGAGACGGCCTCAAGCCCGTCCACCGGCGAATCATCTATGCGATGAACCAGCTCAACCTCACCAGCGGCCGGCCCTACAAGAAATCGGCGGCCATCGTCGGCGAAGTGCTGGCCAAGTTTCATCCCCATGGCGACCAGGCGGTCTATGACACGCTCGTGCGCATGGCCCAGGACTTCTCGCTGCGCTATCCGCTCGTGGACGGCCAGGGCAATTTCGGCTCGGTGGACGGCGACCCGCCGGCGGCCTACCGCTACACCGAAGCGCGCATGTCGCGCTGCGCCGAACTGTTGCTCGAGGACATTGATCGCGACACCGTGGGCTTCCGGCCCAACTTCGACGGCTCGACCGTCGAACCCGAAGTGCTGCCGAGCGCCATTCCCAATCTTCTCGTCAACGGCTCGGCCGGCATCGCCGTCGGCATGGCGACCAACATTCCGCCCCACAATCTGCGCGAGGTCATTGACGCCTGCGTTGTGCTGATTGACGATCCCGACGCCGACCTGAGTGCGATCATGCGCGTTCTGCCGGGTCCCGATTTTCCGACCGCCGGCTACATCTACGGGCGCGACGGAATCCTCGAGGCCTATCGAACGGGCCGCGGGCGCGTCGTCCTGCGCGCCCGAATCGCCGCCGAGCAACTCAAGGGCGGCCGCGAAGCCCTGATCGTCACCGAAATTCCCTATCAGGTCAACAAGGCCAATCTTCTCCAGGAAACCGCCGCGCTGGTTCGCGACAAGAAGATCACCGGCATCACCGAGGTGCGCGACGAGTCCGACCGCGACGGCATGCGGATTGTCCTCGAACTTCGCAAGGGTGAGCCGTCGCAGATCGTCATCAACCAACTCTACAAGCACACGCAGATGCAGAACACGTTCGGCGTGATTCTGCTCGCGCTGGTCAACGGACGGCCGCGCTACCTGTCGCTCCTCAAGGCGCTGCGGCTCTATCTCGACCACCGCCGCGAAGTCGTGGTGCGCCGCACGCGCTTCGACCTCGAAAAGGCCGAGAAGCGGCTCCACATTGTCGAGGGACTTCGCAAGGCGCTCGATCACATTGACGATGTCATCGAGACGATCCGGTCATCGAAGACGCAGGAGGAAGCGCGCGGCAAACTGATGCGCTGGTTCGAACTGACCGAAGTGCAGGCCGACGCGATCCTCGACATGCGTCTGGCGCGCCTGACCGGCCTCGAACGCGACAAGCTCGAAGAGGAATTCAAGGAACTGAAGAAGATCATCAAGGAGCTGCGCGGCATTCTCGAAGACCCCGCCAAAGTCCAGGCGGTCATCAAAAAGGAACTGCTCGAAATCCGCGAGAAATACGGCGACGACCGCCGTTCGGTCATCATTGACTCGACCGAAGACGTGACGGTCGAGGACCTGATTGCCGAAGAGAACATGGTCATCGCCGTCAGCCACGCCGGCTACATCAAGCGAACGCCCACTTCGCTTTATCGCCGGCAGCGGCGCGGCGGCAAGGGCGTCGCCGGCATGGACACCAAAGAAGAGGACTGGGTCGAGTATCTCTTCATCGGCACGACGCACGACTACATGATGTTCTTCACCGATCGAGGTCGCGCCCACTGGCTGAAGATCTACGAATTGCCGCAGGGCGGGCGCGCGACCCGCGGGCGGCCCATCGTCAACATGCTCCAGATCGAGCCGGGCGAGCGGGTCCAGGCGATGATCCCCGTGCGCGAATTCGACGACGCCCATTTCCTCTTGATGGTCACCGCAAAAGGCCAGATCGTCAAGAACGCGCTCTCGCTCTACTCCAACCCGCGCAAGGTGGGGATCAACGCCATCCGCATCGAGGAAGGCGACCGCCTGATTGACGTCAAGATGACCGCCGGCAATCAGGAGGTCATCATCGGCACGCGCGACGGCATGGCCGTGCGGTTCAACGAGCAGGACGCGCGGCCCATGGGACGGTTCGTGCAGGGCGTGCGCGCGATCACGCTGCGCGGCGACGACGTGGTGATCGGCATGGAGGTCTGTCGGCCCAACGCGACCATCCTCACGGTCTGCGAAAACGGTTACGGCAAGCGAACGGAGGTTGACGAGTATCGCCTCACGCGACGCGGCGGCATCGGCGTCATCAATATCAAAACCACCGAACGCAACGGCAAGGTGATTGCGATCAAAGAAGTCCTCGAAGACGAGGAACTGATCATGATCACGCAAAAGGGCATGAGCATCCGCAGCGCGGTGCAGAGCCTCCGCACCATTGGCCGCAACACTCAGGGCGTGCGCCTGATCAACCTCGACGAGGGCGACCGCCTGATGGACGTCGCCCGCCTCGGCGAGAAGGACGAAGCCGGCGAGCCCGACGAGTCCAACAAGTCCGACGCGTCCAACGAGTCCAACCAGTCCGACGCGTCCAACGAGTCCAACCAGTCCAACCAGTCCGACAAGTCCGACGGCCCCCCCGGCGAGAACGAATGACCGGAGCTTTGACAGGACTTACAGGGTTTACAGGGTTCTCGGCGTTCGTCCAATCCGGCAAGTCCTCTCAATCCTGTCCGCTGCTCGAAGTGCGCAGGCGACTTGACAGTTCGCGCTGGATGTCCTATATCGTAAACGAAAACCCCGCTGTCACGTCACTTCGGGGACGACAATGCAGTGTCCAGAAAGCGCCAAATTTTTTGGCTGAGCACCGCTGCCCTTCTTGCCATCATCGTTGTTTGGGTGGCGCGGGAATATGCCCGTGTGCAGCGCATTCCCGGCATCTATCTCATTGATGGCGGGCTTGGCTACGTCGAGATCGCACACGACTGGGCCGACGGCTGGCGGATCACCCGCAGCAAGGCGGCCTTGGAAACCCTTTGGTGCTTCGCGCCGAAGGCCTCGCGAGTCTCGTCCGTTTGGCCGCGACTGGTCCTAATGGGAAAACTCTCGTGGGCGGGTGGGCCTAGAGGGGGGCCGGCCTACCTTGTGCCGTTCGACTATCACGACGTTGCGGTTTTCACACGTTCGCGTTCGCGAACCGACGATTGGGACTTGACGGAATGTGGCGTGGCTTCATCCAGCTCGCAGGCGCCGCAACCGCGAAACGGCTGGATCGGTCGGCTGCTCGACAAGTGGTGGCCGCTGGCCAAAGCCCCCGGAGTAATCCCACTCCAGCCGCGCGTCCCCTATCTCCATCGCCTGAACGACGACCGCGTGGTTGACTGTTTCAATTTACACTACCGAGACAAAGATTCGACTGGAGCGCTGGAAAAAGCGAGTGAGCTGCTTCGCTCCTATCCAAACGATCCATACGTTCGCACGCTCTATCTGATCTTTGCGGCGCGCAACGGCCAGATCGAAGAGGTGGCTAAACGTCTTGAGCAATGGCAAAACGATGCGGATCGCCCAAACGACCCCTACCTTCGTCTGGCGCACAAATGCCTCGGGTTATGGGTCAGTGCGAGCTGCCTGACAGGGGCGGGCCGTAATGGGTATGATTTTCTTTGGACAGTCTATAGCCGCGACCTCGACTTGCCCACACACCTGAACCTTCTCCCCCATGCGCTTGATTTCGATGAATACCTGAACACGACGATCCTGGAAGACTTCAACGGGACTCAGAATCCCTTCTTGCTTCCCCAGGTTATGGCAAAAGTTGTCCAGGTCGTCGCGATGTTTCGAATGCTCGAAGGGAAATGGAACGAGAGCCTTCGACTCCTGGCTTCCGTCTGCCACGCAGGGAATCTGATGATGCGGGACACCACACCGATCGGGAGTTTGGTCGGTGCAGCGATCATGGCGATCGGCTCCCGCGGTCTGGCTTTGTATGCTCTGAACTGCTGTGAGACGGAACAGGATTTCCGGCAGCTGTGGGCCATTCTGGACCGGCTCGAGCAAGGCCAGAAGCCTGTAAGCCCCGAGGACGTGCTTTCGTTCCGATCGCCTGTCCAACAACTTGAGCTCTCGTTCCCGCGCGAGACTACAGGCGTCACGAGTTTAGCGTACGTCGTGACAGCCGGAAATGCTTGGAGGGTGCATCTGGATCTCGTTCGCCTCGCCACGGCGGCGAAATACCATCTTCTGGCCACGGGAAGATTCCCCGTCAACGACGGCGATTTCGGGCCTCTTTTGCCCAGCGGTCCGCCCAAGGACCTTTTTTCCGAGCAGCCGCTTCGGTTCGTCTCAGGCAACGGCATGTTCGTCGGCTACAGCGTGGGCCCCGACCGGTACGACGACGTGGCGGGGATGGAATACGATCCGACGAACGGCACATTGAGCCGTGGTGACATCTTCCTCCGGGTGCCGCGCGTACGCGAGTATCCGTTCCCGCGGGAGGGCGTGCGCGCGACGGATATTCCCGATCTTCTTCGCCAGTTCCCCAACGGCCTGCCGCCCGATCCGTTCGCCTCGACACGTGGGAAAGGACTGGGAACCACCATGACGGCGGCGGGCGATGTTTACGTTTTCAGCTATGGCCCTGACGTGGACGAGTTCAAAACGCTGCCCGCTTCCGCCCGCGTCCCCCTATGCCACTACGACCCGACCAACGGCACGGTGAGCGCCGGCGACTTGTTCATTCGGCTGCCGAGGCCGTGACGGCAGTTTCAAGTTGCAGGTGTCAGGTTTCAAGCCTCGGGAAAACGCTGATCCGCAGATTTCGCCGATGGCGCAGATTTTCCTTTTCTTTAATCGGCGCAATCTGCGAAATCTGCGGACGTGTGTTTCGTTTGGGGCTTGAAACCGTTTCGGAGGATGAATCATGAGCGAATGCGCTTCGATGCAAAGGAACATGGCAGTCTGCACGTGCACCTATGAGCCGTGCCCGCGCAAGGGCAACTGCTGTGCCTGCATCCAATATCACTGGCCGAGCAAAGAGATGCCGGGGTGCATGTTCCCGCCGGCGGCCGAAAAGACCTATGACCGTTCGCTGCGGCGCTTCTTGCAGTGCTATGCGAAAGGATGAAGGCGGAAGGATGAAGGATGAAGGATGAGGGATGAAAGCGGAAAGATGAACGCGGAAGGCGAAATCGGGATGAAGAAGCCCCGTCCGTGTCTGTTCCTGTGTCCGTGAACGTCCCATGGCTTTTCGTCCAACGTCGAAAGTCGAACGTCGAACGTCGAATGTCGAAGGTCGAAAGTCCCTTCTCTTTGCGGCCGAAGGCCACCTGAGCTGAAGAGAGGAGCAACTCCAACATGGCGGTGGCTTCGAGCACAGGCGGATTCAGTCCCGCCATACTCATCGTTCTCTTCGCGGCGGTGGTGATCGCAGTCATCGTCATCGGCGCGATCCAGGCGGCCAAGCGTCGCCAGGCGTGGCAGGCGCTCGCCCAGCGCTACGGCTGTTCGTTCAGCGCCGCCGATCCGTTCGCTATTGACGAATGCCACCCGCAATCGCTCTTCGACAAAGGCGACCGGCGAAAGGCCTATAACGTTCTGTCGGGGAAGATCGAGAATCAGGATGTCATGGCTTTCGACTACCAATACACCGAGCGGCACGGCACGGGCAAGAATCGCCACGACACAACCTACCACTTCACCTGCCTCCTTCTCGCGCCGCCGATTCCGTTTCAGAGGCTCTGGATTCGGCCCGAATCGTTTCTCGACCGCGTCGGCGAGTTCTTCGGCCTCGACGACATTGATTTCGAGTCCGACGAATTCAGCCGCCGCTTTTTCGTCAAGTGCCCGGACAAGAAGTTTGCCTACGACATCCTTCATGCGCGCACCATGGAGCTGCTGCTCGAATGCGGCAAGATTTTCATCGAGGCACAGGACGATTCGATCCTGTTCTACTACTCGGGCAGCCTGCGCGTGCCCGAAGATGTGGCAATGCTCATTCAGCGCGGCTTGCGGTTTCTCGAACTCATTCCCAGCTATCTGATCGAACAAAAATGGGAGCGACCCGATGCCACCCGAAACGTTTAGCCTGCTCGTCCTCGCCGCGATCGTGATTGTGCCCGTCGCCTACGTGTTGGGCACGTACAACCGGCTGGTCAAACTGCGGTTCACGATCCGCGAGTCGTGGTCGAACGTGGACACCGAGCTGAAGCGCCGCTACGACCTGATTCCCAACCTCGTCAACACCGTGAAAGGCTATGCGGCGCACGAACGCGGCGTGTTCGAGGCCGTGGTGAAAGCGCGGCAGGCCGCCGTGGCGAGCACGGGTTCGCCTGCCCAGCAGGCGCGCGACGAAAACGAACTGGTCCGCCAGATGCGCTCGCTGTTTGCGGTCGTCGAACGCTATCCCGACCTCAAGGCCAACCAGAACTTCCTCGCCCTCCAGCACGAGTTGACCAACACCGAGGACCGCATCCAGGCGGCGCGGCGCTTTTACAACGGCAACGTGCGCGCAATGAACGTGCTCGTCCAGTCGGTGCCGAGCAACCTGATCGCGGGGATGTTCGGCTTTTCGGAAGCGGAGTACTTCGAGATCGAAGACTCCAGCGTCCGCGCCCCGGTGAAGGTGGCGCTGTAATGCCCCTTTCGATGAGTCTGGTTGCGCGATCACGTTTGAAAAGTATTGAATCGGCAAGGCCCATCCGGCCATCATTACATGGACGGACGCTAGCGTGATCAGAATTCTTGGAGGTGAGTCCGATGGGGCGGAAGGCCAACCGTTCGGAGACAAGAACGCCAGATATCGGGCTTTCCGGAGTTGCTGTTCGGGGCTTCAAGTCCATTCGGAATGAGACACGTGTCGAGATCCGCCCCCTGACTATACTTGCTGGGGCCAACAGCACGGGAAAATCCAGCATCATTCAACCCCTGCTGCTTTTGAAGCAAACCCTTGAGGTTCCCTATGATCCTGGACCACTTTGTCTGGACGGGCCGAATGTGAGGTTCACCCGGGCAGAACAGTTCTTGTGGGCCGGGGCCAACGGAATTCGTGACGGGGAGTTTAGTGTCGAGCTGAAGCATGACACCATTTTTATGATTCGAATTTGCTTCAAAGCAAGAGAGGGAGAAGGAGTAGCCATGGAATGGCTACGTTTCCGTGAGACGGGCAGGATCAAGGAAGTCCACCCGATGATGAGTCATGAGGAGGTGGTGGCGGTGATGCCTCGAGACTGGAGAGGAATCGAGGACCTACGCTCTAAGGCCAAAAAGATGCGACCCGCCTCTTGGGCTTTGGTCTGGCAGCGTTGGCTTTTCATGTACGCGGACGGTGCGAGCGGTACAGTCCTCGGAACACCGGCTGAAGTCAATATTTTTGACTCGGACCTTCGCAGAATGATCCATTTGCCCGCGTTACGCGGGAATCCTGAGCGGTCCTATAGAAAAAGTGGCTCCGGATATGGGTTCCCCGGTCTATTCCAAGACTATGCCGCTAGCATCGTGTTGTGCTGGTTCAGCCTGAATCCGACAGTTGGGGTTCGGAGTTAAGACACTTTTTGGGTGAGTTTTTTGAGGCATGGGGTCGTCTCCGAAATGTCGGGTGAAGGGGTGGGGACAGTCTTGGGGGCTGT
>Ga0315274_10003743_pt1 | contig 22602 bp, 21 predicted proteins | sample YL17G02_20_MG_FD_203700 | JGI IMG/M metagenome (GOLD analysis project Ga0315274, IMG submission 203700) | Sediment microbial communities from Yellowstone Lake, YNP, Wyoming, USA - YL17G02_20 | ecosystem: Environmental > Aquatic > Freshwater > Lake > Sediment | place: USA: Wyoming | collected...
AGCCGGATGAGCCCAACCCCTTTAAATCACAACCCGCATCCATCAGTTGATAACATTGAACCCAGAGGTGAGGCTGAGGGTCGGCGGCATCATCGACATGTCTACCGTCGACTGGTACGGGAACGTCAGCCTCATCGTCTTCTGCGCCGGCTGCAACTACAGGTGCCCCTACTGCCAGAACTCAGCACTCATCCCCCTCGACGCGGGCAGCGAGATCGACCTCGGCCTCCTAAATGAGCGCATCGTGGTAAACAAGATGATAAACGACGCCATAGTATTCACCGGAGGGGAGCCCGTACTCCAACCCGACGCCATCATTGAAGCAGCGAAGTTGGCGAAGAGCCTCAACCTCAAGGTGATGCTCGATACAAACGGCAGCGTCAAGGAGAACCTCAACAGAATACTCCGCAGCGGATACATAGACAGGGTCGCCCTCGACGTCAAGGCCCCCCTTAACCCAGCCGACTACGGCAGGGTCACCGGACGCCCCGACCTCGGGGAAAAATCCGTGGAAGCCGTGGAACACTGCCTAACACTCAGCAAGGAACTCGGTATAGAGATGGAGGTAAGAACCACCGTCGCCCCCGGCGTCTCCGACGCCCCCCCGTTCATAAGGAGCATAGCGGAGAGCATCAAGGGACGCTGCGACGCCTACTACCTCCAACAATTCGACAACCTGGGAGAGATACTCAGCCAAACCCTTAAACAGGAGAAACCTCCTAGCAGGGAGGCGATGATCAGCCTCGCCCAAGAAGCCCATAGGACAGGCCTGACAAACGTCTTCATCAAGACGCGAAGTAATGGGCTTGAGAGGATGGGCTGAGGATGCCCCGGAGACGACTCATCCTCCTGACAGGGATGGCCGGCTCCGGCAAGACGACACTTTCTGGGATCATACGCGAATTAGGCCTTCGAGTCATCACTATGGGCGACGTCATACGCGAACTAGCCAAACAGAAGGGGCTAGAACCCACACGCGAGAACATGGGGCACCTCGCCGAGGAGATACGAAAGGGAGGCCCCGACGCCGTGGCCCGCCGCTGCGTTGAGATGCTTAAGAAAGGCCCCGAAGGACTCACAGTCGTCGACGGCATAAGAAGCCTCGCAGAGGTCAACACATTCAAAGACGAGTTCGATGTCGTCCTCATCGCCCTCTGGGCGAGCCCCCTCAGCAGGTACAAGAGACTCACCCGCCGAGGCCGAAGCGACGACCCCAAGACGTGGGAAGAATTCAAGGACAGGGAGCGCCGAGAACTCGGCTTCGGCATCGGCGACGCCATAGCCTCAAGCGACTACATGATCAAGAACGACGACGGCATCGATACCCTCAAACCCGCCTTCGAAGAGATCATGGGGCTGATAAGGAATGGCTGAGGTCAAAGTAACCGTCAAGGCCCACCTGAACTCAACGGAGAGTGAGGAGAAGCTCGTGAAAGCCATCACCAACTTCTTTGGAGAAGTAGAACCAAAACGCAGTAAGGAACACGGCGTCACATACCTCGTCGTCGAAACCGAAGGCATCGCGTCACTCCGCCAACTCAGGCAACGGATCGCAAGCGACAGGATAAGGGACGCCACACGCGCCATGCTCAGCCGCTGGGCCGCGAAGAATGAGAAGGTCACATTCCACCTAAACAGACAGGCCGCGTATGCCAACCACGTCAGCATCTATCACGCCAGCAAGTCCCCACTCGGCCCAATTGAGGTCGAGATTGAAGGGCCACCTGAGCTGATTATCGAGTTTCTCACGGGGAAGACCTCAACCTAGCTGCACCTGAGAGGTTTAAACCAAATGCGAAATGCCCATTTACCAAAACTTGACCCTGCTGAGAGTACAACCAGCAGATCAAGCGAAGTGATTATATCACCCGACCCTAAGCAGCAGGGTTGGTGGTTCCCCGTGAGTGAAGGAAAGCACGTCGTAATCGTCGGGCTCGGAACCGGCGGGCTGTTCAGCAGCCGGGCAGCCCAGAGGTACAACAGGAACACCAGGATCACCGTCGTGGAGCGGCGCAGCTACGACATGTTCAGCCCCTGCGGGATCCCGTACGCGATCGAGGGGAAGGTCAAAGACTTCGAGGACCTAAAGCACAGCGTCCCCGTGACGCGAGGCTTCACCAAGCTGCTCCGCCACGAGGCTCTCCGCGTCGACCGGGAGAGCAAGCGCGTGGAGGTCAAGAACCTCGACGCCGGCGAGTGCCATTGGATCAGCTATGATTCATTGATACTCTCGACGGGGAGCCGCCCCAAGGTTCTCCCCATCCCCGGAGCCCGGGAGTTCCTCGGTAGAGGAGTCTACACGTGCGCCAACCCGGAGGAGGGCAAGGTCATCCGCGAGGCTGCCCTTAAGTCGAAGAGGGCGGTCGTAATCGGTGGCGGCGCCATCGGCTTGGAGCTCGCCCTCGCGCTCCGCCACCTCGGGCTTGAGGTCACCGCTACGAAGCGGACTCCACAGATCCTCGGCGACGAGGTCGACCCCGACATGGCGGAGATCATTGGCAAGTTCATCGCTGACCAGGGAGTCAAGAACCTCTTCGGCAAGGGCATAGAGAGGATCAACGGCTCAGACCGCGTCGAGTCCGTCGTGATCGCGGGGGAAACCATCCCCTGCGACATGGTCATCATGGCAACGGGCGTCGACCCTAATGGGAAGCTCGCGGAGGACGCGGGGCTCAAGACGGAGCGAGGCGCCATCGTCGTCGACGACCACCTGCGGACCAGTGACCCCTGCATCTATGCGCTCGGAGACGCCACAACCTACTTCAGCGGCATAGACGGAAAGCCCGCAGCGGTAGCCCTCGCCACCACAGCCTACAAGCAGGCAGCCGTCGCGGGCGTCAACGCCGCGGGCGGCGACGCCAAGTACGAGGGCACCTACGGGACCTTCGTCACCTACTTCGGGGGACTTGAGGTCAGCTGCACCGGCTTCAACACCTCCACCGCCGAGGCTAGGGGATTCAAGACGGTTGCCGGTCGCATCAACATGAAGACGAAGCCCCACTGGATGCCCGACGCGAAGGACATCTCGGTAAAGATCGTCTCGGACGCTGAGACGGGCAGGGTCCTCGGGGGTCAAGCGGTCGGCGAGGAGGGGACCGATTGGAGGATCAACATCATCGCCATGGCGGTGAAGAAGCGGATGACTCTCCAGGAGCTGAGCACTATAGAGCTTGCTTACTGTCCGGCGGTGAGCGACCTGAACGACCCGCTCATGCTCGCGGTGGACGTCGCCATCCGGCGGCTAGAATCCAACCAGAGGCGGGTATAAGACAAACGGGGTCCCGTGACCCAGCTACTTCTCGGTCTCGTAGACCTCTGTCTTCTTCGTATACTCTGGGGCTCTCATCGCCTCGGCCCCCGTTATCGCCTGCTGCATGCAGTTGTCTATGCAGAGGTAGCAGAAGAGGCACCTGAAGGGCTGGTACTCGACCTTCTTCTCCTCCGGGTACACCTTGATCGCCATGCTCGGACAGACGCGCTCGCAGTCTTGACACTGGTCACACCTGTTCATGTCCCAAGTCAGGGCGCCGCGCGTCCCCGGGACGGGCTTCGGTTTCTCGAAGGGGTAGTTGACAGTCGCGGGCTTGCTGAATAGGTTCTTCAGTACTTCCTTTACCATTTCCGGCACCCTAATTTGCCTCCTTCTTCACCTGGACGAAGCGCTCCGTGCAGCTTATGCACGGGTCTATGCTGTGGATGATCGTGGGTATGTCCGGGACCTCGTTGCCGACGAGCATAGAGACGAGCGGCGGTATGTTGGCGGCGGTGGGGGTCCTGATCTTGCAGCGGCTCAGCTTGTTAGTGCCGTTCCCCTCGACGTAGTAGAAGAGTTCGCCGCGGGGCTGCTCAACCCGGGCTATGGCGGCGTGTTCCGGGAACTTGGTGTTCTTGTTTAGCACGGGCCCCTCGGGCATCTCCTTCAGCGCCCTGTTGATCAGGTCGAAGCTCTGGAATACCTCGTCGTAGCGGACGAGCATCCTCGAGTAGGCGTCCTCGCCCTCGTGGACTATGGGCTCGAAGTCGAGCGCGCCGTAGGCCTCGTAGCCGGTCATCCTCATGTCCTGCTTGATGCCACTTCCCCTGATCGTCGGGCCGACTGCGCCGAGGAACGCGGCCTTGCCCTTCGGCAGTATCCCCCTCCCCTCGGTCTTCGCCCTCAGGGCGGAGTCCCTGTAGAAGACGGGGCGAAGGTTCTCCATCTTCTCCCTGACGACGGCGAGGTCATCGACGTAGGCCTTCGCGAGGCTCTCGTCGATGTCCTTCCTGCAGCCGCCGATCGCGTTCGTCTCGAGGTGGATGCGGTGACCGTTGGTCTTCTCGTTGAGTGTGAGTATGACCTCGCGGTCGCGCCAGACCTGCATGAAGAGGCTCTCGAAGCCGATGGCATCGGCGAAGAGGCCTAGCCACAGCAGGTGGCTCTGAAGCCTCCCGAGTTCGCTCCATATCACGCGAAGGTACTTCGCGCGGGCCGGCACCTCGGTGTCGGTCGCCTTCTCGATCGCCTCGCTGTAGGTCATGCCGTGGATGTAGTTGCATATCCCGCAGACGCGCTCGCAGAGGTAGATGTTTCTCTTGTAGTCGTTCAGCTCGCAGGCGCGCTCGATGCCGCGGTGGACATAGCCCAAGTTGGGCACTACGTCTACTATCTTGTCCTCGTCTACGACGAAGCGGAGATGTACGGGTTCGGGTAGCACCGGGTGCTGTGGCCCGAAGGGTATGACGGTGTACTTGTTCTGTGACATCTTTGCATCACTCATTCCAGTCACACTTCCAGCAACGCTTTGCTTCACGAAGTGCCTCGGCCTCGTCGAAGCCTAGCTCGACCTCGCCGAAGCCCTTGACGCGTTCCTCGGCGTTGAGTTCGCGGCAGACCACTTTTTCTTGTAGTCTTATCTCCTCGATGTTTGTGGGGCGTCCGACGAATTCGTTTGCATCTAGGTCGGGCGGTGGTAGGCCCTTGCCGCCTAGGCTCATGTCGATGCTGTGGGCGGCCTTCCTGCTGTCCCTAAGCGCCTCGATTACTGAGCTAGGGCCGTAGACGCCGTCTCCGCCGGCGTAGACGCCGGGTAGTGAGGTCTGCATCGTCTCTTCGTTGACGACTATCCTGCCCTGCCTGTTGACCTCGACGCCGAAGTCCGCGGGCACTATGACGGACTGGCCTATGGCCTTGATTATCGTGTCAACCTCGACGGTGTACTCGCTCCCCTTTATCGGGACCGGCCTGCGTCTCCCCGAGTCGTCGGGTGCGCCGAGTTCCATCTGCTGTAGAGTAAGCTTGAGGGGCTTCCCCGGTGTGATCTTGACGGGTGCGGTGAGGTACTCGAAGCTGACGCCCTCCTGTAGTGCCCCGTGGATCTCTAGGGGCGAGGCGGGCATCTCCTTCTCGGTGCGCCTGTAGTACATTACAACCTTGCCGGCACCTAGGCGCTTGGCGACGCGTGCGGCGTCTATCGAGCTGTTGCCGCCGCCTATGATGGCGACCCTGTCACCAACACTCGGGGTCTTGTCCTGGACGTTGACTAGGCTAAGGAGTTCGCGGAAATCCATGACCCCATCGTTGTCCTCGCCCTCGACGCCGAGCTTGTAGCTGTCCAGTGCGCCAATGGCGACGAAGACAGCATCGTGGTCCTTCTTCAGGGTCTTGAGGCTCTTTACCTCCTTCTTCGCCTTGAGGGCGACGCCCGCCTCCTCGAGGCGTGCCTGGATCTCCTCCTCGAGGAGGTCCTTGGGGAGCCTGTACTTGGGTATGCCCCAGAGCATGGCGCCCCCGCAGCGGTCGCCCTTCTCGTAAACGGTGACCTCGTGGCCGAGCATGCCGAGGAAGTAGGCGCAACCGACGCCCGCGGGGCCTCCGCCGACGACGGCGATCTTTTTCCCGGTTGGCTTGACCCTCTTCACCTTGCGACGTAGGCTCTGCATCGAATCCGCCATGTACCTCTTCAGGAGTCTAATCTGTATGGGTTCATCGTTCAGCTCCTGCCTGCAGCCCTCCTGGCATGGGGCGAAGCAGACGCGGCCCAAGATTGCCGGGAGCGGCGCACGCTCGCAGACCGTGTTGTAGCCAGCCTGGGGGTCGCCCTCCGCGATCTGTCGGATATACTTGGGGGCGTTGACCATACCCGGGCACTGCTCGCGGCAACGTCCGTAGAACCTCTTGATGAACGGCACCGGTCCGACGGCTGGCTTCACGAGCGTCGTGTCATCGGCGCCCTCGATAGTGAGGAGCTTACCGCCGAAGTCGACACTGATGCCCGAGACCTGTATCTTGAATAGGTCCTGTAGCTCGTTCTCGAAGAGGAACGCAGAGGGGTAGAGGCTAGAGATGCTCGGCATTGACTCCTTCCTCGGCGTCTTGACTCTGAGGTTCACGACGTCGAGGTCCCTGGCGAAGTTGTAGATGTACTCGATCTCCTTGTCGTGGTCGAGGGCCGTGATTGTGATGAGCCGTGCTCCTTGAGCCTTAAGCTCGTTGAGCCTGTTGAACATCTCCGACTTCTCTGCGACCATGTCCTCTGTCTTCGTCTTTAGCTCGAATTGCTGTGTCGTCATCTCAGTCCACCTTCTCTCCCTCGCTCACCTTCTGGAGCTTCTGCAGTGCTAGTACGACGCCGTCCACGATCGACTCGGGGCGGGCCGCGCAGCCGGGGACATAGACGTCCACGGGGATGACCTTGTCGACGCCCCCGAGGGTGTTGGGGCAGTTGTGGAAGATCGCTCCGCTGCAGGCGCACTCGCCGATGGCGATGACGGCCTTCGGCTGGGGCATCTGGTCGTAGAGGTTCTTGAGGACGCGCTGGTTGCGCTTGTTTGCGGGTCCAGTCACGAGTAAGACGTCTGCCTGCTTCGGGTCGCCTATGTTGACTATGCCGAAGCGCTCCACGTCGAATTTGGGCGTGAGCGCGGCTAGTATCTCGATGTCGCAGCCGTTGCAGCTGCCGCAGTCGAAGTGCATGACCCACGGCGACTTGAGTCGCGCCTTTGTCATCGTCTTCATGATAGTATCACCATCCGGGCGATGAGCCCGGCGATGTTCGCGATTATCAGGAGGAAACCAACTATCCAGGTGGTCTTGATCATGGTCTTCCAGTCAAGCCTCGGGTAGCTGTTATCGATCACTAGCACGACGAAGAAGAGTGCGAAAGCGAGGACCGTCCCTATTATCAGGTTCTGTGCCCAGAAGAGACTCGCGAAGCCAAGCAGCAGGGCGACCTTCGTCCAGTGGCCGAGCTCGACGAGTGCGAGAGTGTAGCCGCTGAACTCCGTGTAGATGCCCCTTACGAGTTCCTGGTGGGCGTGGCCCGACCCGGATACGTCGAAGGGAGACTTTTTCATGTCGATTATGAGGACGGGGATGAGTGCCAAGAAGGTCAGCGGGAGGAACGTCAGCAGGGGCTGGTTGATCACATATATCGAGTCTATCATGAAGCTTCCCGTCACGAAGAATATGCTGATTGCCGCGAGGAGCATGACCGGTTCGTAGCTCATCATCCCAATCAGCTCGCGACGCGCGCCAATGTTACTGTAGGGAGACTTAGAGTTGAAAGCCGCCACAATCAGGCAGAGGTCAGCAATTGCCATCGTGAAGATCATTAGCAGCATATCCTGACCGAAAGCTAGGAGGGCGAAGGCAGCGACGCTGAAGCCTAGGTAACCAAAGGCGAGGACCGGTTGGAGGCTGCTCGCGATGAACGGTTCTTTACCCCAGAGCTTTATCGCGTCGTAGAAGGGCTGCATAAGTGGGGGACCCATCCGGCTCTGCATGCGGGCAGTCAATTTCCTATCGATCCCCATCAGAATGCCACCGATTATTGGCGACAACACGACGAGTGCTACTGTAATGTATGTATAAGGACTAGATAGATCTATCATATCAAAGCACCACCGTGAGGAACATTATCATGACGAGCAGCGTACCTGCTATGACGCCATAACTCAAGACACGCGTAGAACTGAACTCATTGTCCATGAACAGACTAGAAACTTGGATAGGCACTTGAGTGTCTGCAGTGGTCTTGAATGCCTCGGGGTTATCTGAAACATTTTCGCCGCTGACATAAGGTGGCTTTACGACCCCACCCTTTCTTTTGGCGATATAGGTACCAATCATGAATATTGCGATAGCTCCTATCCAGAAGGGGTAAGTGATGAATGAACCGAAGCCTGTTGAAACCTCAAAGAGGCTACCAGTTAGGGAATTGATGTAACCTGCAGGCATTGCCGGGATGACTAAGGCTCCTAAGACCATGGAGACGCCGGCGCCTAGGATGATTCCTAGGGATAAGAAACTGAACATGGAGATCGAGTAGGGTAGAGGTAGACTCTCCTCACCGAGTTTCTTACCGGATTGGGGAAGCACGAGGAGGTGACCCAGCCACTTAGCGTAATATAGGGTCGTGGCGGCGCTACCGACAAGCACCAGCATAATGATGAGGAGGGAACCCATGCTCGGAGAGGAGCTTATCGCATCTATGGCGGCCCACTTTCCGATAAGCATCCCGAAGGGTGGTAGAAACATGCTCAGCATCCCGATCACCATGATGATGGTCGTCGTCGGGAGCTTCGCCAGTAGACCCTCCCAGTCCTCGATGAGACGAGTGTGGACACGATTTTCAACCACGCCTGCACAGAGGAACAATAGGCCCTTGGAGACTGAGTGGAATATGAGTAGTGTCAAAGCCGCAGCGTAGCCGAGGGGCGTATTGATACCCGCGCATAGGATTATGAGGCCGAGGTTGCCAATCGTCGAATATGCGAGTATTCCCTTTGATACTCTCTCGTTTAGGGCGAGGACCGCCGTTATCAGGAACGTGAAGGCGCCAATGAGGACAACAGCATAGCTGAGACTCGTGCCCCTGAACGCGGGCGCGAACCTCAGGATGAGGAAGATACCGGCGTTGACCATCGTGCTCGAGTGGAGTAGAGCGGAGACCGGCGTTGGAGCCACCATTGCGCCCTGGAGCCACTTGTTGAATGGGAACTGGGCGGACTTTGTGAATGCGGCAAACGCGAGGGTTGCGAAGAGCAGAAGAGAGATCGGAGCCGCGCTGTACTGCGTTAACTCCTCTATAGATAGGGAACCCATGAAGTAGTAGCCTATGTATATTGCTGCGACGAATCCGACACCGCCGAGGAGGTTCATCCAGAGGGCGGTGAGTGAGTTCTTAATGGCGATCTCGGTGCCATCGTGCCTGATCAGCTCATAGCTGCAGAGGGTCGTGACCTCCCAGAAGAAGTAGACCCAGTAGAGACTGTTGCTGAAAACGAGGCCATGCATGGCGCCGAGGAGGAGGAGCATGAAGAAGAAGAAACGAGGCTGTTTGCTCTGCTCGATGTGAAGATGATGTTCGTGTTCGTCCATGTAACTGAGGGCGTACACAACGATGAGGGAGCCCACGATGCTGATTATGAGGCTCATCACAAGGGAGAGATCATTCACGACAATCATCGGCTCGACGGCCATTCCACCGAGCCCAAACTCGAAATATGCGACCGGGACGAGCTGGAGTGCAGCTAGGCCGATCACAAGCCAGCTGCGATTCTTATACCCGGCGTAGAGGAAGTAGGCGAGCAGCGCGAGATCGAGAACAAGCACGACCGTCTCGAATATCGGCGCGGGCTCGTACGCGAACCCCCCACCTTGATAGAGTAAAATGGATGAGCCGATCAGCACAACTGCGGTCAACGCGACAATGAGTCTGCGGGCCGTCTTGTTGTTCAGGGCATAACATAAGAGACCCGCCAGAGGCGGGAAACCTATCGTCAGGGCTAGGAGAACATCTCCATTCATGAATACTCACACAACGGTTCTACAGACACGATAGAGGCAAGAATTGTTTTAGATTCAGTGCACAGATAAGTATATACCTCTATCGAACCTGTACATACCATCTACCTACGCTTCAAAAGAAGCGGATTTAAACATATCGTTGATATATGTGCAAAAATGGCAGAGAGAGACAGCAATTATTACATATTTATGACAATTGGATATGGTTAAAATTAATTTGTCGATTAATTAACATCTAAATATCGACATATTCGCTATTTTTACCAATTTATTTCATTAATGTGTATTAAAGGATATGAAAATAGTACTTATAATAAGTATAGAATATATATGCCGAGAAATATGGATAGTAATATATACCGGATACCGTGAGTTTAAGGGAGGCGCGAAAATTGGATAAATATATTGAGAGTATCTACAAAGGTCTCGTTGAGAAGGATCCACTCCAGAAGGAGTTCCACCAGGCTGCTTACGAAGTTCTGGCCACGATCGAGCCAGCGATCAAGAAGTTCCCCAAGTACCAGGATAACGCCATCCTTGAGCGCTTGGTCGAGCCCGAAAGGATCATACAGTTCCGCGTCCCGTGGAAGGATAAGGACGGGAAGATCCAGATCAACCGCGGCTACCGCGTCCAGTACAACTCTGCCATCGGCCCATACAAGGGCGGCTTCAGGTTCCACCCAACAGTCAACCTCGGCGTCATGAAGTTCCTCGGATTCGAGCAGACCTTCAAGAACAGCCTAACCACCCTACCGATGGGCGGCTCCAAGGGAGGATCCGACTTCGACCCCAAGGGCAAGACAGATGCAGAGGTAGAAACCTTCTGCACGAGCTTCATGAGCGAGATCTACAGGCACATCGGCCAGTTCGTCGATGTCCCCGCGGGCGACATCGGTGTCGGCGGGCGAGAGATCGGCTATATGTATGGTGCCTTCCGCAAGATCACCAACACACACGGAACATGTGTGCTCACGGGCAAAGGCCTGACCTTCGGCGGTAGCCTCGCGAGGACTGAGGCAACCGGCTACGGTGCCGTTTACTTCAGCGAGGAGATGATGAAGACCAAGAAGGAGTCCCTAAAGGGCAAGGTCGCGGTCGTCTCCGGCTCCGGAAACGTCGCACAGTACGCAGTTCAGAAGCTCATACAGCTCGGCGCGAAGCCAGTGACCATGAGCGACTCCGACGGCTACATCTACGACCCCGCAGGCATCGACGAGAAGAAGCTCACCTACGTGCTCGAACTCAAGAACGTCAAGAGGGGGCGCATCAGCGAGTACGCCGAGAAGTTCAAGGGCGTCACCTACGAGGCGAAGAAGACCCCGTGGGGTGTAAAGGGCGACATCGCATACCCCTGCGCGACGCAGAACGAACTCAACGACAAGGACGCGAAGAAGCTCATCGACAACGGCTGCAAGGCGGTCACCGAGGGCGCAAACATGCCCTGCACCCTAGAGGCTATCAAGGTCCTCCAGGACGCGGGCGTGCTCTACGCACCGGGCAAGGCCAGTAACGCAGGTGGTGTAGCCACGAGTGGCCTCGAGATGGTCCAGAACAGCCAGCGCTACTTCTGGAGCTTCGAGGAGGTTGATCAGAAGCTACACGGAATCATGATCAACATCCACAAGAACGCATACGACACCGCCAAGCTCTTCGGTCAGCCCGGCAACTACGTCATGGGCGCCAACATCGCAGGCTTCCTCAAGGTAGCCGACGCGATGATCGCCCAGGGCGTCTACGCCTAAATTCTCCTTTTTTCCTTTTTACATCCTTGACACGGTAATCATCTTTCACGCATCTGTTTTTCCCTTCAATGAAGGATATCAGTTAAAGTTGATGATGTAATTACAACACGTACAGGTTTTTATAGTATTGACCCTAAGTACAGTGATCCCTTCATGTACGGTATAGTGCGGAAGGAGAAACTGGCGCCAAACGTCATACTCTTCGAGGTCACCGCGCCCGCGGTGGCTGCAAAGTCCAAACCGGGGCAGTTCGTCATCCTGCGCGTCCACGAGAGGGGGGAGAGGTTTCCCATCACCATCGCGGACGCGAACCCGAACAAAGGCACAGTCACGATAATCTTCGCCGAGGTTGGGAAGTCATCTATACAGCTCGGTAAGCTCAACGAGGGCGACTCCATACTCAACTTCTCCGGCCCCCTGGGGAACGCGACGAAGATCAAGAACTACGGCGACGTCCTCTGCGTCGGAGGGGGCGTGATGGCGGGCGCCCTGCTATACCAGATGAAGGCCCTGAAGAAGGCGGGAAACAGGATAACGACTGTGATCGGCGCGAGGAGCAAGGAGCACCTCATTCTAGTCGACGAACTGAGGAAGTACAGCGAGGAGCTTCACGTCGCGACGGACGACGGCTCCGAGGGCGAGGAGGGGATAGCCTTCCTAGAAGATATCCTCAAGGCGAAGAAGTTCGCCCAAGCTATCACCATTGGTCCGACGAGTATGCAGATGGTCGTCTCAGAGATGACCAGGCCCTTCGGCATACCCACAACGGTAAACCTCTTCCCCATCATGGTCGACGGCACGGGCATGTGCGGGGCCTGTCGAGTCACAGTAGGGGATGAGACGAGGTTCGCCTGCGTCCACGGTCCAGACTTCGACGGTCACAAGGTAGACTATGACGAGCTGATCAGCCGCATGAGGTTCTACAACCCCAACGAGAAGATCGCCATGGTACTATTCGACGGAGGATGATCGATATGGCACACAAGAAACCCCAGGCAGAGATGCCTAAGCAGGCAGTCGAGAAGAGGATACACAACTTCGACGAGGTCGCCCTGGGCTTCAACGAAGAACTCGCCCTTGAGGAGGCGGCGAGGTGCCTCAACTGCCCCAAGCCCCAGTGCAAGAAGGGGTGCCCGGTAGAGGTCCCGATACCCGAGTTCATCCAGCTCGTCAAGGAGCACAAGTTCGGAGACGCCGCGAAGAAGATCAAGGATAAGAATGCGCTCCCCGCCGTCTGCGGGAGGGTCTGCCCACAGGAGGAGCAGTGCCAGAAGTTCTGCGTCCTCGGCGTCAGGGGCGACCCCATCGGCATAGGGCGCCTTGAGAGATACGCCTCGGACTGGGAGCGCCTCAACACCAAGCTCGAAGCCCAGAAGATAGAGCAGACGAGTGGCAAGGTAGCCGTCGTCGGCTCCGGGCCAGCAGGCCTGACGGTCGCCGCGGACCTCGCGAAGCTCGGGCACAAGGTGACCATCTTCGAGTCACTCCACACGGCGGGCGGCGTCCTGATGTACGGCATCCCCCAGTTCAGGCTCCCGAAGGAGATCGTACAGGCCGAGGTCGAATACGTCAAGAGCCTGGGCGTCGAGCTCCGCCTCGACTCGACCGTCGGCCTCCTCGCCACCATACAGGAACTCATGAACGGTGGCTACGACGCGGTCTTCATAGGCTCCGGCGCCGGGCTCCCCAACTTCCTCAGGGTCCCCGGGGAGAACCTGAAGGGCATCTACTCCGCCAACGAGTTCCTGATCCGCACGAACCTCATGAAGGCGTACAAGTTCCCCGAGTACGACACGCCGATAAGAGTAGGTAAGAGGGTCGGCGTCATCGGCGCAGGAAACGTCGCCATGGACTCCGCCAGGTGCGCCCTCCGCCTCGGGGCCGAGAGGGTCTACATAATCTACCGCCGCAGCAGGGACGAGATGCCGGCGAGGGCGGAGGAGGCCGAGAACGCGGAGGAGGAGGGGATCGAGTTCATGCTCCTCACGAACCCTATCCGCTTCATAGGGAACGACCGCGGCTTCCTCGAGAAGGTCGAGTGTGTGAAGCAGCGCCTCAGCGAGCCAGACCAGTCGGGTAGGCGCCGCCCCGAGCCCATCGAGGGGAGCAACTTCACACTAGACATCGACACCGCCGTCATAGCCATCGGCCAGTCCCCCAACCCCATCATCCAGCAGACCACCGAGGGGCTTCAGACGACACGCCACGGAACAATCGTCGTAAACGAGGAGACGATGCAAACCGCCCTACCCGGGGTCTACGCGGGGGGTGACGTCGTCAGCGGCGCAGCGACGGTCATCAGCGCCATGGGTGCGGGGAAGAAAGCCGCGAAGGCCATACACGAGTACATCATCGGGAAGGCGGCGAAAACCGCGTAGCCCCCCATTTTTAGCCCGATTCACCCCTTTTTCACGGCTGATAACGTTAAATATTTAGTCTCTTTATTAGTATTGATCATCAATGGAGAAAGCCCTGATTCTGCTCAAGGTCGAGTGCCTCGGCGAAGACTGCATAGAGGAGGTTCTGAACAGAGTCAAGCAGAGGTCGGAGGTCAAGGAGACGGGGATGACGTTCGGAGAATACGATGTCTATCTCATCGCCGAGGTCTCCAAGTCCCTCGAGATGACCAAGCTGGTTATGGAGCTCCGCGGGTACCCATCGGTAGTCTCGACGACGACCCTCCTCATCGTAGGCTAAAACCAACCACAACTACCTTTAATTAATCGGGACTTTTTTCGAAGACCTCTAAATTCTTTTTAATAAAATCTCAGTAGGGGGCCTAGATTCTTCTCGTACACATCGCAGACCTGCGGGGAATCGGAGTCTTTCAACCATTCGAGCGTTTCGTCGATCAGATTCTCGTCGATCAAAACCGCCTCGACGCCTTCGGGTTGCGCTTCGAACGGTCTCAGACTCCACATCAATACCCGACCACCCTCCACATCGGTACGGACCTCGCAGACAACCTCTACACCTCTCGATGGCAGGTAGAAGATATGCCTCTCCGGAACAGGCATGACGTTCGTCATATAGTCGACATAGTTCTCGGCTGGAATCGCCACGAAGCCTGCCTCGAACCGGGCGTAATAAACGACGTCCGCCATCCCCATGGTATCAGGTACACGTGCATAATATTAATGGAAACGTGGCACAGATGGTGGCTGCCTACGCTTGCGGGATCACGTTGCATGTTATCGTGGATTTGATGCCGTCGGTCTCACGGATCTTCATGACGGCAGTCCTCAATTCCTCCCGGTCCTTCACCTTGATGGTGGCAAACAGGTCGTAAGGGCCGTAGAGTAGGTGAGTCGTCGCAACACCAGGTATCTTGCGTATCTTCTCCAAGGTCTCGGACTTGAACGAGGACGCCAATACCACGAGGATGAGAGCCTGCTCCATGATAATCGTAGATTAACTACTCAACACGCGATTTAAATTTATCCAACTAACGGTAAAGAGTCGTTTATCCTAGATTCGTCCGAAAAATAGGACGGGGGAACAGATGTTTTAAGAAATATAAGTTTAATACATCAAATATATCGTTTTGACGTCGGAGTGTAAGCATTTATATTAATTACTGTAATTATTATACTGATCCATATGCAGAGGGCGTTGATCTTAGTGAAGTCGAAGTCGCAGGTCGACGTTAACCTATTCAACAAGATCAAGGTCTATCCAGGGGTGGTCGAAGCGAACATGATCTATGGTCCCTACGACATCTATACGCTATGCGAGGACTCGACGACGATGGGTATAAAGAAGAAGGTCATGGATATAAGGAACTTCCCCGGTGTAGTCTCGACGATGACCTGCATAATATCCGACTGATTTTTATGAAACTAGTCCAGAGGGATGGCCTCTGGCTTTGGTTTTGACGTCTCGTTAAGCTTCTTGATTCGTTCCGTGAAGTCGCTGAACATGGTGACGAGCCACGTCGGCATGCAGGCGTTGGTGAAAATTGTTTCGATGCGCTCGCCCCCGATCCCGAGGACGTCGAGAGTCCTCTTCATTATGTCGACGCGGTCTATGGCCTCAAGGTTGCCTGTTAGGTAGTTGCACTGGGTTGGGAGGCAGCCACTTATTATTACGCCGTCTGCTCCGTTTTTAAAGGCGGTGAGGACGTGCAGGGCGTCTATCCTCCCGGTGCATGGGACCCTGATTATCCTGATGTTGTCGGGGTACTCCATCCCCATGTTGCCTGCGGCGTCCGCGGCGGCGTAGCTGCACCACTGGCAGGCGAAGGCGATGATGACTGGCTCGTCCTTCTTCTCCTCGCTTAGCCACTTGGGGGTGAGCATCGCCTTGATCTTGGGGACGAGTTGGTCGTCCTTGTAGTGGCGTAGCTGCATGGCGGAGACTGGGCAGACGGCGCTGCATATCCCGCAGCCCTCGCAGGCCTCCTCTATCACCTTGGGCTCCCCGAAGGCGCTCCACTCGACGGCGCTGAATGGGCAGATGCTCGCGCAGGCGCCGCATCCGACGCACTTCTCCTTGTCCACCCACGCCTTGGCGAGGTCAATCTCCATCTCCCCGCGCATCAGCATCGAGGCTACGCGCCCCGTGGCGCCCAGCGCCTGCGTGATACTCTCCTGAATGTCCTTCGGTCCATGTGCAGCCCCGGCTATGAATATCCCCTCGACAGCGGTGTCCAAGGGCTCAAGCTTTGGGCCGCGCTCCGCGAAGAACCCGTCTGCCGAGACGGGGATGCCCAGCTTCTGGGCTAGTTCGAGGGCCCCCCTGGAGGGTTCCAAGCCGGTGGAGAGGACGAGCAGGTCGACGTATAGGGGAACCACATCGCCGAACTCGTCCTGAACATCGATGTGGATGGAGCCGTCGGGCATCATCGTCACGTCCTCAACCTCACCCCGGAGGAGGCGTACGCCGAGGTTCTGCGCCCTGTAGTAGTAGTCCTCGTAGTGCTTTCCGGTGAGGCGGATGTCCTTGTGGATTATGGCGAGCCCCGACTCGGGGTATCTCTCCATGATCTCCGTCGCATGCTTCACAGCGATACCGCAGCATATCTTGCTACAGTATTCGTGGGTCTTGGGGTCGCGTGAGCCGATGCACTGGATCATGGCTATGCGCTTCGGCTCCTGCCCGTCTCCCGGGCGAATCACCCGCCCCTTTGTGGGCCCGGATTGGTCCAACATTCTCGCAAGCTGGAGCTGGGTGACGACGTTGGAGTTCTCCCCGTAGCCATACATGCCCTTAGGGTCGTATGTCTCGAAGCCCGTAGCGACTACGACGGCGCCGACGTCGACGGTCATCTCACTAGGCTGCTCGCCCAGATCTATCGCCTTCACCGGGCAGGCATCGACGCACTTCCCGCATCTCGTGCAGGTACCCGGGTCTATCGCGTAGACCCTCGGTAGGGCCTGGTCGCTGAGGATGTAGACGGCTTTCCTCTTGTCCCAGCCGAAGTTGAACTCGTTGGGCGCCTCGACTGGGCAAGCCTCCACGCACTTCCCGCAGCCCATGCATAGCTCCGAGTTGACGAGCCGGGGGTTGACGCCTATCGTGGCCTTGTAGTTGCCGATGTGGCCCGTGAGCTTCCTCAGCTCCGCTGAGGTCAGGATGTTCACGTGCTCGTGGTGGATGATTGTGTTCCTGTAGAAGCAGCGGCGGTGAAGGTCGTTCCCGCATGGGGAGACGCATGTCCCGCAGTCGTCGCTTGGGAAGACTGAGCCCAGCTGGAGGACCTTACCCCCGAGGAAGGGCGTCTTCTCGACGAGGAAGACCTCGATGCCGAAGTCGCCGAGCCTCTTCGCGGCCTCGACGCCAGCGACGCCCCCGCCGATGACGAGGACAGACTTCTGAACGGGTACCCTCTTTCTCTCGATGGGCTCAAGGGTCTTAGCCCTCTCCACGGCGGCCTTGACTATGAACTTCGCCTTCTCGGTCGCCTTGAGTATTTGCCCCGGGTAGAGGAAGGCGCAGTGCTCCCTGATGTTCGCAATCTCAAGGAGGTATTTGTTGAGCCTAACGCGCCCCATCATCCGCTGGAAGGTCGGCTCATGGAGCCACGGGGAGCACCCGGCGACGACGACGCGGTTGATGCCGTTGGCCTTTATCGCCTCGCTTATCGACTTGACGCCGGCATCGCTGCAGGCGAAGTCGCTCTCCTCGGTGTAGACGACGCCGGGGAGCTTGGAGGCGTACTCCTTGAGGCTCGTCGTGTCGACGGACTTGGCGACGTTTAGCCCGCATCGGCAGACGAAGACGCCTACCCTGGGCTCCTCTTTATTGTTGCTCATTTCCTCGCCTCCTCGATCTGCTTGACCAGCCCATCCAATTCTGTGAGGAACTGTTCGAGCATGGAGCCACAGCTCTTCAGCACCCTGAGGGGCATGCCCGTCTCCCCGTAGAGGTTCTCCATGAATCTGAGCTGCCCCTCGGCGTGGTCTACGCCCTTATCGTAGTGGCAGCGGTCCTTGACGCATCCTATGAGCATGACGCCGTCGGCGCCGTGGTCGAGGGCACCCACTATGTGGCGGAGACTTATGGTGCTCATGCAGGGGACGTAGATGGGTATGAATGATGGGCTGTACCTCGTCCCTGTTATCCCCGCGATGTCGAGGAGTCTGTAGCCGCAGTCGTTGCAGGCGAAGCCTATGATCCTAGTCGCGCCTCTGCTATCCTCGAGGGCGGCCTTCACCTGTGCATCCACCAGATCGAAGCCGAAGTTCGGGTTATCGAGGGCTCTCGTCGGGCAACTGGATATGCAGAGGCCGCAGCTCTGGCAGAGGGTCTCGTCTATACGGACGGAGCCCTCCGCGGGCATTGTGATAGCCTGATATGGGCACACGGTTGGGCAGATACCACAGCGACCGCACCGAGTCTTGTCTACCTTCGGCGTCAGTATCGGTTTGTTAGCGTCTACTTCCTTCATCAGGTGAAGGCTAGTCATCGCCGCGGCGGCGCTCGCCTGAGCAACCGACTCGGGGATGTCCTTGGGTGAATGGCACGCCCCAGCTAAGTAGATCCCCGGACGCTTCGTTATCGTGCTCGCGACCTTCGCGTCAACCTCCTTAAAGAAGCCGTCGCAGCCGAGTTCGAGGCCGAGTTTGTCGGCGAGGTCGATGGTCCCCTTGCTCGGGACCATGCCGGTGCTGAGGACCACTAAGTCGCTCGGTGTAGAAACCTTCTGCCCCTTTCCGTCCGTATACTCGACTATCAATCCTCCGCCCTCCGCCTCCTTGACAGCGTCGAGGTTTCCGTGTACGAAGTTGATGCCGACGGTCTTGACGCGGTTGTAGAACTCCTCGTAGTACTTGCCGCCAGCGCGTATGTCCTTGTAGAGGATGGTGATGTCGATGTCGGCGCCCTGGTGGAGTTTTATCTCCTCGGCGTGTTTCATCGCCGCCATGCAGCAGTATCGGCTGCACCATGGGTTGATTTCCGGGTCCCTGCTGCCGACGCACTGAATCATTACTATCTTCTTTGGTTTCTGCCCGTCGCTTGGCTTCGTGAGGATGCCCGCGGTGGGTCCCTCGCCGTCGAGGTATCGGGCGAGCTGGAACTGGTCGATGACGTCCCTGTACTGGGCACCGTACTTCGGGTGCTTGCGCGCGTCCCAGTTGTCGACGCCCGTGGCGACTATTATGGAGCCGACGTAGAGGTCCTTGAACACCCCCTCGTCCTTGAAATTTATAGCCTGGTTGGGGCAGACGCGCTCACAGAGGCGGCAACTACCCTTGGTCAGGTAGAGGCAGGCCTCTGAGTCGATTATGTGCTTTCTCGGGACCGCGTTGGGGTGGGGGAGGTAGACGGCTTTCCGCTTGTTTATCCCACCGTTTATCTGGTCGGGGACGCTCACGGGGCACCTCTCCGTGCACTGGCCGCAGGCGACGCACTTCTCGGCGTCGACGTATCGGGGCCTCCGCCTCACGTGGACTCGATACCCGACAGGCATCCTGATTACGGCCTCGACCTCGCTGTTGTCGAGAACCTCGATGCTCTGCTCGTTACCGACATCCATCATCTTGGGGCCGCCGATGCAGATTGCGCAACTGTCCTCTGGGAAGGTCTTACCCAGCAGGGGCATCATGCCGCCGATTGTGGGCTCGCGCTCGACGAGATGTACCATGACGCCGAGCTTGGCGAGGTCGAGGGACGCCTGTATCCCCGCAACGCCCCCGCCTATCACTAGGACCTCGTTGAAGCGCTGCACGACCTTCCTGTCGAGCGGCGTGCTTAACCTCGCCTTCTCGACAGCGACACGGACGAGACTCTTAGCCTTCTCCGTGGCATCCACCCTGTCGTGGACGAGGGCGCACTGCTCACGCACATTCGTCATTACAAGTTGGTTCGGGTCCAGCCCAGCACCCTCCATCGCTCTCTGGAGCGGCTTCTCAAGCCTCACCCTCGAACCTGTCACGGCGACAACGCTGAGGACAGCCTTCCCGCCGTTCTGCTTGATCTCTGTGAGCTTTTCGAGCATGATTTTCTGATTGAGGAGCGGAGTTTGGTAGGTCCCGTAGACGCCGTCGATCTTCTTCGCGTACTCCTCGAGGGCGTCGACATCGAGCCTCTCCTTCAGGGTCTCCCCGAAGGTTTCGAAGATGACTATGGTGCTCATTGAGATTCCCTCCTATTCGAGTACTTTTCACCATCAACGCTCAGGTCGACTTCTATCATGTGGACGCTGCAGCTTAGGCAGGGGTCGTAGGCGCGGACGATCTTCTCGATTCCCCACATAGCGTCCTGCCTGGTCTCCTTCTTCTCAAAGCCGCCGGCGTGGGCCTCGGCCCAGCGCCTGAGGTTGCTCTCGATGCTCTTGTGGTTGAAGGTCGTCGGGGCGACTATGTTGGCGGCCTTTATGATCCCCTTCTCGTCTATCTCGTAGCTGTGATAGAGGAGCCCGCGGGGCGCCTCGACGAAGGCGTGGCCGACTCCCGCCTTGGCCTTAACGGGTTCACGGGTCCTCTCAGTCATGATTATGTCCTTCCCGAGGTCGCTGAGCACCTCGTCGACCGAGGCGACTAACTCGACGGTCCTCGCGAGGTTGTAGGCGGCGGTGTCGTCGGTTGGGCGCCTGAATATCTTCTCGTATGCCTTCAGGTACTCAGCGGCGGTTCCCCACTGCATCTTGTCTATCACGTTTATCCTCGCCAGCGGGCCGACCCTCATCAGGCCGCCGATGGGACCCATGTCCTTCAGGTACTGAATCTTTGTGAAGCTGTGGCCGCTCGTCGTCTCCTCCAGGTGTTTGTAGTAGTCTTGGGCGGGGAACTGCAGTAGCTGCACGCCCTTACCGTTCTTCACTCTGATCTCGCCGTCGTAGAGTTCGTATCCGCCGTCTTTTGTTACAAGTCCCATGTAGGGGGTTTCGACGCCCATGTACTCGGAGGGGTCGTCTGCCCGCTTCTCGTAGATGGAGAAGAAGGCGTCGGCGATCTTCCTCACGTTCGTGAGTGCTATGCGCCCCGCCCTGAGGAGCTTGTACCTCGCCTCGCCGGTGAGCCCCTTCGTTTGGCCCCCGGGGACGCTTGTGACCACGTGCACCAGACGCCCTCCGATCTCGGTGACGACCCTGTTCCCGTACTCGTGGAGCTGGAGGGCCGCCGAGGCTAAGTCTGGGTTGGCGTCCGCGACGCCGATGACGTTGCGGTTCTTTATGGGGATGAGGTCTGGGAGGGCTAGGAAGGCTAGGTGAAGGGCGTGGCTCGTGATGAAGCTGGCGGCGTTGAGTGTGCGACGCAGCAGCGTCGCGACCTCGGGGACCTGCACACCCCAAGCGTCCTCCACCGCCTTCACGGAGACGAGGTGATGGTTGACGTAGCAGATGCCGCAGATGCGCTCGCTTATCCTCGGCGCGTCCTCCGCCTGCTTGTTCGTCAGGAGGTACTCGAAGAACCTGGGGCCAACGGCGACGCTGAACTGGAGATCCTTCAGGGCGCCGCCCTCGACCTCTATCTTGACCTTGCCGGTCCCCTCAAGCCTTGTCAGGGGGTTGATCGTTATCGTCTCAGTCATTTCTTTTCGCCTCCGTTGAGAACCTTTGCGAGTCTACTGCTGGGGTACGTATACCTGTAGAGCGTGCCCATGTACTGTGGGAGGCTGAAGTTCTCGTTCGCCTCGCGCGTCAGGCTGGTCATGGCGTCGAGCATGGCTAGGCCCTGATCGCTGTTGCCCGCCGTGGGGCCGCGGCAGCCGTCGCATGGCATCCCCGCCTTCGGGCAGGGGGCGTCGCAGCCACCCATAGTCGCAGGCCCCATGCATAGGAAACCCTGCTCAAGCAGGCATCTCTCGTGGTCGTCGACCTCCTCGTATATCCTCTTGAGCTTTTTGCTGTACTCCCCGATGCGTTCACGGGGGCACTGCTCGCAGACGTCCGTTTTGCAGAGTTCGGGGGTACCTCCGCTGAGGAGGGTCGTGAGAATAGTCGCGATGTCATTCATCTCGGGGGGGCACCCGGGTATCTTGAAGTCGACCTTGACGTAGTCTACGATGGCCTGCTGCTTGGGGAGGAGGCGGTCCAGTGTAGGCATCTCGGCGGGGACCGTGCCCCTCTGCGAGTAGACCCTCTGGAGGAGCTCGTCTCCCTGCTGGAGGTTGGCGAGCCCGGGGACGCCGCCGAAGCAGGCGCAGGAGCCGAGGGCGATCAGCACGCCGGAGCGTTCGCGAACCTTCTTCGCGACCTCGACCTCGTGTTCCGTCCTCACCCCGCCCTCGATTATAGCGACGTCTATCTTCTCGGGGATCTCCTTCGCATCCATCAGCGTGGGCGCGTAGACAAGCTCGTTGGCCTTGAGGATGTTGAGTAGGCCCTCGTGGAGCCCTACTGCAGCTATCTGGCACCCGGTGTCACCCGAGAGCCCGAGGAGTAGTATCTTCGCCATGTCAGCACCGACCCGGCCTATGCCTGAACACGAATTGCGGCAAGAGGAATCAGTAATTATTCTAATGACTGCATATATTGTTTATGTGGGTATAGAGAATAATTGCGATAGGTAAAAATTCCCGGCGAAAAATGGCGACGGAAAGTAAATACTGAGTTGAGCTAGGTAAATAGTTACTAAAAGAAGAAGGTTGTGTGGAGGTGGGGAGTCTAGAAGAACTCCTTGCCGTCCT
>Ga0315274_10003744_pt1 | contig 22600 bp, 18 predicted proteins | sample YL17G02_20_MG_FD_203700 | JGI IMG/M metagenome (GOLD analysis project Ga0315274, IMG submission 203700) | Sediment microbial communities from Yellowstone Lake, YNP, Wyoming, USA - YL17G02_20 | ecosystem: Environmental > Aquatic > Freshwater > Lake > Sediment | place: USA: Wyoming | collected...
CAGTTGGCGTCGGATTTGGGCGTCCCGAAGATAATCCTGGGGATGGGGCAGAGGGGCGTTGTGACGAGGATTCTGTCGAGAAAGTTCGGCTCGTACTTGACCTACGCCGCGCTCTCCGGCGGCCTCTCGAGCGCCCCAGGACAACTTACGGTCGAGCAGCTTCAGGGGGTCTACCACTTCAAGTCGATCGACAAGGACACATTGGTATACGGCGTAATCGGCAAGCCTCTGGCGCATTCGCTGAGCCCGCACGTTCAGAACGCGGCGTTCCGGCACGCGGGGCTGAACGCCGTGTACGTGCCGCTCGAAGTGGACGAACTCAAGACGTTTCTGGCGTCCTGCCGGTGCATGAACCCCCATGGGTTCTCGGTGACGATACCGCACAAAGAGGAGGCGGCAAGACTCGTACAGGAAACCGATGAGATAACGAGGAGAATAGGCGCCGTCAACACCATAGGCTTCCGCGAGGGACAGATGGTCGGGACGAATACGGACTGGCGCGCGGCAATCGAGTCGATAAAGTCGGCTATGGCCGGAGGGGAAAGCATTGCAGGTAAGAAGGCACTGGTCCTGGGGGCGGGCGGGGCGGCGCGGGCGATAGTCTTCGGCCTTGTATCCCAGGGAGCCGAAGTCGCCATCGCCAACCGCACGTTCGAACGCGCCCAGGCGCTTGCGCGCGAGGCCGGCTGCAAGGCGGTAAAGTGGGACGACCGCGGACGTGTTGCATGTGACGTTATCGCCAACAGCACATCCCTGGGGATGTACCCCGCGATTGACTCTACGCCGCTTGGGCGCGAAGCGTTCAAGGCGGGGCAGATCGTGTTTGACGCGGTGTACAATCCGAGGCGGACGAGGATGCTGGCGGAGGCTGCGGAGGCGGGGTGCAGGGTGGTAGAAGGACTCGAGATGTTCGTGCACCAGGCGGCCGCGCAGTTTGAGTTCTGGACTGGCAGCCGTGCCTGTATCGAGGTCATACGGGAGGCTGCGATCGCGGCGTTCGACGGGATGAAAGGGACCTCGTAGGGCGCCCGCAAAACGCGCCGGCGGTGACTGCTCCCCGGACAGAAAAAGCGCGGGCGGTTTGTAATGGCGGGCCTTCGAACGGCCGCGGCGGGTCTGCGGCAGGGGGAGCGCGTAGAGGCGGATAAAGCCGGCTTTGCCCGGGAATGGGGAACAATAAATGGCAGGCCTTTTCTTCGGGGTCGCGGCCTTCGTATTCGGCACGGTCATCGGGTCGTTCCTTAACGTTTGCATCTACCGGCTGCCGCGCGGCGAGTCGCTGGTTTATCCGCCAAGCCACTGTCCCCTCTGTTACCGGCCCATAAGGATGGAAGACAACATTCCGGTGCTGTCCTGGTTTCTTCTGGCGGGACGGTGCAGGGACTGCGCCGGACGGATATCGGTGATTTACCCGGTTGTGGAGTTTCTGACAGGGGCTCTCTTTTTCACCTACTATTGGCAATTGGTCGGCTTCTATCAGCAGCCGACGCCGGGACAGGTCGGATTCTACGCGATACATATGGCTTTTGTCAGCGCGCTGCTGGCGGCGGCGGTCATAGACTTCAAACATCTCATAATCCCCGACGAGATAAGCGTGCCCGGCATAGTCTTGGGCCTGGCGGCGTCGTTTGTTTTCCCCCAGATGCACGCGGGAACGCTTGTCTGGGGCCATCCGCACGTCAGTTCACTCGCCGAGTCGGCAATAGGGGCACTTGCCGGCGCCGCCGTGGTCTACGCGATAGGAGCGGCGGGAAAAGTTGCGATGCGGCGGGAGGCAATGGGATTCGGGGACGTGAAACTCATGGCGATGATAGGGGCGTTTTTGGGATGGGAGATGACGATCTTTGTGCTTTTCATGTCCGCAGTCATCGCGCTTGCATATGGACTCGTCCAGATGGCTTTCACCGGAAGCAACAAGATACCCTACGGTCCTTTTCTTTCGATAGCGGCTGCGCTGGGGCTCCTGTTTCGGCCCGCGATAGACACTTTCATTGCGGAAGTCATAAAGTCGTATACACTTTTGCTGTGAGTGTGATATAATCTCGTGCATCAGTCAAAGGCTCACTGACGGGTCGCACTGATCGCGCGGAGTGTGACAGTGTCGGATGCGGGGAAATCGCGGCGGACGGCGGTATTGGTGAAACTTCTGCTGGTGGCCATTCTTACCGCGGCCGTCGCGGCGCTGGCTGTCTCAAACTGGCGCGACCGGGTGTTTTCGCTCATCGTCGCAAACGTGCAGATGAAGGCGGGGATTGTGATTCTCGCCTCGGTGCTGGTCGGGTTTGTCCTGGGATGCGCCTTTCTGTGGAGCGCTTCTCACCGGGATTGAAACAGGTTACTCCTATAGAGAGGAGGGGGCAAAAGTGTTGCGTGCAATTACGGCATTGCTGAGGGGAACGGTTGTTGTGCTGTTGGCTGTGGGCCTTGTGGGATGCTCTTACAACAAACTCAAGAGGGAAAACGACGAACTCAAAGCTCAGAACAAAATGCTGAACGACGAACGGGATGCGTTACTGGCCCAGAAGGGCGATCTTGAAAAGCAGCAGGCCGGCATGGCGGGCGAACTCGACAGCGCCAGGGCAAGGCAGCAGCAACTTGAGGAAGCCATGAGGAAACTGCGCGGCCAGGGCTACGACGTGTCACTGGGTGAAGGAATGCTCATTGTCACACTGCCCTCGAAAATCCTCTATCCGTCAGGCAGCGCCGAACTGGCGTCTTCCGGCAAGGACAAACTGAAACAACTGGCCAAGACCCTCAACGAAGACCTCAAGGGATTCCCGATAGAGGTTCAGGGGCATACCGACGCCGACCCGATCCAGCACACCAGGGACAAGTACGCCAGCAACTGGGAACTGTCGTACGATCGGGCGCAGACGGTAGTCTATTACCTCATAAAGTCGTGCAGCGTGGAGCCCAAGCGGATCCACGCGAGCGCGTACGGCGAGCACAAACCCGTCGCCCCCAACAAGGACGCTGAAGGCAAGGCGAAGAACCGCAGGGTCGAGATCGTCGTGATGCGGCCCATGGCCAAGTAGACAGGCCGCGGGAAAATCGGCTGCGAGGGTGCACGCTTCTACTGTCAACCTGGCAGGGGCGGCATCTGCGCCGTGAGGGCGGGTGGAACGGTTTGTGGGGGCAAGCGCAGCAGTATGATTGTCATACCGGCGATCGACATAAAAGACGGCAAGTGCGTGCGCCTGGTCGAGGGGCGGGAGAGCACGGCAACCGTGTTCGAGGGCGACCCCGCCGACTGGGCCCTGAGATGGGTCCGCGAAGGCGCCAAGTACCTGCACGTGGTGGACCTCGACGGCGCCTTTCATGGCGCACCGAGAAACCTTCCCAAGGTGAAAGAAATCGTTGAGAGGGCGGGCGTGCCCGTCGAGTTCGGGGGCGGCGTGCGCGACTCGGAAGTAGTAATGACGCTGGCTGGCGTGGGCGTCGCCAGGATCATACTCGGTTCACAGGTGGTAGACAGGTTCGAATGGGCTGAGAAGATGTTCAGGGCGTTGCCAGGCAGGATCGCCGTGGGCATAGACGCCGTCAAGGGCTGCGTAGCGGTCCATGGCTGGACGAAAATGACCAACATCGACGCGTTCGCCCTCGCCCGCAAATGCCAGCGCGCCGGGGCGGCGGCAGTCATCTACACCGACATCACGCGCGACGGGAAGATGGCCGGAGCGAACCTCGAGGCCATGTGCGTCATGGCTGAGTCTGTAACTATGCCGGTCATCGCGTCGGGTGGCGTTACGACAGTAGAGGACCTGACTAACCTCAAAGCGGCGGGATGTCACGGCGCAATAATAGGCCGGGCGCTCTACGACGGGAAGATCACGCTGAAAGCGGCTATAGAGGCCGCGGCGGAAAAACCGGCAGGCCAAGAAGGCCCCGAATCCAACGCATCCGGATAAGACCGGCCGCGTTACATGGCCGGCGTCAGCGTCTGGAATAGGACCGCTCCGGGCAGGGCCGGAGCGGTTTTTTTCGTTACGCCGGTTCGTCCTTAAATCACCTCGAGATAGTCCTTGCCCGGCAGGACCGGGAATTTCGCGTGGGGCTCCTCCTGATACCAGAAACCGACGGAAGCAATGTCGTCCTGGAGCGGCAGGTAGCGCGCGAAATCCCCCTCGCGGTTTCGCCAGCCGAGGGCCTGGATGGTGACTTTGAGGTCCTTTTCGAAGCGGATCGGGTCCGTAATGTGCCAGCGGTACATGCCGAAACGCTGCTGGGAGCGGTAGAGGCCGTCCGGACTGATGACCTGAGGCAGGCCGGAATAGGGCGATGAGAAAACGCAGTACTGCCCCTCGGGCTGCTCAAAGTCCCAGGCGCCGCAGAAATAGTCCTCGGTGCCGGTCCCGCAGATAGTCGGGAATTGGGTGTCGCCGTCGATGAAAAACTTCGCTTCGCCCTCGCCCCACCAGCGGCAGTTGTTGACGCCCCATGCGATGTAAGTGCCCACGTAGTGCCCCCAGCCTTTGATCCCGTCAACGATCACATGGTCGGTCTTGAACGGCAGCGGATTGTCGCGGCGCCACTGGGCGTGGAAGTACGCCGCGTCTTCGGGCGCCTCCGCGAGCGCGTACGTTATCTGATAGAAGAAACCGCGGATTTCTTCGGTCGAGAGATTCTCGACGGTGATCCTGGCGGATTTCCTGAAGGGCATTTCCCAGTAAGAGTTGAAACCGCCCGCCGGGTTCACACAGACGGCCAGCGAATTGATGTTCGCGCGCTCGCACCAGCCCATGCAGAAGAAATCGCCCAGCGGCGTTTCGACGGAAGGCGTTTTCTCGCCGTCCCAGTACATGCGCAACACAAGGCGCCGCCAGGTCGAGGGGTGCACGGTCATCCAGATATGCTGAATGGCGCCGGGGCCTCTTATGTCCGCAATCGTGACGGTTTTCTGCGCGCCCACCTGGATGCAGGGATTCACCTTCCACCCCTGGCCGAGGCCCGTGGCGGCTCTTGCGCCCGTGCCTTCGGTGGCCATGCCGCCTTTGCCCTTTTCGCCGTTCAGGTTCTCCGCCGAAAGTGAACGTGTCTTTGCCTTCGAGAGGCGCCAGAGACTGCTTGAACCCATACCGAGTCCGTTCGACATGTGCTCCTCCTGTCAATTCTCAAGATGCGAAACCAGAAACACGCGCCGGGCAAGCCCCCACCTTACTTTTTATTGAAAAGCGAGAGAAATGCAACAGGAAAACGGGCCGGCTTGTCGTAAAATTAGCCGCGGCAACGAGGGGCCTCGGGTGAAACCGGTAATACGCGAGATTGTCGCCAAGACGGTGCTCAACCGTTCCAAACTGGGCGATTATTCGCTCAACTGCTACGGGGGCTGCGAGCACGCGTGCGCATACTGCTACGCGAGGTTCATGCAGCGGTTCCATCCGCACGACGAGCCATGGGGGGAATTCGTCGACGTGAAGGCAAACGCGCCGGAGGCGCTGGTCAAGCAACTGCGGCGGGCAGAGCCTGGAGGGGTGTTCGTTTCCTCGGCGTGCGACGCATACCAGCCGATCGAGAGGGAAAGAAGGCTGACGAGGGCGTGCGCCCAGATGCTTATGCGGTACGGATTTGACGTGCACGTCCTGACGAAGAGCGCGCTTGTGCTGGAAGATATCCCTATGTACGCGGCGGGGCGCCGGGCGAGGATTGGCGTGACGATCACCACGCCGGATGAGAGCGCCGCGAGACTCTGGGAACCGCACGCGGCGAGCGTCGCAAAGAGAATTGAAGTGCTGCGAACGGCAAAAGGGGCGGGACTCCGGACCGCGGTGATGTTCGGGCCGCTCTTGCCGGGGATTTCGGATGACGGGGAGACGCTTGACCGGCTGATGGCAATCGCGCGCGACTTGGACGTTGACGTCATCTGGACGGACGCCCTGAACCTGCGGCCAAAGGTGTGGCCGAGCGTGCAGGCGCTTCTGGCAAAAGTGCGCCCTGCGCTCATCGAGCCGTACAGGGGATTACTTTTCAACGAGGCCAAGCGCGAGAAATATCTGGCGGGCTTGAGGCGCAGGATAGAGGCGGCTGCTGAGCACAACAAGGTGGCGTCGCGGCTGGCAGGATGCCCGTAGTCGGGAAACCGACCACAATCCGACATCGGTAGCCGGATCTGCCGAGGCGTCCTGACAAATGTATGTCGAAACCGGCGTCAGGCAAGACGCGGACACCCTTGCGGATTTTCGGGGTCTCAGGCCTTTTCCATGGAGTCGAAGTCTTTTTCGCGGGGCAGGTCCTTGATGGACTTGAGGCCGAAATGGTCGAGGAACTTCTTTGTGGTTCCGTACAGGATTGGGCGCCCCGGGGCTTCGGCGGTGCCGGTGATCCTGACAAGGCCAAGTTCGGTGAGGTTGGCGATAACGTAGTCTGAGGCTACGCCGCGGATGGACTCGATTGCGGCGCGCGTAACGGGCTGCTTGTACGAGATAATCGCAAGCGTCTCGAGCGATGCGCGTGAGAGTTTCTCCTTTGCGCGGCGCGTGAAGAACGCGGCAAGAGTCTCACCCAGTTCCTTCCGTGTGAGCAGCCGGTACCCGCCGGCGATTTCCTCGATCTGGAACGCGTGGCCGTTGGCCTCGTAAATGGAGTTCAACTCGTCAACGACTCTCCGTACGTCCTCGGTAGTCAGCCCCTCGGCAAGGCTGACCAGCTTCGCCGCACTCAGAGGACCCGGCGAGGAGAAAATCGCACCTTCTATCAACTGACGGACTTTGACGGGTTCCATGCTACCTGGTCTCCGAAACGGGGGTGGTCGTGGAGACGGCTTTCCTTATCTCGTCGAGGGCGGTCTTGACGGCTTCGTTAACGGCCCTCGAAGTGACGGTCGCAGCGGTGATGGCCTGGATCTTGTCCTTCGTTTCGCCCTTAACCACGACGAGTTGGTCGAGTGTCTTGCCCGCGAATTGGGCTTGAAACGCGGGCGCAATGGGACCGTTTGCGGCTTTCTTCTCACGGATGCCGAGCGATTCGGCAACGGCCTGCCAGAGGGTGCGGTCGGACTTTATCTCCTTGGCGCGCTCTCCGAGACCCGGAGTCTCTGCGGAAAAGAGGATGCGAATCTCTTTGATTGAACAGTCAGGTTTGGCGGCGACAAGCACTTTGATCCTGCTGGAGTACCCCTGTTTCTCGCCAACGGCCAGGTAACCGAGGACTCCCCCCTGCCCTACGGCTTTCCCCACGCCGGCGGCGTTCCAGGAACGGCCCGCGACCGGGTCGCCGGCCGGCGGTGCGGCGACGGGCTCGAATGACTGTGCATCCGGGAAGATGGCCTTGAGAGCGGCCTCGAACGCAAGGCGGTCTTTCTGCTCTATTGTCGTGCGCGTCATCTGGTAAACGCCGGCGACGCCGAAAGCAGTAATTGCGGAGATGACTCCCAGGACGTAGACAAAACGGATGATGTCCTTTTTCATTTCTTCACCGCCCCGTACTTGACGGGCCTCGTGTAGCGATCAACGAGCGGCGTAGCAGTGTTCATGAGGAGTATCGAGTAGCAGCACCCCTCGGGAAAACCGTGGCCCAGCAGGCGGATGGCGCCCGTGATGACGCCGCAGCCGAGGGCGAAGATGACCTGTCCGCGCGATGTCACCGGGGTCGTCACCATGTCGGTCGCCATGAAAAAGGCGCCGAGCATGACTCCGCCCGCGAGTATCTGATAAAGGGGGAAGAAAAGGCGCCCCGGCGCGTCAAGGGCGGCCGGGTAGTCTGGAAGGCCGCCGAATGTCCTCGCACCGGCGATTTTCCACGTCGGCAGGAAGAAGGCAAAAACGAAAAGCGTACCCAGGTACACGGCGGGAACCTTCCAGTTGATGTAGCCCCTGTAGATGAGATAGAGGCCGCCGAGAATAATCAGAAGCGCCGAAGTTTCGCCGATGCAGCCGGGGATATTGCCGATGAACAACGGCTTGAGGCTCGGGTACATGAGGTGCGCGTTGCCGCCGGCGTCAGGTGCGAATGTCTTCAGGGCGTCTACGTTCAGGGGCGTGGCAAGCGAAATGGCGTCATAGCCCTCCGGGCCTGCGCCCACGGGGGCGATGTGCCGGATATCCTGGAACAGGCGCTGGAATCCTGAACCCTGCACTATCGGCCAGGCCGAGGGGGTAATGATTGCCGGGTAAGCGATCTGCGCGAACGCGCGGCCGGACAGCGCCGGGTTCCATACATTGTAGCCGAGGCCGCCGAAGATCTGTTTGGCAATGATAATCGAAAACGCGGAGGATACCACGGCGACGAAGACGGGGACGTTCGGCGGCAGGACATAGGCAAGCAGGAGCCCCGTGATGATCGCGCTTCCGTCGGTCACCGTCACGGGCTTTTTCGCGAGTTTCTGCCAGAGCGCCTCGAAGAAGACACATGAGACCACGCAGGCAATGATGATGACGCCGGCATACCAGCCAAAGAGGAAAAGCGCGCCAACGCCTATCGGGACAAGCGTGAGCAACACCGTCCACATTATGCGCGAAACGTCTTCTCCCTCGCGAATATGCGGGGAGACGCCGACGCTGAGACGACTGGCATCGATCTGAGGACTCTCTTGGGTCATTTCGCGGCCTTCCCTTGCCTTGCGCGGCGGGCGGCGAGTTCGGCCTTGCCCGCCTTTACCCAGTTGACAATTGGCCGTCTCGACGGGCACACGTACGTGCAGCAGCCGCATTCGATGCAGTCAAGCAGGTCAAGCGTTGAAGCCTGGTCGATCTGGCCGAATTCCAGCAGTACCCCAAGTTCATTGGGCGCAATCGACACGGGACACGCCCGGACGCACTTGCCGCAGCGGATGCAGGGCAACCATTCATCCGCCGGGATGTCATCCATGAGGACAAGTCCGCTCGTACCCTTTGTAACAGGTATGTCGAGACTTGACTGGGCAATGCCCATCATCGGGCCGCCCATGACGATGCGCCTGGGCGGCTTCGAGAAGCCCACGACCTTGAGCAGGTCGGCGTACGGCGTCCCTACGCGCACGCGGAAATTGCCGGGTGCGGCGGCACAGGGGCCGGTGACCGTAACGATGCGTTCGATGAGGGGACGGTTGAACTTCACGGCGTAGTACACTGCCGCGCAGGTCGCGACGTTCTGGACGAGAACGGCGACATCCATCGGCAGGCCGCCCGAGGGGACTTCGCGCCCCGTGAGGACCTTTATCAACTGCTTTTCGGCGCCCTGGGGATAGCGCGTCGGGAGGATTTGGGTGCCGGCGTCCTTGAGGCCGGCGGACGCTTGCCTGATGACTTCGAACGCGTCAGGTTTGTTTTCCTCGACGGCGAAAATGAGTTCCCTCGCGCCTGCGGCCCTGCGCGCCAGGTCCGCGCCGAGGACGATTGCCAGGGCGTCCTCAAGCATCAGCCTATGGTCGGCGGTAAGGTAAGGCTCGCACTCGGCGCCGTTGACTATGAGGATTTCAATGGCCTTGTTTTCCGGAGGCGCAAGTTTCACATCGGTGGGGAAGGTGGCGCCGCCCATGCCGACGACGCCCGCGGCCCGCACGCGCTCGCGAATGGCTTTCGCATCGAGATTGGCCGGATCCGACTCGGCGTTACAGCCCTCGGCCCAGCGCTCTTGGCCGTCGTTCTTGATTACGACGCAAAGGCCCCGGCGCCCCACGGGCAAGGGGCGCATTTCGACGCCGAGGACTTCGCCCGATACCGGCGAATGGACTGCCGCGGAGATGTAGCCGGCCGGCTCGCCGACGAGGGTGCCCATCGAGACTTTGTCGCCCTGTTTCACGACCGGATTGGCCGGGGCGCCAAGGTGCTGCTGGAGTGGGACAACAAGCGTCTCCGGAGCCTTAACATCTTGCGACGCAAGGCCTTGCGTCGAATCCTTGCTTTCCGGAGGATGCACTCCCCCCGCGAAGGCTATAGCCACAAATGTTTCCTTTCACCGACGAGGGCAGACTACGGCGTTACCGGCTGAGTGCCGGCTTTGTCCGACGTTTTGTCGCCGGCGAGGCATTTCCTCGTTGCCCTGTCAATCTGTCTGACCGCCTGTTTGAGGCGTTGCTCATTTTCAACAAGGGCCATCCGCAGATAGCCCTCGCCGTAGTCGCCGAACCCCCCGCCGGGCGAAACAGCGACCTCGGCATTTTCCATCAGCCACATTGCGAAGTCAATAGAGTTCATGTGCTGGAAGAACGTGGGCATCCTGGCCCAGACGAACATGGTAGCCTTGGGTTTTTCGACCTGCCAGCCTATGCGATTGAGGCCGTCGCACAGCGCGTCGCGGCGGGACTGGTAGACTGCCGCCTGCTTTGGAGCAGTCTGCGCGAAGTTGCGCATTGCGACTATCGCCGATATCTGCACGGCCTGAAAGATCCCGTAGTCATAGTAACCCTTGATCTTCGCCAGCGCCTTGCACATGTCCGAGTTGCCGACGCAGAACCCGATGCGCCAGCCGGCCATGTTGAACGGTTTCGAGCAGGTTATGAACTCGACTCCGACGTCCTTGGCGCCCGGGACCTCCAGGAAAGAGGGGGCTTTGTAGCCGTCGAAGGTAGTGAAGCCGTACGCGAGATCCGAGATCACGAGCACGTCGTACTTCTTCGCAAAGGCGACCAGTTCCCTGTAGAAATCCAACTCCATGGTCATCGTGGTCGGGTTGTGGGGGAAATTGACGATGACCACCTTGGGCTTTGGCTGCAGGTGGGTGGTAACGTCGACGAGACTCTTTATGAGTTCGGGGCCCGGCGCCAGCCGGACGTTAATAACGTTTGCGCCGGCGAGAATGACGGCGTAGATGTGTATCGGAAAAGCGGGCGACGGCACAAGCGCGGTATCGCCCGGGCCGAGCAGCGCAAGGCACAGGTGGCTGAAACCCTCCTTGGAGCCTATCGTGGCGACGACCTCGGTTGCGGGGTCGAGTTTCACGCCCCAGTAGGCGTCGTAAAGGCGGGAGACCTCGCGGCGAAGGTTGTAGACACCGACTGAGGCGCTGTACCGGTGGTTGCGCGCGTCAAGCACGGCCTCCCTGAGTTTTTCGGTCACTTCCCCGGGGGGCGGATCGGTGGGGTTGCCCATGCCGAGGTCGATTATGTCGACGCCGGCGCGGCGCTTCTGGTAGAGGAGAGTGTTGAGTTTCCCAAAAAGATAAACGGGCAGGCGTTTGAGCCTGTCCGAAACGGGAATCCTGTATTCGTCGGGAGCCGTCATTGCAGCGGTATTCCAGTCTCGATCTTGGCGGCACGGAGAAGTTGGCCGAGGTACTCAGCGCCTTTGCGCACTGCCCTTGCCTCGCGGGCTTCGATGAGCAGTTGATCCTTTACGGTGTCAAAACTGACGGGGCTGGCAGCCTTGACATCGGTAACTTTGAACACATAGTAACCGGCTTCGCCGGCCGTTATGGGACCGGTTATTTCGCCCGGTTTCATGTTGAAGAGCAGTTCGGCGATCTTGTCGGTTATCACCACGCGGCCGAAAGGTTTCGGGAAAAAGCCCTCTGAAAGGGGGAGCGGAAGGAACCCATGATTTCGGCCGGTGAACTCGTCTACGGATTCCTGGGATGCTAAAGTTCCAAAATCCGCGCCTTTGCGGCACCGGTTCACAATTGAGTCGGCATCGGGCTGCGTCTGGGTGACTATCACCTGCACCTCCGCCTTGCGCCCATACCGCTCGAGGTAAACCTTCCGGAGTTCGTCGTCGGTAACCACGACACTCTTCTCAATGAGTTTGCGCAGGAGGGTATTGGTCCGGAGGCGGGTCTTGTAGTCTTGAAGCGCCTCTCCCGACTCCGCGAGGTTTGCCATCAAGCCTTCGAATCCGCCGGCGCTGCTGACAGCCTTGAGGTATTCGGCTTCGGCTTCCTCGTCGGATACTGCGATGCCGAGCGCCTGGGCGGCCTGGCGCACGACGACATGGTTAATCATCACCTGCAGAATGCTGGGGCCGGCAACACGCTTGCAGGTGTCAACCCATTCCTGCTCGCTGACAGGCTGGCCATTTACGCGGGCTATGACCCCCGGAGGCAGTTGCACCACCCGAATGTTGTCCTCGGGAGCCGCAACCTGTGGCGCCAGTTCTGATGAAGTGGAGGAAACGTCCGCCGCCGGAGCCACAGGAACTTGAGCACCCGCAACGCCCGGCAGGACCGACAGCAGTAATCCAACCGGCAGGAATTTCACAAAGGATTTGCGTAACATGAGCACAGCCCTTTCATCTCAGGCAAGAAGATCGGAGAACACGGCGTTAATCGTACGTTCGCACTGCGCCTGTGTCAACAAGGATTCAAAGGCAACCGTCAGCCGCCTGTGGGCTTTTGGCTTGACATGTAAATGCTTGAGAATACTATGCTTTGGGCGAACGCCGTCCGAAGAGACTCGACGCAAGTTGCGCTTCGTCAGGAGCGATCCTTGGAGGGCGGTTTATGCGAAAACTGGAGCCAGACAGAGGTGAATCATGCCCGTTAGGAAAAAAACCGGAACAGCGAGAACGAACAGGCGTTTGAGCCTCAACGGCCGCTGGACCCTGGAGGGTAGAAGCGCCTCAGGAGAGCGAATCGAAATACCCGCGCGCGTGCCGGGGGTAGTACATTGGGATCTCCAGCGCGCCGGACTGATAGGCGACCCGTTTGAGGGGGCAGTTGAGGAGAATGTGCAGTGGGTCGCACTCCAGACATGGACGTATTCTCTCACGTTCCGCGCGGGAAGCCGGATGCTTTCGGCAAAGAACGTGGAGTTGGTGTTCGAGGGACTGGACACATTCGCCGAGATATCCCTCAACGGCATCAGGATCGGCGGGACGGACAACATGTTCGTGCCGCACAGGTTTGACATCAGCAGGGCGCTGGTCGCAGGGGACAACACCCTGGTCGTAACATTCCTGTCTCCCGTGGAGGAGGGGCTCAAACTGCACCAGGAGCACAATTCGGTCAGGCTCTTCGAAGATGGCAATCCGCGCCCGTACGTCCGCAAGGCGCAGTATTCGTACGGGTGGGACTGGGGCCCGAAGATCGCCGCTTCCGGGATATGGCGCGACGTGTACATCGAGGCGTGGGATGCCGTGCGCATCGAGTCGGTCTATTGGCGCACGTTGAAGGCCGGGCCGGAAGGTGCGCGCGTTGCGGTAGCGGTGGAAACACTCGGCGCGCAACGCGCGACGGCGGAGGCAACACTCTCGTTCGGACAGAAGGCTTACCCAGTGAAACTTGCCCGGCGCGCCAGCGCCGCAGGCGCGAGGTTTTCCGGCATTATCGACATAGAGAAGCCACAGTTGTGGTGGCCGAACGGGCACGGCCCGCAGGACCTCTATGATGCACAGGTTGTCGTCAGGACCGAGGGCATTGCGGTGGACAGGCATTCGCGCCAGGTGGGTTTGCGCACCGTGGGCCTCAAGCGCGAGAAAGACGACGAGGGCGAAGGTTTCGTAATAACGGTCAATTCCAAAGAGATATTCTGCAAGGGCGCAGACTGGATACCCGCTGATATCTACCTGCCGCGGGTCAGCACGAGGGATTACGACGAATGGGTCCGCATGGCGGCGGAAGGCAACATGAACATGCTGCGGGTATGGGGGGGCGGGATTTACGAGGGCCGGGCCTTTTACGAAGCGTGCGACAGGTACGGTGTCATGGTGTGGCAGGATTTCCCGTTCGCGTGCGCGCTGTACCCTGAAGATGATTGGTTCCTGAAGAACGTGGAGCGGGAAGCAACTCTCGCGGTCAAAGCGCTGCGAAACCACGCCTCAATAGTCCTCTGGTGCGGCAATAATGAAAACCAGTGGGGGCAGCATTCCTGGTGGAAGGCGCCCAGGTTCAGCGGCAAGACCATTTACGACAAGTTGCTGCCGGCCGTGACGCGGCGGTACGACCCGTCGCGGCCGTATTGGCCTGGGAGCCCCTACGGCGGAAAGGACCCCAATTGCCAGGAGCGCGGCGACAGGCACAACTGGGACGTGTGGTCGGGGTGGAAGGATTACACCGGTTACTTCGGCGACAAGGGGAGGTTCCTGAGCGAATTCGGCTGGCAGGCCGTTCCGCCGATGGAGGCGGTGGCGAAGTTCGGGCCCTTGAAGGATCTGCATCCGCAGCATCCGCTTTTCGAGAGGCACAACAAGCAGGTCGAAGGCGGCGAGAGGCTTGCGCGGTTTCTGGCCGGCAGTTTCAAGATGCCGAAGGATCTCAAAGAATACGTATACCTTACCCAGGTAGTGCAGGCGGAGGCCATAAAGGCGGGCGTGCTGCACTGGCGCTCCAGAATGATGAAGACATCCGGGGCGCTCTATTGGCAACTCAACGACTGCTGGCCAGTTGTGTCGTGGGCGGCGGTCGATTACGCGCGAAGGCCCAAGGCGCTGTACTACTACTCAAGGCGTTTTTTCGCGCCGGTGGCGGCGCGGGTCGCAAACCTTCCCGAAGGCGTCTGCGCCTGGGTAATCAACGATTCGCCGGAGCGCGTGAGAGGCCAAGTGGCCCTGCAGGCAGTGACCTTCGAGGGCAATGAAGTGGGCTGCATCCGGGAGGACGTCGACGTGAGCCCGAACGGCGTCAGCAAAATCGGTCCGTTGAAGCCGGAGGTCCTGGGCGTCAAAGACCCGTCGGAGGTATTCCTGGCCGCGGTTTTCAGGCCGGCAAACGGCGAGCCGATTGTCGACACCGGTTTCATCTTGAGGCCAAAGCACCTGCGATTGCCGAATCCGCGCCTGTCCTGGAAGGTGAAGGGCGCCGACGGCAAGGTGTCGGTCGAACTCTCGGCAAAAAACTTCGCATACGCCGTGTACCTTAGGCTGCCGGGAAGCGACGCCCGGTTCTCGGACAACTTCATCACTATCCTGCCGAGGCGGAAGGTGGAAGTCCGGATCAGCGGCCGGAAACTCAACGCCGCCGCCGTCGGGAGGAGACTCGAGGTCATGTGGGCAAAGGGCGGGGTTCCATCCTGACGCAACCCGCCGATTACAGCCTTTCAACCTGCCCTTCGACGCCGAAGATCCGGGCGGCGTTGCGCCACCACACAAGTTCCTGGACGTCCGGCGCAACGTCGAGGGCCGCCATGAGGTCCCGCATGAAGTCCATCATGTAAACCGGGGCGGGATTGTCGGTGCCGAAGCAGAACTTCCTGAAGAGCGCCATGTTGACGGTTTCATTGAACAGTTGATGCTCGAGCACGTCGGGGCCGATGTTATCGAGCGTCCTGAACGAGAACACGTGACGCAGGTACGAAAGCGGTGTCGCGCGCACCGTGCCACCTGAAAGATCCCAGAAAACGTTTGGGAAATTGAGCGCCATCGCACAAGCGTCCGTGTACCAGGGATTGCCTATGTGGTAGCCGATGATCCGTAACTCCTTGAAACGACGGGCAATGCGGTCGAGGGTCATGGGGTGCATCCACAGGATTGAAGTGTCTTTTCCCAGGTCCGACACATAGCCGGTGTGAAACGCCGCAACCATCCCGTGTTCCAGGAGCTTCTCGTAGTAAGGCATGTATTCGTCGCAGTCGTATGGGGCACGGGGACAGATGAACTTTGCGCCCGCAAATCCTTCGCCGTGATACCTGTCGATTACGTCGAGGGAGTCTTCGCCGGGGAAGACTATGCCCAGACCGATGACGAGTTTCGGGTATTTCTCCATGGCGAGGCGGGCTTTCGAAGCGCCGATGACGCAGATCCTGGCCATACCCTCACAAGAGTAGTGCGCTACGCGGGCATCGACGTCCTGGTCTTCCCAGATGTGGGCGTGGACGTTGATGATCTTCACCGGCGTCCTCCCTTCGGCTCCGCAGACAGGCCCACAGCGGCCCTGGCCGCTTCCATCCTGAAGAGCGCGGCGAAGTGGGGACGCAGGGCGCGCTTGCGCGCCGACGCAACTGCTCCGGACGCGCCGGCCAGGTCCCCGCGCGAACGGGCGATGTCAACCTCGGCGATGACAAGCGCCGGGTGATCGCTGGAGGCGGCCTTGAAGAGTTCAATGACCGTTCCCGCCTGGCCGGGGTCACCGGCGCGCGCATAGAAATCGGCGGCCCAGAGGGCGCGTCCCACGTAAGTTCCATTCTCAATGACGGGCCCGGCGTAGCCCAGGGCCGAGGCCGAATCGCCCCTTGCGAGGGCGGCGTCGGCCAGGCGCGCCCGCAGCGTCCACGACCAGGCGCTCGTGATGGCCTCGCGCACCTTTTCCACTCTCTCGCGCCCCACGGGATATCTTTCAAGCAGGCATATCAATTCGTGAGACTCGGCCGGAGAAAGCCCGGCTGCGGCCAGTTCATCCAAATGCCGCCCGGCGTCCGAGATGCGTTTGAGGCTCAGTTCGGCATCGGCCAATTCCAGGAGTATCGATGGCAGGGGCAGCGCCGCGTACATGCTCCTGGCAACGCCTTCGGCTCCGGCAGCATCCGCGCCGGACAGGATGCGCGCCAACTGTTGTTGGTTCTCCAGGGTACGAGGGTCATGGGCACAGGCGGCTCGAGCGGCGGCACGGGCGGCGCGGTAGTCCCGGAACTCTTCGGCGCGTATGCTCAGCAACCTGTAAAAGAGTCCCATCAGTTGGTGATCCGCCTCCAACTGGCCCTTCTCGAGCGTTGCGGCGATGGCGAGATACGACGCGCACATGTCGGCATCCTGGGGGAGGCATTCGTCCATGTAATCGTATTTCGCCCAGAAGGAAGTCTGGAGGGCCAGTCTCCGGCCGAGAAGCCGGGCAGCCTTTTGGGGGTCGCGTTGCGCGAAGAAACGCACTGCCGGTGCCAACTGCTCGGGCGCAATTTCGAGGGTTATGTCGTCAAGCATTTCGTAGGCCCGCACTGCTCGGGCGATCTGACCGGCCTTACTGTAAAAGGCTCCAAGGAAAACCCGCGACGCGGCCCCGGCCGAACCCCCGGCGGTGACGAATCTCATGGCATCGTCCCACCGCTCGGCTTTCGCGTATAGGGTCATGAGGTCCCCGCGTACCCTGGAGGGGACGCGGGAGTCCGCCGCGATGGCCTTCTCATACAGTCTGATGGCCTCATCGAAGCGGCCCGCGTGCGACTTCGAGTCCGCGAGGAACACGTCGCGCATGGCGGCGGGCTCGCCCTCGTTGAGGCGCGCGAGAACTCTCCACGCCTCGTTCCACCGTCCGAGTTTTTCAAGCGCCTCCTGTTCCATCAGGAGAAGAAGCGTGCTGTCCGGCAGGTCCTTTTCCCGGCTGACGCAGTACTCCAGCATCTGGTCGACCCCGCCGAAGCGTCCGAACAACTCAATGAACTTCTCCGGCTGGCTCGAACGCGTCATTCTCTTCGCGCCCTGGACGTCGAGCAGTTGTTTGATCGCCCGCATTGCAGCGGACCTGGCGTCGCTTAGACGGCCGGTGTCAAGATAGTAGTTGGCCAACAGGCGGCTGCCTTCCCAGTTGAAGCGGGTATCAGGCCCGAGGTTGCTGGCGACTACAAAGGAGGCGAAGAGCCTGTCTGCCAGGCGAAAATCGCCGAGGACCCGGGCGTATTCCGACATCGAGCGCGCCGTCTGGGGCTGTCTGTTGAGGCTCGCAAAAAGCGAAGCGGACTGCAGGAAGACCTGTGGGTCCCGCAGGACCGACACGGCGTCGAAGAGGTCCAGATACGGGTCTTCGTCCGTGCCGGGAGAAGACAGAAGCGACATCATGAGCGTATTCTGGGTGGAATAGGCATCGCCGGCTCTGATGAGGGCGTTTCCGTAGAGGCCGGCGGCGTCGGCGTCGCGGCGAAGTTCATAGAGACGCCGGAGCACTTCGGCCTTCTCTGCATAGCGGCCGGCGCCGCCGAGGACAGTCGCGTAGTCAATGAGCGCCTCGTCCCCGGCCTTGCCTTTGACCGCAACGGCATCGATCAGTTTGTCGAACGCGCCGCTCTCGGCGGCGATACCGAGCGCAAGTTCCAGCCTGTCCTCGCGGTCGATCTGCAACTCCTCCAGCGTCGCCCCCGGGGGCGTTGCGGCCGGCAGCCTTTTCGAGAAGAAGTCCTCCGCGAAGCGGCGTGCCCGGCTGCGTGCCCCTATCCGGTCGAGTGCGCGCACAAGGGCGACGAGGGAATCCGCGTCTCGCTCCTGTGATACTTTCCCGGCGAGCGTTTCGGCGGCCTCACCAGCGTAACCCCAGGACGCCAGCGCAGCCGCAAGTTGAATCGGGCTCGCCGTTTCAGCCTCTCCTTTGGCCGCCTTGCGGACAGCCGACAGAACCTCCGCAGGCGGCTTGGACCACTTGTAGCCGTGCGCAACGTCCACTACGGCGGAGATTCGATCCTTGTCCCCGAGCGCGTCGACCGCGGAGAGCACCTGGGCGATATTGGCGGTCAGGCTTCCGTTTGCGCGAAACACCTCTATCGAGAATCCGACGACCTCGGCGTCACCGCGCCTGGCTTTGAGTATGTCCAGGAGCGCGCGCTCCTGGTCGCTGTACAGGCCGGCCAGTTCCGCGAAGGCCGCCCGGCGGTACAAGAGTCCCTCCGCGGGCAGGGTCCTGGCTTTGTCGGTCGTCTCATGGTATAGGCGCGTCAGGTCGGGAACGGAAGAGCTTCCGTACGTCTTGATAACGCTCTCGCGCGTCTTGAGAAAACCTTCCGCCTGCCCGGTTCGCCCAGCCGCCGCCGGCGCGGTGATGACAAGGATTATGACGGCAAGTCGCGGTGACATATGAACGCTCCAAGAATGGGTATTCCGAGAGCGCCATTGTAGGTGCGCCGCCGGAGGCCGCAAGGGGAGGACCGTTGAGATCATTCGGAACGCGGCGCTCGGGCGCGCAGGAGCCCGATGCAAGGTCCCCCCATTAGGAGGGGCCGCCGGACGGTACCGGCGGCCCTTCGTTCAGCCTCGCCGTCCGCGCGCCGTGGAGCGCGAGGGGCACAAGAAGTCAGTGATACTCGTAGCAGCCTATGTCGTACGCGGTGCCCTGCGGCCGGGAAACGCCTTCCAGGTCATCCGTGACGTCGGAAAGTGTCGTGCCGGCGTCCTTCGCGGGTGACGTGCTCTTGAGATGGTAGTCGTTTCCTGACGGGTTGACGAAAAGCGCCGTGTCCGCGGCCTGAATGGAATTCAGGTCGTAACCCTTTGCGCGCCACTGCGCAAACGTGTATATCTTCTTATTGTCGTCCTCACCGAAATACTGCATTACCACGTTGTAGTTGGACTCGAAGTTCGGATAGCCGCTGGCTGCAATGCATATACTGCCGCGGTTGGTGGCGGTGCTGTAATGGTAAAGGATGTTGTTGAATATCTTGTTGCCGACCGGCGCGGGTTTCTTTCTGCTTGCGACACGGATATTGATGACGTAGTACCCCGCCGTTGGAAGAAGCAGCGTGTTGTTGAGGATGCGGTTGTTTCGCGACGTTATCGCACCGTCAACTCCGGTAACCTGCACCCCCTTGCCGGGATTGCCCCAGCCGAGGTTGTTCCTCCACGTCGAGGTCTCCACGCCGTCCGCGTCAAAGGCGCTCGAACCGTTGTTGTAGGACTTGTTCTTCTCGAGCAGCCAGCCGCTCATGATGCCGTCGCCGCCCATTGTGACGTCGCCGTTCATGTGGAAGCCGAGGCTGGTGTTCGAGTAACTCACGTTAGCCCTGACCGTGCCGTTGTCCGCGCTGTTGCAGACGTAGAAACCGTGCTCGGCGTTGGAATAGGAGGTGTTGTTCTCGATGAGCACGTAATTGCCCCTGGAGGAGTAGATGCCGGTGGCTCCGTAGGTCGCGCCGTTGTTATGAGCCGTGCAGTTTCTGACGGTAAGGTAGTTTGCCGCCCTCGCGTCGATTCCATAGCGCGGAATGCTCGTGATTTCAAATCCGTCGACAACCCAGTAGTTCACCGGCGTCGTGCCGTCGGTGTTCTGGATCTCTATGCCGGACAGCCGGCTGCTGATGGGGCTGGGCGTGTTGACAAGGACAGTGCCCGCGGTCTGCGCCATGAGAGTCTTGGGCGCGCCGGAGGCGCCGGACAACGTTGCCTTGCATCCGGCGTAAGTGCCCGGCAGCACGAGGATGGTATCGCCCGCGGCGATCGTGTCCACCGCGTGCTGCAGCGTCGCCCACGGCTGCGCCTGGGTGCCCGGCCAAGAGTCGTTGCCGGTGGTGGAAACGTAGTACGTCGCGCCGAACGCCGCCGATGCCAGCGCCACGACCAAAGTGACACAAAGTATGTGAATTGCTCTACTCATATCAGTTACCTCCTTGAAAACGAAGCCACATAGTCACCAATTGCACACTTGCACTGCGGGCATGGTCGCCTTGCCGCTGACCGTCACCTCCTTTCAGACCTGATCAAGACGCGGTTGCCTGCTGCGGCTCAGGCGGCATGACGGCTCAGTAGGTGTCGGTCACTGCATGTGTGCCCTGAAATGTCAACCTGTGCCGGATGTATTCATGGTGACACTCCTGCCGCCGGAAATCAAGCAAAAAACCGCTTTAGCCGGGCGCATGTCGTGCCACACGGGCTGGCCCGCCGAGGCCCCTCAACTTAAGGGCCGCCGGACGGTGCCGGCGGCCCAATGCTCCCGCAATCTCTTCCCTTGGACAAAGAGTATCCGGGTCAATCAGGGTTCGTTAGAAATCTTCGTAGCAGCCGCAGTCGTAGCCGCCGCCCTGCGGACGCGCCTCGCCCTCGATGTCGTCGGTCACATCGGCAAGCGTCGTGCCGGCGTTGATGGCAGGAGACGTCGACTTCAGGTGGAAGTTGTGATTGACATCGTCGATAAAGATCAGACTGGCATCCAGGCATAGGGTCGAATTCATGTCCTTGCCCCACGTCGAGCGCCACTGCGCGAGCGTGTACTTCGTCTTATTGTCGTCAACGGCGAACCTGTCCACCACCACGTTGTAGTTGGACTGGAAGGTCGACATCCAGGAACTGACGTACATTATGCTGCCGCGCATGTTGTTGGTGATCTCGTAGTGGTAGAGGATGTTGTTCATGACGCTGTTATTGTTGCCGCCGAGCTTGATCTTGCCGCTGCCCTTGTAGAAAGTCAGAGGGTAATACGCCCCGACCTGGCTGATGAGCGTGTTGTTGTAGACTTTGTCGTAGGCCGGATTCGTGGCGCCGTTGACGGCGCACAGGTGGATACCCTTCGACACGTTGTCGTATGCCAGATTATTCCTCCACAGCGTATAGTTCACGCCGTCGCCGTCAAAGCCGTTGGAGCCGTTGTTGTAGCAGATGTTCTTCTCGACCAGCCAGTTCGACATGATGCCGTCGCCGCCCATCGACTTGTCGCCGTTCATGTGGACGCCCAGGCCGCCGTTGGAGTAGCAGACGTTGCGGCGCAGGACACCGTTGTCGGCGGAGTTGTTGACGTAGATCCCGTGCTCGGCATTCGAGTACGAAGTGCTGTTCTCAATCAAGACACCGTTTCCGTAAGCCGAGAAAAGGCCGGTGCAGTTGGCTGCCTGCCCGTTGTTATGGGCGACGCAATTCCTGATCGTGAGGTTGTTGGCCAGTATGCCGTCAATACCCCACTTGGGGGCCAGCGCGACCTCGAGCCCCTCTATCGTCCAGTACGGCGTGGGCGTGCTGCCGAAATCGTCGCTGATTACTTCGATGTCGGACGGCCTGCGGCAGAGAGCGCCGGGTGCATTGACGAGAACCGTGCCCGCCGTCTGAGCCGCAAGGGTCTTAGGCGCGCCCGACGCGCCGCCGTAGCGTATGCGGCACCCGACGTACGTGCCTGGCATCACGAGAATCGTGTCGCCGTTGGCGATCGTGTCAACCGCCTTCTGAAGCGTCGCCCAGGGCTGCGCCTGCGTGCCGGGGTTCGAATCGCTGCCGCTTGTGGAAACGTAGTACGTAGTTCCGTATGCGCCCGTCACGAGTACGAGTAAAGCCAGAACAGATATGATGTGTTTCATTTGCTGCCTCCTTGCTAAACGGAATCCCCAAATTCATTCGAAGCTGGAGTAAAACGGACATAACGGACGGTTGCCGGGGTCGGAATCCCCTGTCGCCATCACCTGCCTCTCTGTCCGACGTGCGGATGCGCGCGGGCGCAGGGTGCTCGATGGTGTGTAGACTCGCAGTGTGCGCATAGCCATAGCCCGTACCCCCCTGCGCTATGGCTCCTTTATACATCAGGGAACGTGAGTAAGTCAACGGTTTTTTCGGATTTGTTCTCAAATGATGATGTGCAGTTGAATACGGACACAGCCCGCACAAGGCCGTTCCTGTATGACAGCGGTGCTAATGAAGCCCGAGCGGGAAATCAAGGCCGCCGGGACGTGCCCGGCGGCCCAGTCTTCCTGCAGCTCTCCCCCACGGGGAGAGCGGCCGAACCAATCAGGACTTGTTAGAAATCCTCGTAGCAGCCGGCGTCGTAGCCGCCGCCCTGAGGACGCGCCTCGCCGTCCATGTCATTCGTGACGTCGGCCAGCGTCGTGCCGGCGTTTATCGCGGGGGAAGTAGACTTCAGGTGGAAGTTGTGGTTCACGTCATCCACAAAAAGCGCCGTCGCATCGAGGCAAAGCGTCGAATTCATGTCCTTGCCCCAGGCCGCCCGCCACTCCGCCAGCGTGTACTTATACCTGTTGTCGTTGCACCCAAACCGGTTCACGACTACGTTGTAGTTGGACTGGAAGGTCGGCATCCACGTCGTGATGTACATCAGGCTGCCGCGCATTGAGTTGTTGATGTCGTAGTTATAGAGGATGTTGTTGAAAACGCTGTTGTTATTGCCCCCGGTCTTGGACTTGCCCTTGTAGAAG
>Ga0315274_10003746_pt1 | contig 22576 bp, 28 predicted proteins | sample YL17G02_20_MG_FD_203700 | JGI IMG/M metagenome (GOLD analysis project Ga0315274, IMG submission 203700) | Sediment microbial communities from Yellowstone Lake, YNP, Wyoming, USA - YL17G02_20 | ecosystem: Environmental > Aquatic > Freshwater > Lake > Sediment | place: USA: Wyoming | collected...
CCCAAGGCCCCCACCCCTCCGAAGGAGGAGGCGCCTAAGGCGGATCCCGCGAAGCAGGAGATCTTGCATAAGGTCTTCGGCCTCAGGGGCAAAGCCGGATTCGCGTCTGACGACGCGGTGCGCACCTGGGTGAAGAAGGTCTTCGGTAAGGGGCTCTCCGAGATGAATATCGAGGAGGGCGGGAAGACCGTGGAGAGGATCGCGGCGTTCGCGTCGCTCCTGGCCAACAAGGAGAAGTGGGAGATGAAGGACGACGCCTCCATCTTCGACTACGCCAAGGGCACCAAAGGCAAGGACCTCCACGACATGACCCCCGACGAGGTCAAGGTCGTCGAGACGGAGTTGGGCGGGCTCTTCTAGGTGACACCCAAACAGATCGCTTCCATGCCGATCTTGTGGTTCGAGAGCGCCACGAAGAGGGTGGTCTTCGACCTCTCGGATGGCAAGCGATTCTATCTCGTGGGTGGCAGGGACCGGCGGCCTCTTCCGAAAGGGGCCGCCGGTTTCTCCCCGCGGGAGATGCTTTTGATCCTAAACGCTGGCATCGACGAGGCGACGTTTAGGAAGCTCGTTTTGATGAAAGAGAAAGGGTTGGTGGGTTCCGTGACGGAGTTCATCCAACCTGAAGGGGGGACACCTGGTCAGTCAGGTAGCCCCGGGTAGAGGCCCAGGGGCACGTCTGGGAATGCTCGGCTTGGATCTTGGTCCAGGCCGAGCCGTCCCAGGCGGGAGGCATCGGTCCTGCTGTGTGGACGATCGAACCGCAGGCGGCACACGGGTAGCTGTTGTCCCAGAAGACGTTAACTCGGCGACACTTCCGCTTTCCGTCAATGCAGTTCTGTCCCCAAGGGCCGCGGCATCTAGCGCACGTGCTCCGCTTCCCCTGCCACGGATAGACCAAAACCTTCACGAAAGTATTATAGTTCAATGGGTTACGATTTGCAAGCGTTTTTCTTGTTACGTAGTTACTATTTGTTACAGATGGCTCCGCTACAAGAAAAACGCCTCCAAATGGCCGTTTGAGTGTGTTATAATTAATATATATATATTGTTACTTGTTACATATACAAATACAGTACACGTGAGCGATTATATAATACCGACGTGGCGACGTGTGATCACGTTATATCACGTATATATGCTGTTCTCCTTGAGGTTTTACGTAACACTGCTACAAAAACGTAAGTCCTTGGGCTACAACAGTTGTAGCTTGTTACATAGTTACATGGGGTTCGTTTGGAGGGAGGTACCATGAACCTTTGGGATCTTGTAAAGGAAGTCCCGATCCTAGATGTCGCCCAGGAACTTGGGATCAAGGTCGTGAAGCCGGGCCCGGTCAACAGCATGGCCGTCTGCCCGTTCCACGATGACCACGTCGGTGGGGGCGGGAAGCCCAACCTGAGCCTGCACAAGCCGAGCAACACGTTCCTCTGCTTCAACTGCGGAGCGAAGGGATCGGTCATCGACTTCTACGCCAAGGCCTGCCATATCGAGCCGGAGGAGGCCCTGAAGGCGCTGGCGGCGAAGTACCACATCCAAGACCCGATGGCGGCGTACGGCCATTCTGGGGGCAAGCCTGGCCCTCAGACGAAGCCCAAGGGGGCTCCGGCTCAGGACGACGACGATCCGGAGGACGAGAAGCCGAAGGCAAAGACCAAGAAGGTGAAGGAGCCCTGGGACGCCGCCCGGATCGAGAAGGCGTGCGCCCGGCTCTTCGAGCCGGCCAACGCCGACCACCTCCAGTACTTCTGCAATCTGCGAAAGGTCTCCCCGGAGTACGTGAAGGCCAAGAAGATCGGCTTGGACATGGTCTGGGGGATCAACGACGAGAAGGCGGCGGACCTGGCGTACACCATCCCCGTCTTCGACAAGGAGGGGAAGGTCCTGGCCATCCGGACGCACTCCCGGCTGTGGAGGAAGAACAAGAAGTTCATCGCGGGGTTCACGTCCAAGGTCTTCTACGACCTGACGACCTTCAATCCGGACGCTCCTGAGGTCCACGTCTGCGAAGGAGAGGGCGACGCCCTCACTCTCGACCACCAGCTCCACCGGAACGTCCTGACCTCGATGGCGGGCGCCGCCACGATCCCGCTGGTGTTCCAGGAGAACATGGCAGTCCTGGGGGACCTCACGAAGAAGACCCGGATCGTCTTCTACCCCGACAACGACGACGTCGGCCGGGAGTGCATGGCCAGGATCCGGTTCCTGCTTCCCAAAGAGGCTCCGTGCTTCCGGGTCTGCTGGCCTCCCAACTACGCCCAGAAGCAGGACGTGTCCCACTGGCTGAACGAGCTCGGCCGCACGGCCGAGGAGTTGGACGCCCTGATCAAGAGCTACTCCTGGGACGAGGCCCAGGAGGATCTCCTCCAGATCGAGAAGAAGAAGCAGCTCATCGAGGAGATGAAGAAGCTCGGCATCCGCGTGAAGGAGGAGGCCAACGCCTACTGGCGGATGAAGAAGGCCAAGGGCGGAGAGATCGGCTGGGAGCCCATCTCCAACTTTGTGATCCGCGGCAAGGCCACGATCGAGGTGGGAAGCCAGGCCTACACCCGGGCGGACATCGTCCCCATGGAGGGAGCGCCGGAGCTGGACCGCCAGCTCCCCCCGGATATGTGGCTGGGGAAGCGGGACTTCCTCAAGGCCTTCCCCCACACGAAGTACCAGTTCTACGGCTCCGACAACGACATCCAGCAGATCAAGGGCCTGATCGTCAAGACCATCCCCAAGGACGCCGTGAAGAAGGGCGTCGAGATCATCGGGATCCACGGGGACACCTTCGTTGGGCCCGGCTTCGCCATCTCCAAGGATGGGGTCATCGAGAACCCTCCGGTCGAGTACGTAAAGCAGAACCTCCCGATCGAGGAGTCGATCGCGCTCGTCCTCGTGTCGGACGCGAAGCCTATCCTCCAGGAGTTCCTGGACAACGTGGTCAAGGTCAACCGGCCCAAGGTCATCGTGCCGACCTTGGGATGGATGGTCGCCTGCTTCTTCAAGGAGCGCGTCCGTGCGCTCATCCAGTACTTCCCCATCCTGTCGTTCTTCGGGACCTCCGGGTCGGGGAAGACGACGTTCTGTCAGACGGTCCTGCGGATCTTCGGGGTCAAGAAGAACCAGGCCCTCATGAACGCCAACATGAGCCAGTTCACCGCCATGCGGTCGCTGGCCTGCACGAACTGCATCCCCTTGGCCGTGGACGAACTGAAGGAAGACGCTGGGCCGCTCATCATCGACTTCTGGAAGCGGCACGCCCGGTCGGCCTACGGCGGCGAAACGGAGGTCCGCGGAAAGCAGGACCTCTCCGTGAAGAGCTATACATACAGAGCGCCCCTCCTCATCGTGGGCGAGATGTCGATCCTCCGAGAGAAGGCCACTCTCGAGCGGACCATCTCGGTCGAGCCCAAGCTCTCCGACCACACCCCCGAGACCCGGGACGCCTTCCACGCGCTCCGGAACCTGGAGATCGAGGCGCTCTTCCCCAAGATCGTCCAGTGGGTCCTCTCCGAGGGCAGCACCCGATTCCTGGAACTCTGGGAGAAGGGCAAGGAGAGCCTGAAGGCCATGCAGTTCCCCGGCCTGCCCCCGCGCGTGTGGGACAACTACACGACCGTGATGTTCGGGATCGAGTCCCTCGAGGCCTTCGCCAAGACCATGGGGGTGGAGTTCGCGGTTCCCCAGGAGACCCGCAAGGAGGCGATCCAGGCCCTCGTGGGCGAAGTCCTGACCGTCTCGAAGCGGACCAAGCTTGGCTTCGACGACTTTCTGGAAGCCCTGTCCATCATGGCCAAGGACGGGATCGTCAAGAACGACAAGGACTACGTCAGGAAGGGCGAGTGGCTCTATGTCCACCTGCCGAGCTGTGTCGCCGCCTTCAGGAAATGGTCCCGGGACACCCGCCACGATGGCGACGTCCTGGGGAAGAAGGAGTACCGCGCCCAGGCCAAGGAGATCATGAAGATGGCCACCGGCCGGTACATCTTCGACTGCGACAAGGTCTGGAGGCTTGGAGAGAACGTCTTCAGGACGATCCAGCTCTCCCTCCGCCGCGCCGAATACGCCGGCCTCGATGTTGCCGGCTTCGGTTTCACGTCCAGGGACGTTCCCTACGACGAGGAAAATCCTGCGTCCAGCGGGTCCGAGGAAACGGACGCCCAGATCCCCGCCGAACTGACGGAAGAGAATCCGCCGGAACCGGCACCTGAAGATCCCCAGGACGGGGATCTCTTCGACAGCCAGGAGACCTAGATGCCCTTCACCGTGTACCTCCCACCGTACGGGCTCAAGAACAACGCCATGGCCCAGTGCCGAAGGAAGAGCGGCTTCGGCGATCTGGACCATGCCCAGAAGGCCCCCATCTGCGGGGGATGCCCTCTGAGATTCCAGGGGGAGACGTCGTGCAACGCCGACTTCCTCTCCATCTCCGAGGTGGGGATGCTGAAGGAGGAAGTCGGCTGTTCCATCGAGTGGGTTGTGACGAACAACCCCGGATGGATCTCGATCGAGCCGGCGTACGCCGAGGCGATCACGGCGCTGGGAGCGGACAAGCTCGCCGATCCCCGCCCTCTCCTCCTGCGCTACCTGGGGCAGTGCAAGACGTCCGACCGGGACCCGGAATACTGGAAGGCATGGAACCGGTTGGTCGAGTGGTACAACGCGAAGAAGTTCGCCCGCGGGATCGCGGGCTCCCCGGAAGAGGCTTTCGTGAACGACATGATCTCCCCGCGGACTCGCGAGGGAGAAGACCTAGGGAATTTCTACGCCGCCGTCGCGGTAGTCGGGACGGCGGCTGAAAGGCTGGGATGGTCCGCGGCGAAGAAGGTGTGCGACGCCCTTGTCGACGCCTGCCGGCGGGCCGTCCTCGCTCACTGCCCCTTGGAGGTTCAATGAACCCGACGCATCCCGTGCAAATGGCGGGCTTGGCCCAGAAGATGGCCAAATTCCTGTTCCTGGACTGCCCGCCGAACTACTCGTGCGGAGGTCCCGCCTATGCCGCCCTCACGTCGATGGACGCCATCCTGAGCCTCATGGGCATCGGGATCGCGATGATCCAGAGGCAGGGCGGGAACACCGAGGAATACCAGAAGTACGTGAAGGAGAGCGCCGTCACCGGGGAGGGGATCCTCAGCACCTTTGTCCAGCACAAGAGCCAGGTCCTCGCCGGGGCACTCCACGCGATTTTCTGCGACCTCCGGACGAGGAACCCAAGGGAGTGCCGCGAGGTGAACGACAACGCGCTCCTGGCGCTCATCCAGTGGTACCTCAAGAAGACCAAGACGGACCCCAAGGTGTTCGTCGACAGGATCCTGAAGAACGACCACGACGAGCTTGAGCAGCTCGAGCTGGACCTGGTCCCCAAAAAGGAAGAGAAGGTCGCGTGAAGCGGATCGAGGACTTGACCCGAAAAGAGATGGCTTGGGCGCTGACCCAGATCGCCCATTGGATGAACGTCGACAGGGGTCCTCAGGTCATCGACACCGAGGTCGCCGTCGACGGCGCGTACACCGTCGCCGTTCTGAGCGAGATCCTTGGGGACCTCGGCCTGAAGGCGCACGTGAAGGACAACGGGAAAACCCCCTCGTGGGTCGTCGGCTGGCACATCAACGGGAGACAGTACTGCGTCGCGTGCCGACAAGAGATGCTGAAGCCCAAGGAGGGCAGCCGGGTCTACCCCATCCTGAAGGGCGATCCCGACTGGGGCGAGGGCTCGGTCCCCGTCTGCGCGAAGTGCGAGAAGGAGATCTTCACGCTCTTCGAGTTCGACAGACACAAGGGGTAGTTGACAATGGGCCCGCATGGGGCTATATATAGTGCAGCGAGAAGCGGCCAGGGGAAGCGGATGGGAAAACATCCACTTCCCTTGAGCACCGCCCCCCTGGCCGCATCATTTAACTTCCCACCCACAAAGAACTTTCGGAGTCCATAATGAGAAAGACCACCGTGCCCGTGCTGCGGCACGTCTCCGTCGAATACGAGGTGATGGTCGTCTCCGACGACGACTACGAGGCAAGAGAGATCGCCCTGAGAGCCATCGAGGGCGATAACGCCGGAGACCCCATCTGGAACATCTCCAACATCGTCGACGACGAGGGGCAAATCCCGCACGACTGGCGGGACTCTATTCCGTTCGGGGACATCCCTCCGGAGTGGGACCTCGGAACGGACCCGACCTGCCTCGAAATCTACGACAAGTTGCGCGAGCTCAAGATCATCCAGTACCACGACCCCAACCAGATGAAGCTCCCGGGCTTCGAGAACATAAAACCGTAGAGTAAGTCTGTGCTTTACAGACATAAATCTGTAAAGTATAGGCATGGGAATAGATAAAGAGAACCGCCGAAACTGGGAGCGAGCCAGAAAAGCCAAACGACGGAAAGCCAACCTCTGCTGGCGATGCGGGAAACCCCCGAAACCAGGGCTGAAGGTATGCGCGTCGTGCAACGAGTACCAGAAGGCCGCCCACAAGAAGTGGCGTAAGACCCCAAAAGGAAAGGCGCGGTCAAACTACTGGGTCCGAAAGTGGACCAAAGAACATCCCGACCAGAGGCGGGAGCAGTACCGCAGGTTCTACTCAAAGCTAAGAGAAGAGGCCTTTGACCACTACGGCAAGAGGTGTGTTTGTTGCGGGGAAAGCGACGTTCGGTTCCTGACCATGGACCACGTCGACGGGCGAGGCAAGGGTGAGAGGTACAAGAAAAACCTCTATCAAATGTTGAGAAACAAGGGATATCCAAAAGGATTCCAGACCATGTGTTGGAACTGCAACTGCGCTAAGGGAATTTATGGGGCGTGTCCCCACGGGGAGGGTAAAGGCTGATGTCATCAAGAAACGAGATCCAAAGGATAAGTTTATATAACCGTGAAGGCGGGAGCGATAAGGTATATACCCTCTGGCTGGAAAAGAGCGGCAACCTCTACACGGTCCAGGCCCAGTGGGGCCGCCGCGGAGGTCCCCAGCAGACCGGCGCCAAGAACTCGAGCCCCGTAAGCCTCGAGAAGGCCAGGGTCATCTACGAGAAGACCCTCAAGGAGAAGCGCGCCAAGGGGTACCACGAGGGCGAGGACGCCCCCGCCTACTCCATGGTCGAGGGCGCCCAGGACACCGGGCTCCGCCCCATGCTCCTCACGGACCTCTCGGGAGAGGACCCCAACCCGTTCCTCGTCGACCCCAACTGGGGGGCCCAGCAGAAGATGAACGGGAAGCGGATCATGATCCGCACCGCCAACGGGAAGGTGACCGGATCGAATAGGCGCGGCCTGGCGTGTCCGATACCCAAGAGCGTTGAGAACGAACTCCTGACCACCTCGGGGGTGATCGACGGGGAGCTCATAGGGGATACCTATTACGCCTTCGATATGCTGGAGGCCGGCCATCTGGACTTGAGGACGAATCCATACAAGAACCGAGTCCTTGTCCTCGAGAATGCGATCAAGGCGTTCAAGAACATCAAGGTAGTCCCGGTGGCGACCGCGGAAAAGGACAAGAGGGATCTGATGGAGCACCTCATGGCCACCAACCAGGAGGGCATCGTCTTCAAGAAGCTCGATGCCCCCTACGAGCCCGGCCGCCGGGAGAACGCCCTGAAGACGATCGCGGTGAAGGTGAAATTTTATGCCGAGGTCGCCGCTCAGATAATCGACTGGACCGGCAAGCAGTCCGTCGAAGTGGGGCTCGCCAGCGGGAAGGGGCTCACCTCGGTCGGCAAGGTGACCGTCCCCACGAAGTATGTGGATCAGGTCAAGAAGGGCGAGCTCGTCCGGGTGAAGTACCTCTACGCAACGAGTGCCGACCAGCTCTTCCAGGCGCACCTGGATCCCGACGACAGCGGAAGCGTCATCGCGGATCACGACAAGGCGGACCCGATCACCGCCCTCAAGCATGAAGGGAAAGAGGAGGAGTGACCATGCTGAAGCCCAGACCCCAAGTGGCCGTCTTCGCGGCGGCCATGGAAGAGGTCCTGAAGACGAAGGACCACCGCGGAGAGTTTCTGGACGAGGTCCGGCCGATCTTCGCGCTGGACCGCCTCTTCCAGGAAGTCCGCGAGCTCGACCGCGAGGGGTACAACGAGCTCCACAAGGAGATCATCGACCCCAAGAAGCTGGAGCGGATCCAGAATGAATCCGTGGACGTATCGAACTTCGCCGCCATGGTCTGGTGGGCCTGCGAGGCGATCAAGGGGAACAAGTCCAAGCACTTCGCCCTCTTCGGATCTGAACAGAGGAAGAAGCGGGAAGAGCAGGCCAAGGGCAACCCATGACCGATAGGATCTCCAGCCTCAAGGAAGGCGACCGCGTCCGGCTCCTCCGGGACCGCTCGGACATCACCGGCGCCGACGCAAAGGCCGGAGAGGCCGGAACGCTGGGCCACCTGTACCGCGTCCAGCAGATGGGCGGCCCCTACGAGGTGTGGGAGCTCGTCCTCGACCGTACGTGGCGTCCCCTTGGCGCCGAGGGCGGAAACGCCGTCAGACGTCGTGTCTGCGTGTCTCATATGGACATCGAGGTGATACCGTGATCAAGTTCACCGTCCCGGGTCCGCTGTACGCCTATCGGCGCATCAGGGACAAGGGGAGCTACAAGAAATACGGAGAGTACAAGAACCGGGTCCTTGGGCTGGCGATGGAGGCTGGCTGGAAGGGCCGCGCGGACAGCGTCCCGGAGTTCCCGGTGAAACTGTCGATCAACGTCTCCTGGAAGAAGAACCCGCGCATCGACGCCTCGAACGTCCTCAAGGGGATCGAAGATGCCCTGTTCGAGCAGGACCGCTGGATCCTGGACGTCCGCGTGATCATGTTCCCGAAGCAGAAGGAGGAGTCGGCGGTCGTGGAGGTGGGCTGGTGAACTGCATCGAAGGCTGCATCCAGACGTACCCGAAGGACGCCGCGCAAATAGCGGAGGCCCTGCGGGAAGGGCCGGTCATGTTCTCCTGGACGGATGGGTCTACCCAATACGACCTCTACATGGTGCCCGTCTCGTCCTTCAAGACCCGGTTCGAGGCGCCCGAGAAGATCCACCGGTGGTTCTCCTACGACCACGTCATCGTCGGCATCGAACGGAAGGGTTGCTTCTTCTTCGATCTCCTGAGCGGGACCCAGGCGTATTCCCCGGAATACGTCGCCGCGAAGCTCGGCCTCGACCCCATGGAGAAGGACAGCGCGGGCGTTGCCCACCTCTTCAACATGATCGTCGAAGCCGGAAAGAAGTTCGGCCGGAACATCGTGATTTAGGAGAAATATGGCCTGCCTCATCTCGAAGGACGGCAATATGGCCGTCTGCGGCGTCTCCCGCAGGAAGAATTATTACTTCGACAAGGGGTACCGCGGCGTCTGGTCCCAGCCGTCGCTCTGGTACGAACCGGCGCTGGCGAAGAACCTGAAGCGGAAGAAGTTCGCCCGGATCGACCTGTTCATCAAGAAGGCCAGGAAGAAGTTGGGATTCCGGCCCCTGTCCCAGGAAAGATGGTGGAAGACCGTCGCCCTTCCAGAAATCAAGGCGACCATGAAGTACGAACGCCAATGGAGGAAGAAGAAATGATCGGCATACCCTGCATCAGTGAGGCCAAAAGATGGAAAACCATAAAGTAGAGTTCATCGTGGTCCGCGCCAGCATAAGCGAGCTGACCTTCGCCAGGATCGACGCGACCGTCACCCGCGAGGAATTGACCCGGGAGGTCGTATTCCTGAAGGCCCTCCAAGGGGCGCTCACCCAATGGGCGGCCGGAACCTCGGAGGGCAAGGAGGCCTGGGAGGATTCATCTGAGGACTTCAACGTTGGGGACCTCTCCTACGAGATCGGCGACGAGAGCATGAAGCCCTACCTGGAGAAGGCTGGCATCGCGTACCTCAACATCGGGGTCGAGTGCCACGTCATCCGCACGTTGGCCTGGTCCTACGACACGGTCCTCATGGACCGGGAAACCCTCAAAGCCGAAAGGGGGGGAGTGGTGGTCATAAAACTGAGAAGCAAGCGGTCCGGCCCGCACGTCCACGAGGACGTTTTTGTGGGGCCGGACAAGGACCACATGGGCCTGGCCGGGAGGCTCACGTTCAGCGTCGGGGAGTGGCAGCTCTTCGGGGCGGCGCTCAAGCTCGGCGCGTCGAAGACCGGTGGCCAGCTCGAAGTGGTGTTCGAGGGCGACCGCGAAGTGGTCGAGGGAAAGCCCGATGAAGGTTAAGTTCCTGATGATCGCGGAGATCGAAGTCGGGGACACCGCAAACCCAACCGAAGGCGCCCAGGCCAAGCTGGACGCCTTCCGCGAGTCGGTCGCGCCCAGCCAGAACTACGGGATCACGCTCTACCGCGTCCGCGCCGGAGACCCGGAGCTCGACAACGATCCGGACATCCTGCGGGACGGGACCGCCGTCAAGGATAGGTGAGATGGCCCAGACCCACGAGAACACCAACTGCCTGGCCGGCCTGAAGTGCCCGAAGTGCGGAAGCTTAGGGCCGCTCTGGATCCAGTGCAGCGTCGCGGTGGTCGTCCACGACGACGGGACCGACGAGGAATGCGCCCACGAGTGGGACGACAAGAGCGCCTGCTCCTGTAGGGACTGCAAACTCAACGGGAAGATCAAGGACTTCCGGGTCGAAGGTGCCGGGAAGTTCTGCCACGACCCAAGGCACGAGAAACCTTGCCCGCTTCCCTGCGAGGCGTGCAAGGAGGAGTGCGATCCGGAACTCTGGAAGACCGTGAAAGGAGAACAGAGATGAAGTGCGACATCTGCGGAATCAACCCCGCGACCATCAAGAACTACGTGGAGATCGGCGACACCATCCACAAGATGCCGGCCTGCGGCCCCTGCATGAGCCTGAACGGGAAGTCGGTGAACACGCTCATGAACTCCCGCCAGGACAGAAGGCTGCGGCTTCTCAAGAGGTGGTGGAGTCCCGACACCCGGGGCACGCTCCTGCCGAAGGCCTATCCTGCCGTGGAGTGGACCAAGGTCAGAATCTGATGAGAATCCCGCTCAACGACGACCAGCTCAAGACCGTCAAGCTGGCCCTCAGCACCCTGGCCACAGAGGACATCTCCAGGGAGAAGCCCGTGGCGGAAATTATGGAGCGCATCGAAAACTGCGAAAAAGAATTCAAGGACAAGGGTCTTCGGCAGTACGCGAAGGCCGCCCAGAAACGTCAGCGAGACGGCGAGATCGAGATCGACGACGACGCCGTCGTCTCCAAGGGAGAGGACGCGGGCGCTTACGTCGGGGCCTGGCTCTGGGTCGGAGACGACGAGCTGGAAGAGAAGGAGGACGAGGAAGCCTGTCGGGAATGCGGCAAGAAGTACGCAACCTGCGGAGACGGGTACGACGGGATGTGTCCGGACTGCGCGGACAAGGCGGAGGACAAGAAATGATCGCCATCCCCTGCGTGATCTACATCGACGGAATCCACAAGCCGGAGGACGCCTGCGCCCTCCGCAGGATGCTCGACCGGAATCCCGTCATGGTCAATGGGCCCGCCCTGAAGGGCGAGCTCCTGCCCGACATGGGCCGGGAACCCTACCCCGTCGGGAACTACGAGACGGTTCCGGGCCCCAAATGCTACAACGTGAGGGTCCACCTGAACCACTACGACCCCAAGGAGGTGGAGCCGGACGACGCCAAGCCGGGAGAGTACCCGACGTCGGTGTACGCCACCAACTCGTTCGAGGCCCAGGAACTCGCGCTCGACCGATTCCACGAGACCCACGCCATCGGGAACCTCGACAACGCGGAGGTGACCACAGGCGTCATCTGGCCCGAGGACTGCCAGCACAACTGGCAGATCTTCGAGAATCAGGCCGTGGAGAAATGCACGGTCTGCATGAAATGCGGAAGCATCAAACCGGAGGAGAAATGAAGCTGATCGACACGGTCAAGGCCACGATCAAGCAAGACACTCCGACCGAGGAGGTCGAAGAGGCCGCCCGGTGGCTGTGGGACGAGTTCCGGTTCCGGAAGGGCCGCCAGGACCAGATGGCGGCGATGGAGTTCAGGCCCGGTCAGAAGGTGGAGTTCACTGGGAAGAGCTCCAGGAAACTGCCCCACGGAGCGATCGGGGTGGTCGAGAAGGTCAACACGAAGAGCATCTCCGTGATCTTCGGGATATACTTGATATGGAAGGTCAACGCCACCCTCCTCAAGCCGGCCGCGAAGGACGCAAAGGTTATCCCGCTCCTGGCGAAGGAGGCGTGAAGGTGAAGAAGAAAACTCTAACCAACGGCGACGTGGCCACGGCTGTCGAATACAGCCTCCTGATGGGAATGACCGAAAAGAAGCACAAGGCGGCCCTCAAGAAGCTCCATATTTCGGAGAGGCAGCTCTGGGAGGCCACGGGGTGCCTCTTGATGTTCTGCGCCAAGAAAGGGAGACGCGGGCTCTCGGAGTTCAGCGCTCCGGTGGTCACGCTTCGACCCAAGTGAAGGTCGTGGGGCGCCCGGAAGGCGGCATACGGCCGGGGATTCGTTTACAACGATAATCACCCGCCCAATAACCCGCCGGAAGGGCGCCCCGCCCATTATCCCGAGACACGTGGACCTCGGACGAAGGGGCGGTTCGACTCCGCATCGTTGGCCGAGGCCCGGTGGGACGGGAGCTGGGTTCGACTCCCAGGCAGTGGCTCCGGTGAGCCAAATGGCCCGGCTGGCCCGGCCGTTAACGCCGCGGCGGAATCTGCGGCAGGGGCATATTTTCCTTGAAGACCGGAAGATCGCGGGGTACACTTCAGGCATACGGAGGCTCGAATGACATAGGAAGCACGGCACTTCTTCACGGTGGTCCGCACGGACCTTTCCGTGGCACAACAGCTCGTCCAGTCCATCCACGCGGCCCACGAGGCCGGCATCCGCTTCGGAGATCCCAACAACGTCGCCTCGGTCGTCGTCTGCCGCGTCTCCAGCGAGGAAGAGCTTCTCAAGACGAAAGAGCGGCTCGACTCCAGGGAGATCCGGAGCTACCTCTTCCACGAACCGGACATCGGAGGCCAAGCGACCGCTCTGGCCACAGAGCCCGTCTCGGGATCCAAAAGAAAGGTCCTGTCCAAGTATCCGCTCTGGGAACTTCAGGAGGCGTGACATGAGAGACACGTAGAGCCGCGGGCCCCCGTAGGCCATCGGCGCTTCTTCCTTTCCGGGGAGGTAGTGTAACGTCAGCACGGCGGCCAGCCTCGTTGGGGGAGCCGCGGGAGGTGGTTCAACTCCATCCCTCCCCGCCATTTACAAGGAGAACACGGTGGACATAAAGACGGCGATCAGGGCCCTGCGAGACCGCGTCAAGAATCTGGCCTCACGGCAGAGGCCGCTCAAGCTGGCACGGAAGACGACCCTTCCGGTACTCGATCGCGCGCTCGCGCTCAAGCGGGCCGGGATGGATCCGGCCGCGGAATTCTGGAAGGTCGCGTGGGAGGTGATCGAGAGGCGCGCCCAGATCACGGCGTGCCTCAACCTCATGCACGAGCTCAAGGGCTCGGAGCACCGCCACAACCCCGGGGAGAAGTGGGTTTACGACAAGTACGACAAGAAGCTCCGGGCGGAATTCCTCGCCGAGGTCAAAGCCTGAAATCTGACGCTCCCGTCGCCCATATTGGCTTGGGCAGCTCTCCCTAAAAGAGCGTATGTGGGTCCGATTCCCACCGGGAGCGCCTAGTCTCGTGGACCCCCTTTTTTGCCTTCGCACCAAGGTTCTGCTATACTTTTATCGTGCCCATCAGCGAGGACCGAATCAAGAGGCGCCTGGCCATCCGGGAACAGCAGGCCGCGGACAAGGACTTCCTCGCCGTGAAGCTCCGGGAGAAGATCAAGGCCGGCTACATCCCCCAGACCAGAGAGGAATTGGCTGGAGTTCTGCGGATCGTGTCCGAGCACGCCAAGCACGTCGGATACGCCGAAGAGTGCAAAGAAATCCTAGAGAAGCTGTCGGAGGGACAACCCATGATGGAGAAGTACGGCGTCGAGTGTAAGGGTGACCACGGGATCACGAAGCCGCATATGGAAAAGAAGGCAAGCGGCGAGGTCGTCTGCCGCCACTGCGGGGCCCGGTTCGCCGACGTCCAGGTGAAGGACGGGATGTCCGTGGAGGACAAGAAGGCCCAGGCCGCCCCGAAGGACACGATCGAGAAGATGCTCGGAATCTAGGAGGCCCCATGGCCGCCGAATCCCTGGAGAACCTCGTCGCCGCCTTCATGGCCAAGGCTGGCGCCATCGACAACCCCCAGGACCTGCTCAAGGGGTTCGTCGCCTTCCTCAAGGAACGAGGGCAGTTCCTCGAGCCCGGAGACATGGCGAAGCAGTTCGTCGAGACGCGGACCGTCCTCGACAAGAACAAGGTCCAGATCGCGATCTCGAAATGCCTGGTCTGCGGGGCGGAAACCTACGAGGTGGCCAAGACGGAAGCCTAGACCTGGGTCTGGATCTCGGCCTCGAACGTCGACCTCCCCAGCTTCCTCTTCATCTTCCGGCAGGCGGTGTACTCGATCTGCGCCACGCGGGTCTTGGAGTACCCCGTGCCGCGGCTGACCGCGTCCATCGAGAAGGGCGGGCGCGAGGCGAGCTTGCAGATCGAGACGTGGAAGAACTCCCCGTCGTCCTGCCCGGAGTCCTTGATCTTGAAGGGGCACGCGCCGAACCTCTTCCACTTCTTGGCGATCTCCATCGCCATCATGAGGTTCTTGAAGTCCGGGGGAACCTCGAGCGCACAGAGAAGGTCTTCCGGGGACCTGAAGAAGGAGCAGGCTTTGCGGCCGACGCAGGGCGTGATCAACCGGATGGCCATGGCTCGCCCTCCTTACTTCAGGCCGACGTCTTCTTCGGTTCCTCGATGGCGGCTCCGTAAGCCAATCCCGGGATGGGGTTCCAGCCCTTGAGGTCGGACTTCCAGCCCTCGGCGACTCCCTTCGTGATGACGTCCTTCAGGCGGCGGTACGAGAGGCCCGCAATCCAGTCTTTCCGGGCCATGGGTGTCAGTTCGACACCTTTGAGGATCGGGCGGAACTTCACCGGGTTGGGGTTCGCTATCACCTGGTCCCGGCCCATCTCCTTGAGCGTGGCGATGTCCTCGTCCGTGAGGATCTTCTCGGCTCCTCCGAGGCGGTCGACCTCTTCCATGAGCATGGCGTTGCGGGCCAGATCGAGCGACACCGGGACGGCCCCTTTGCGGTTCTCGGCCCGGACCACGTTGATGGGCACGATGTCGCCCTCGACGAAGTCCGTCCTCTGGCCGGAGTCCGTCACGAGGGCCGTGTCGGTGACGGACCGGACCACCGTCTCGATGTGCTTCTTCCGGACCTTCCCGCCGAAGATCCCGAAGATCTCGTCGACGAGATACTTCCGGGTGTGGTCGATCCCCTTGGTTTCGAGGAGGTCCCTGGGGTCCACGAGGCCCTGGGAGAGCCGGTCCCCGGGGTTCACCCTGGCGCCGGCCTTCACCGTTGGCTCGAAGGCCGTGAAGTGGGTCTTGCCGTCGAGGCGGACGTCCCACCCGCCGGGCGCCTTCTGGACCGACTCGACGATCCCGCCCTCCCTGGCCACAAGGGCTTTCTGGTCGACCTTCTCTGGCATCTCGAGAAGGGTTTTCAGCTTTTGGAATCCGGTCATCGTGGCGACGGCCGCCTCGCCGGAGCCGGCAGTGCGCGCCTGGCCCGCGAGGCCCTGGACGTGCTTGGAACCCAGGATGAGTTGGGTCATCGGCTCGCCGATCGCCTGGGCGGCGGTCACCCCGATGAACGCGCCGGGCCTCGGCTGCCGGCCCCGCTCGTCGAGCCCGTAGGACCACAGATAGGTCCCCTGGGGATGGGTCGACATGAGCGGGCTCCCGAGCTCTACCGTCTTCTTCCCGGCCGCCTTGAGGCGGTTCCGGAGCTGGGCGTCGAAGAGGTCCCCGCGGCGGGCGAGACCCGGATACTCCGCCATGACGTACCGGCCGATCGACTCCCGGTCGTCTACCGAGAACTCGAGGCCCCGCTCCTCGGAGGGAGGGGCTCCCGGGGCGATCCGGTTCTCGATCGAGGTCTGGACCATGGACTTCGTGAGGGCCCCGGGTTCGGCCGTCGAGAGCTTCGTCTCGACCGCCCCCTTCCGGGATCCGTAGTTGGCCACCCAGAAGTCCGGAGGGGTCATCCCGTGGGCGTATCCCGTCCTGATCGGGTAGGGGTGGATCTTCCCGCGGACGTCCTCCACGAGGACCGGCGCCGTGAGCATCTGGGCCGCCTGGTCGATGTTCCCGCGGCCCCCGGAGGTGACCATCTGCCCGAGGGAGGTGTTCCTGTCGGCGAAGTCCTTCGAGGTGAGGACCTTGAGGTCGCCGTAGGCCTTGGAGTAGATCTGGACGACCTTCCGGTCGAGCTCCTTCCTGTTCTTGGTGGTCCTCGTGGCCTCGGCCGCCTGGGAGTCGTACTTCGACATCACCTCGTCCACGCGGGCCTTCGGGATGTGGAGGTCGTCGATCCCCACCGAAAGACCCGACAGGAAGGCGTATTCGTTGCCGACGTCCTTGAGGGTGTCCACCACGGGGGCGAGGGCCCTCGGGTTCTCCCGGGCGATCGCCTCGACGATCTCGGAGGCCTTCTTCGAGTCGATCACCAGGTCCGGCCGGCGCAACTTCTCGGGCAGGGTCTTGTTGACGAGGACGCGGCCCACGGTGGTCTCGACCCCGCCCACCTGGACGACGTCGGTCTCGGAGATCTCCCCCTTGTGGAAGGCCATGACCGCCTCGATCTCCGAGACGTAGGTCTTGGACGTCTTCTTCCCCGCGCTCGTCAGCCGGTAGAGCCCCACCAGGGACTCGTGGCGAGGAACGGTCAGGACTTTCTCCGAGGTCGAGAGCGGCATCGTGGAGGGCATCATCTCCTGCGCTTCCCGCACCGCCTCGTCGGTCACCGGGACGTGGATGCCGACTGTGTCGCCGTCGAAGTCGGCCCCGAGGCCCACCGTCACCATCTGGTTCAGGTGGACGGACTTGTCGGGCACCAAAGTCGGCTTGAGGGCGATGATCCCGTGCTTGTGGAGCGTGGGGGCCCGGTTGACGATGACGGGCCGCTCGGCCATGGCCCGGCCGAGGGCGTCCTTCGCGATCATGGTGCGGTCGGCGATGTGCCTCTCGGCCTCGAGGGGGGCCATGCCCCGCTCGACCATCTTCCGGACCGCGAAGGGCTTGAAGATCACCCAGGCCATGTCCTCCGGGATCCCGACCTCGTCCATCCCGAGGGTCGGGTCGCCGGAGATGGCCGCCCGCCCGGAGAGTTCCTGCTGCTTGCGGATGACCCGGCTCTGGAAGTAGGAACCCTTGGGATATTCCCCGGTGACGATGTCGAGGATCCCCCGGTAGTGCTCCGAGGAGACCGGATCGCCTGTCCCAGCGATCGCCTTGACCGCCTGGTAGAGGTCGGCGCGCTGCTCCCGGAGGTGCTCCTCAGGGAGCACTTTAGACAAGTCGGCGAGCTGGTTCTTGATGGCGACCAGGTCCCGGTACAGGTAGTTCACGTCGGAGACGTTGAGCGTCCCGTCAGGGAGGGGGTACACGGGGCGGTAGATCGGCGGCAGGACGGGGACCTTCTTGATAAAGAGGTCGTCGGTTGAGATCTGGTTGGTCCTGAGGTTCGACAGGAACCGGATCGCGCGGTTGAAGTGGTTGAGGTCGCTTCCCTTGGCGATCCTGGCCTGCCTCTTGAGTTCCTGGATCGCCTTCGGGATGTCGATCTGTCCGAGCATCCTCCGGAGCGCCGCGGGTCCCGTGAGTCCGCCCTGCTCTTTCGGGGTGGGTTTCGCGAAGGCGTCGACCGAGACGCGCTCCTCGATGATGTCGTCGTACTCTCTCTGCGTGAGGCCCATGACGCCGCGGATGGCCGGCTCGAACACCGGGTTCGGGACCTCGTAGGGGAGGTCCACGTGGGCCCACCTCTGGCCCGTGAGCCCCCCGGTCACCTCCTCGTCGAAGAGGCCGCCCTTCTCGGGCTTGAGGTTCTTCCCGAGGAGCATCCGGGAGCTCGAGATGGCCCCGGCGGACATCCCCTCCGTCTGGTCGTCCGTGAGGGGCTTGAGCTGGAACTGCGTCCCGCGCCGCTCGACGTTGATCCCGGCGCCCTTGAGGAGCGCGACGAACTTGTCGAAAGCGAAGGTCGACGTCGGCGGCGGCAGGGGCTCGTTCATCTGGAGCGCCCGCCAGAACTCGTCGTTCTTCCCCGCCTTGTAGTTGGTGAAGTCCCTGAGGTTGTAGAGGGCGCCGTGGCTAAGGAGCGCCGACTGCTCCATATGCCCGATCGCCTGGGCCCCCTCGCCGCTCTTGGCCGGCCGGAGGTCCGCGGTGTAGGCGCCGGACGGCTCCCGGGCGTTGAACTTCTCCTTGGCGGCGTGCTCCAGCTTCATCAGGAACTGGTTGCCGACGGTCACCTGGCCCAAGGACCTCCCGGAGACCGGATCTATGACCTCCTCGGTTTCGGAGAGTCCGGCCTTCTTGAGGTCCCCGCGGATCCTCTCGCGGAGATCTCCAGGCTCGAAGTTGTCGACGACGTAGGGCTTCCCGGTCTTCACGGCGATCTTCCCGGCGAGCGCCTCGTAGATCTGCGCCGGATTCATCCGCGACGGGAGGCCGATGGGGTTGAGGAGAAGCTCGAGCGTCCGGCCGTCCTTCGTGCGGGGCATCTCCTCGTCCGGGACGACCCTGGAGACGAGCCCTTTGGCGGCGTACCGGGAGACGACCTTGTCGCCAGTCTGGAGCGGCTCCTCGGTCTTCACCAGGACCTTCGCCCGCCCTCCGGCCGTCCTCTGGACGTGCGTGACGACGCCGTTGAAGGGTTCCTCCCACGTCTGGGAGGCGTCCGAGTACGGGCGGACCAGGTTCCGGGAGATCTTGCCGAGGACCACGTCCTCCGGGGTGATGTTCTTCTTGGCAAGGTACACGACCAGGGGATCTCCAGACCGGACGGTGGTCCCGATCTTAACCACGCCGTCGTCGTCGAGCTTCGCGAGCTGCTCCGCCGTGAAACGGTTCGGGAAGTAGGCGGCGTACCGGTCCCGCCCCGAGAGCCCCTCGGGGGAATCCCGGTGGTCGACCTTGTAGAGATGCTCCGAGGTCATCTTCTTGGCGGCCGACTCGGACATGACGATCGAGTCCTCGTAGGACCACCCGCGGTAGGGGACCCATCCCATGAGGAGGTTCTTCCCAATGGCGAGGTCGCCGTCTTTGGTGAAGTTGGAGTCAGCGAGGACGTCTCCCTTCTTCACCTTGTCGCCGACGCCGACCTTGGACTTTGACGTGATGAAGCTCCTGGAGTTCAGCGGGAAGTCCTTGTAGAGGTTGACCTTGTGGGACTTCCCGGCCCCGTCCCGGACGGTGATCTGGCGATCGGCCACCTCGTCCACTGTCCCGTCGACCGGGGATTTCGTCGCCGCGAGCCCCCCAACGATCCTCTCGAAGGTCTCGTCGAGCGCCTTCTTGGGTGTGGAAGCAGACCGCACCAGCGGCGGCTCCGGATTTATCACGGACACGGCCTGGTCGTACATCTTCGAGGCCATGAGTCCCCGCCCGCCGTGCATGGCGTTCACGAACGGGACCAGGTTCGTCGAGAAGTCGAAGAGGTCCTGGGGGCGCTCGACTATGAGGTCGACCTCGGCCGGCGAGACGGTCAGGACCTTCCCGCGGTGCATGACCCGGATCGAGGGGTCGACGGGAACGAACCGGCCCGAGGGTTCGCGCTTATACTCGTTGGGGAAGGCGATCCTCTTGTTGTAGACGTCCGGATGCCCCAAGGTGACGTGCTTCTGGGTCTTCGGGTCCCAGAAGGTCCTCAGGATGACCCCGTCCCCCTTTTTTGCCCCGACGGTGATGTGCATGACGGCGCCAATATCTCCGCCCTCGGGGCTATGGAGCGGATCAATCGTCCCCATCATCGACGGGTCCACGCCCCGCTCCACGTTCGTCACGGCCCTCTTGTTCCCGATGGACCCCTCCCCGAAGACCGTCGTGCGGGTGTGCCCGGAGAGGAAGTTGATGGGGTTGGACTGGGTCGGGTAGTTCGAGAGCTGGGATCGGTTGAAGAAGGACGTGACGACGTCGGACAGCTTGTCGGGCTGGATGATGTCCCGGATAGCGGTCTTCTCCCGCATCCGCTGCTTGATCCTGCCCTGGAGGAGCGGCGTGGTCTTCTCGATCCGCTCCACGAGGATGTCGTCGAAGGTCCGGAACTCCTTGAAGCGGGAGTTGTCGATGTCGGGCTCCTCCTCGCCGGAGAGGACCCCCTGGAGGTTACCGAGGGCGTCGAGGACGAGCCCCTTGTCGAACTTCTTGTACTCCTTGCCGTACTTGAGCCTGGGGACGTCCGGTCCCATAGGGAGCGCGTAGAGGACCTCCCGGATCCGGTTGGCGTTCGTGGCGGGCTCCCCGGGGAGGCCCTTCTCTCCCGTCACGACGGTCCGGATCTTGGCGAGATCCTTCCTGAGGTCGGCATCGGCCTTCATCTTGTCCAGATGTTCCTGGCCGAGCTTCTCCGAGATCTCCTCGTCGGTCAGACCGAGCGCGTTGAGGTACGAGTACAGGGGAACGGTCTTCCCGTCGAGAAAGGCCGTCCACTTCTTCTCGGCGGGGTCGTAGTCCATCGAGAAGTTCCGCTTGGAATACCCGATGGGGAACTTGAAGTGGGCGGAAGTCTCGCTCGGGACAGACTTCACGTAGACGCCGGACTTCAGGCGGAGCTGGTTGGCGACCTGGAACTCTTCTCCGCCCACGATAAAGCTCTGCCTCGGAGTGATCTTCGGGATCTCCATGAGGCGGATCTTCTTCGCCCGGTCGATCTCCTTCCCGGAAGCGGGGTCCACGAGGGAGATGTCGGCGTACACGGGGATGGCCCAGCTCCTCATGTTGAGCTTGGCGTCGAGCTGGCCCTGGAAGTCCTGCGGATCCAGGTTGTCGTCGGCCCAGACCCTGTTCACTTTGAGGGTCTTGATGCCGGTCACGCCGAGGGACTTCCGCAAGGTCGTCGTCAGGCGGCCTTTGAGGCTCTCGTAGATTTCCCCGGCGTCGATCATCGGAGGTTACACCCGGCTCGGGGATGGCGTCTTTCCCGGATTCCTGGTTGGAGGCCTCTGGTCCGGATTCGGCCGCGTGTCGATCCCCTGGAGCTCCATCAACTTCTGCTGCACGATGGCGTGGAGGCTCTGATCCCGGAGCTGAAGGTCCATGAGCATCTTCTCCCGATCGGCCTCCCCCGCCTGCATGAGGGTCGAGGCGAACTGCCCGGCCCACATATCCGGGTTGAGGGCCGGCTGGCCCGCCTGGGAGACGCCCGGCTTGTTGGGCTCCTTCCCGAGGATCCCTTTGGGCGTGAACTGCCCTCCCTGGGGCTGCTGGACCTGCGTCTGCATCATCATGGCGTTGATCTGCTCGGGGCTGTAGCCCATCGCCTGGTACTCCGCCATGAGGTTCTTCTGGGCCTTGGCCATCTCCATCTGGGCCTTCTGCTGATACTGCATCTGGACCAGCATGGCCTCGCCCTCGGCCTCTGCCTGCTTCTTGGCCATGGCGATCTGGATCTTGGAGCGCTTCTCGACCTCTTCCTGCATCTTCTCGTACTCTTTGGCCATGACGTGGCCGACTTCCGAGATGAACGTGTCGTCGGAGACCTTCCCCTGGACGTTCGCCTGCATGAGGAGGCTCTTCTGCTGGATGTCGTCCACCCACCGGAGGCGGGTCATCGAGACGTCGACCTTCCGCAGCTTCGTCGCGACGGACACCTTCTCGATGACGAACCGGACCAGGGTCTTGAGGCCCCGGACGTGGTTCATGAAGAAGTTCTCCAGCATCCGGAAGGTGACGCTGGAGCCGCTCCAGGACGCGCCCCCGAGGAGGAATTCCCTGGGAACCTGGAGGCCGACGATCATGGTCTCCTGGAGGAAGCGCATCTCGTCGATGACCGAGAGCGCACGAGCATCCCCGCCGATCTGCTGGAACCCCGTGGGAATCGGGAAGGTCGCGATGTAGTTGGGGTCCCGGCGCCACTTCTTAATGGCGTTCTCGACCTCCTGGCGCCACTTGGCCATCGCGAGGTGACCGTGCGGGTCCAGGTTCGCCTGGGGCAGCGGATACAGCATCCAGAGGGGAAGGATGTGCTGCTGGAGCAGGGCTTCGCGGGCCTTGAGAAGGAGCTGGAAGTAGAACTTGCTCTTGAGGAGAGGCACGATGAGCGGCATCCCCCAGCCGTTGTCGAAGTAGCTGAAGCTGGGCCGGCGGATGTGGATCAGGTTCGCCGTGTCGAGCTCCACCCGGGCGCCCTCCTTGGCGGCCATGATGAAGCTCATCGGGGTCTCTTCGAGGACCTTCCGGCGGCCGGCCCAGATCTGCCGCTTGAACTGGTTGGGGATGTTGTAGTAGTACGTCGAGTTCCCGGATATGGGGTTGAACTCGATGTCGATGTTCGCGGGGTCCCACCGGACGATGTTCATACCCTGGGTGGTCCGCGTCATGGGCTTGTCGACGACGTTGAAGGGGATCAGCTCGTCCGGAGAGCAGGACTTGCACTTGGACAGGAAGCGGAAGTCCTGGAGCCTGAAATGAAACTTCATCGACCGGATGGGGGACTGTTTCTTGCAGTGGGGACAGACCAGGAAGCGGATGAA
>Ga0315274_10003747_pt1 | contig 22567 bp, 11 predicted proteins | sample YL17G02_20_MG_FD_203700 | JGI IMG/M metagenome (GOLD analysis project Ga0315274, IMG submission 203700) | Sediment microbial communities from Yellowstone Lake, YNP, Wyoming, USA - YL17G02_20 | ecosystem: Environmental > Aquatic > Freshwater > Lake > Sediment | place: USA: Wyoming | collected...
CGAGCTGCAACACCAAAATGCCGGCGAGAACCATCGTTGTGCGACTCATCAGTTGCTCCCTCCCGACTTGATGACTGTTATATCCTTCAGCGCCATCCGTCGCGCCGACTGTCTGACGCGCCAGCGCACGACGCCGAACCCGATTATCAACAGCGGCGGGATAATCATATTGGCATATTTGACGGTCCGGCGGGTGGCATCGGCGACATCCGCTTTAATGGGCCGGCTGCCGACTTCCTTGGAGCGGATGCTGATGAGCGCCTCATCCTGCGACATCCAATCAATAGTATTCAGCGCGAGGATAAGGTTGTCCAACCCAGGCACCAGATACTGGTCTTGAATGAAGTTGGCGTCAGAGTAAACCACAATTCTGGTATCGGGTGATTCTGGAATAATCGGGTCTTCCGATACTGCATTCCCGTCGTCGTCCACCGGCGCCTTCTTGTCCTTCCAGAAGCTGGTGAACTTGCCCTGCACCAACGCGCCCAACGGGATGTTCTTGCGGTCAAAGACAACCTTGCCGCGCAGGTTCAGCGGGTTGATGTCAAACGGCGCTCCCATCGTTCCCGATTTGTCCGACGTCCAGAACAGCGGCGTCAGTTTGATACCCGCCATCCCCGCCGCCGCGCTGGTGTCTATGGCGGTCGGGAAATAGAACCGCACCTGTCGCAGTGCCTTTAACGCGCCGTTGTCGCGGTTGAAAGTAACTATCTCCGGGAAGAGCGGATAGACCACATAGGTAATTTGCCGCCCATAGCGGGTCGCCATTTGAAACGGCAGGGTCGGCGCCATCCGGTCAACGACAAGCTCGTTGCCCAGCTTAAATCCATAGTTCTCCGTCCACGAGTCAATCCGGAGAGCTCCGCGGTCGGCGCGCAGGTTCTGCAGGTCAACGGCAACATTGTTGGCGCAGAACAGCAGCTTGCCGCCGCGCATCAGGAACTGGTCTATGGCGAACCGGTCTTTCTCGGGGAGGTCTTTCTTCGGACCTATCACGCAGAGCAGGTCAATATCTTCGGGTATGGTGCTGCGCACCGAGAGATCAACCTGTTTTATGTCGTAATTCTTGCGTAGTTCACGGTCCAGCGTGGTCATATCTTCGCGCAACGTCGGTTCGTCGTGCCCTTCCACAAACCCGAGCGTCTGGGCTTTGGCAGTGGTTACCCGCTTTATCTTGCTGACGATTTCGTATTCCAAATTTTCCAGCGACTGGATGGCGGGAATGACTTCCTGCTTGTCCTCATAAATCAGAACCATCCCCATATACGCCAGCTTCAGCTCCATTTTGTCCGAGCGCATCTCTTGAACCTGCATCGGCTCAATCCGGAACTTGTCGGCTTCCTTCTTCAGATCCTCTTCGCTGCCCGGGTCAAGAAATTCGTAACGGAAGTTGCCCTTGCCGTAGGCCTTCATCTCGGCGAGCTGGTCTTCCACAGTGCGGGCGATGTTGTTGTATGGCGACGGCAGGTCCTTGGTGAAGTAAGCTTTGACGGTCAGCGGTTCCTTCAAGTCGCGGATGATGCCTTTGGTAACCTTGGAAAGCGTATAGACTTTGTTTTCGGTCAGGTCAACTCGCGCGAACAGCTCCATCGTCACCAAGTTCAGGGCGATGAGGTTCAGCACGATCAGGATGACGTTGACCGGCGCGAAGATGTCTTTGCTGTGTAGTTTCATTTTTATCCTCCCCCCTTTAATGACGCCGCCGCGCTGCCAGCGACCGCGCCGCCAAGAACAGCGCCAGTCCCGTCAGCGACAGGTAGTAAATCAAATCCCGGCTGTCTATCACCCCGCGCGATATATTCTGGAAGTGATATTCTATCGCCAGATACTCCACCGGCGTCACCAGCCAGTTCGGCAGCAGGAACAGAACTTTGTCAAACAGGAAGAAGACAAAGACGGTGAGCAGGCTAAAGATGTAGGCGACCACCTGACTGTCGGTGAGGCTGGAGCCGAAGGTGCCGATGGCGAGATACGCCGCCCCCATCAGGATGAGCCCGACGTAGCCGCCGATGATGGGCCCCGCGTCCATATCGCCGAAGAAGGAGACTGTTATGGGATAGAGCAGCGTCGGCAGCAACATCGCCGCCAAAAGCGCCACCGCCGCCAGATACTTGCCAAGGATAATGGCGAGGTCTTGAATCGGCATTGTGACCAGCAGCTCCATCGTGCCGCTCTTGCGCTCCTCGGCAATCAGTCGCATCGTCATCGCCGGGGTGAACAGGATGAACAGGAACGGTATCACTCCGAGCACCGACCGCAGGTCGGCCTGCCCCGCAACGAAGAAGTTGGTGGCAAAGAACCAGCCGGTCAGCAGCAGGAAACCGGTGATGACGATATACGCGACCGGCGAGTCAAAGTAGGCGCGCAGTTCGCGTTTGAAGATGGGCCATACAAGGTGCATAGGCGATTATCCAGTAAACAGTTGTCAGTTTTCAGTTTCATTCCCTCCCCGCTTGCGGGGAGGAGAAGGGGGGGTGCAAACAGTTTCACTCCCTCCCCGCCTGCGGGGGGGAGGAAGGGGGGGTGTAAACAGTTGAAAGTTAACGGTTGCAGTGCGAAGGAAGCAGTGTCAAGTCCCAAACCCGATGAAGGCGCTGAAGACCAGCACCCCGATGGCAAAATAGAGGCAGATGTCACACAAGCGCTTCCGCCGGGCGCGGGTGGCGAAGAACTCTTTCACCAGACTGGAGTCCGGCGCTTCGGTCGGCGAGAATTTGGTAAACAAAACCCGGAGCCGGGGATTCAAGTTCAGGAAGATTACCCCCATAATCACCATCATCGCCGCCACGCAGACCAACTTCAGGATTATCGCAGTCCAGGCAATCGTCGGAAGCTCCCGAAAAGCGCCATTAAACAGATAGTAATTCAGCGGCATTAAGATTCCGGTCAGCCACAGGGCGGTGATGAAGGCAATGCAGTAAGGCGCATTACCTTGCAGCGTCTCCTCTACAACTTTGTCCAGTTCGTAATGCAGTTTGGGACCATACTGTCCCCGCGTCGTTACCAATTTTCCGTTGTAAAACGGCGCCGCCGCGCAACCGACGAGGGCGATGTTGTGGAGCGCGAGCAACAGTCTGTGGATGATCTGCTCGGCCATTCTCATTCCTCCACTTTCAGTTTGACGCTGCGCTCAAAGTAGTTCCCTAACATCCCTTCCTTTGCCTTCCCCTTGACCGCCTCCCCCTTCGTGAGCACAACCTGCAGCATCACGACGCTCTCCCGAGCCTGTGCGGTTGCCATCAGGATCATCGGCAGGGACGTGATCCGGGCATCAGAGAACATCTCCAGTTTGTCTCCCACCAGCCGGCAGGAGAGTGGCAGGTTGACGTCCCAGCCCGGGGCGAACTTGGTAAGCGAACTGTTGCCGATGGTTGTCGTGTCCACATAGAGCCAGGCGTTGCGGTAGGGGACGGTTTGTTCATCGGCCGCACGGTAACCAATCACGGTCAGGACGATGGTCGGTTGACCGCGCTTGGCGGAAATCAGGAAGCTGCCGTCCGGCTGCCGCAGGCTCTTCAGGGTGGCTTTGTCCAGGATGTCTATCACCAGGTTGTCCCCCTCCTTCCAGGGTCCGTTGTCGGCGTGGCAAGCCAGGCAGTTCCTGGCCGGGCTGGTGATGCCCACGGTTGGTGGGTAACTTAGCGCCACCCCCGGCAGAAACAGCGGCGCCAGAACGATCAGGGCGGAACTGAACCTTCGGAGTCTTGACATGTTGACTCTCAAACGGTTATTACCAAGCGCAGATTATAGTTGACACTCCCCCTCCGCTTGCGGGGGTGATCAAGGGAGGGTGAAAAACCTTTGTCGGCATTGCGTTGACACCCCCCTTCAATTCCCCCCGCAAGCGGGGGGAGAGAAAGGAATTAACCGCACTGATTGGTATTCGGCTCGGAGCGCTCATCCGGGCTATGCGTCTTGAGTGGTGAGCTGATGGAAGACCTCTTCCAGACTGCGGACTTCGCGCGACATCCCGATCAGCGTCCACCCGGCATCCACCGCCGCGCGAAATACTGGCTCGCGCAGGTCATCGCCGGCGGACGCGACGATGCGGAATGCCCTCCCCTGTCGGTCGTCGGGGAATACTTCGCACACCTCCACCACACCGGCAATCTTCTTCAGCCGGTCTTCAATCCCATTCTTCGCCGCCAGGAGCTCCACATTAACAATCTGCCTACCCTGCAGGTCGCGCTGCAAGTCGGCGAGCGAGCTGTCGGCGACGATTTTACCGCGATGAATGATGACTGCGCGGTCGCAGGTCGCCTGAACTTCGGACAGGATGTGGGTGGACAGGATGACCGTCTTCTCCCGTCCCAGCATCTTGATGAGGTGGCGGATGTCCTGCACCTGATTGGGATCCAAGCCTATGGTCGGCTCGTCCAGGATGAGTATCTCCGGGTCGTGAATCATCGCCTGCGCCAGCCCGACCCGCTGGCGGTAACCCTTGGAGAGCTGGCTGATGTTCTTGTGCAGCACATCGCCCAAGCCGCAAGTATCCACCATTTGCCGGATGCGGCTGGTCTGCTCGCTGTTGATAATGCTGCGCAGCGCTGCGATGTAGCGCAGGAAGTCCACGACGTTCATATCGCTGTAGAGCGGGTTGATTTCGGGCAGATAGCCAATCTTCCGGCGCACCGCAAGGGAGTTTTCGGTGACGTCCAGCCCCTCAACCGTGACCCTGCCTTCCGTCGGCGGCATATAGCAGGTCACAATCTTCATCGTGGTAGTCTTCCCGGCGCCGTTCGGTCCGAGGAAACCGACGATTTCCCCCCTGGCGACGGAGAAGGTGATGTCGTCCACTGCGCGCTGCGCGCCGTATGTCCTGACGAGGTTCTGAATTTCAATCATTGGCGACCCGTTTGCTCAATTTCTTAAACTTCCACCTGGGAGTATTAACTCGTAGTGGTTTCCGACCTCCTGGAGGGCGAGTTTTAACCCGCCCATAAGGGCAGACTGAAGTCCGCCCTCCAAGAAATCACTACATGGTTAATACTCTCTTCTACTTGACGGAGGCATGCAAATCGTTAAATAAAAGCAGTAACGTGATGGCATCTCTCGCAACTGATGCCCTATAAGGCGGTCAATTTACACTATCAACGCTTGAATCGCAAGATGGTTCCCACTTATGGAAGGAGTTGTAGTTAAAGTCGTTCAATTTCATTTCCGCCTTGCGAATGACGGTCGGCAGCGGTTATAATGATAAACTATCGGTTCGCTGAACACTCCTGATACCTTTGAATTATTCACGGAGAGTCTGTCTATTCATCATTCCAACGAAAGTTGGAATCCGGCAACGTCCGTAATATCAATAACTCCACTGGATTCCAGCTTTCGCTGGAATGATGAACAGCGAACTTACTCCTAATATTTCAAAGGTCTCAATCCTGTCCGGCAGAGCGGGGCAAGACTGCCCCGCCTCCCGTTAATCGTCCAACACAACCAATTATTATAAACGGGTTTAAATATGTCTTCATTCAATCGTGACCGTCTGACCGAATTGAAAACTCTGGTTGCATCTCTAACCATTTGCACCGCTGCCTTGTTCCCCACCGTCTCCCGCGCCCAGATGCTGGACTCGCTGGACCGCGTGATGTTGGACAGCGCGCTGACGCTGCTGAAGCTCACCCCCGCCGAACTCGGCTTTGACAAGCTATGGGCGGAAGACGACACCTTCCGCCTGGCGGTAGTGGAGAAGTATCTGGGCGATCCGATGGCGTTCCCCGGTTACATTGACGAGACGCTCCTACAGGTTGACTCCAACTACCTCAAACCGCGTGAGTTGCTGGAGTTTATTGACCGGCAGTTGGTCGTCAACCCCGGCGAGAAGCTCGCCCAGCCCAAGTTCACTCCGCCCGAATACGACCCTGCCCAGCCGTTCGCAGTCTGGAAAGCCGCGCTGGCGGACGCCGAGCCCTACCGCCGGCAGTTCTACGCCAGGCTGGATTCGCTTGACCGGCACGACCTGATAATGGCGGCGCCCGGACTATGGAGCGAGGGCGGCGATTCAGTCGGGCGACTGTTGAAAGGCGCGTGGCAGACGGAATTCGGGTTGCCGGTGGATACCTCCCGCAAGACAGACTCCGACCGGCTATTGGACATCATCAAGAAGCTGGACATCCACGCCTTAATAGCCGCGGCGGAGATCGTGTTGCCTGCCTCACAGATCACATCCCAGGGATTCGCGGTCAACGGTTTCAATGCTGCGCCCTTGACCGAACCGATAGCCGGCGTCGCCGGCACGGCGCTTTATTATGAGGAGAACAAATGGGGGCGATTCATCATCGGCGGCGATGGCGAAAACATCTACACCGGCGACTTCGCCGTCATCCTTGACGTTGGCGGCGAAGACATCTATCGCGGTCGCGCCGGTGGGGCGATGGGCGGGCTGACCCATCCTTACGCGCTGGTCGTTGACCTGAAAGGCGACGACTACTACGACTCCGGCGGCAAGTCGGTCAGCCAGGGGGCGGGATTTCTGGGAATCGGTGTGTTGATTGACCATGACGGGAACGACAGCTATCGCGCCGGCAGCTATGCCCAGGGGGCGGGATTGTTCGGCGTCGGGGTTTTAATTGACCATACCGGCGACGATGACCGGCGCGGGGGTTACTTTATGCAGGGCGCGGGGCATTGCGGTATCGGACTGCTCTTTGACGACGGCGACAATGGCGACGACCGCTATCTCGCCTCCACTTGGGCTCAGGGGTTCGCCGGCACATTCGGATACGGGTTGCTCTACGACACCGGCGGCGACGACAACTACCGCTGCGGCGGGGTTTATCTGCACGAGCCGCTGCTTCCGCACGACAACCAATCCTTCTCAGGCGGCTTTGGGATGGGATGGCGTCCGCGCGCCGGCGGAGGAATCGGCGTGCTCTACGATAACGGTGAGGGGGTGGATTACTACGACGCTGAGGTGATGTCGTTCGGCTCGTCCTACTGGTATTCCATCGGCATCCTGTGCGACGGCGGCGGCAACGACCGCTACTCGCTGGCGCACTACGGCATCGGCGCGGGAATTCACCTGTCGTTGGGCGCATTTTACGACCGCGGCGGCGACGACCAATACCGCTCGCGGATGGGAGTGGTCGGCGGGACGGCGCACGACTTGTCGGTGAGCGTCTTTGTGGACGGCTCAGGGGATGACTCCTATGGCACCTGCGACGGCTGGGGGGTGTCACTCACCAACTCGTTTGGGTTGTTCATTGACCGGCTCGGTAACGACACTTATGGCGTTCGCCCCGAGGGGTTTAGCTTCGGGAATGTCCGCTGGGACCGCGGTTTCGCCGGCATCGGCATCTTTCTTGACCTTGAGGGCAACGACGTCTATCCCGATAATATGCCGCCCGCCGATTCCTCCATTTGGATTCAGTCCGGCTGGGGAATCGGGATTGACCTGCCGCGCGATGTGGTCACCGAGAAGGAAGAACCGGTGCCGGACCCCGTCCTGACCGCCGAAGACTCCGCCAAATCGGTGGAGAAACTGTTTGAGGAGGCTTCCCTGTGGGAGGTTGGGAATGCCCGCGAAACCGTCGCCCGCGCCCGCAAAGCGTTGCTTACCAAGGGCGGTGAGGCGGTGCGCTGGGCGATTGCCAACAAGCTGGACACCCGCGACGGGCTGGAACTGCGCCCGCTGGAAGACCTTCTGAAAGCGGTTCCCGACACCGGTGGACCGCTGTTGATTGAGAGTCTGGATACTGCCGGCTATTGGCGCGTCAAAGCCAACGCCGCCTACCTGTTGGGGGTTATGAAATGGAAACCGGCGGTTGACCCATTGCTGCGCCAGCTTGACAACGACGACGCTATTAAAGCCCGCAATTCCATCATCGGCGCGCTTGGGCAGATCGGCGAAACGCGGGCGGCGGAACCCATCGGCAAATTCCTGACCGACAAGGAGCAGCGGCGGCGGCTGGCGGCAATCGGCGCTTTGAAGACTCTCAAAGACCCCATTTCCATCCCGCCCATTATCAAACGCTATGAGGACCCGGAGTTCACCGTCCGTTCAGCGGCGGCGGTCGGTCTGATAGAGTTCGGCGCGCCGGCCGCGCAGTTGCTCACCGAATACATCAACGAAACTCGCAACCCGAACCGGGAGTTGGCGGTTAAATCATTGGGCCGAATCGCAGCGGCTTTGAAGGACAGCTCCAGCACCGAATATGCCAAACTGCGGTTTGAAGCGGCACAACTGTTTGAGGATAAAATGGGGGATGGCGACGTGCAGATTCGCGCGGCTTCAGTGGAAGCGCTCTATCGGCTGGGTGGGGACGAGACCCGCCGGCTCATCGCCAGCCGGATGGAGAACGAGTTCAGCCCGGTGGTGAAGGCGGCGTATGAGCGGGTGAAGAGGGAGTAATATGGGGAGAGCCGACTTCAGTCGGCTTCCTTCCGGTGGTGAAGGCGGCGTATGAGCGGGTGAAGAGGGAGTGATATGGGGAGAGCCGACTTCAGTCGGCTTCCTCAATCAGAGTCCACCAGAATATAAGGAAGCCGACTGAAGTCGGCTCTCCCGCGCAACCGGCGTGTGGGCGGGTGAAAAAGGAGCAGTATCAGTAAGTTCCAAAGTTCCAGAGTTCCAAAGCACTTTGGAACTCTGGAACTTTGGAACTTACTGAATTGCTGATTACTTACTCCGGCGGTTCGGACATCGGCGATTCATCGCCCCAGGTAGGCGGGATGGTGAAGGCGTCTTCGTCGGTTATTTCCGCGATGGTCGGCGCAATTCCACCATTGCCGCTATCGGCGACGCCGTTGACCGCAGGCTCGGCAGACACGATTTCGGTCTCCACCGGGAAGTAGGGTTCTTGATATGCTGTTACCGGGCGGGGGGTAACTTCGGGGGCAGGTTCGCGTCTGGAAGTCGGGGTATTGCGGATGAAACAGTCCTGCATAAAATCCCAGTCCATAATCACGAATCCGTCACCCTCGTCGCGCAGCTCCGCCGAACCACCCTGATGGAAAGACGCCACGTAGATATTGCAGCCGAGGTCTTTGGCGAAGCGGACGGCGTGAATGTAATCGCTGTCGCCCGAAACGAGGATGACGCCTTCACAAGCTTTCAGCAGCCCCAGACGTATCATATCAACTGCAATCTGAACGTCAATCCCCTTCTCGGTCGGGAAATACTGCGGCTCGCCGGGGGTTTCATTGCGGAGGCGGTGATAGACCAGGTGGCCCAACTTCAACGTGATATAGGGAGTGGCGCGCAGGTTGTCAAAGAATTTCTGCTGCCGCTGGAAGCCGAGTGCGTCTAAGGTTTTGGATACATGGGCGTTGTAGTAATAGATGCGCAACAACTCGCCGTCAACGATCTTGCACAGCTTGAGTCCCAGCTTGCGAAAATCAACATCGGCGCGGTTAAAATTAAGGTAGCATCCCTTGTAGAAGTTGTTGCCGTCAATTAAAATGGCGATACGGTTCATACTCATCCTGCTGTTTTGGCTATTGGAAAACGATTGAAAATTGGCGCTGCGCGGGTCCGGCTGCCGGCGCCTCGCGATGGGAATAAAACGTTAAAGGTAATCAAAATATCGTATGGTAGCAGCACTGTTCAGGTCATTAGCGGGCATCACAATAAAAAACGGTCACTACATCAGCTGCGTTCCCAACGCGCAGTCGGTTTCCTCCGTGGTAGACTGCAAATGTTAGACGACGCGGCAGCACGCGGCGTTGGCATGGCAGCTAATCGGCAATGAAGCAGCTTTTTACCAGTATAGCCGGTTCCCCGCAACTGGCAGAAATCCGCAGACTGCTCGCTGCTGAAGGCAGCCGGGCAACCGTGACGGGGTTGACCGAGACGCTGGGCTGTTTTGTTGCTGCCGCGCTGCTGGGGTCGGAAAATGCGCCGCTCCTGCTGGTGACTTCCGGTCCCAAGCAGGCTGAATCGGCGCTGGATGACCTGGTATCCATTATTGGGAGCGACCGGGTCGGTTTTCTGCCCCCTCAACACCAGCACCCCTACGAAACCACGCCACTCGCCGCCGGTCCGCGCAACGAGCGAACGGAAGCTTTATTGCGCATCGGTTCGGGCGCACCGGGAGTCATCGTCACACAGCCGGAAGCGCTTCTTGAGACTTGGCCGCAGAGGGATTGGATCTGCGCATATACCCGCCGTCTCGGTATTGGCGAACTCTGCGACCGCGACGAATTGCTTGCCGCTTTGGTAAACGCCGATTATCGCCGCGAAGCATTGGTGGATTCGCAGGGGCAGTTCGCGGTGCGCGGAGGGTTGGTTGATATATTCCCTCTGGGTAGCGAACACCCCGTCCGGCTGGAGTTTGACGGCGACGCCATCTCCACTTTGCGCCGGTTTGACCCCGCGACTCAACGCAGCGTTTCAGCCGTTGAATCCATCTCCATCCTGCTCGGCGAAGATGGCGAGAGCAGCGGCGGCCGGCTGCTGGATTTACTTCCCGACTCCGCCTTAACTATCTGGCTGGATATGGGCGCCATCCGGCAGCGTCTGGACAACTTCCTGGAACGCGCCGGAAAAATCCGAAAGGTAGTCGGGGTTGTCCTCAACCCCGACAATCAAACCAAAGTAGTCGGGGTTGTCCCCAACCCCGACAATCAAACCAAAGTAGTCGGGGTTGTCCCCAATCCCGACAATCAAACCAAAGTAGTCGGGGTTGTCCCCAACCCCGACAGTCAAGCTGCGGACAACCCCGACAGTCGGGCTTGGGACAAGCCCGACTACCACCATAACCCCGACAGTCAGGCTTGGGACAAGCCTGACTACCACCATCCGATCGATGAGGCTACCCTCGCCACTCCTACATTCTACGATATTGAATCAGCTCTTGAAATACCGGCGCGCCTGCGCAGCGTATTCTGGTCGGGAGCGCTCACTCGCGGCGGTGCACAGGTGGATTTCGCCGCCCGCCCGGCTGACCCATTCCCGGTCGGCGCTATTGATCTGGCGACCTACCTGCACCGTTACCAAAGCCGCAGCCACAAGATATGGATTACAGCCGATACGATCGGTGAAAAGGAGCGCCTGGAAGAGCAGTTGGCCGAGTCGGGGGTGGAGGGGATCGCTATTACTATTCCATCGGTCGCCGCCGGCTTCTCATCGTCGGTCTTGAATCTGGCGGTTCTTACCACTCACGAACTCTACGATCGGCGCCGGATGCGCGCCCGGCATACTCGCTTCCGCCGCCGCGCCTCCGCCGCCGTATTTGACCGGGCTTCGCTGGTCAAAGGCGATCTGGTCGTGCACACCGATTACGGCATAGGCAGCTATGAAGGACTGCAAATGGTGAAGGTGCGCGGGCAGCCGACTGAGAGTTTGCGCATCCGCTACGCCGACAACGTCATCCTGTTCGTCCGCGTTGACCAGTTCGGACTGGTGGAGAAATACTCCGGCTCCGACGCCGCCAAACCCCAGCTATCCCGCATCGGCAGCGCGGATTGGGCGCGCGCCAAACAACGCACCAAAAAGGCTCTGAAGGATATGACCGCCGAAATCGTCCGTCTTTACGCCCAACGCAAAGTCGTCACCGGGCGCGCTTTCCCACCCGATACCCACTGGCAACAGGAGATGGAGGCGAGCTTTGAGTTTGAAGACACCCCCGACCAGATAGTTGCCACCGCCGACGTCAAACGCGACCAAGAATCCTCCAACCCGATGGATCGGCTGCTGTGCGGCGACGTCGGCTTTGGCAAGACCGAAATCGCCGTCCGCGCCGCTTTTAAGGTGGTGCAGGATTCCCACCAGGTCGCCATTCTCGTTCCCACCACTATTTTAGCGCAGCAGCATTACGAAACCTTCCGCAACCGGGTGGCGTCTTACCCGGTGCGGATAGAAGTCCTGTCGCGCTTCCGAACACCAGCCGAGCAAAAACAAGTCGTCAAGGGACTCGCCGACGGCAGTGTGGACATCGTCATCGGCACCCACAGGTTGCTCTCCAAAGATATCGCTTTCAAACAGTTGGGGCTGCTGGTTATTGACGAGGAACATCGCTTTGGTGTGCGACACAAGGAGCGTCTGAAGCAACTTAAAACTGATGTGGACGTGCTCACGCTAACCGCCACACCCATCCCGCGGACGTTGCAATTGGCGTTGTCGGGCGCGCGCGATACCTCCCAGATAAACACCCCGCCGGTGGACCGATTGCCGGTGCAGACCGAAGTCCACGCCTGGTCGGAAGAGCTCATCCGCGACGCCATCCTGTCTGAGGTTGACCGGCAGGGGCAGGTTTTCTTCGTTCATAATCGGGTGCAGTCCATTCACGCCGTGCGCGGAATGCTGGAGCGATTGGCGCCGGGTTTGCGTTATGCTGTGGCTCACGGGCAGATGCCGGAGCGGGAACTGGAAAAGGTGATGGTGGACTTTATGCAGCAGCGCTACGACGTGCTGGTATCCACTATGATTATTGAAGCCGGGTTGGACATCCCCAACGTCAACACCCTCGTCGTCAACCGCGCCGACCGCTTCGGGTTGGCACAGCTCTACCAACTGCGCGGGCGCATCGGGCGCAGCAACCGGCAGGCCTACGCCTACCTGCTGACCCCGCCGCGGCTGGCGATGACCGATGAAGCGCGCCGACGGCTGGGAACATTGATGGAGCTGAGCGAACTGGGCAGCGGTCTTAAAGTGGCGATGCGCGACCTGGAAATCCGCGGCGCCGGCAACCTGTTGGGGGCGGAACAGTCCGGATTCATCAACGCCGTCGGCTTTGACCTTTATACCAGGCTGCTGGATGAGGCGGTGCACGAAATGCAGGGGGAAGCAACGGCGATAACAACCCAACTTCCCGACATCAAAGTGGATTACGATGGTCCCGCGTTCCTGCCGGTGGAATATATTGACGAGGGCGACCTGCGCTACGACTTCTACCGCCGTTTTGCCAACGTCGCTCGCGCCGACCTGGTAGACCATTTGGCGGGTGAGCTTGCCGACCGCTTCGGTCCGCCGCCGGAACCCGCTCGGAACCTTATGGAAGTTGTGCGGTTGAAACTACTGGCGGGAGCCGTCGGTTTTACCCGTCTGGAAATGAATGACGACTACACTCTCGCTGAGTTGAACCTGCCTCCCGACCCGGAGCGCAGCCAGCGCTACATCGGCAGGCTGGTTGCCGCCGCCGCGCCGGAAGAGGTTGAGTTCCGGATGCGGGACAAGGTTGAACTCGTCTATCGCTTCAATACCGGACATCCGCTCCAGCGAACGAGATACCTCTTGGAGAAACTGAAAAGAAGCGATATATTAAAAGATTGATTGATGCCGAGAGGACATAGACGGGCAAGAATGCCTGTCGCTACTGGCTCAGACAACGCATTACTCAGAAGTAATCCAAGTCAAAACCCAAGTTCGTTTAGCGTTCCAATCCGTGAGGTAACCCAATGATGAAACACTGGTTCCACTTTTCCCTCTATAGTCTGACCGTCGTCGCTATCGCCCTGATCGCCGGCTGCGGTCCGAGTAAAGTTTCCGACGACGCCGTCGTCGCCTCGTGGGGCGATACTGCGATGACTGTCGCCCAGTTCAAGAACTTTATGATTATCCGAAACTCCAACGAGGCGGCGGCGAAAAACGCCTCCTACGATAACCGCCTAAACATCCTGCAGGAGTACACTCTGCGCGACTTAAAGTTGTTGGAAGGAAAACGACTCGGTATTGACCAGCGCACCGATATCCGCAAAGCATACGACGACGAGGTTGCGCGCAAATCGGGCGAGGTTCTTTTCAATACCAAAGTGCGCAACCGGATCATCAACGAGGCTGTTCTAAAGGATTTCTGGGAGCATAGCAGATACGAGGTTCGCGCCCGGCATATCCTTATAAAAGTTGATCCCAAGCTCACCGGTCGCGACACCCTTCAATACTGGAACCGCATCCAGGAAGTTTATCGGAAGGCGAAAGCCGGCGAGAGTTTCACCAAGCTGGTTGACCAATTCAGCGAGGACAGTTCCATAGACCGATCGCTGCACGGCGACCTCGGCTATTTTTACTGGGGCAAGATGGTGGAAGAGTTCGAGGAAGCCGTGTGGAAGCTGGAGCCGAGCGAGATATCGCCGCCGGTGCGCACCAAATACGGCTATCACATCATCCAACTGCTGGACAAGCGCTCCACCGGTCTGGAAGTGAATACCTCGCATATTCTGGTCAGGTGCGACCGCCGCGCGACGGCAGCGGAGACCACGCTGGCGTATGAGCGCGCTATGCAGATTCTTAAGGAGGCGCAAAAGCCCGGCGCCGACTTTGCCGCGCTGGCTTTCAAATACAGCGAAGACAAGAAGACCTGGAACAGCGGCGAAGTTGGTTGGCTGCCGCGCGGCTCCATGCCCAACGAATACTGGGAAAAAGCGTTCACGATCAAGATCGGCGAAATCGGCGGACCCGTCCGCAGTTACAAGGGCTACCACATCATCAAAGTCAACGACCGGCGCGACCGTCCATTTGATTTGTCCGATAATGATTACCGCGCTAAACTCTACTCCCGAATCTCCCGTATTTACGGCGACTCGCTGTCCGCCGCCTCTAAAGCCTATATGGAAAGCGTCAAACGCGCCTTCGGGTTGAAATACAGCGAAGAGACGGCGCGGATGCTGCTCACCAAATTAGGCGACAAGAACATCCCGCAGAATATGAGCCCCTTCAGCGCCCTGACTCCCGAAGACCGCGAGCAGCTCGTGCTGACCGACAATATTGGCGGTATGAAGGTGCAGGAGTTGGTGGATGCCTTCGGCGACCACCGGGAGCCCCTTGCCTACCGCAACGAACTCGCCTTTATCCAGGAGCTGGCGGAGCCGATTGTGATGCAGCGCTATATGGCTAAAATCGCCAGGGAAGAGGGGTTGGACAAAGACCCGGAGGTGGTTGAAGAAGCCACCAAAGCGCTCAACAACTCAATATTGCCCGAGGTGGAGCGCGAGATGATTCAGAACAAGGCGATGCCCACCGACGACCAGATTAAGGACTACTACCAGAAGCATACCGATAAATACGGCGATAAGGCAACAGCCACGGTCTATGAGATCCAGGTGGACGACAAACAATTAGCCCAAGACCTGCTGGGACGCATCAACAAGGGCGAAGACATCTCCACGCTGGCGCAGCGCTACACCCAACGCTCCAGCTCACGCGGCAAAGGCGGGCGGCTGGGACCGTTTGCCCGCGACAAATACGGCGCCCTCTCAGAACAGGCGTTCAAGATGGAGCCGGGGCAGCTTGCGGGACCAATTGGATACCAGGACAAATTCTCCATCATCAAGCTGATTGAAAAGAAACCGGCGTCGGTCAAAACGCTGGAGGAAGTGCGCACACAGGTTGAATCCGACCTGCGTTACCAGGTTCAGGAAGAGCTGAATAAGAGTTGGGACGCGGAGCTGAGAAAAGCATATAAGCTGAAAATTAACGAGAGCGTCCTCAAGGCGGTATGGCCCCAAGTTCCCCAGCTTTCCAAAGACGAAGAAAAAGCTCGCAACAAACTGGAAGATGAACGCGCCGACCGCGCCAAACAGCGCGAGAAGGAAAACCAAATCAAGGTCAAGCTGAAGCCCGGCTCGGAACAGGAATACACCACCAAAGAGGGCAAGAACATCAAGGTTAAAATCGGCGAACCGCAATACCTTGATAAAGATGGGAAACCGGTTGACGCCTCCAAATCCAAGATAAAGCTGACCCCCAAGGGCACGATTGAAACCAAGGAAGGCGGCAAGATTCAGAAGCCGGTTATCAAGCTTGAGCCGAAGAAAAAGGGAGGGTGAATAGCGTCTGATATCACCGGCATGGCAACTCCCATTCCCGTTCATAGCCTGGCGCAGCGCGTTGAGTAACGGTCATCGTCGGTTCCGCAGCTTCCCGGCGGCGCTGACCTTCACCATCGCCGCCCTGGTTGTAAATGGTTGTGCACACCCGCCGGAAGTCACATCGGCGGTGGTCGCCCGGGTCGGCAACCGCAACCTGACCGAAGCGCAGCTTGCCACCTGGGGAGCGTCGCTCGGACTCCAGGGCGCCGACCGCGAGACCCGCGCCGCTTACATCAATCGCTGGGTGGAGGATGAACTGCTTTATCAAGCGGCGGTGGACCGTGGGCTGTTGCAGGACGCTTGGGTTGCGGAAAAGCGCGACGATTTACTCCGCCAGTTGCTGACCGCGCGATTGCTGGAGTTGGAATCAAGGCAGATACCGCAGCCGACCGCAGCCGAAATCACCCAATATTACCGCGAGCACTCAGCTGAATTTGTCTGGCAGCAGCGCCATCTCGTGGTGGACTACTGGCGCAGCGACGCGAGCGCCGGCATGGAATCGCTGCGTAACAGCCTGGTGCGCGGGCGGGAGGATTGGATTTGGACTGGAGCCGCCGGCGGGCTTGACAACGGGCAAATCACAATGGACGGTCCCGGCAGCGCAGCGCCTGATGTCTGGAATATCTGCGCCACTCTAAAAGTCGGTCAGGTGACGCCGGTAACCCGCTTCAATGACGTCTCCTGGATCTTCAAGCTAATTGACCGTCGCGAACCGGGAACCACCCGGGATATTGAGGATGCCAGCGGCGAAATCGCCCAGCGCCTTTTTGAAGCCGTGCGCGATCGCCGGCGCACGGAATTGGTGAGCCGCCTTACCGAACAATTCCAGCGACAGGGCAAACTGACGATCAGCATCCCCGCCACACCCGATAAAACACCCGACACATCTGGAACAGCGTCCGACAGCGAACAAACCAAGTATGAGTAAGGAATGATACCCGCTTTATTATCGCAACGAAACGATTGCTCCCGGCGAATTCAATCCTGGTTTCTTCCGGCGCTGATTGGCTTTGGGCTATTCCTGACGGTATTGTCGCCCGCTGCCGCCCAGGAAGTCGTGGACAGTGTCTGCGCCATCGTGGACGACGACATCATCCTGGAGTCGGACGTCACCTATGGCATAAACTCTCTGCTGCTGGAGAACGGCGTGCGCTACCCCACCCGCGACCAGTTGGAGCTGTTCCGCCGCCAGGTTTTGGACGCTTATATCACCCAGAAAATTCTTCTCGCGCAAGCGATGGAGGAGACGCTGCAGGTGGAGGAGCGCACTGTGGACCGCGAGCTGGAACGGAAACTGCAGTCGCTGGTGCAGCAGGTCGGGTCAGAACAAAAATTAGTGGATTACTTCGGACGACCGCTTCGCCAAATTAAACGCGAGATGCGGCAGGGGGTGCGCGACGGACTCCTGATTGACAAACTTAAGATGCAACGGCTCGGAACGCTCTATGTCCGGCGCGACGAAGTGCGGGACTTTTACAAACAGCACGCCGATAGCCTGCCGGAGCTAACCGAACGGGTCGCTCTATCGCATATTTTGCTGTCGGTCGCGCCTTCCCAGGAGGCGGACGACCGCGCGCGCGCCGGAACCGACTCGGTTTTGACGCTGCTGCGGGCCGGCGCCGATTTTGACTCCATCGCCCGCATCTACTCGGAAGACCCCGCCACCGCAGCCAACGGCGGGCGCGTCGGTTTCACCGAGCGCAACGACCTGGTGCCGGAATATGAAGAGGTCGCGTATGCCTTAGAACCGGGCGAGATATCGGGAGTGGTGGCGAGCCGGTTCGGGTTTCATATCATCCGTCTCATTGAACGGCAGGGCGAGCGCATATCCACTCAACACATCCTGAAGAAACTGGAACCGACCGCCGATGACTGGCAGAACGCCCGCGACGTCGCCGCCGCCTTGCGCGACAGCATCCTTGCCGGCGGGGATTTCGGCGAAATCGCCCGCGAATATTCCGCCGACTCGTCTTCAGCAGCGCACGATGGCAAGCTCGGATTTTTAGAGCTGGCGACGCTGCCGGTGGAATTTCAGGACGCCAGCGTGGGTTTGCAGCCGGGCGAACTAAGCGAGCCGTTTGAATCGGCTTATGGCATCCATATCATCCGCGTTGACGACCGCCAATCCGCCCGAAAAATATCCCCGGAAACCGACTGGCAATCACTTGAACAGCTTGCCCTGAACGCCAAACGGGAGAAACTGTTCCAGGATTGGGTGGCGTCGCTGCGAAGCGAACATTACATCTGGACAGGCAATTGACAATTCCGATACCGTGTCCATACATTCCCCCTGCTGCCGCGGGGGGATTTCTTTTGCGTCAGCGCGCTTTTTTTTGTATCTTATCATCATACTTACAATGATTTGATGACTCCCAAAAAGCACCGACTGGATTGCACGCACTACCATCCATTCCGGAGGACACCATGACCTGCCGCCGAAATTCATTTCCCACCGCCGGCGTCGCTGCCTTACTGGCAATGCTCGGCAGCTCTCGCCCGGCTTTCTCCAACACCCCCTCCGAACCTGCCTTGACACTCCTGCGCTCGGACCATACCGGGGTGGAATTTGTCTTTCACGCCCCGGAATTGGGCGAACCGGGCAGCGCCGCGCTCGCGGACAAAGCCGACTGGTTCCTTGATTCCGACTCCTCTGTGCCGTCAGACCTTCCGCGCCTGTCCAAGCTGGTCGTGATTCCGCCGACCGCGGCGGTAACCGCCGAATGGCAGTCTGACCCGCCGAGAATCGTCGCCGAAAAAGCCGGCCGTGGGATGGACAGTGACGACTCCCAAGCCGTCGTGCAAATCGGTGAGCCGGTAATCATGCGCGGCGTCCGGTTGGCGCCGATAACCATAAACCCCTATCAATACGACGACGCCGGCAACCTGATGGTGCGCGATAATATAGTCGTGAGTTTGAAATTCAGCGCCGGTGAACCTGTCAACCCGGTTGAAAATCCCGACCGCCCGCGCCCGTCGCGGACGCTGCGCCGGATGTTGCGCCCGGTGGTAGCCAATCCCGAGGCGCTTCGTGACGACGGCGGCGAACGGGGGTCCTATGTCTATGTCATCCCGGACTATAACGGTGTGGAGGAGGCCATAGCGCCGTTGGCGAAATGGCGCCGCCAGCAGGGCTACCCGACCGAAATCATCACCGTCGCGGAAGACGCCAGTAATGTGACCGTCAAAGAGGCGCTGCAGGACGCTTACGACGATTGGGAGATTCCGCCGGAAATAATCACCCTGGTCGGAGAAGCCGACCTGCAGGAAGCTGACTTTATGATTCCCACTGAGGACGTCGGGCGGCAATATATGTGGGAGACCGATTATAAATACGCGTTGCTGGAAGGGCAGGACCTATTGCCGGAAGCCGCTGTCGGACGCATCTCGTGCCGCTCGCTCCAGGAGCTGCGCCGGGTCGTAAGTAAAATTATGAATTACGAAACCGCCCCCTATATGGACGAGACCGATTGGTTCACCAGCGCCGCGCTGATGGCGAACGACAGCCGCACCGGCTATTCGTCCATATATGTGCAGCGCTGGGCGCGCCAACTGCTGTTGGAAGTGGGTTTTGCGGCTGTGGACACGTTCTACTTTATTCATGACAATGAAGTAACCGGCGAACAATTCATCGCCAACAATATCAACCAGGGCATCTCGCTGTTCAACTACCGCGGGTGGGGGCAGTTCAACGGCGACTGGGTGCCCGGCGACGCGCGTAATTTGCGCAACGGCGAGAAGCTGCCTTTGTTGCTGTTGCCCACTTGCAATACCGCCGATTTCGCCGACCACATTCAGTTCCCGAATTCCTATGCTGAGGAGTTCCTTTGGGCAAGCGCCGGAGCCATCGCCACCATCGGATCCAGCGGTTTTACCCACACCAACTACAATAACGTGGTAGACGGCGGAATAATTAATGGGTTTTACCGCGACGGCGTCTGGCAATTCGGTTGGGCTCTTAATCGCGGCAAACTGGAGATGTATCGTCATTTCGGGACGTTTGACGATCTGCAAGACCCGCAGGTGCCGAGCCTGCTGATCTGGGAGGCAATTGTCTATCAGACCAACCTTATCGGCGACGCCGGAACCGAACTGTGGACCGCCGTTCCACAACAGCTCGCGGTTGAACACCCCGACACCGTTTGGTTGGGCGACAATGAGATTACTGCGAGAGTGCGCAACAGTGATGATGAGGACGGCTGGCTTGAAGGGGTCCCGGTAACGCTGATGTCCGGAGACGATGTTCTTGGGGTTGGCGAAACGGATGCCGATGGCAGGGTCATCTTTTCCTTTGCCACAGACGAATTGGAAGAGGGAACAGTGGAATTGACCGCTTCCGGGCACAATCTCGTCCCCAATTTCAGTGGGATTGTCGTCGCCGGCGCCGAACATTTCATCTCGGCCAGCTCCTATGTGATTGACGACGACCGCGCCGGCGACAGCAACGGCAACGACGACGGTCTGCCCAACCCCGGCGAGACGATTGAACTGAGTGCCTACCTGACCAACACCGGCAGCGAAACCCCAAACGGGGAAATAAACGCTGCACTCTCGGTCACGGCCGGGGATGTTGACGTAGTTGATGGTGAAGCCAGTCTGCAATCCGCCCCCGCGGTTGGCGACAGCGCGCTGGTGACGTTCATCCTAACGTTGGGTTGGGGAAACTGGAATGGGAGGCGAATTCTACTGAACATAGCCGCCTCCGCCGGCGATGAAGAATGGCATTCGGTTCTGGACTTCCCCGCCGTCGCCCCCAACCTGGAATACGCCGCCCACGCCTTCACTCCCGCTGTGCCGGAGCCGGGCGATACCGCCTGGATTGACATAACGCTGGTCAACATCGGCGGGCTCGCCAGCACCGCGATGAACGCCGAACTCGTTTCGCGTCGCGAAGCGGTCAACGTCTTCAACTCCCGCGCCCAGTTCAGCGTTGCCGAAGCCGGCGGCGAAGACTCCACCACCGCCCGCTTCCGCGTCCACGCCCACGACCTGACCATCCCGGGAACTTCCGTCCCGATGGTGCTGCAGCTGCGCAGCGACGACGGCTTCGCCGACTCCACCGTCTTCAGCTTCACCGTGGGGGCTCCCGGCAACGGCACCCCGTTTGGTCCCGACGCTTATGGCTACGGATGTTTTGACGACACCGACGAAGATTGGTCGGAGGTCGCGCCCCTTTACGACTGGGAGGAGATTGACCCCGGCGAGGGAGGCGACGGCGCCGACACCGAAATCAATGATTTAGGCAACGAACAGGACTGGAGCGTGTTGGTGGACTTTCCGGAGGAGTTCCATTTCCAGTATTACGGGCAGGAGTTTACCGAGCTGACCATCTGTTCCAACGGCTGGCTCGCTTTGGGCGACGAGTCCAAGCTTGCCGACTTCCAGAACCGGCGCATCCCGCCCGCACTCGGTCCCAGGGCGCAGATATGCGTCTTCTGGGACGACCTCATCAACTATGTTGAGGATAGAGAGCGGGTGGGCGGCATTTATTACAAATACGATGAGGTGAACCACTGCTTCATCATTGAATGGAGCAAGATGCGCCGCTATATCGGCCTGGATGAGGACGGAAACTTGCGTCCCGGCGGCGAGAACACATTCCAGGCTATCCTCTATGACCCGCAACATTACCAAACCTATACCGGCGACGGCGATATCGTCATGCAATACCACATAGTTCATAACGACCGCGATGTTGACCCGGCGGAGTTTGACACACCCTACGCCACAGTGGGTATTGTCAATTTGAATGGCACCGACGGGTTGGAATATACCTATTGGGGCGCCTACACCCCCGGCGCGGCGCAGCTTGCCGACGAACGCGCCATCAAGTTCAGCACCCGTCTCATCGCAGTTGTAGGCGCGGTTAAAGGACGCGTCACCGACGCCGAAACCGGCGCTTTTATCGCCTATGCCGAAATCAGCGGCAACAAGGGGGCATTCGCTTTCACTGAGGCGGACGGTAGCTACCTGATGACCAACGTCCTCATCGGCGCGGGCTATACCTTCACCGCCTGGGCGCCCGGTTACAATGACTCCACCAGGGTGAGCGGCGATACGCTCGGCTTCACTGTTTCCAAAGGCGAGACGCTGGTAGTGGATTTTGACTTGTTACACCCGGAATTCAACCTCTCCGCCGACAGCGTCCGGTATGAACTGCAACCTGATGCGGATTGCATCGGCAATATAGCGCTTTCCAACGACGGCAACGGACCGTTGACTTTCAGCAGCTACTTTGACTACGCCGGCGCGGGCGGCGAGCAGCGCTGGCAGCGGCTGCTGGATTTCAATGTCACCGACGCCACCGGCGACAGCAAGATTAACGGCGTGGACTTCTTCGCTGGCAATATCTGGGTCACCGGCTCCAACAACAACGAAAACCCAAACTATTTCTACCTATTTGACCGTCAGGGACTTCTCAACAGCCAGCTCGCTCAGCCCGGCGCTTCCGCATACGGGTTCCGCGGCACCACCACTGCCGGCGGCTTGCTTTACGGCGGCGACGGGGATTGGATATTGGGGATTGACGCTGACTGCGCAATTCAGGATTCCATCCCCGGACCGCTCTCTCTCCAGCGCGCCATAGCGTATGAGTCCTACCGCGATTCGGTTCACTTCTGGGTTGCCAACGGTCCCGATGAGCCTCTCACCCGCATAGACGGCGACGGCAATATCGTCGCCCAATTCCAGTTGGAATTGGACATCTACGGACTGGGCTGGTTCCCCGACGACCAGGAGGGCTATCCGCTATACATCCTGAGCCGCGACAAGACCCATCCCGCGCTCCAAGTGCCCGAGGCGCTAGTGTCCAAACTCAACCCGGAGA